>JGI12210J13797_11001059_pt1 | contig 50480 bp, 43 predicted proteins | sample ElkSlonscriptome_3_FD_13797 | JGI IMG/M metagenome (IMG submission 13797) | reverse complement strand
CGCCTTGACCCGTTTCTGGGCCGTATGGGTCGCAGCCTGAAGCTTACTGGAAATGCTGGGGGAAAAGGGTGCGGGATTGATTGGACAGCGTAATTCACGGGGGAGCGATTGCACCGATTGCCGGGTGCGGGCTGCAATCTGGTCCAGGGCTTCGGGAGAAGAGATCCGCCGCCCTGCCTGTATCACCTGCTGAAGCAGGGGGAGCTCCTCTGGCGCGCCGGTTTCCTGAGCGAGTCCTAAGCGGTCTTGCTGCAGCTGCCCGCCCCCGTCAATCCGGCGAAAGACTTGCTTGCGCCCTGGCCATGTGGTTTTCCCATCGGATCCCTTCATTGTTGGAATACTATCGATTTCAACCAGCTTATAAACGCCGTTGACAGGATCTCCAGTCACCAGCTTGGTGCCAACCCCATAGCCATCAATGGCGGCATTGGCCTGACGCAGCCGCAAAATTTCCTTAGCGTCTAGATCGCCGCTAGCAAAGATTGATACGTGGGGCAGGCGCGATCGCACCGCTTTGGATAGCTCAACTAAATTCCCCGAATCTAGGCGAACGGCCTTGATCTTTAGCCCAGCTTCAGCCTGCTGTGCCAGGCGGTCAATGGCATCTAGAGCGCTGTAGGTGTCGATGAGCAATGCCGACTCTGGAAAATACTCTAAAAACGCCGCAAATGCTGCGTCCTCGCTCTCTTTGAGCGCCGAAATCGCCATAACTAGGGCATGGGCCATGGTCCCCCTAGGGGTCTGACCTAGCTTCAGCGCTGCCAAGACGTTGGATGTTGCGTCGATGCCCCCTGCGATGGCGGCTCGGGCGGCCCATAGTGCGGCTTGGGGACCAAAAGCGCGGCGGCTACCAAACTCCAAAACTGTGGCGTCATCTCCCGCAGCATCCCGAATCTGCGCGGCCTTGGTCGCGACCAAAGTCTGGTAATTGACGCTGTTGAGCAAGTAGGTTTCCAAAATTTGGGCCTGCCAGAGCGGAGCTTCAATACGGAGCAGCGGCTCGTGGGCAAAAACGGCGGTGCCCTCGGGAATGGCCCATAGATCTCCGGTGAAGCTGGCCTGCTCTAGCAAAGTCCAGAACTGATCTGGCGCTTGGGCGAAAATGGTCGTGTTGCGGAGATTATTAAGCTGCCCTGGCGTGAACTGAAAGTGGGCCAGGTAGTCCATCGCCTGCTCTAGCCCAGCAGCAATCAAATATCCAAAGCCCTCTGGGAGCTTGCGGACAAAAAGCTCAAAACTTGCCCTGTGCTGATGCATGTCTTCGCCGACGTAGCAAGCTGCCATGGTCAACTCATAAAGATCGGTGAGTAAACCATAGTCTGCAGGCGATAGGGTAAGAGAGTCATCCATGTTGACCATATCTAGCTGAGTCAGATGAAACGCGACGGTTGAAACGCTGCAATGCAGGCTAGTGGATTTAGAGTGCTACGGAAAAACTGCTATGGGTAATCAATGTGCCCCAATTATAGTGAGTTTAACTAAAATAGGCACTGCCTCAGGAGTACGACAGCCGTAGGGGAATTACCAGAACGATGCCACAGAATGAGGCACTACGCGATCGCCTTTATGCCCTCGATGGTCAGAACTATGGAGCCTACAAGCAGCTGCGGGGCTCATATCAATTTCCCCGGTTCAAGCTACAGATCGATTGGGTCCAAGCCGATCCCTTTGCGTCTCCCAGCCGGGTTCGCATTCACATTCCCCAGGCGATCGCTCAAATTCCGCCAGCTTGTTACGCGACCCGCAGCCGACAGGTTGCCCTGAGAGATTTTTTGGTACGGCAGTTTGGCCGAGAGACCCAGAATCTGGCTGTAGCCGTGAGTACAGCCCGAGGGGGAAGTGGCAACAGCGGCATGATTGCAATGGCGTCAGCGGGACAGGCTATTCTGGCGCGCAGCGCTGTTTTGGTCTTAGATCATGGTGATGTAGAAGTGCGATTTGCCGTGGGGCTCCCGGCCCGAGGTCGGCGAATTTTGGGACGCCAGGCGGTGCAGCTTTTGTATGATGACTTGCCTCTGCTGGCTGAACGACTCGAGTATGGCAATTTAGACGCGCAGGCGCTGGCCCGCCACCTCACCACTGCCGAAGATGCCACCTGGCTTCGGCAGCAGCTTGCACCTCGGGGCTTGGTGGCATTTGTGGCCGACGGAGCCCATTTGCCCCGCCAAAGTGGCATCAGCGATCGCCCTTTGATGGCGGCGGTTCCCTTCACCGCACCGGAAACGCTCCGGGTGCAGTTTGATCGCCCTCACCATGGTCCCATTACGGGCATGGGCATTCCCCAAGGCATCAGCTTGATTGTGGGTGGCGGCTATCACGGGAAATCGACCCTTTTGAAGGCTATTGCCCAAGGTATTTATAACCATGTGCCGGGGGATGGGCGGGAGTGGGTGATCACCGATGCAGGAGCTGTGACTTTACGAGCCGAAGAGGGGCGGCGGGTTTCTGGCGTCAATATCTCCCCTTTTATCGCTGGGTTGCCCCAAGGCCAGTCAACAACTGCGTTTTATACCGACAATGCCAGCGGGAGCACCTCCCAAGGGGCCAGCCTCATAGAAGCGCTAGAGGTAGGCGCGACAGCGCTGCTGCTAGATGAAGACACCTGTGCTACTAATTTTATGATTCGCGATCGCCGGATGCAGATGCTGATTCATAAAGCCAATGAGCCTATCACACCGCTGATTGACCGGGTAGAGATGCTGTACCGCGATCACGGCGTTTCTACCCTGATGGTGATGGGGGGCAGCGGGGCATATTTTGATGTGGCAACGGTGGTCATTGGCCTGACGGCGTTCGAACCTCAGGATTTGACCCAGCAGGCAAAGGCGATCGCCCAGCAATATAGCACCCCTCGACTCAGAGAAGAAACCGACGATATCGGCGAGCTGTGCCCTCGTCGGCTTGCTGCCCCAGACGGCCCCTGGCCCAAAAAAATCAAGGTGCGGGACATCACGCAGCTCAGTCTGGGCCAGGACATGATTGATTTGAGGGCCACGCAGCTGGTCGATGCGGCCCAGACCCGGGCAGTGGGCTGGGCTATGCTTCACCTGCTAAAAGATCGATCAGAATCGCCAGTAAATGCCCTACCCGGTAAATGGCCCGACCAGGGGTACCCCCCTCTTGCCGTGATGCTAGACCAGCTCATGGCCCAGCTCGATCGCCATGGATTAGATCTGTTGACTCTAGCTCCAAACGGGGATCTAGCTGAGTTTCGTCGTTTTGAGCTAGCGGCGGCTCTCAGTCGCTGGCGCAGCCTGCCCCTAGACCCGCTTCAGCCGTAACGGCCAACACAGTAGCTCAACGATGAGATTCAGACGCTATGGCTACGGTTGGTTTAAATTCTGGCTGAGAGCGTCTATCCTAGAGGTAAGCTTAACGTCCCGTAATCAATCGCCATGGAATGTATTATTCACCGTCGGGCTCAATTCTCAGCTAGCCATCGCTATTGGTTGCCGGAACTAAGTCTTGGTGAAAACGCTGCAAAATTTGGCAAATGCGCTCAGGCTCCTGGTCACGGTCATAACTATGTGCTGTACGTTTCAATGGTGGGTGAACTAGACCAATATGGCATGGTGCTCAACCTATCAGATGTTAAGCAGGTCATTAAGCGGGAAATTACAGAACAGCTAGATTTTTCATATCTGAATACCGCTTGGCCAGAGTTTGAAGCGACATTGCCAACGACAGAGAATATAGCGCGTGTTGTCTGGCAAAGGCTGGCTATGCACCTGCCGCTGACGCGGATTCGACTATTTGAGCATCCGGAGCTTTGGGCTGATTACGAAGGGCAAAATATGGACGCTTATTTAACAGTAAAGACTCACTTTAGTGCGGCCCATCGCTTGGCGCTGCCGCACCTCAGCCTTGAGGAGAACTTTGATATCTACGGCAAATGTGCTCGGGTCAATGGCCATGGCCATAACTACCATTTAGAGGTCACGGTAAAAGGACAGATTGACCCCCGCACCGGAATGACTGCAGACCTTGGGCAGCTGCAGCAGATTATCGATGACCAAGTGGTTGAGCCTTTTGACCACACCTTCCTCAATAAAGATATTTCCTACTTTGAAAGTGTTGTTCCGACGGCGGAGAATATTGCCGTTCGCATTCGAGATTTGCTGGAACCCTCAATTCGCGGTACGGGGGCTTCTCTCCACAAAGTTGTGCTGATCGAAAGCCCCAACAACTCCTGCGAAGTTTACGCCTCGTCGCCCCTCGATGCGTCAAATCAAGCCGCCACCTCCCAAATCCTCTCTAGCGTCTAGAACGATATCAGTACTGAAAGGTCAAGATGGCGCTGTCGTGCTATGGTTGGGGCAACTTATGAAGAGCTTGTCGGCGATCTGCTGTGGTTTTCTAGGCGGTCTATGGCGTCGATTTGGGTAGATATGGTGTCTCCCTTCAGTCCTTGGAGCTTAATTGCTCCAGGGGTTTTGCTCGCTATTATCGGTCTGGCTGCGGTCTACTTCGCTCGGCTTTAGCCTATGACTTGAACAACCCTCGGAGCCAGATTTCGACATGGCCCAGTCGCTAGCTCAAAATGCGATCGCTTTCTTGATAGATTTGGCAGAGCAGGGCGAAATTGACCCGTGGAATGTCAAAGTTATCGATGTGATTGACCGCTTCTTGAATCAGCTGCGCCCAGGGCAGGCGGTCAATGGACAGTCGCCCTACGAGTCGGACTTGTCTGAATCTGGGCAAGCTTTTCTCTATGCTTCTATGCTGGTGCTGCTCAAAGCAGATACCCTAGTCCGCATGGACCAGCCTGAAGAAGACCCGGAAGATTCTGACCTTGACGACGATACCGTACGTCGGCTCCCCCTTCACTTAGAAAAGCGAATTCGACGCCGCGCGGTGGCCCAGCCGCCTCAGCATCGCCCCATCACGCTGCAGGAGCTGATTGGCCAGCTCGAGGTCATGGCAACGGCCATTGCGGCGCATACGCCCCGACGACGGGCGCGGCGACCAAAGCCCCATACAAAATCAGCGGCAGTCCGTGCGATCGCCCAGCTTGCCCACCAAGAAAACCTATCCGAAATTGCGGCGGCGCTTGAACAGGCGCTCCATGAGCAGTGGCCTGACATCAGCCAGGGGGCTCAGTGGCTCGAGTTTGAGCAACTTTTAGACTGGTGGACCGGCTCTGAGATCTGTGCCCAGGTCAACGCAGACCAGATGCATCGAACGGCTCAGAGCGATCGCGTGGGGGTGTTTTGGGCGCTTTTATTTTTGTCAGCTCAGTCGAAAGTAGAGCTTTCGCAACAGGACTTCTATCAAGATCTCAACGTCCGGGCGATCGCCGCCGATGAGGATCTCTCTAGCGATCTTATGACGGCGTCATCTATCGTCTTAGACTAGGCCTCTTGACAGCGCCACTGCAGCCAATTTCACGATCTGTTCGGACCGCTGCTGGGAGACATGGATAATTAAACCGTTGGCTGTGCAAAATACTGTGCTGCGGTTTCCTGGAAACCCATTGCTTTCGCAGATTGGTTGACCCAATCAGTGGTGAACGATAGACAGATATGGATCTGAGCTAGATCGCTATCGGAGACTTTGGCTTGTGCCAAGATTCTGAAGCGGGAAATGCGATCGCCTACCGGGTCACCGCCATAATAAATTAATCGGTTTTCCACTGGCTGGTGTAGATTACATAAAGTTGTGGATCTACTGGTGCCACTGGCTTAGACCCTGTGGAACACTAAAAGAGTTCATGCCGCATGAACATGTGCATGTTTAAACTTATTTGAATTTTTAAGGCGAGTTCAGTTTGCACAGCACTTCTGACAATTAGACATTACTATAGCCCGAAGTAGAGGAAAGTGAAGCCTATGAAAGCTATGATCCTGGCTGCCGGTAGAGGGACCCGAGTTCGTCCCATTACCTACACCATCCCCAAGCCGATGATTCCTATCATGCAGAAGCCTGTGATGGAATTTCTGCTAGACCTACTACGGCAGCACGGATTTGACCAAGTTATGGTCAACGTGAGCCACCTGGCCAACGAAATTGAGGGCTATTTCAGAGATGGACAGCGGTTTGGTGTTCAAATTGGTTACTCATTTGAAGGCCGCATTGAAGACGGTGAGCTGATCGGAGATGCTCTCGGCTCTGCCGGCGGCATGCGACGAATCCAGGACTTTAAGCCTTTCTTCGACGATACGTTTGTGGTGCTGTGCGGCGACGCGCTGATCGATCTCGATCTAACCAAAGCGATCCAGTGGCACCGAGAGAAAGGATCCATCGCGACCATTGTCATGAAGCCGGTTCCCCGAGAGGAGGTCTCGAGCTATGGCGTCGTTGTGACAGATGACAATGGCAGAATTAAGCAATTTCAGGAAAAACCGTCTGTCGCCGAGGCCATCAGCACAGATATCAACACAGGCATCTACATTTTCGAGCCTGAAGTCTTTGACTACATTCCATCAGGTCAAGAATTTGACATTGGCGGCGATCTATTTCCGAAGTTGGTGGAGAAAGGAGCGCCGTTCTACGGCATTTCCATGGATTTCCAGTGGGTCGACATTGGTAAGGTTCCTGACTACTGGCAGGCTGTGCGCAGCGTCCTGCAAGGCGACATTCAAAACGTGCCCATCCCTGGGGTGGAAGTCAAGCCTGGCGTATACACCGGTCTAAACGTGGCGGTCAACTGGGATAAAGTTGACATTCAGGGACCGGTATACATCGGTGCCATGACTCAGATTGAAGATGGTGCCCGGATCATTGGTCCCACTATGATCGGTCCGAGCTGCCGCATTTGTAGCGGTGCAACCATCGACAACAGCGTGATTTTTGAATATTCTCGCATCGGCCCTGAAGCTTTGCTGGCCAATAAGCTAGTGTTTGGACGCTACTGCGTCGATCGCACTGGCGCATCAGTGGATCTGCAGGCTGCAGCCCTCGACTGGCTGATCACAGATAGCCGTCAGACCTTGCCTGCGAATGCTCCGATCGAGCAGCAGGCGATCGCGGAATTGCTGAACGTCAAGTCTTAGGGCGTTGGCAGCTTCGCTGTCAGGAGCTCAACATCCAGTAACGCAACGTCAGGGCTGATTGTAATTGGCCCTGACGTTGCTATGGAAAGGGTAGAGTCGCAGGGATTTTATAGCGTCAGGCCGAAATGGGTTTGTTAGACTAAGGAAGTATTCGATCGTTCAATGGCGATCCCAGCACCTCACGCTTCGCAACCCTTGCAGTAGGACACCATTTTTGGCTATGACCTCCACGCTTTTGATCTCTAAGCAATTTCCGACGCTCGATTACGATACACCACGGGATCGCTTTGGCGAGGCTTGGCGATCGCCGCTGTCTACGCTGTTGGGGTTGGGTCGTGCGGCCGGGGCAGACTTTGTCGAAATTTTCCTAGAGCGCGTTAACTACATCAACTGTCTTGCTGAAGATGACGCCATCACCAGCATCACGCCACAGCTTTCTACCGGCGCTGGAGTACGGGTATTTCTGGGCAAAGGTGACTGCTACGTCAGCACAAATGATCTGACGTTCAAGGGACTGCGAGCTGCCTTGGAAAAGGCGCTATCCATCTTGGGATTGCATATTCCTGCGCCCAATTCTTATGTCCCTGAAACCAACTTGGAGCTGCTGAGGGATTATGTCGCCGTTCGGAACAAAGATAAGTGGCTAGACGGCACGAGCTCGTTTCAAGAAATGGGCGATGTTTTGCTGAGCTCCACGGCGCAGCTTGAGAAGACGGGACGCCATATTCAGTCTCGTCGCGCCTCCTACTTTCGTGACTGGCAGGAGGTGTTGGTTGCGGCCAGTGATGGCACCTTTGCCCATGATATTCGCCTGACGCAGTCCGTGGGCTGCAACCTGCTGTGCGCCGATGGGGAGAACCGTTCATCTATCGGTAAGCGCCTCGGCAGTACGGGGGATCCGGCTTTTCTGCGCAGCTGGAACTACACCGATACGGTGGAAGAAATTGCTGAGTCCGCAGGCAAGATGCTGTATGCCGACTATGTGGAATCGGGTAATTACCCGGTGATCATGGCCAACCATTTTGGCGGTGTCATTTTCCATGAGGCCTGCGGTCATCTCCTCGAGACCACCCAGATTGAGCGGCAGACGACCCCATTTGCGGACAAGAAGGGGGAAAAGATCGCCCATGAAAGCCTCACGGCCTGGGACGAAGGCCTCTCCGATCAGGAGTTTGGCACCATTGACATGGACGATGAGGGTATGCCCGCCCAGCGCACACTGCTGATTGAAAACGGCATTTTGAAGAACTTTCTCAGCGATCGCGCTGGCTCCGTGCGAACGGGACATCCTCGCACCGGCAGCGGTCGTCGCCAGAGCTACGCCTTCGCGGCGGCGAGCCGGATGCGGAATACCTACATTGCCCCAGGTGAGCATTCCGTTGAGGATCTGTTTGCATCGGTGGAGAAGGGAATCTACTGCAAGAAGATGGGCGGCGGGAGTGTTGGCCCCACTGGGGACTTCAACTTCGGCGTTGATGAGGCCTATCTGATTGAGAATGGTGAGATCACAAAGCCCCTCAAAGGCGCCATTCTAATCGGTGAAGCGAAGGAAATTATGAACAAGATTTCCATGTGTTCCAAAGACTTGGGCTTGGCCGCAGGCTTCTGCGGCTCTGTCAGCGGCAGAGTTTACGTCACCGTAGGCCAACCCCATATCAAGGTCGACGACATCACCATCGGTGGTCGATAGGACAAAGCGCCCACACAACCGGCCTACAGCCTCACTGGCATGGCCACCGTACCGTAAGGACACAGTGGGGACACAGTGCGCTGTGTCCCAGTGATTCACTATCCCAACCCTCTTACAGACCAGACCTATGCCTACCGTTGCCGATATCGCATCAAACGCCGAATCCATCGCCCGTCAAATGGGCATTCAAAAGTACGATATCTACGGTTCGTCCGTCGATGAAAACAGCGCTCAGGTGGACCATGGTGAGCCAAAGCAAGTAAAAGCCTCCAGCCGCTCCAGCGTGATTGTGCGCGTATGGAATGATGAGGGCACCCTCGGCGTCACCTCCACTACCGATGTCGATCCCACTGGACTTGAGCTAGCGCTGCAGACCGCCCAGGCCGCTAGCGCTTTTGGACCCAAAGAGCATATCCCTGATTTTAGCCCTGAAGCAAAAGCCTCTGTGGATAACCCTGGGAGTCAAACCGCGCCCCAAGTGCCGGTGTCGCAGCTGATTGACACATTGTTGGATAGTGAAAAGCGCCTTGTTGATGCTCACCCCGCGATCGCTGGGGTGCCATACAACGGGCTTTCCCAGAGGGATGTGGAGAAGTTTTACCTCAACAGCGATGGTGCTCTGCGCCAGGAATCCTGCTCCTACGCCTCCCTATATCTATACAGTAAAGCTGAGCAAGAAGGCCGCAAGCCCCGCGCTGCTGGTGCTTACCGTGTCAGCCGCAGCTTCGACAAGCTCGACGTGAACGGCTGTCTCGAAGAGGCGGCAGAAAAAACCATTAGCCACCTCAACTACGAAAAAATCAAATCTGGCAAATACCAAGTGGTGTTTGCTCCCGAGGCTTTTTTGAGCCTGTTTGGCGCGTTCTCCAATCTGTTCAATGCTCAACGGATTCTCGATAAGCAAAGTCTATCGACTCCTGATGCCCTAGGCACCATGCTTGCCTCCCCGCTGCTATCAGTCCATGATGATGCTCGCCACCCCCAAAACGTCGCGCTGGAGACTTTTGATGGTGAGGGGACGCCGACCCGTCAAGTGCCCCTGATCACCGACGGCGTTCTTACGAGCTTTATCCACAGTGCCGGTACAGCCCAGCGCATGGGAACAAGCCCCACAGGCAACGCTGGGATTGGCGCTAAAGTCAGCGTAGGTTCAAATTTCTACCACGTCTTCGGTCAGGCGGGCGAGGGAAGCTTTGACTTGGATAGCAGCGACGGTACGCTGCTGATTGACGACTTGAGCGCGCTTCACGCTGGCGTCAACGCGCTGCAGGGGTCGTTTTCTCTCCCCTTCGACGGCTGGCTGATTCGAGGCGGCGAGCGCGTCAGCGTGGATGCAGCAGTGATTGCTGGCGATATTCGTGAGGTGCTCAAGTCCATTATTCACATCGAGCCTGAGGCAACGATCACTCCGGGTGGCGTTTGCCCCCGTATCTGGGTTGAAGGTCTATCTGTGACAGGAGAGTAGCGCGCTGGGCTATCGGGACTGTGCCGTTAGGTGAGCTTCTCTCCGCTCAGCACAAATACCGGATCCGCTGCTACAAAAGCCTGCCGATTTCCTCGACTTTCGAGGCGATTAACGGCTGACTGTACAACCTCGATATGGCGGGCCTGTAGCTCGGCCAAGCTTTCAGAGACGGCATAGAGCTCATCTAGGCTATGGGCTGCGGCCACGACCCGTCCCTGATGCGGCAAATATGCCCAAGCTTGGGTCAGAATGCTTTTGATGGACCGCCCCCCTTCAATGCAGATGCAATCAGGCGGCTGGGGTAAGTCATCAAAACAGTCGGGGGCGCTGTCTACGACAATCTGAACGTTGGTAACGCCGAAGCGATCGCAATTGAGCTGAATCAGCTGGGCGACGTCTTCGTCTCGCTCAATGGCGACAATGCGGCTCTCAGGGCATAGCAACCCAATCTCAATGGGAATTGTTCCTGTTCCAGCGCCCACGTCCCACAGCACCGAGGTCTCGCTCAGCCGCAGATGGGATATCAACAGCAGACGGATCTCCCGTGAGCTCATCGGAATACCGGGAAGTCTCTCGAAGAAGCGATCGGGAATGCCGGGGGTTTTGTAGGGCCAAAGCGATGCCATTGCCAGAAACCACCGAAACGAAGATGGCGTAATTTATGGGTCGCCTGGGACTCGAACCCAGAACAAATCGGTTAAAAGCCGAGTACTCTACCATTGAGCTAGCGACCCGTTGCGTGCTGAAAGCCCGTTTGACATCAATCAAACTTGAACTACGCACAGTATATAACCTTATCACACATTTTGGGTGATAGGATGGGCACCGCCGCCAATTTCATGGTTTTTGGGAAATTCAGACCCGTAGCCATCAACGGCGGTTTCGCCTGGAGCCGCTGCTATCGGTAGTTTGTGAACTGCAGCGCGACGGGGTAATCTTCCTGCTTTAGCCGGGTCATAACGTCCTGAAGGTCGTCTTTTGACTTGCTGCTAACGCGGACGGAGTCTCCCTGAATAGAGGCTTGAATCTTGTTGAACTCATCTCGAATCAGCTTCGATATCTTTTTAGACAGCTCTTGGCTGATGCCCTTTTTCAAAGTGATTACCTGTCGAACCCGCGTACCGCTGGCTGACTCGATTGGCCCGTAATCGAATATTTTTAGAGATAGATTGCGCTTGACGGCTTTGGTCTGCATCACGTCATGCACCGTCTGCAGGGTAAACTCACTGTCCGTTGTAATTGTGATCGTATCGTCGCCCAGCTCTAAGCTGGTATCTGTGCTCTTAAGGTCATATCGACTTTTAATTTCACGGCGGGCTTGATCTAGGGCATTGACCAGCTCTTGGCGATCAAAATCGCTGACGACATCGAAGGAGTAGGAAGCCATAGGTCTCGTATCTGTGATGTAAATCTGTGATGTAAAACAGTGGGCGCAAAAGAGCTGACGCGCTACGCCAGGGTTCTCAAGCTCAGGATAAATAGGGTAAAGGTGCCGAAGGAGCCAACGCCAAACATCAGCGATCGCAGGGGCGCGATATCCAAGATATAGAATGTGGGATATAGTGCGCGGGCGACGACATGGGCAATGGCCGCTGTCAAGCCCAGCCGTGAATCCACGCCAGTACTGTAAGCCATTAGAGCAGCGGCCGAAAATAGAATGAAAGCTTCAAAACTGTTTTGATGGGCCCAGGTTGCCCGCTGAGCGAATGCCGGCAGCTTGTCTGTCAGAGCGCGAGGCGTGGCAAACATTTGACGTGGAGCGTCCATGGTCGTGCTGGTGCTGACGCGTCCGTAGGCGACGACCAAGAACGGCACGTAGACCAGGATGGCATCTATAACAATGCAATATAAGAGTGTATCTGAGACTGACGGCATAGGGTAACACTGATGGACGGCACAGCTCCCATGCTAAACCAAAATCATTTCGAATCGTGGCGTGCCGCTGACCCGAAGCGCTGGCTTTTGCATGGCGCTGACGCTAGTCCAGATAGAATGGTGTGACCACTTTGCGCTGCTCCTCAGCATCTTGGCAGGTTTTGATCAATGTGTTGCTGTCATGGAACATAAAGCAGACCAGCTGCTGACAGCGGGAAATAATGTCCTGATTACAAATAGCGCTCGCTTCTGCCAAGGACAGGGTATCGTGCTCTGGATTTTCGACCAGGTGAATCACCGACTTGAGCTGATTGCGCGATTCACGGGGCTGGCGCTTGAGGCTTTGAGGCAAAATGACGGTGAGCAGGTTGGGGTCGGCCCGCATAGCTCCCCGAATTGCAGCAGAATTCGTTCCTGTAGCGCCTGATGTCAGGATGAAATTACCGGCCTGCACTAACGCAAAGCTCATCAACTCGATTAGATTTTGATGAGTGATGGGAACATGGCGTGAGCCCAAGATAGCAACTCGCTTTGACCCGGTTTGCTGAATCGCTGCAAGCTCCTGCAAATATGTGTCTACTTGTGGGGTGTCGAGTGACTGGGTCAAGGCCGGTTCCGGGCGATACAACTCCGATATTCTACCAGGAGTCCGCAGCGTTTAAAGAATGCAGACCCTGAATTTTCCCTCCGCTGGCAAGGATGCTGTTCTTTCTGACCAACTGGCTCCATGGTCGATTACCCTGCCGTCTATGGACCATCGCCCTTTGAGCCAGCGCTGTCGTCTTAAGCGCTAGGTCAGAATCCAATGGGGTCCAATAGGGTCCAATGGGGTCTAATGGGGTGGGGAAATCCGAATCTTGCCAGTTAGGCTTGCCCACCGCGTACAATCAGGATCATTAGCCACAATAAAGCTGGCAATTGCTATTGCATACCCCGTATCACATTATCCACTGAGGCAACTGGCGTATCTATGACGACGATTCTTGAACAGGGCAACATTAGTATTCACACCGAGAATATTTTCCCGATTATCAAGAAGTGGCTCTACTCTGATCATGAGATCTTCTTGCGGGAGCTGATCTCCAATGCGGTTGACGCGATCAAAAAGCTCAACATGCTGTCGCGTACTGGAGAGTTTTCGGGTGCAGTCGGTGATCCAGAAATCGTGATTGCGATCGACAAGGACGCCAAAACTATTTCTATTTCGGATACCGGCATTGGCATGACGGCAGATGAGGTGAAAACCTACATCAATCAGGTGGCTTTTTCTAGTGCTGAGGAGTTTGTGCAGAAGTTTCAGGGCACAGGCGACGAGCAGATCATCGGTCACTTTGGCCTGGGTTTTTACTCTGCCTTTATGGTAGCGAAACAGGTGGATATCGATACGCTGTCGTACCGTGAGGGAGCAACGCCAGTCCATTGGAGCTGTGACGGCAGCACCCAGTTTGAGCTGAGCGAGTCATCCCGGACCGAGCGCGGCACCACCATTACCCTAACCCTGCAGGATGAGGAGCAAGAATATTTAGAGGCGGCGCGAATTCAGCAGCTAGTGCGCACTTACTGCGACTTCATGCCGTACCCCATCAAGCTGGATGGGGAGCAAATCAACCGGCAGAAGGCGCTGTGGAAAGAATCGCCCAGCAACCTGACAGATGAGGACTATCTAGAGTTTTACCGCTACCTCTATCCATTTCAGGAAGACCCTCTGCTGTGGGTTCACCTCAATACGGATTACCCTTTTGTGGTAAATGGTATTCTCTACTTCCCGAAGCTGCGTCCTGACATTGACGTCACAAAAGGACATATCAAGCTGTTTTGCAATCAGGTCTTCGTCAGCGAAAATTGCGAAGAGGTCATTCCTAAGTTCTTGCTGCCGCTGCAGGGTGTGATTGACAGCACAGACATACCTCTCAACGTCTCCCGCAGCTTCTTGCAGAACGACCGCACGGTGCGCCGCATCGCCGACTACATCGCTAAGAAGGTGGGCGATCGCCTCAAGGAGCTGTACCGGGATGACCGCGCCCACTACATTCGCTGCTGGCAGGATCTGGGCACCTTCGTCAAATTCGGCTCACTGAACGATGACAAGTTCAAAAAGCAGGTGGAAGATATTCTCATCTACCGCACCACAGCGACATTAGAGCCCGCTGAAGCTGCCAAGGTCGAGGTCCAAACGGAAGAAGACGCTTGGGAAACTGTGCCTGAAAGCGATGCTACCAGCGCCACTGACGCCGATGGCTTCTCATATACCACCCTAAAGGAGTATCTTGAGCGCAACAAAGCCCAGCACGAGAACCGGGTCTTTTACTGCACCGACCCCTCAGCCCAGGCAACCTACGTTGAGCTGCACAAAGGCCAGGGGATAGAAGTGGTCTTTATGGACTCGTTTATTGATACCCACTTCGTGAGTTTCCTAGAGCAGCAGTATACCGACGTCAAATTCTCCCGCGTCGACGCCGAGCTAGACGATACCCTGATCAACAAAGACAAAGAAGACGAGATTGTCGATCCGACCACCAACAAAACCCGAGGCGATCGCATCAAGGAGCTGTTTGAACAAGCGCTAGACAACCCCAAGGTGAACGTCAAAACCCAGGCGCTCAAGGCAGAGGATGCGTCAGTTCCCCCGGCTATGGTCTTGATCCCCGAAGCTATGCGCCGCCTGCGAGATATGACGGCGATGATGCAGCAGCAGACGGCCCAGTTCCCAGATGAACATGTGCTGATGGTAAACACAGCCCATCCGCTGGTCGAAAATGTACTGGAGATGAGTCAGGGTGCAATTATTACCGGCAGTGGCGAATCGCCATCGGCCCAAATGGCCAAAATGATCTGCCGCCATGTCTATGATTTGGCGTTAATGGCTCAAAAGGGCTTTTCGGCAGATGATATGAACGCCTTTGTGGAACGGTCTAATCAAGTGTTGACGAAGCTTACTCAAGACTAGACCTCAAGGCTGCGGTCAGAATAAAAGCGGAGCTTTGACAGCTCCGCTTTTTGTTTGCTTTCATATGGGGCTAAAGATCTCTGAAGATCTCTGAAGATCTACAGGGTATCCGGCTGGCTTTCCACCGTGATCGTCTCTGCAATGATCACGGGCTGTCCTTCGTAGTTGCCCAGGCGAGGGTCTAGCGCAGTGCCATAGATCTGCTCTATTTCAGCTATATTGAGCTGTTTTAGTTCTCCAAAAACCTGCAAATTGATGTCTGTCTGATCGGGAAGCGATACCGGTGTTTTGGCTGCATTGATCACAAGCAGCTCTTTATCAGTAAAGATGCTTCTCTCTTCCATTATGAATGCCGCATCCCCCACCATCTCTTGAATAACGCCGCTGGCGCTGATGGATTGCCCCAAGTAATTTTGGAGATCAGCGTCACTGAGTTGGGTGGTGTTGACTGGGCCTTGGTCCCGGTCAAACAAGCCACCAACGCCGTCGCTGCAGGCGGGGAGGAGGATGGCGAGGCCAATAAAGGCGGCGATGCTGACCCGTCTAAGCTGAAGATAGCCCAAAATAGTCTGTTGCATGGAATCCGTAAACCGCAATCAAGAGCAGATTTGCACTGGGAGTATAGCGCATTGCGATTCTGAAGCCATGGCCCGCAAGGAATAGTCTTGATTGTAGGTTGACGACCAACGGTTTTGTTGCCCTCTCGGAGATGGATTATCGTGAGATGGGAGGCGATCGCACGCCGCGTCGGATATGGCAATGTCAATATCAGCTTAAATACAGTAGCTTTACTGCCTGGACTAAGCGGGAAAACTGAATCCAGTCGTAGAGATGTTGGTATTTAGGAGCGACGCAATCTTGTTGAGTCGCTTTCCCTATTCACATTAGCCCATTCACATTAGCCCATTCGCATTGGCCCATTCACATTGGCCCATTCACATTGGCCCATTCGCATTGGCCCATTTACATTGCCTTCAGGCTGCCTCTACTGTTAGACGGTTAGATCCATAATGCCCGTATTGACTAATCCCAGCATCCTTGCCGCAGTCCGCATGATTCCCCATGGGAATTGCTACCTATGGCAAACCAACCTGGTGGCACTGCATGTGGCATCAGATGCATTGATTGCGATCGCTTATTATTCGATTCCGTTCGCGCTGATTGTTCTGGTGTTGCAGCGGGACGATCTGCCATTCAACTGGATTTTTACGCTGTTCGGCTCCTTTATTTTGGCCTGCGGCACCACCCATCTGATGGAAATCTGGACCCTGTGGCATCCCGATTATTGGGCCTCTGGCGCTATCAAAGCTGCCACCGCCTTGGTCTCTGTGTCCACGGCCATGACTATGGTTCCCACGATGCAGCAAGTGCTGAAACTACCTCGTCTGATGGATATTGAAGAGATCAATCAGCGACTGCGGCGGGAGATCGAAGAGCGGAAGCGCGTTGAAAAAGAGCTTTCCACAGAAAAAGAATTGGCTCAGGTGACTCTAAAGTCGATCGGCGACGCTGTGATCACAACTGACGCTGTGGAAAATGTGGTGTACGTCAATCCAGTGGCAGAACAGCTCATCGGACGGTCTCTTGCTGAGGCAAAGGGGCGTCCCCTGACTGAGGTATTCACCATCATGAATGAGCAGACCCGGCAGCAGGTCGATAGTTCTGTCAGTACGGTGTTGCGCACCAAGAGGCGGGTCGAGCCGACAAACCATACGGCTTTGATCTCTAGAGATGGCAGCGAATATAGCATCACTGATTCTGCTGCCCCCATCACAGATGACGATGGTTCGGTTCTTGGGGCCGTGCTGGTGTTTCACGATGCGACAGAGTCCCGCGCTCTATCGCAACAGCTAGCATGGCAGGCCTCTCACGATGAGCTGACCGGCCTGAAAAATCGTCGTTACTTTGAGCAACAGCTCAAGGCGATCTTGAAAGTGCCTCAACAAGAGCATGTTTTGTGTTACCTAGATCTCGATCAGTTCAAGGTTGTCAACGATACTTGCGGCCATGCGGCTGGGGACGAGTTGCTCAAGCAAGTTGGCGTTATTTTGAGACGATATGTGCGCTCAGACGACACTGTGGCTCGCCTGGGTGGGGATGAGTTTGGCATCATGCTTTGCAACTGCCCATTACAGAATGCGCGGCGCGCCATGGATCTGATCCGTCAAGCGATTCAAGATTTTCGCTTTGCTTGGCAGGGCAATACTTTCAGCATCGCCGTTAGCATTGGCGTCGTCGAACTCAATGGTGACATTGGCAACCTGGCAGAGGCCTTGAGTGCTGCAGATGCGGCCTGCTATGGGGCAAAAGAGCGGGGGCGTAATCGCATCTATCTTTATCGCGCTAATGACCAGCAGCTTGCTGAGCAGCGGAGTCAGCAGGCGTGGATTGCCCGCATTCGGCAAGCCCTAGATGAAAACCAGTTTCGACTCTATCAGCAGCCTATCGCTGCCGCGTCCTCTGAGCGAGGCCATGAGGCGACCCACTACGAGATTTTGCTGCGGCTCGTCGACGCCACCGGTCAGGTCATCCCCCCCCTGGCGTTTATCCCGGCGGCAGAGCGCTACGGCCTCATGCCAGAGATTGACCAATGGGTGATTCAGGCGTTCTTCGCCTACATGGAGCAATGTCAAGCCAACGTCAACATCTCTCGATCCCCACAGGCGATCGCAAACCGAACGATAGGCTTTTATACGCTCAACCTGTCTGGCGCGAGCATCAACGACGAGCAGTTTTTGCCCTTTCTTTTAGAGCAAATAGCGCGCAGCTCAATGCCTCCCGAATCGCTGTGCTTTGAGATCACTGAGACGGTGGCCGTGTCAAATTTCAGCAAGGCCCGCGAGTTTATCGCTCAGGTCAAGGCCTTAGGGTGCTCGTTTGCCCTCGATGACTTTGGTAGCGGAATGTCGTCTTTTGGCTATCTAAAGTACCTAGCTGCTGACTACGTCAAAATCGATGGCTCGTTTGTCCGTGGCTTGGCAGACGACCCCGTGAGCATTTCAGTTGTCGAGGCGATCACTAAAGTGGCCCATGCCATGGGATTAGAAACTATCGCAGAGCATGTCGAGGATCGGCAAACGCAGCGGAAACTGCAGGGCTTGGGGGTCGATTATCTGCAGGGCTACGGTCTTGGACGGCCTGCTCCACTCCCCCCTCTAGTCGGCTACTGCTGCCGTAAGGTTGGGCCAAACAGTTCACCTGAGTCACAGGATCTGAGCTGAGTCGATGGGCAAGCAGTGGGGCAGACGCCATATGTGGCTATAGTGAGAACCGGAATGCCTGCCGAAACCGCTATGCCATCTTCATCTTTCCATTCACCTCGACTGCTTCATCCCTTGATGGGATGCGATTTAAAGACTTTGCTTCAGGTCAGCAGCAGCAGTGGTGGAGTGCCGCTTCGGTACGTTCCTCACCTGTCTTTGGCGATCACGGCGGCGTTTTTACGTCGGCCTCTCGCCGCTCTCGACTATTGGCGGCTAAAGCGGTGCGACGCTGAGATCGAGCCGCCTATCTTTATCGTGGGGCACTGGCGTAGCGGCACCACGTTTCTATACGAATTGCTGTGCCAGGCTCAGCAGTTTGCCTATGTTTCTCCCTTTGCCACAGGACTGCCCTGGGAGTTCTTGACCCTAGGATCGCTTCTCCGGCCCGTGCTGACGCGAGCCCTACCCAAAGACCGCTTTATCGACGGGGTAACGGTGACGCCTGATTCTCCCCAGGAAGATGAGATTGCCTTAGCAAACATGCAGGCTTTGTCTTTTTACCATGGGCTCTACTTTCCCTCACGGCTGCAGCTGCACTTCAACCGAGGCGTGTTTTTCGATGACTGTACACCTGACCAAGTGGGCCAGTGGCAGCAGTCTGCTGCGCTGTTCTTTCAAAAACTACAGGCGGAAAATTCTGGCAAACCCTTACTGGTCAAAAACCCGGTATATACCGCGAGGGTGGCACTTTTGCGGCAGATGTATCCTGCCGCCAAGTTTATCCATATTTACCGCAATCCCTATGTCGTCTTTCAATCCATGCGAAACTTCTACCGTAAGCTCCTAAATCAGCTAGCGCTCCAGCCGTTTGAGGATGCGGCGATAGACGAGCTGACCTTGCAAAGCTATCCTCGGATGATGACGGCGCTGTCAAACGATGTGGCCGACCTGCCTCCGGAGCGCTACGTTGAACTGCGATTTGAAGATTTTGAACAAGACCCGATAGCCCAAGTCGAGCTGATCTACCGGCAGCTTGGCCTCATCGGGTTTGATGCCGTTCGCGATCGCTTCCGGCAGTACCTAGAGGCAAACCGCCGGTACCGGAAAAATCAATATTGCTTTCCGCCAGAAGACAATCAGCGGGTCTATGACCATTGGCGGCCTTTCATCGATCGGTGGGGCTATGGGCCAGAGGCCTAGGCCAAAAAATCAGGCCAGAAAATCAGGCCAAAAAATCTCAGGACCAGTGGCAACAAACCAGACGGCCAAAACCACCTAAATGCCGTGGCTTTTACCGATGACCCAATGACGACGAAAAAATCGTGATAGCTGAGATTCCGCTAGCGATAGATAAATAGGGCGACCATGGGGGCAGGTTTGGGGTTGTTTGGTCTGCTGCCATCGGGTCACTAAAGCCTGCATTTGGTCATGGTTTAGGGGCGTACCGTTGCGAATCGCGGTGCGGCAGGCGGTGGCGACGATCGCTGCTTCAGCATCCCCCTGACTCAGCTCCCGCAGGGCATCGGTACAGTCCGTGCGGTCTACCAAGGCTTGGGGAACGGTGCGCACGGCCCAGATACCGTCTCCAAACGGCTCAATGTCAATGTCGATGCGCTGCAGCTGCTCCACCTGCGCTGCAGACAGGTCTGGCAACAGTAGGGGAGAGTCTATGGGGACCGTTTGCCAGCGATCGCAGAGTTCTTCGTAGAGGACTCGCTCATGGGCAATATGCTGCTCAATCAGCCATACTCCATTGGGGTGCTCTGCGAGGATGTAGGTATTGTGGACTTGAGCCAGCACCGTCAGGGGCAGCAGCGGTAGATGTTTGCCCAGTGTGCTTTTGTCCAGCGTCCTGTCCCTTGCCCCATGGCTTTCCCCATCCGATTCCGCTGCCGCTGTGCCGTAGGATCCCCCTGATTCGGCCATGGTAAACAGAGCCGACGTGCGTGGCATAGGGGCATCTGATGCTGCTGTCAGTCCGCGCCGCAGCGCTGTGGCGATCGCACCCTTGATATGCTGCCGCCAGTCGTCCATGTACCGGAGATGAATCTCGCTTTTGGCCGGATGGCGGTTCCAGTCCACCAGCGTTGGATCGACCCGCAAATGGACTGCGCAAATGGGATATCGCCCTCGGGGTAGGGTGCGATGAAAGGCTCCTAGAATAGCTTGTTCCAACGGCGGGCATTGTACAACGCGACCGTTCACCGCTACGCTGACCCAATCAGGCCGGTGGCGGTGGCGGCGATCGGGTAGAGCGAGCACCAGCTGACAAAGGGGATGGTCTGGGGTCTTGTCAGACGCATTGGTAGCGTGGCGATTTTCTATCGTGCTGGGGCTGACCGCTGCATTGGGCCAACTGTGCTCGACTAAATCTACAGCCGGGAGCCGCAGCAGCTGAGCTATCACCTGGCCCATGGTGCCAGGATAGATCTTAAACCAGGGGCGATCGCCCTGGTTGACTTGCCAGGTCAGGTGGGGATGGCATAGCGCTAACGCGTAGATCGTAAGCTGGATTTGCCGCTGCTGCTGAGACTTCGACGGTAGAGCCTGTCGGCGTGCCTCTAGCCGCTGAAACAGATTCTGGACCGCGACGACGGTCCCTGGGGCGCTGGCGCTGGGCTCCATAGTGGTGGGTAGACCCCGTTCGTCATATCGCAGCCGCCATCCCTGGTCGGCACCGCGCTGGTAACTGCAGATTTCGAGGGTCGAAAGCTGGGCCAGACTGTGGAGCGCTTCCCCACGAAATCCCAAACTGGCAATGCCCTGCAGGTCGGTGGCTCTGGCAATCTTGCTGGTGCTGTTAGCAGCGGCGGCCTGCTGAAGATCGGCCTGGGAAAGGCCAACGCCATTGTCGACGACCCGGACAGACCAGCGCGCCATATCCACCGTGACACTCAGACGAGTCGCCCTGGCGTCGATCGCGTTTTCCGCCAGCTCCCGGACAACAGCTGCTACCGAGTCAATCACCTCTCCCGCTGCGATGAGATGAACGACATCTTGTGGGAGGGGCTGGATTGAGGGCAAAGGTACTGACATAGACGGCAATGGGGCAGATGCGCAGAGTGGCAGGTCCGCACGGGAAGCAGGGTGTCTCGCTTCTGTACTATCCTAACGGGGATGACCACGATTGAGTCAGCTATGTCGAGCTATGACATGATCTATCACGTCGTACGCCAGATTCCCCAGGGCAGCGTTGCAACCTATGGTCAGATTGCCGATTTGGCGGGTCTGCCTGGCCAAGCCCGCCTGGTGGGCTATGCCCTGCGCCATGTCGATGACCCGAGCTCCGATATTCCCTGGCATCGCGTCATCAATGTCAAAGGGGAAATTTCTTACTCTGCCCTCAGACGCGGCGGCGACTACCTGCAGCGATCGCTGTTAGAAGAGGAGGGAATTGAGTTTACGCCAGCAGGAAAAGTAGAGTTCAAGCGCTACCTGTGGCAGCCTCTCAACTGGGGCCTTTAGCCTGACGTCGCGCCGTCGCGCTACGCTTGACCTGGTGCAGCGATCGAGACAGACAAAACCCGATTGTGCCCTTGACCTTTGGCCTTGTGGAGGGCTGCATCTGCCGCTTCAATCAGTAGCTCTGGCTCTTGGTCCTGGCTAGGGACCGCGCTAGCAATGCCTCCTGAGATAGAAACCCCAGCGTGGTTAGCGCGAACCCGCATAGTGGAGGCCAAAGTATCTGCCCCACGGCTGTCGGTATCGGGCAAAATACAGGCAAACTCATCGCCGCCGTAGCGGGCAATAATGTCCCCTGCTCGCTTAGGAATGGAAATAAAAACCTGGGCTAGGTGGCGCAGCAGCATATCGCCGCCCGCCCGCCCTTTATGGTCGTTGTATGTTCTGAACCGATCGATGTCGATCAAAATTAGACTCATCGGCTCTTGCCGACGAATGCAGCGCCGCCACTCCTGGGATAAAGAAATGCTAAATCCCCGGCGATTGTAAATACCTGTCAAATCATCCGTCACCACCTGATACTGCAGCAGCTGGTTCTCAGCCTCAAGCTCCGCGATGCGGGCCTGTAGCTTCTGGAGCTGGTCTTGTTGAGACGATGGGCTGTAGCCGTCAGAGCAAATCGACATAGCCTAACCTTTCACCATAATCGCGTTTAAGTCCGATACGGCTCCGGTTAACGTGATACCACGATCGTTAGCGGCTAGATGCCGCACAATTTTGTAGATGGTTTCGATGCGATCGCTCGCGTCCACCTTCGCCGCCAAGTCTGCCAGAGATAGCGCCCCTGGGGCCGATCTGAGCATGTCAACAACCTGGGTTTGCAGCGTCAGGATAGATGCAGCTGCTTTCTTGCCGGCCTCAACGCCGGGCTGATGATAGGCGTTGATGTTGACTAGGGAGGCATATAACCCTACGGCCCGATCGTAGAGCGCAATCAATGCTCCTATAGTATAGGGCGTTACGCGGGGGATGGTGACGGTGACGGAGTCACGCTCGTTTTCGAATAAGGCCTGGCGCGTCCCCTGTAGTAGCCCTGAGAGGTAGTCACCGCTGGTGACGCCGGGTTCTACCTGAAGCGGGGAATCTTGGCCATCTTCTAAGACCTCGACAAACGTGACAAAGAAATTATTAACCCCTTCTCGCAGCTGTTGAACATAGGCATGTTGGTCTGTGGACCCTTTGTTGCCATAAACAGCGATGCCTTGATGGACCACGTTGCCGTCTAGGTCGGTTTCCTTGCCCAGCGACTCCATCACCAGCTGCTGAAGATAGCGGCTGAACAGCAGCAGGCTGTCTTTATAGGGCAAAATCACCATGTCTTTTTCGCCTTTGCCCTGCCCTGAAACGTACCAGGCCAGAGCCAGCAGCGCTGCGGGGTTCCCTTTGATGGAGCGATCGCGAGTCGCCTCGTCCATCACCCGAGCACCATTCAAAATTGCCTGGATGTCGATGCCCTGTAACGCTGCGGGTAATAGCCCGACTGCTGACATCTCAGAGGTCCGTCCTCCCACCCAATCATGCATGGGAAATCGGGCTAGCCAGCCTTCTCGCTGAGCCTGCTGATCGAGCTTGCTGCCCTCTCCTGTAACGGCAACGGCATGCTGAGCAAAGTTGAGGCTGCGCACTTCGTAAGCATGCTTAACCTCTAGCATGCCGTTGCGCGTCTCTGGGGTGCCACCTGACTTGGAAATGGTGATCACCAGGGTGCTGGTGAGGCGGTTCTTCAGCTGAGCTAATGTCCGGCTGACCCCAGCGGGATCACTGTTGTCGATGAAATGCAGCCCCATGGGCGGATCGATGCCTGCGAGGGCCGAGGAGACAAATTGCGGCCCCAGCGCTGACCCGCCAATGCCGATGGAGAGGATGTCGGTGAAGGTCTGAGCCTGGGGGGGGCGAATCTCCCCGGCGTGGATCTTGGCAGCAAACGTTTTGATTTGCTCTAGGGTGTCGGTGACCTCTCGAGCTAGTTCGGCATTGGGCGCAATGTCAGGATTGCGCAACCAGTAATGCCCGACCATGCGGTCTTCATCGGGGTTGGCGATGGCGCCAGCTTCGAGAGCTGCCATATCATCGAATGCTTTATCAAACGCTGGGGTGAGGGTAGCAACCTGGTCCTCGGTGAACCGCATGCGGCTGATATCAACATAAAAATCTAGGCTGTCATGGTAATACAGCCAATCTTGATAGCGCTGCCACAGTTCAGAATTCATCTAGATAGCTCCCGTAACGGTGTTTAAAGTAATAACAGTCAATAATCAAAAAAAATAGAGCAGTGCGAGCCCCAGGCGCGGTGCCGGTTCAGGCACCGAATTGGACACCGGTTCAGGCACTGAATTGGGCCTAGACCCCGCATCGCCAATGGGCACCATGGCCTGACGGAACCTGTGCCCGTAACCTATGGAAATGAGCAAGCCAATAGGCACATCGCAATTGCAGGAATTGGCGGAGCCTAGTCGATTACAGTCTACTCAATCCGAGCAACTTTACCACCAGGCTTTAAGAAATTCCAACGTTTGTGGATATAAGCTATAGACTGGCAAATCGGCTTGCCCCAAGGCTGAAAACTCGAGATACTCTCAGCTACCGTTTTGAGCAGATGTGCCAAAACGGGTAGAATCCAGATTAAGCTTTTATGAGTTGTGATGCCAAATTGATGGTATCTGAGGTAGTGACGCGAATATTGCGGACAGTCGAGCCGCCAGCGTTAGAAAACAGCGTGAGGAAAATCTGTGGGTGTGACAACTGAGCCGGTCAGAGCAGGTCTGCTTTCGGGGGTGACGCTGCTTGCCATCGTGGCCATAGGCGCGATCGCCATGGGTCTGGGTTTGGGAGCGCAGTATCCCGCTATGGGACTCAAGTTTCCTGAAGCATTGCTGCTGTCAGCAGGTGTGACGGCAGCTGTGGGCTACTGGGCCGTACCTGCGCTGCAGGCCCTAAAGGCGGGCCAGTTTGTGCGAGAAGATGGTCCCCAGTCTCATTTGGCAAAAGCTGGAACCCCAACGATGGGGGGGATTTTCTTTGTGCCGGTTGGCGTTGCCATTGCCCTGATGCTGACAGCCTCCGGTCCCGTGCTAGCCGCGAGTGCCGTGACGCTAGCCTTTGCTGCAATTGGTTGGGCTGATGATTGGCAAGTCATTCGGCGGCGCTCAAACAAAGGCATTTCGCCCAGCGCGAAGCTGGCTCTGCAGCTAGTCGTTGGCGTTCTCTTTTGCCTGTGGCTGTTCTTTACCCAAGATGAAGCCATCACGGCGGTGGCGCTGCCGGGTCTTACCCTGTCCCTGGGCTGGTTTTTCTGGCTGTTGGCGGGGTTTGTCCCTGTTGCCCAAAGCAATGCCACCAACCTTACCGATGGGCTTGATGGTCTTATGGGAGGGCTTGGAGCGATCGCCTTCCTAGGCTTAGCCGGAATCATGGCCTCGACCCATACGGATTTAGCTCTATTTAGCCTCTGTATGTCTGGAGCCTGTATTGGGTTCTTAGTTCACAATCGCCATCCTGCTCGGGTGTTTATGGGAGACACTGGATCCCTAGCCCTCGGTGGAGCAATGGCGGCAGTCGGTCTGCTGGGGCACAGCCTATTTGGGCTTTTGATTGTCAGCGGAATTTTTCTGGCTGAGACCCTGTCTGTGTTGCTGCAGGTGGGCTACTACAAGGCCACAAAAGATGAGCATGGTGTGGGGAAGCGCCTGTTCAAAATGGCACCCCTACACCATCACCTAGAGCTGTCTGGCTGGAGCGAGCTGCAGGTCGTCATGATTTTTTATACTGTTGCTGCCGTCTTGGCCGCCGTTGGCGTGGCGTTGGGCATATAGCGTCACGTCCCGAGAGTGCGCCGGTGGGGAGCGCAACATCTTGAGCGGCGGCTTTTCATCTCGCTCAGGTTCTGCCCGTCCAGAGTGAGGCTCATCCCCCTAAAATCTCGCAATCTGGCTCAAGATCTCGCTTTTCTGACGAGAACCTATTAGCATATAGGGGTGACTAATGCGCATTATCCCCTACACTCGCTTCAGCGCAGGTGCTGGTTTAAGCTCATTTGTGGCGCTAGTTTTCAGCATCGCCCTGCCGTAAGAAGTTTGATCCTCGCCTATGGGTTGGCGGGTGGTGATTGTATCGACGTTGCCGCTGACGCTGCTGTCGTTGCTGTCGCTCGCAGCGCTCAAGAGGTCATCGTGTCCCTTGCGGCAGAGGCCCGTCGGCGTGGATTCCGGCCCCAGCGGCCTTGGCTCATGGTCAGCCTCAACGATGGCGACGACCCACATTTCCGCAAAGCAGTTTTTGACCCCGCCCGATGTCCGTCTGACTGCCCGCGTCCCTGCGAAGCTGTGTGTCCGGCAGAGGCAATTACCTTTCAAGGCGATCGCCCTGGGGTGATCTCTGAGCGCTGCTACGGCTGTGGTCGCTGCCTCACCCTTTGCCCTTGGAACTACATCACGGCTCAGTCCCACCATGCGTCACCTGAGGCCATAGCCTCTTTGCTCGCCGATGAGGCCGATGCGGTAGAAATTCATACCCAAGTTGAGCACTACAGCCACTTCCATAGGCTCTGGCATCGCGCTATTTTGCCCTACGCGGATCGGCTCAAGCTCATCGCCGTCAGCTGCCCTGATGGAGAAGGTGTGGTGGAGTATCTTCGGACGCTGCATCAGCTGATGTCGCCCCTGCCCTGTGCGCTGCTGTGGCAAGTTGACGGGCGACCAATGAGCGGAGACTTGGGCATTGGTACCACCCACGCTACCTTGAGGCTGGCCCGTAAGGTGGCTGACGCCGACCTGCCGGGCTACATTCAGCTTGCTGGTGGGACGAACCACCATACGGTCTCTGCTCTGCGGCGACTGCAGGCTGAGCAACATGTCGCAGGACAAACTCCACTGCCCGTTGCCGGTATCGCCTACGGAAGCTACGCCCGCGCTCAGTTTAGGCCACTCTTAGAGCAGCTGGGCTCAGCTCGCCTAGAAGACCACCCCGACTTGCTGTGGCAGGCGGTGGCCATCGCCCACAATCTTGTTTCTCAGGTGAAGGACGCCAGTGCAATGTTGACGGCGTCTATTGAGCAATCTAGTACGTTGGAGGCCTATCCTGCTCGCGTTACACGCTAGAGCAGCGTCGCTGCTGCCGTTGTCGTAGTCGTTATTTACCCTGTTGATTTTTAGTCTATGGCGTTCACTGGTAACTTTTCCCCCCAAGACCCTAGCGCTCAACCCGAGCCCCAATCGCCTCCCCAGCTGGAAATGATTGAGCGGGTTGCTGCAGATGATCTTGACCAGCTGATTGATGTTTTGCCCCAGTCTATCCGTCGAGCGATTGAGCAGCATCCCCAGCGCGATCGCTTGATCGAAGTGGTGCTAGACCTGGGCCGTCGTCCTGAAGCGCGCTTCGCAGACCGCGCAGAATACTTATCGGATATTTCTATATCCAGCGCCGACTTGCACTACTGCACCGAGCGCATCGGCATGTTTAGCGGTGACAACCGCGCCGGTATTGAGCGGACGCTGCACCGGATCAGCGCCATGCGTAATCGATCTGGTGATGTCATTGGCCTAACCTGCCGCGTAGGGCGGGCCGTGTTTGGCACTATTGGCATGATTCGCGACTTAGTCGGCACGGGGCAGTCGATGCTGTTGCTAGGCCGCCCTGGTGTGGGTAAAACTACGGCGCTGCGGGAAATTGCGCGGGTGCTGGCGGATGACTTTGATAAACGGGTCGTCATCATTGATACGTCCAACGAGATCGCAGGGGATGGGGACATTCCTCACCCGGCCATCGGTCGGGCGCGGCGGATGCAGGTGGCTCGGCCTGAGCTACAGCATCAGGTCATGATTGAGGCGGTGGAAAACCACATGCCGGAAGTGATTGTGATCGATGAAATCGGCACCGAGCTTGAGGCTCTGGCGGCTCGCACTATTGCTGAGCGGGGGGTGCAGCTGGTGGGCACGGCCCACGGTAACCAAATTGAGAACTTGGTCAAAAACCCCACATTGTCGGACTTGGTGGGGGGGATCCAATCCGTTACCTTAGGGGATGACGAAGCCCGGCGACGGGGCAGCCAGAAGAGCGTGCTAGAGCGCAAGGCTCCACCGACCTTTGACATTGCCATCGAAATGCTGGAGCGCTACCGCTGGGTGGTGCATGAACCTGTTTCTGACACCATCGATCTGCTGCTGCGAAATCGACTTCCCAACCCACAGGTGCGAACGGTGCAGGAGTCCGGCAAGGTCCAAATTACCCAGGAGCTGGCCGAAGCCAAGCCAGGGAAAACGCGATCGCTGCGGTCCCGCTCGGGAAGCGAGCGAGTGACGCGGACAGCGGGGTGGCGCGATTCTGGGCACATGGCACCGCTACCGTTTGGCGGTGATCAGCGCGTCCATCCTACCCCCATTGGCCATCGCCAAGAGTTCGACCAGATGCTCAATCATTCCCTTGAGCAAGTTGGATCAGGAACGCCGTCCGTTGGGCCAGAGGGGCAAGATCTGCCGATGCATGTCTATCCCTACGGCGTCAGCCGACAAAACCTAGAGCAGGTCATGCACACCATGGAAATGCCTTTGGTGTTGACCAAAGACCTCGACCACGCTGATATGGTGCTGGCTCTGCGATCCCACATCAAGAATCACTCTAAGCTGCGCCAGCTGGCTAAAATTCGACAGATTCCCATCTACACGGTCAAGTCTAACAGCGTGCCCCAAATCATCCGCGCTATGCGCCGTATGTTACGCCTTGATGACAGCCCGGCGGAGCCCATCAACATCAACCTATTCTCCCGCAGCGGTGGTGAAGATGAAATTGAGGCATTGGAGGAAACCCGCCTCGCGGTGGAGCAGGTGGTGCTGCCCAACGGCCAGCCTGTAGAACTGCTGCCCCGCTCCGCCAATATTCGCAAGATGCAGCATGAGCTGGTGGAGCATTACCGGCTGAAATCGTCGAGCTTTGGAGAGGAGCCCAATCGCCGCCTGCGCATTTACCCGGCTTAGTTGCGGTTGCGAAGCTAAGGGGTACCATTTATCAATAGTTACCGTTTCGCTACCGCTACCATGACGACGGAGCCCGCCCCCCATCAGCCCTCGCTGTTCAGTGCCGCTGAGCAGCGTACCCAGATCACGGCTCCGCAGCCGGTTGAATCTGGCATCACCGCTGATGTTTTGCAGCAGTGGAAAACCCGCATATGCGACTATCAAAGCCGCATCCAGACCATGGAGGCGCGCCAGCCCTCCCTGTTTGATCAGCTCTCGGACCCGCAGGCGGCAGCGGACCAAATTTTACCGTTTGCCCTAGCGCAGCAAAACTTCTTTTTCTTCAACTGGCCCGCTGACCATCATCCGGACAGCGCCTGTCTTTACTTTGTCATTGATAGCGTCTCCTCCCTATTGCTCTATGTGGGGGAGACTTGCCGCGCCAACCAGCGGTGGAAGGGCGTGCATGACTGCAAGCAATATGTTCTGAACTACCAAGCGCTTCACTTTCGCCATCAAATCAAAACCGCCATCAATACTGCGTTTTATTGGGAGGCTCCTATAGATACCCGCCCTAGGCAACAGCTCGAGTTGGCCCTGATCAAGCAGTGGCGATCGCCTTTTAACAAAGAAAACTGGCGCTTCTGGGGCACCCCATTCGTCTGAGAAATACTTTTGGAGATAGCGTAACCGTTTCCCCGTAGGCAACTGGCTCTAGCAAAGGGGGTTACTAAAGCCAGTATTCGCCCTGAACGTATCGGGGAGTGTTTGCGATTCAGAACTCCATACCCTATAAGTATGCTGCCAGCGGGACGTAATGCCCGTGACGCCTGCAGCACTGTCGTTGTGATTGTTTTGCTCCTTCTCGGTGACAAGACACGTCACATTGAGTGATAGTACAGCATGTAGTTTGTGATATCTATCACATGCCATTGCCCCAAGGCCACAGCGAAACGCGGTGTCGCAAATCAGCTCAGTATCGCATAGGGCTTTATAGTATATGGTGGCGGGGCATCTCTATTGGGCCCGGACCTTCATCCCACACCTAGGTACATCGCTGTGAAACCTATCACGATTCTTGGCTCGACAGGGTCCATCGGTACGCAAACCCTAGATATTGTGACCCAGTATCCTGAGCAATTTCGCGTTGTTGGTCTAGCGACTCGGCGTAATGTTGAGCAGCTCGCTCAGCAGGTGCGGCAGTTCCGGCCTGAGATCGTCGCTATCTGTGACAAGGCAAAAGAACCCGTGCTGCGAGAAGCGATCGCCGATGTTACCCCCCAGCCTATTGTGTTGGCGGGAGAGGATGGTGTAGTCGAGGTGGCGCGCTATGGCAATGCCCAGGCGGTGGTGACGGGTATTGTTGGTTGCGCTGGTCTACTGCCTACCCTAGCCGCTATTGAGGCGGGTAAAGACATTGCTCTGGCAAACAAAGAAACGCTGATTGCTGGTGGCCCGGTTGTGCTGCCCTTGGTGGAAAAACATGGCAGTCGCTTGCTGCCGGCAGATTCAGAACATTCGGCCATCTTTCAATGCCTTCAGGGGGTGCCTGACGGCAGTCTACGGCGCATCATTCTCACAGCCTCGGGAGGCTCGTTTCGCGATTGGCCCGTGGAAAAACTACAGGACGTTAGCGTCGCCGATGCTCTAAAGCACCCCAACTGGTCCATGGGGCAAAAAATCACCATTGATTCTGCCACGCTGATGAATAAAGGCCTAGAGGTGATTGAGGCCCACTACCTTTTTGACCAGGACTACGACCATATCGACATTGTTATCCATCCCCAGAGCATCATCCATTCGCTGATCGAGCTGCAGGATACCTCAGTGCTGGCGCAGTTGGGCTGGCCGGACATGCGGCTGCCCCTGCTCTATGCCCTATCCTGGCCAGAGCGCTTACCCACCAATTGGGAGCCTCTGGACTTGGTCAAGGCAGGCGATTTGACCTTCCGGGAACCGGACCACCAGAAATATCCCTGCATGCAGCTCGCCTACAGCGCTGGGCGGGCGGGCGGCTCGATGCCAGCGGTGCTCAATGCCGCTAACGAGCAGGCGGTGGCTCTATTCCTAGAAGAAAAAATTCGCTTCTTAGATATCCCCCAGGTGATCGAATCTGTTTGCGATCGCCACAAAGCCGACCATCATCGCCAGCCGAGTCTAGACGATATTCTAGCGGTTGACCAGTGGGCTCGGGAGGCGGTGCTGGAAGCCTATCACGCTCAGAAAACTGCGGTGGTTTGAGTCCGTAGTTCAAATCAAAATGCAGGATGAACGAGATATTATGCATGTCGTTGGCTTGATGAGCGGCACCTCCGCAGACGGCATTGATGCCGCGCTGGTTGAGATTTTGGGACCGCCTGAGCAGCCCAGGGTGAATCTACTGGCCGGCCACACCTACGCCTTTGATCCTGCCCTACAGCAGACCATTTGGTCTGTCGCGGCAGGAGAGCCATTGCCCATCCAGGCTCTTGCTGACTTAGACGATGGGATCGCCAGAGCATTCGCCCAAGCCGCTATAGATATCCAGGTGGGACAGCCATCAGCGCGGCTAGTGGGTTCCCATGGGCAAACGGTATATCATCGCCCGCTGCGCCCGCTGCCGCCCCAGGCGCTGTCGCCTGCTCAAGCCCGTGCCAAGCTTGGACCCTGCGCAGCGGATAGTCTCAATGGCTTGGGCTACAGTCTCCAGCTAGGGCGCGGTGACGCGATCGCGCAGCTCACCGGCTTGCCAACGGTTGCCAACTTCAGACAGGCTGATATTGCTCTGGGGGGCGAGGGAGCGCCCCTTGTCCCAGCTGTGGATACTGTGCTGCTGCGGCATCCATTTCTATGGCGCTGCATTCAAAACATTGGCGGCATTGGCAATGTCACCTATTTACCTCCCATCGCTAGCGCTGACCCTGTGCTGGGGTGGGATACGGGACCCGGTAATGCACTGCTGGATTTAGCGGTGCAAGCGCTGTCTAATGGTCAGCAGTCCTATGATGACAATGGCGACTGGGCTGCCTCTGGGACAATCTGTGAGCCTTTGGTGGCCCAGTGGCTGCGGCATCCCTTCTTCGCGCTGCCGCCGCCCAAGTCCACCGGGCGAGAGCTGTTTGGTCCTGACTTTCTGCGGCAGTGCTTGGCCGACGCCCAGCCCTATGGACTAGGAGGTGATGCGCTGCTGGCAACGCTAACGGAGCTGACAGCCGCGTCCATTGCGCTCAGCTATCGCGACCTATCCCACTCCCCGGACGAGGTTTTGCTCTGCGGTGGGGGGCGGCGCAATCGCTACCTGGTCCGCCGCATTCAGCACCATCTCCCGTCCAGCCTTGTCTCAACCACCGACGCGGCTCATGTCAACGCAGATTACAAAGAAGCGATCGCATTTGGGGTCTTAGCCTACTGGCGCTGGTACGGTATTGCGAGTAACATTCCAAACGTCACTGGGGCCTCGCGGGCGGTTTCTCTCGGAGAAATCTATCTCCCTCCTCAGGAGACCTATGATAGGGTTAGCGCTTCCGTGCGCTCTGCAGTGCTGAGTAACATAAAAGAACTAGAGTGATACGTATCTGTGGCACATACGTTTCTCATGGAAGATGGCCGCTGGTTTTTAAGCGGCAGCTGGCTCGACCGAGATGGACCATCTACTACGGTTGAGGGCAAGCTTCTCGTGGTCTGGAATCGGGATAATTGGTATACGCTGGTGACGAAACTGAGCTTCCCCAATGCGCCTCGGCGAGCAATTTCCTTTCAGTACCGAGGTCGATTTGTCAGCGATAACCGCCGCTATACCTTTGTGCTTCAGCATAGCGACCTCGGTCGGGTTGAAGGGGAGGGTTGGGTTGCCCCGGAGTCCATTATTCAGCGCTACTGGGTCTTGAACGACCGCGATCGCCGCACCGGATTTGAAAGCTTGCACCGTCTTGATAGCGATCGCTATCACCTGTCGAGCAGCATCATGTCAGGCCATTATTTAACCAGCATGATGGAAGGAACCTTGTCCCGTCGAGCGTGACAGAATGAGCGGTGTTAGGACCACTGGCTGATGGCAGGATCTTCATCAAAGCTGATCAGCTTGAGCCGATCCGGGTCTTCCAGCAGCATTTTTGACAAAATCAGCGCCGCAATAGTCCAGGTTTGATACTTGCGGGAGGCCTTGCCCACCAGGCGACCGTTGCGACCGTCATAATACTCGGGCCATTCATCCTGGCTAAGCCGTTTCTCTGCTAGGGCTACGGCACGCTGACCAATCTCGGGACGTCCTAATTTGATGGAGGCCGCGACCAGCATCCACATCAGCAGTGGCCAGTTGCCGCCGTTGTGGTAGGACCAGGGGGCATTTTTGGGGTCGCAGCCGGTTAGAATGCGCCACTCATCGCCTTCTATCGCCGGGAAGCAGATTTTCATCGGCATGTAGCCTACGAGGTCGCTCCAGCGCTGTTCAATCACATCGATGATCAGGTGAGATTCTTTCGTGCTGGCGAGGGAGCCGATGACGGCCATGAGGTTGCCCAACGCATAAAAACGGAAGTCAATCTGAGCGGGACCAAGATTACCGGCTAGATAGCCGCCCTGCTCTGGCATCCATTCTGTCAGCCACAGGGGAATAGAGTCGGGATAAATGTTGAATTTGTTGACGGCTTCAGTGCCAAACTCCTCCCCTTGATAGCGGTAGATGTCGTTTAGCCGTTTGAGGTCGAGCCAGTAATGTTCGCGGATAAACTGGTTGAGGGTGATCAAGCGCTGGCTGATCACCTGCATGTAGATTTCGCGGCGCTTCGATCCGGGGATGAGTAAATCTTGTGCTGCTCTGAGCGCGGCATAAAACAGCGCCTGAATTTCTAGAGGATGGCCCGCGACGCCCATACGGCGGTCAATCATAAATGAAGCATCAGGAACCAGCAGCGTTGGATACATGTCGAAGCGGTCTGCAAGGCAGAGCTTCAAAATGAGAATGATGCCGTCCTGGAATTCTGGACGTTCTGCTAGCTCGCGATCGCCCGTAGCCCGCACATAAGCCCGCAGCAGAATCAGCCACCAGAAGCTAGAGTCAACCGGCGTCACTCGGCCAATTGCATGTTCTCCGAAGTCGGCAATGAGATGGGATCCTGTGTCCGAGGCTTCTACCTTAAAGCTTGCCGGCATTAGCCCTTGGCCCGCGTTGAAGCGGTCCATTTGCTTATCGCTGCTCTGCAGCATCAGGGTCTCTATCAAAAAGTGTCGTACGATATCCGACTGCCCATTCATTAAAAATACTAGGGCGGAGGGAACAAAATCGCGTACAAAACACTGATCGTAGTTCAGCGCTTCGACCTCCGGATCCCTCGCCGCAACTGTCCCAACGGGATTATCGTTGTAGTAAAGAAGGGAGGCTTCTAGAAGTTTCCAGGCTTCCGACATAAGGCTGTTCTTGAGGCGAATCACAGATGTCATAGCAACGTATCTAAAGAATTAAGAACGAACAGTAGAGCAGACCAAGTGCCGGGAAAACACCGGAAAAACACCGGAAAAGCAGAAGATATCTGTCCTGGCGGTTGAGGTCTAGGAAGCTTTCAGTGAGAGCGCTGACCCAGCTATGGACGCCAAATGGTCAGAACGGCGATCGCAACTAAGCCCCTCTTGTCGATATCGCCGCCAGAAGGGACATCCAGATGGGACATCCAGAAGGGACATTGCACAGGATGCCTTGGACCACACCAAGTGCCGTTGGACAGCGGGCAATTGATCCAGAATAACGACTCAGCGCTCCCGCGATGCTAAGAGTCGTTTCTGCAACTATTGAGATATCGGTTATGGCATTGATCTGTAAGAGAGCCTGTAAGACTAGCGGGCCTATTTCAGGACGACCTTAACCCGTTTGGGGTTGGGGGAAGGCGCTGCCAATGCTTGGTACCTGTGGTTTAGACCCACCGATTAACGGAGCTTCAAATATGAATTTGGTATAAGCGGCTTGACGCTGAAATCACCTTTTCAGAGACATTACGGCGGCAATACTCAAACTGTTGCATCCACCCTCAAGAAATTCCACCCTTTGACATGACCTTCACTGAAAATTTATTCAAGCCCTCTGAAATTGCGAATTCCCATAAAACGCTCTCGGCCCTGATAGAGCGATTCCCCTGCGGGTGGAGTACGAGGGGAGGTGCAGCGGTAGAATAGCTCAGCTGGCGTTTGTCAGCCTGACTGTCGAAACTTATGGCATAGGGCTATCTCTGGCGCAATGCCATACGAGTGGTCTACGGAAATTTTAGAGTGGTGATTCATGGCTGTATGGGAACTCGACTTCTACTCTCGTCCTTTGCTGGACGATGGCGGCAAAAAACGATGGGAGCTTCTCCTGTGTGAAAGCCCGTTGACCGTGGAGCGGGATCTAACGTCGCTTTTCCGCTACAGCGCGTTTTGTCGCAGTACGGAGGTGAACTCGGTTTGGTTGCGGCAACAGCTAGAAGCGGCCATTGCCCAAGCTCCTGCCTCCCCCGATCGCATTCGATTTTTCCGACGACAAATGAACAACATGATTGTCAAAGCCTGCGATGAGGCGGGCCTGTCGGCTACCCCGAGCCGCCGGACTCTCGCCCTGTCTCACTGGCTTCAGGAGCGCCTAGCGTCTGTCTATCCCAAAATGCCAGGCTATTCCCCCAGCGCATCGTCTTCTGTGGGCTATCCCCCCTCTACTCCGCAACCGCTGCCCGACGCACTGCGGGGCGATCGCTGGACCGTGCTGAGCTTGACCGCCCAAGCCTTACAGGATATGCCGGACTGGGATGTTCAATTTGGCGAGGCGTTTCCGCTCGCGCTAGCCAACATCGCCCCTGAGGTCCCGGTGCCGGGCCTGATGATTTTCTCGCCCAGGGCAACGGCCCTAGGGGCATGGATGTCGGGGCTAGAGCTAGCGTTCTTATCTGTGGAACCGACTCAGGTGGGCGCTCTAGGGCTGCTGCTGCACACCGGTGCTAGCGATGCCTGGATTTTGGCCAACCTCAATGAGGAGTCTGCCCGACAAGAAGCTGCGGCCTTTGAAAGGATGAAGCAGGCCGCAGATAATATCCACTTCATCGGCATCCAGACCTCTGCTGATTCCCAGTCCTTTGCAGGGTTTTGGCTATTGCAGGAGCGCGATTTAGCGTAAGATCCGAGAGCGACTTCGCTTTGGCATCTGATGATCCCCATCGTTGAGATGTCTATTCGTTGTTGGTGTCGCCACGTCAAGCTGTTACTTCTCAACCCGCAGTGTTCGACAGTCGAAAGCCAGATGTCCTGTCTGAGCAGGTGTTAGAGCTTGCTCACAACGCCGGAGCGGAAGCTGCAGAGGTTTACCAAGCCCTCTCAGATGCAACCCCCGTTTTTTTTGATGCCAATCGAGTGAAGCGCATTGAGCGATCGCAAACTGAGGCGATTGCTCTGCGGCTATGGCGACAGGGCCGGCCCGGCCTTGCCGTTGCCCATGGCCCCATAGAGCCCCAGGCTTTGGTCGACCGCGCTGTTGCCGTTAGCTACCTCACCCTGCCTGAGACCATAGAGCTAGCGCCGCCTAAGGCGGTGCATTACGCTGATATTGGCCATGCCGTCCCGGCTGAAACCCTAACCTATTGGGGTAAAGAAGCAATCGCCTTAGTCCGCGATCGCTACCCCGACATGCTGTGCTATTCAGAGTGGTCCTGCGAATCGGAGACGACGCGGCTGCTGAACTCTAAGGGGCTCGACTACCGCTATACCGACACCACCTTGAGTAGCTACCTCAGCGCCGAGCGGCTTCGAGATGGGGATTTTCTCAATGTGTCTGATGGACAGACTGAGCGCGATGCCCTTTCCCCCGCAGACCTTGCCGAGCAGATTGTGCAGCGGATCCATTGGGGCCGCGAAACTGTCGATGCCCCCCAGGGCAGGGTTCCGGTGTTGTTTACCTCGAAGGCCGCTGATATGCTTTGGGGCACGGTGCAGTCGGCGCTGGACGGCAGACGCGTTGTTGAGCGATCGTCTCCCTGGAGCGATCTCGTAGGGGAGCAAGTCTTGAGCGATCGCCTAACGCTGTCACAGCAGCCCAGAGCAGGGCCGTTTAGCTGTCCCTTCGACGATGAGGGTATGCCGACACGAGAGATCACGTTTATCGATCGTGGGATGCTGCAGCTGTTTTACACCGACTGCACCATTGGTAATCGGCTGGGTAGCGGCTCAACGGGGAACGGGTTTCGTCCCCAGCTTGGTGGCTACCCTAGGCCCGGACTGTTTAACTTTTTGGTGGAACCTGGCGATCGCCCGCTGCCCGATCTGATCCGTCACCTAGATCACGGCATCATTGTGGACCAGATGTTGGGAGAAGACAGCGGTATTTCTGGCGACTTTTCCTTCAACGTTGACCTGGGCTACCGTGTGGAGAACGGCTGCATCACTGGCCGCATCAAAAATACCATGGTTGCCGGTAACGTTTATAGAGCGTTGAAGCATGTTGAAGTTGGCAGCGATGTGCAATGGAATGGCCCTTGCTACACGCCATCCATTGCGCTCTGGAATCTGTCTGTAGTCAGCCGCTAGGTCCGCTCTTCAAGCCGCGTCAATCAAACCACCCAATATCGGCGTCAGTGAGCTTTCGCTGTGGCTCGCTTTGTGGTGGCTGAGAAGGCTGCATTTCTGATGCCCTGGCAGGTCGATTGGAGGGTATACCAGGCCGGGTATAGCGCTGCAAACCTAATTTTTTCTTTGGGGTCTGCTTTGGCCGCTGGGGAGGAACCACATTGGGGAGGGTCGACAGGCCTGAACCTGTTTCCGTCGACATTGGGGGGAGTGAGGCAGCGGCAGAGGGAACCTGAGACGCGGGCGCTGGTCGTTGTGATGGTCTTGGCGCAGCCGGTTTCGTCCAGGGCGATGATCCCGGTCGCATGGGGGGATTGGGGACTAAGGGCCGTCCTTGGGATGCAGGCGGCGCTGGAGAAGCCGCTTTTCTGGATACTTGGGATACTTGGGCCGCTTGGGCCGCTTGGGCCACTTGGGCCGATGGCGATGCCTGCTGGCTCAGGCGACGAATGTAGTCTTTCGCTTCGGAAAGCTCTTGCTGGAGCGCTGCCATTTTTTCTGTGGAGGCTCGAAGCTGGGCAATTTGCTGCTGCTGCTCTCCAATAGTGGTCTGCATGTCGCTCAGACTGTTTTTGAGCGCATGTTCACGCATCTGAGATTGCGCAAGCAGTCGTTCAAGATCGGTGATGTCCGTACCGCTGATGTCGGAGGGCCTCGCCTCGCCCTCTGCCGTAATATTGTCCCCGTCATTCTCGTCATCCACAGTGACAGCCGCGATCGCAGTCTCGACTGTCATCTTCTTGGGGTCAGCGCTGCTCTCAGTCGGCACATTTACAGCATCAGAACCGGCAGCGTCAGGGTCAGAACGATGAGAACTAGACTCACTAGATGCTGCTACGGGTTCTGCAACGGCTGCTATGGGTCGGACAGCTGTTTCGGTCTCACTGGCTGTGGCTTTGCTGGCTGTGGCTTTGCTGGCTGTGGCTTTGCTGGCTGTGGCTTTGCTGGCTGTAGCCTTACTGACTATGGCGTCACTGGCTGTGGCCTCTTGGACTGTGGCCTCACTTTCAATGGTGTCCGCCGTAGTATCGACAGCATCGCCAGTCTCCTCAGCCACCGCAGACTTAAGACCCACAGGGTCAGCTGCCAATGTATCCATGATTTCAGCCGCGATGGGTGATGGGTTCGGCACCGGCTGCTCTTGGGCTACGCTCTTTTCTGCCATGCTAATCTCCTAAATCTGCTTGAAAAAGCATTGAATTTGGTGCGTAGGGCTATCTGCTGCAGCTGATTGCACAACTAACGCGGCCCAGCAAACGACGCCTAGTTCTTATTTTAGAATGATGGCCACCATAATTTAGGACTACACTAATAATTGATACGCATCTCATCGTGGCCGTTGTGCAGTCTCGGTTGCGCAGTCTCGGTTGCGCAGTCTTGACAGAGACGCCCCCTTTAGCAATACCGTGGGCTGCGATGCGCACCTTAAAACACCGACTCCAGAATCGAACATCGTTTAAGTCCTATGGCACAAGAATCGATTACGCTCCTATCTAGCCGAGAAATTGAGCAAATGCGCAATGCTGGGCAGATGGCGGCTGAGCTTTTAGCCTATTTAGAGCCCCTTGTGAAACCGGGCGTGACGACCCTAGAAATCAATGATGCTGCCGAAGAATGGACGCAAAAGCGTGGAGCCAAAAGCGCGCCTCTGGGGTACCACGGATTCCCTAAATCTCTCTGCACCAGCGTAAACGAGGTCGTGTGCCACGGCATTCCCAACGCGAAGCAGGTGCTCAAAGATGGCGATATTATCAATATCGACGTCACCCCAATTTTAGACGGCTTCCACGGCGACACCTCTCGCACGTATTTTGTCGGGACGCCGTCTCCTGTGGCAAAGCGGCTGGTTGAGGTAACGGAAGAATGCCTGATGCGCGGTATCGCCCAGGTAAGACCGGGGGCGCGCATCGGTGACATCGGTGCCGCGATTCAGGAGTATGCTGAGTCTGAGGGATTCTCCGTGGTGCGCGATTTTGTCGGCCATGGCGTGGGCCGTATTTTTCATACAGCGCCCCAAGTGCCCCACTATGGCAAGGTGGGCAAGGGAAAGCGACTGCGCCGAGGCATGGTCTTTACCATTGAACCGATGCTCAATGAAGGGACTTGGGAAGTCGAGGTACAAGACGATGGCTGGACAGCGCTGACGAAAGATCGGAAGCTCTCAGCCCAGTTTGAGCATACCCTCGCGGTTACCGACGATGGTGTGGATATTTTGACGCTGCTGCGCGAGCGGGTAGTTGCCTGACTCTTGACGCCATAATGAAGGGTGTCGTTGCGTCTTGATCCATTCACCCTATGAAACGCCTCAGAACAATCTGTCTAATTGCGATCGCTGTCGTCTTGTTGGTTCTATACCCGGTATGGACAACACCTAGCACAGCCGCTTTGCCTGACGAAGACGCTGGACTCGTCTACATGCCAAGCCAATTTAGCGTTGCGGAAACTGGCGATCGCATTGAAGCATTGCTGGGCGAGAGACCGTTAACCCTGTTTGCCCGCATCGACCATGCTGCAAATGCCGCCTCTGTGGACAAGACCCTCCTTCCCACCCAAGTGCTAATCTTTGGCAACCCCAGTGCGGGCACCCCATTGATGGAATGCAGCCGTACCGTGGCCATTGATCTACCGCAAAAAATGCTCATCTGGCAAGATGACGACAGTCAAACCTGGCTCGCCTACAACAATCCCAGCCATCTCATGGACCGCCATAATTTGGCGGGCTGTGAGCAGAACATTGAGATGATTGGCAAAGCGCTGCAGAGTTTGGCAGTCGCGGCAAGCGGCGTCTAGTCTCCTATAGAGGGCTACAGAGGGCTTACAGAGGGCTACGGCAGCTCACGACCCTAGGGCAGCCTCATTCACCATTTGCAGCAGCGGCGATACGCCAATGCGCCGCGCCGCGACCGTATCGGCAACATACTGTGCGTCCTGAGCCACCCCGGAAAAACGACCCGAACCCCAGGTATATAGCCAGGGCAGTCCCAGGAAATACAGCCCGTAGCAGGTGCTCACACCCCGTCGGTGGCCTGGATAGCCCTTGCCATCAAACGCCGGAATCTCTATCCAGCTAAAGTCCATGCCGTAGCCAATGCACCAGATCACTGAGGTGATGTTTGCCCCCTGGCAGTCTAGCGATCGCGATTCATGGTCAGGCACCCAGACAGGCGCATAGGGCGGTTCTTTTGGGGCATCAAGGCCTTGGGACACAATAAATTTGTCAATGGTGCGCTTGATGCTCTCCGCCACCGCATCGGCTTGGTCTAGGTTCTCGCGGAGATTGGGCTTGAACTGCAGCTGGCTCCCACGAATATTGTTCAGCCTGCCATAGAGCTGCATACCTTCTAGAGCAAACTGCCGCAGGTCGATCTCACGGCCTCCGTCTCGCCCTGTGAGGTAGTGGTTGGTCTTGCTGCGCACTTTCTCTTTCTCAGGGTGCTCATCAATCGAGATATCGTAGTAGCCCATCTGGTCTAGCCAGTCCACGACATCCTTACCGCGATACAGCCGGGGCGATCGCGGAGCGCTACCCACCGCTAAATGCACCTTGCGCCCTGCCAAGTGCAAATCCTCAGCAATTTGACAGCCCGATTGCCCACTGCCCACCACCAAAATCTCACCGTCTGGCATACTCTCTGGATTGCGGTACTCTGACGAGTGAATCTGGGTCACGTCCTGGGGCAGGCGCTCTGCCATGGCGGGAATCTTGGGGGTATGGTAGCTGCCTGTGGCGACCACCACTTGATCGGCGGTCACCGCCCCTGCCGAGGTCTCTAGCTCAAACGCTTTGCCCTGTCGCAGCCGCGTCACGGCGACACCCTCTCGCAAGGGCGGCTTAAACTGTTCGGCATAGCTTTCGACGTAGGCTACGATATTGTCTCGCTGCATAAACCCTTGTGGGTCTTGGTCTGAATAGTCCTGGTAGCTATATCCCGGTAGGGCGCATTGCCAATTTGGCGTCACTAGGCAAAATGTGTCCCACCGTTTGGTTCGCCAGGAATGGGCAATTTGGTTTGCTTCAAACACCACATGGTCAATGCCACGCTTTTGGAGACAGTAGCTCGCTGACAAGCCAGCCTGCCCGCCTCCAATGATCGCAACGGGGTAATCAGTAGTCATACCGTAAATTTTCGCAGCAACAGTCGTAACATAGAAGCTGCGCTCGAGCTGCCTTGTAACTAAAGCTACAAAGCTGTCAGGTTTGGCAGTATGACTAGGATCGGCGGCTTGCGCTATCCACTGCGGCAGCTGTTGAGGACCACAACCCTCCTAGTAAAACCAGGTCAAAACAAGGTAGCTTATAATATCACCGCCATAACCGTACCCCACAATACAGCGATATTTTGCGCTTTCCCGTCAACTAGGAAGAAGCACGACCTCACCCATTGGCTCCCATGCCTTCTCCCATCGAAGCTAGCACAACACCTCTCCCTGAGCTAAATGCTACTCAGCTGCTGTTCGACCTACAGCGAGTCAGTACGGTGGTGCAAACATTTTCCGGCAGTCTAGACACTAGCGCCATTGCTAGCATCATCACCGACGCCCTAGTCCAGGAGTTTGGCTGTGCTTTTGCCAGACTATGGTTGGTAGAGCCCGATCGCATGGGGCTGAAGCTGATGGCCTCCTCAGGGTTGCACACCCGGCTAGACGGCGATTTTGCCCGGGTTCCCATGGGGGCCTACAAAGTTGGAAAGATTGCCCAAAACCGCGTTCCTTTTTTGAGCAATCAGCTCACCCAAGAGTCGTGGGTGAAAGACCGCGACTGGGCGATCGCCAATCGACTCCAGGGATTTGCGGGCTACCCCCTCATTTCAAAAGATCGGGTGATTGGGGTTTTGGTGAGCTTTAGTCACCACGCCATGGCGGCAGAATTTTTGGAAGTGCTGCAGGTGCTTTGCATGGCTGCTGCTGTCGGCTTAGATGCGGCAACACAGCTTCAAGCCCCCCGCGCTCCATCGGCTCCGTACCCTACCCTCAACTGGGCTCTCTCTGAATGGCTCGCCACTATTTTGGCCCCAGTTCAGCTGACGCTAGTGGGCACAGAACAGCCTGTCACGGCCTCTGCCACCCATGTTGTGCTGCGGGTTGCAGAGCGGCTGACTCAGGTGCAAAGCCATCACTGTCAGCTATCATATGGGCCGAACGCCCTCAGCCTAGATGCCATCGTGGCCACATCGGGCACCAGCGACAATTCCCTTGCCGCAGTGATGCGCTACCTCAATCCGCTGCAGCAATTCATTGACACCTGCCGCGGCACTCTACAGCTCACGCCTGATCGACAGGGCACGCTCCTCCGGCTAAGACTATCTATACCCTACGGCGATGTGGGTCCAGCTAACGGCGCTGCCGGCGCTGATGCCCGGTCCTCCCTGGCGCAAAAGCTATCGGACCGCGAGCAGGAGATCTTGTCGCTCTTGGGACAGGGCTACCGCGATCGCGATATTGCCGAAACGCTTCATATCAGCCAGAGCACGGTTAAGTTCCACATCAACAACAGCATCACCAAGCTCAAGGCCAAGAACCGCTACCAAGCTGTCTACGAAGCCGCAATTCATGGCTGGATTTAGCGAGATCCAGCGAGGTCCAAAGGTCGATTGCTGGCATAAGCTCCCCTGTTGAAAGTGCTAGTAAACTGACAGAAATGATCTTGGGGTTTGCTAAAGCCTATCAGTTGCTACAGACCTATTCATTTTGTAGTAATGGATACTGGGATTACCCTCTGTCCCCTTTACTGTCAGCATAGCTGTGTTGTTGGCTATTGGCCTCAGCATTAATTTGCGACCTCAAAGGATTTAGAAGCTATGCCCGAAGTAACCACTCCGGCCCATAAGGCTGGCGACTTTTTTGTTGACTACGAAGAGAAAGTCTTTCCCGATGTTCAAGCGGAACCCGGTGAGAAAGCCCTAGTGACCTTTCATACGGTAGCCTTTGAAGGCTCTATTGGCTTGGTCAATCTGCTGCAGGCAACAAGACTCATTCGCAAAGGCTTCGACACATCGGTATTGCTCTATGGTCCTGGCGTGACCCTTGGCGTGCAGCGGGGTTTCCCGAAGCTTGGAGATGAAGCATTTCCCGGTCATATGGCGATGAACAATCAGCTGGTTAAGCTGATGGAAGAGGGGGGCAAAGTCTACGCCTGTCGCTTTGCCCTCCAGGCCCTTTACGGCCATGGTGAGCCGTCCCTCATTCCCGGCATCACCCCAATCAACCCCTTAGATGTTCTCGATATCGTTCTGGTTCACCGCAAGGAAGGAGCCTTTATTCTCGACACTTGGACTATGTAAGTTTCAGTGCGTTTGTATTGATGCAGGGTATTGGGCACGGCGGCACCGTGCCCTCACCGAATTTAAGTCTTTACCAATAAGCAATGACGAATCAGATCATCCGTGCGGCGGCAGCTCAGCTCAGCCCCGTGCTGTTTGACCGCGCTGGCACGACGGAGAAAGTTCTTGAAGCGATCGCCCATGGGTCTAAAGAAGGCGCACAGCTGATTGTGTTTCCAGAGACTATTGTTCCTTACTATCCCTACTTCTCATTCATACAGCCCCCGGTGCTGATGGGGAAAGAGCATATGCGGCTGTACGAGCAGGCCGTGACCGTGCCGGGACCAGTGACCGATGCCGTCAGCCGCGCCGCGCGCTCCTATGGCATCGTGGTGGTGCTGGGGGTAAACGAGCGAGACAATGGGTCGCTATACAACACCCAGCTGCTGTTTGATGCTGATGGCACCCTGGCGCTGAAGCGCCGCAAGATCACCCCAACATTCCATGAGCGTATGGTGTGGGGCCAAGGGGATGGCGCTGGACTAACCGTTGTCCCAACGGCTGTAGGCCGCGTCGGAGCGTTGGCCTGCTGGGAGCATTACAATCCCCTGGCTCGCTATGCTCTGATGGCGCAGCATGAGGAAATTCACTGTGGCCAGTTCCCTGGGTCCATGGTGGGGCAGATTTTTGCGGACCAAATGGAGGTGACCATGCGCCACCATGCCCTGGAGTCGGGGTGCTTTGTGGTTAACGCTACCGGCTGGCTGACGCCAGAGCAGCGCCAGCAGATCAGCCCAGATGAGACGCTGCAGAAAGTGCTGAGTGGGGGATGCTACACCGCCATTATTAGTCCTGAAGGGGTGCCGCTTTGCGACCCCATCACAGAGGGGGAAGGGATGGCGATCGCCGACTTGGACCTGTCGCTGATCACGAAGCGCAAGCGGATGATGGACTCGGTGGGACATTATTCTCGTCCCGACCTGCTTAAGGTGCAGCTGAGTCAGACTCCCTGGAGGGCTCTGGAGTTTGGTCCGTCTCAGGCTAGCCCGCCTTCAGCGGCAGGGTCCGGCATTGCCCCAGCGCCCACTACTAACCTCGACTCAGAAAACCTATCGCCTCCAGCACGCCCTATTGCCCAATCGCCGCCAGACCCTCCCCGTACTTCTACTTCGGACCAGAACCATGACTAAGCCGCAGAAGCAGCAGTTGATCACAGACCTTCAATCTCAAGGGCTGCGGCTCGTAGATGCTGCCATTGGGGCAAGCGGGCGTCGGGGTGGGGCAGGTCCCTCTGATCACAAAGCGGTGACCATTGACGGGACCACGGTCATGGTGCCAATTTACACGGGAACTGCGAGCCAGTCGGCCTACGAGGCTCAAGCTGAGGCTCAGCAGGTTGATGGGATGCAGGAAATTGACCTACACCGCAATGGTGATGCCGTGGGGGCGATCGCCTTCCCGCCCCGTCCCAAGTTTTATGATCTCACCACCGCCGACGGCACGCCGTACTGGAAGATCGCTCTTCTCCACAGCCGTGATGTGTTGGCTACCACCGTACTGCAAACCTGCAAGCGCTACCGCGATCCCAGCACGGCCTGCCAATTTTGCGCCATCGAAAAATCTTTGGCCGCAGGACGCACCGTGGCTCGTAAGCACCCCGAACAGCTCGCGGAGGTCGCCGCTGCCGCTGTGGCCCTTGATGGCATCAGCCATATGGTGATGACCACAGGCACCCCCAGCACCCCCGATCGAGGGGCAGCCCATCTAACGGACTGCGCTTTGGCGGTCAAGGCTCGGGTCGATTTGCCCATTCAGGCCCAATGTGAGCCACCGGATGACTATGCCTGGTTTGCCCGCATGAAGGCTGCGGGTATTGACAGCCTAGGCATGCACCTCGAGGCCGTAGACCCCGCCGTGCGGGCAAAAATCATGCCGGGGAAGGCAGAAATCCCGGTGTCAACCTACTTTGAAGCGTTTGACGCGGCGGTGAAGGTGTTTGGCTGGGGCCAGGTGAGCACCTATTTGCTGGGCGGTTTGGGAGATAGCGTTGAAACCCTAGTCTCCACCTGCGATCGCCTCATCGATAGGGGCGTCTATCCGTTCGTTGTCCCGTTTGTTCCTATCACCGGAACGCCCCTAGAGCACCATCCCGCTCCGTCTCAGGAGTTTATGACGGCGGTGTATCAGGCCGTTGGGGCCAAGCTGCGGCAAGCTGGTATGTCTTCTGCAGATATGAACGCGGGCTGCGGGAAATGCGGGGCCTGCTCGGCGCTGTCGTTGTTTGAATAGAAGGAGCATGCTATGGCTAACCGCTACGGCTTTGAGCTAGCGCGATCGCCACGAACGATTGATGCCTATTACGCGCTGCGGGAAGCCATTTTTTGCCACGAGCAGCAGCTGTTTGACGGAAGCGACATCGACGATGTTGACCGAGCGGCCTATCCCATTGTGGCGCTCACCTCTGACTCACCGCTGCTGGCCTTGCCCTCTGTGGTGGGAGTGGTGCGCATTTATGAAACTGAGCCGCGTCAGTGGTATGGCGGACGCCTCGGGGTCCATGCCGACCATCGGCGGGGCTGGCGCATCGGCAAAGGATTGATTGTCAAAGCCGTGTCTACCGCCAACGCTTGGGGCTGCGATCGCTTCTTGGCCACTGTGCAGCTGCAGAATGTGCGCTTTTTCCGTCGCCTGCATTGGCAATCGCTGGAATCCCTGGATATTCAGGGTCGTCCCCATCATCTGATGGAAGCCAACTTAGAGGCCTATTCGCCCTGCCTTGAGCCGCGAGTTGCGCCGCCGGGTCGCCAAATCCTTCAGGTCTCGTGATGCTGGCCCAGCTTGTCGCCCAGCTGCAGCAGGCTGTGAGCCTAGTGCAAAAGCAAGATATTCAAACTGCCGCGCGTCAGCTGGGCCAGCGGGTATTCCACCCCCATACGGGGGCTGCGATCGCCTTAGGGGACGACTGTGCCGCTATCCCCCAGGGGGAGGGCTACCTGCTGCTGGCGGCTGAAGGCATCTGGCCACAGCTAGTGCAAGAGGATCCTTGGTTTGCTGGCTGGTGCGCTGTCATGGTGAACGTCAGCGATATCTATGCCATGGGGGGCCATCCCCTGGCAGTAGTTGATGCCATCTGGAGCCAAACCCCAGATGCCACTGAGCCAATTTGGGAGGGCATGACAGCAGCCTCGCGCACCTTTAACGTTCCTATCGTGGGTGGCCATTCCAATCACCACAGCCCCTACAATGCCCTGGCCGTTTCAATCTTGGGTCAGGCCAAAGCCCTGATCACCAGTTTCAATGCTCAACCTGATGACGTGCTTCTGCTGGCTGTAGACCTTGACGGCCAGGCTCACCCCAAATATCCCTTTTGGAATGCAGCCACCCACAAGGATGGGGAGACGCTGCAGGCCAACCTGGCGATTTTGCCCCTCTTGGCAGAGCGGGGCTGGTGCGATGCGGGCAAGGACGTCAGTATGGGGGGGGTGATTGGTACGCTGCTGATGCTGCTAGAGACCTCGGGAGTTGGTGCGCGGTTGGCTTTAGACGCCCTGCCCTCTCCCCAGGGGGTGCCCCTGCTGCAGTGGCTTTTGAGCTTTCCTAGCTATGGCTTCCTGCTCAGCGTCCGCCCAAATCGCGTTCTGGACGTTCAGGCGCTGTTTCGAGACAGAGCGATCGCCTGCGAAGCGGTCGGGCAGATTCTGAGCGACCGCAGCCTGACGTTGTCGCTGGGGAATGATGTGATGCCCTTTTGGGATTTGCCCCACCAGCCCCTCACCGGATTTGCCCCGCCGTGATGTAACCTCTTCCCCATATCCTATGGCTCTTCGAATTGCCCTCCTCACTTACTCCACCAAACCCAGAGGCAGCGTGATCCACGCTCTGGAGCTGGCCACCGCTCTGACTCGCCTGGGACATCAGGTCTGTCTCTATGCCCTATGCAAACCCGGCAGCAGCGGCTTTGAGCGCCCCCTGCCCTGTGCCGTTCAGCTTATTCCTGCCCAGCCTGCCCCAGACGACATTGACGGGCTGATTCGTCAGCGCATTGCTGAATTTGTCGCAGCGCTCCGGCCTACGGCGGGGCAGTATGACGTCTACCATGCCCAAGACTGCATTGGCGCGAATGCCCTTGGGCAGCTGAGAAATCAGGGATGTCGGCCCATTGTTCGAACCGTGCATCACGTTGAGGCCTTCGAAAGTATTTACCTGCAGCAGTGCCAAGACCGCTCCATTCGGGAACCGGATCTATGCCTTGCCGTGAGCCATCGCTGGCAGCAGACCCTGGCGCGGGACTATGGCATTGATGCCGTGCGCGTCGTGAACGGGGTGGACCAGCGGCGATTTAATCCCCAGCCTAATGGCGAAGACGGGATGCGAAAGCGCTATGGCCTTGCAGGGCCGGTCTTGTTGACCATTGGCGGCATCGAGCCCCGCAAAAACTCTATTCGACTGCTGCAGGCCTTTGCCCAAGTACGCCGCGCTCATCCCACAGCGCAGCTTGTCATTGTGGGGGGAGCAACGCTGTTTGACTATCAACCCTACCGCGACAAGTTCTTTGCCGAGGTCGATACTCTCGGTCTCAATGAGGCGCTTGTGCTGCCGGGGGTCTTGTCAGATGCATCGCTGCCTGCCTTCTATCGCTGCGCCGATGCACTTGTCTTTCCTTCATTGAAGGAAGGCTGGGGGCTGGTGGTGCTAGAGGCGATCGCCTCGGGGGTGCCTGTTGTGACCTCAAATCAGCCGCCGTTTACGGAATTTCTGTCGCCTCATCAGGCCTGCTTGGCTGACCCACTGGATGTCAATGCGATCGCGGTGGCGATAGAGCAGGCTCTTGATCCTCAGGTTGCTCAGAATGTGGTAGACAATAGCCAGGCCGTGCTGTCGCACTACAGTTGGGACCGCTCCGCTGCGCAACATGGGCGGGCGTACCAGAGTCTTTGCGCGAATTTTGCCGCTCCGGCGTCGCCGCGTTAACCCCCTTACAAATGCCAAACCATGCCAGAAATTCAGTTCAAAGTCCAGTGGCCCGACGGCTCCCAAGACCTATGCTACTCCCCTTCCTTGGTGGTCAAAGAGTACTTGACGCCAGGGGAAAGCTATAGCCTAGATGACTTTGTCTCGCGATCGCGAACGGCCCTGACTATTGCTAGCGATCGTGTCCAGCAAAAATATGGCTTCCCCTGCAGCCGGGCTTTGGGACAGCTGCGGCAGATTGAAGCTAAAGCAGAGGGATATGGTGGGCTAGACGAGCCAGCAGTGACAATGGTCGAATTTACCGCCTGAGATTGTATCGCAGTTGTCCTGAGCAGCAGGGCAGACGCAATAGATTATATAGATCATAGGGAGATCATAGGGCCACGGGTGCTTGCCTTCCCAGGATGCTTTGTCCTATATTTGAAAGGTTGTGGAATTATGGTTCGGTCATGGCAGTCCCCAAGAAGAAAACCTCTAAATCAAAGCGCAGTATGCGCCGCTCGACCTGGAAACGCCAGGCTGCGTTAGAAGCGCAAAAAGCACTGTCCCTCGGCAAGTCTGTCTTGACCGGGCGGTCTGCTAGCTTCGTCTATCCTGACAGTGAGGAAGACGACGAGGACGAGTAGGCTAGCTTCTGGCCGTTTGCTACCGCCTACGGTCTGTTCTGACGATGAAACCTAGGTTGTCTGGAGGAGTGTTGTCTGGAGGAGTGATGCTGTGGCTAGTGATTACCGGTGTGCAACGCCTCAAGACATTGACTTCCTTCGCCGTACCGAGCAACAAGCCTTTCTCTGTTCTGCGGCGGAAGCCAATCGCTATGTCGAGCGGGTTGGGCTAGAGCAGTTCCGTGTCCTACAGTCGGATTCAAAGCCCGTTGCTGCTCTCTCCATGCTGCCGAACGCCCAGTGGTGGCTAGGACAAAAAATTCCCATGACGGGGATTGCCTCGGTGAGTGTGTTGCCTGAGGCTCGGCGGCGGGGTAATGCGATCGCACTCCTTCAAGAGACGCTGTCGGAGATTTACGATTCTGGAGTGCCTCTCTCTGTCCTCTATTCGGCAGCAGACCCCCTCTACCGTCAGATGGGCTATGGCGTGGGAGGAACCCTTGGCTATTGGCAGGTTCCTATCCATCGTATTGGCTTGACAGCAACACCCCTAGAGATTCAGCCTATGGTGCTGGATATTGACCAGATGCGTCCTATTCAGCAGCGATATGCTAGCCAACATTCGGGCCATCTAGACCGCCACCAAAGTATCTGGAACGCTATTATCAAGCCCGGTGACGCTGACCTAGAGCCGTTTGCCTATTCAGTGGGGAGCAGAGCGGATCAGCCGGAGGGCTATGTTCTGTTTACCCTCAACTCTGGAGACCAATCCACGCTGACGGTACTGGACTGGGCGATGACAACACCCGATGCAGGGCGATCGCTGTGGGGATTTTTGACCCGGATGGGGTCTCAGCTCGATCAGGTGCGCTGGTGCGGCGGAGCTATTGATCCTATGGCGCTGCTGCTTCCTGACGGCACTGCGTCGCTCAAGACGCTTCAATATTGGTGGCTGCGGCTTGTGAATGTTCCCAAAGCTCTGGCAGGGCGAGGATATGGTCGCGGCATTGAGACGGCCCTGACGATCGCTGTCGTTGATGCGAATATCCCTGCTAACCAAGGCTGCTGGACGCTGGAGGTTGCAGACGGCTGTGGCAAGGTTTTGCCAGGGGGTGAGGCCCGAATCACCTTGCCTGTCAGCGGTCTGGCGTCTCTCTATTCTGGCGTGCTGTCACCCTATCAGCTGCAGCAAATGGGGTGGCTTGAGGGAACCCAGGATGCTGTGGCGATCGCAGCGGCGATATTTGCCGGGCCTTCGCCCTGGCTGCCTAACTTCTTTTAAGGCACTTTAGCCGTAACGGCAGCCCAGCAGTTCTCAGATTGGCGAATTAACCGTCTGGTCACGCGTCTATTGTGTTTGTCCTGCTGCCCAGAATAACAGCCCTGGCTCAAATGGCGATGCTTCCATAGACGGCAGGGCGCAATTTTTCTGATACGTTAGAACAATTGCTATGGCGTGAGAACTACTGTATGGTTCATAGGACCAAATCAGAATTGAGGGTCAAAT
>JGI12210J13797_10291438_pt1 | contig 50700 bp, 40 predicted proteins | sample ElkSlonscriptome_3_FD_13797 | JGI IMG/M metagenome (IMG submission 13797) | reverse complement strand
GGCTGTGTGAGCTCGAACAGGGTGTTCATGCGCCGTTCGAACTCGGCCGGATCTTTGCGCACGGCGAGGGCTTCGATAAACTGCTGGTCGCGCGCTTCGCGGCGTTGACGCTCGAAGTTCGCGGTCGGTTGTCGGTCGCGGGCCCACTGGTCCAGGCGTAATTGTTGCCCGGGGTTCAGGCGGCCGAATAGTCGCCGGAGAAATCCGTCCATACGCTCCACGCGTTGTTGGCGTCGTTCTTCGGGCGTGATTTCATCATATTCTGTAGCCAGTTCTTCGTTGCGCTGGTCGATGTCAGCGATGAGGGCTGTGACCTGATCTTTGTCCATGCTGGCCAGGAATTCGAAGAGGCTGGGCTGCGCACGGTCCAGCAGGCGCCGGCCAAACGCGACGATTTCTTCGCCGTATCTGTCCAGAGCGTCCACGGTGATCTGGTGGGTAGCGATGTCGTGGTCGATTCGGTCAATAAGTTCTATGTAGTCTGGCAGTTCATTTTCGCAGTGCCAGGCCAGCTTGCCTTCAATGGCGCTGCGGGCCAGGCGCTCCTGTTCATCGCTCAAGTCGATCTGATCGTTGAGCCAGCGAATGGCCAGCCAATCGAGGTTGTTATAGGTCGTCCGCACGCCGCATCCGATCAACAGGGCGGCGAGGCAGGCCAGGAAAAAGGGGCGAATACATACCATCAGTACAGAATACCTGCTGGTCATTACTCCACAATGAATGCAATCAATGTCGGGCAGGCGAGATTTCACCGACTGTTGATTAAATTCCGGATTCGACAGGACTGATTCTGCACATAGCAGCGCACTCCAACCCAGGGGCCGAGGTGACGTTCAGGTCGCCTCACTTGCCTAACGCTCAATCTTCCCAGAATAATTTATGCCTATTGTGATTCGAGCTTCTCGACTCCTGTTTTCAGAGCAGAGGATTTGATGCGTACGGCTTTCCAGCCAATCAAATTCATCACTCATCACGATTCGCGCATCAGAAAATTCACCGAAATGGTGAATCTGATTGATTAGATTGATGCCGGGTAATGCTTTATGGTTGGTGGACTCGAGTATGGTGTGAACAATGTATTTCCATTTCACTGTAGGGAGCATCAGAAAATGAAGATTGTCGTTCGTATTCAAGGCTTGGCCAACGTCTGCATGGTGCTGTTACTTTTGCCGTTACTCGTAAGTGCGCAAAACCGTCCAATCAATGGCCAGTTGCAGGCCATTGAGTCAAAGCGGGCGCAAATAGAGCGTGTCCTGGCAGCGCTGGACAACACCTCGCCGGAGCTTCGGGACGGCATGCAGTTTCGAATTGATTCGCTAACCACCGAATTGAGCGCCCAGATACTGTCGTTTCCGGTCGATCAACCTCAGACGGAGGCGCTAGAAGATGAGTTTTTGGATCAACTCATATGGCTTCAATCGTTTGTGATTGAACGATTCGAGCGACTGCAGGGCAGAATTCGTGAGGAGCGCACAGCGTTCGATGAATTCGATGACAGCATGCCCGCAACAATATCCAGAGCCTTTCAGCAGGATCTCAGAAAGCTGTCCGCTCAGTATGTCGATACGCTGGCAAATTTGCTGGATTTGCGCGAACAGCTCGGCCAGGTGGACTCTCAGGGTCGTTTGCAGCTTCGTGAGGCTGTTCTACTTGCTGCCGAGCGATTGAGCGGTCAGATCATGCTGGACACGATGACGCTCGTGGAATTGCGTCAAATGCTTCGGGTCGATGCGGCCAACACGGACCTCATGAAGGCTGTTCGGGCTTTGGAGCGCAAGCAAAACAGGAGCCTGGAATCGTTGGAAAGCTTTGTTGGTCTGATGGAGCGTATGGAAATCAACGTCAGCAACTATCGGGCATTGTTGTTAGACCAGCGCGGTACCGTTGGCGTCGAGTTGCTGAACCGTGACGTGTTCATGACCATGTTAGGTAATCGATGGAATGCTGCCGAGCAGCAGTTGGTTACCAAGGGCCCGAATATTGTCTTCAAGGCCATTGTATTTTTGTTTGTGGTCTTGATCAGCTACATCGTTGCCAGGCTGGCTCAAAAACTGATGAAAATGATTCTTCATCGTGACTCGGTCAAGCTTCATCAACTGATGGAAAACATGCTGGTATCGCTGTCGTTTGGCGTGGTTTTCCTGATTGGAGTGGTGGTCGCGCTATCGACGATCGGCATTTCGCTGGTTCCAATGCTGGCCGGACTGGGTGTTGCGGGTATTGTCGTTGGCTTTGCGATGCAGGACACGCTATCCAATTTTGCATCCGGATGGATGATTCTGATTTACCGACCGTATGATGTTGATGACCATGTCAAGATCGGCGGAGTCGAAGGGGTCGTCAAACGCATGAACCTGGTATCAACCACCATTGCAACGTTTGATAACCAGAGTCTTGTTATCCCGAACAGCAAGATTTGGGGTGACGTCATTACCAACCTGACCTTCAATCGAACCCGGCGTCTCTCGATTACAGTCAGCGTTGCGTTTGGCGAAGACCTCGATCGTGTCGAGCAGGTGCTGCGCGAAGAGATTGACAAGCAGGATGGCGTGCTCAAAAAACCCGAGCCCAACGTGTTTGTCGATACGCTGGGTAGTTCCGAGATCGTCATGATGACGCATGCCTGGGTGCGAACCGAGGATTACTGGCGATTGTTGCGATCGCTGACCAAGCGGCTCAAGCAGCGTCTGGATGATGAAGATATGGAAATCCCGTTTCCGCAGCAGGATGTGTATATTCGTTCGTTTCCGGGCACTGTTCAAACCGAGAGCCAGAAAAAAGAACCGCATGGGCATGACGCTGCATCGGCGGAGACTACACAGGATTCTGCCCAGAAAAAGATCGAAGGCCAGTAGAGGCAAGGGGCCCATCAGTGTATTGGGCAACCATCTGTTGCCCCGGTTCAGGGTTGGCTGATTTCCATGCAGCTGCCAGCTGCAAAGTGAATCCAGTTGGAAATGAATCCCTTGTATCAGCAATCCGTCAAGACCTCCCCGTCAATACAGTGGGCAGTAGCCTCGGCTCCGCACAACACGCGGTCACATGCATGTTGGTTGCCGGTGGTGCTTCATGAAGCACCACCCAATGAATGTGCCGCTCATCCAGCGGCTATTATTTGGCTTGTAGCCAGCGCCTCGCCCCGGGTAAGAATCTACACGGCAGGTTTTTCGCCAGGCTCGCCGGCGCCACTGTTGTGAAGTATTGCTGACGCGCTGATTGCTACTCAGTAGCTGGAATTGGCACGAAAATTTCCAGATGGCTTTAAAGCCTGTAAGTGGTTACAGTACTATCTGGTCTGAATAGCGGGTGTGTGGTTAGAGCCGCTTACGGCATTGGATGTATAGCGACTGATCATTAATCTAAACGGAAGTAGCTTATGGCCAAAACAATCGCAGGCATTTTACTGAGTTTGGTCGGTGTTGTGATTCTTGCCGGCGGTGGCTGGTATGCCTATGAAGCATTTCAGTTTGTTGGCAGCACCGAATCCACTACGGGCACGATTGTCGAGCACAAGTTTACCGGTGGCTTGAACCGGACCACAAGAGAGGGTGGGTCCCGGGTGACTGAAACGGTCCCCATGTATGCGCCGATTGTCGAATATCAAACCGGAGCAGGGCAAAACGTTCAGTTCCAGGCCAACTGGAGTGAAGGGGATCCACCAGCCATCGGCACCATTGTGAATGTGCGCTATTCTCCGGATTCCCCAACAGCTGCGCGTATTTCCAGCTTTTTCTCACTGTACGGCGCGGCCTTGATCCTGTTTCTGATCGGCGGTGTGTTTGCAATGGCCGGAGTGCTGGTCCTGAAATTCTCGAGATGACCCGTTGGCTTCCTAGAGCTCAATTCGACGAAACCAATACGATTGGACTTTCAAAGCTGTCGGCAAAGATTTGATCGAAATCGCGACCATACACGACGTAGCTGCGCCCGGATTGTGAGCCATTCGGTGCAGCGTTCGGTGCGCCGATGACAAGATCGTCAATGCCATCATTATCGATATCTCCGGCAGCGCTGACCGATTGACCCGATTCCTCCAAAAAGTCACCAATCAGCCAGATTCCGTTGGTGCCGTCCAGGCTGTCGAGTTGCAGAGGATTTAAGAAGGGAAAGGATGAACCATACAGAACATAGCTGATGCCAGGGCTACCGTTGCCGGCATCGGGAGCCCCGATCACGATATCGTCGATTCCATCTGCGTTGATATCTCCAGCGTTGGATACCGCTGTGCCGGCTTTGTCGCTTTGTGCTGCACCTTCAATGATGAACCCCGCTGAACCACTCAGCGTATCGAGGTCCAATGGGCTTGGCAGCTGCTCATCGGTTCCGAACACGATATAGCTGCGACCTGAAAAAGAGCCGTTCGGGTCTGCAAACGGTGCGCCGACAATGACGTCGTCGAAGCCATCGCCATTGATATCACCGGCACCGCTGACCGAATACCCGGCGCTGTCTTCGAAGGCTTCCCCATCCAGCGCGAAACCCGTTCGATCCGCGAGCATATTCAGATCAAAGCTGCCGGACGCCCCGATCTTGTCGGATCCAAACACCACGTAGACACGGCCGGACCCATCGGCGCCAGGATCGGCGGATGGTGCCCCGATGATCACGTCATCAAATCCATCGCTGTTGAAATCGCCGGCACCGCTGACAGAAGACCCGGCACCGTCTCCATCGGATTCACCAACAAGAACAAACCCATTACTGCCGTCGAGATTGTCCAGGTCGAGTTGTGCGGGAAACCGTTGGTCATTGCCAAACAGTATGTAAGCCGCGCCTGAATTGCTGCCTCGTGGCTCGGCACCGGGTGCCCCGATGATCAGATCATCGATGCCGTCGCCGTTGAAGTCACCGATAGCGCTGACAGAAGACCCGGTCTGGTCGAATGCCAATAGGCCATTAAGAACCAGTCCGGTTGTTTCGTCCAGGCTATCGAGCTGAAGGGGGCTGATGAAGGGCGTCGTCGAACCGAACACGATGTAGGCGCGGCCAGAAAATGAACCGTTAGGATCCGCTGATGGCGCGCCAATCACGAGGTCATCAATGCCATCGGCATTGATATCGCCTGCATGACTAACCGAAACACCGAAAAAATCGCCTTCCAAGTCCCCATCAATCGCAAATCCGTTGGCTCCGTTCAGCTGACTCAGGTCGAGTGGGCTGGTTAGGCCAGAGTTTGATCCGAACACAACATAACTGCGTCCGGAATTCGAACCATTCGGATCCGCGTACTGTGCACCTAAGATCAGGTCCTCAATACCGTCGCCGTTGATATCTCCGGCCACCCCCACTGCGCTACCGAAGCGGTCCCCCAGGAGCTCACCTTCGATGATCACGCCGTCCGCACCATCCAGACCGGTCAAGTCAAGCTCAGCCGGGAAGGGCTGAGCGTTGGCCTGAAAAGCAAAACTTGCCCCGAGCGCGAGCACGATTGCTTTGGACAAGCCTGATTGCCTGGTTTGATCCGGGGCACGTTGATGCAGCATCCTTGAGCGGGTTGATCGAAATGAATGCTCGTCTGTCATTGTCGTTCCCATGTTGAGTGGAATTCGGTCAGCCTGCCTGGTCATCAAGACCTGGCAGCTGATTCAGGATGTCGGAATCGAACCTGAAGATCATGCAAACAATTTGAAATAAAATGAAAGAACATGAAATGAGGCAATAATCCTGTATACCAATTCATTCAAACGCCTGCTTGCGCAGGGCATTGTCAGCGCAGGCGCGATCTCCGAAATCAATAGCTGAAGAGTGACGTAGCGCTATACTACGCGCGACAATGTTCAAGAAATACAGGCACTGGCATGCGCATCGGCACGACGTTAACCAATTACACCATCAACAAACAGAAGGGCTTTGTCGGGGCCAGCGGCACGTTTACCGGGCTGCTGAATGATATTGCCGTGGCCTGCAAGCGCATTGCCGATCTGGTCAACAAGGGCGATCTGGTCGGCGTGCTGGGGGCGGTTGATTCGGAAAACGTGCAGGGCGAGCAGCAGAAAAAGCTGGATGTCATCAGCAATGACCTGATGATCGAGGCCTTGCGCCATAACGGCCATATTGCCGGGCTGGCGTCTGAAGAGATGGACGAAATCTACCAGCTGCCCGAGGGTGCCAGGCGAGGGAACTACCTGGTGTTATGTGACCCCTTGGACGGTTCGTCGAATATTGACGTCAACGTATCGGTCGGCACCATCTTCTCGGTGTTGAAGGCGCCAGACGGCAGCGACAACCCGACCCAGGAAGATTTCCTGAAAGCCGGCACAGAGCAGATTGCGGCCGGCTATTGTCTGTACGGTCCGTCCACGATTCTGGTCCTGACCACCGGCGACGGCGTCAGCATGTTTACGCTGAATCGTGATTTCGGCGAGTTCCTGTTGACCAAGGAACACGTCAGGATTCCGCAGGAAACCTCGGAATTTGCCATCAATATGTCCTACCGACGTCATTGGGATGGACCGGTCGAACGCTACATATCCGAGTGCCTGGCTGGAAAGGAGGGTGAGCGCGGCAAGGATTTCAATATGCGTTGGGTTGCGTCCATGGTGGCCGAAGTGCACCGCATTCTGACCCGAGGCGGCATCTTCCTCTACCCCTGCGACGCCAAGATCCGCGCAGCTGGCCGGGAAGGCAAGCTGCGCTTGATGTATGAGGCCAATCCAATGGCCATGATTGTCGAACAGGCGGGTGGTGCGGCCACCACCGGCACCCAGCGGATTCTTGAGGTGAATCCGGAAGAAATTCACCAGCGCGTGCCGGTGATTCTCGGATCAAAGGCCGAAGTGGATCGAATTGCTGATTATCACCGATAGCAGGCGCTTGTATTCGAAGCTACTTTGTCTGATCGCTTGATGATGCTTTATCGAGCAGACCTTTCGCCTTCAAACGATCTTCCAGCTTTTTGACCTTGCTCTGCGCATCAATCGCGAAGATGAATGCCATGGCTGCTGCCATCATTGCGATGAATTCCATTGCATTGAATCCTGTATCGATTCGAGGCTCATTAGTATAGAGCGCATAAGCATGGTTAGCCCAGTTCCTTGAGCAGCGCATCCATCGAGTCCTTGGCGTCGCCATAGAACATCCGCGTGTTGTCCTTGAAAAACAGCGGGTTCTCGATGCCGGAATAGCCGGTCCCGCGACCGCGCTTGCAGACAAACACCTGACGCGATTTCCAGACTTCCAGCACCGGCATGCCGGCGATCGGGCTGCCGGGATCGTCCTGGGCGGCCGGGTTCACGATGTCGTTGGCGCCGATAATGATGACGACGTCGGTCGACGGGAAATCATCGTTGATCTCTTCCATTTCCAGCACGATGTCGTATGGCACTTTGGCTTCGGCCAGCAGCACGTTCATATGGCCGGGCAGGCGGCCGGCGACCGGGTGTATGGCAAAGCGCACAGTCTTGCCCTGACCGCGCAACTTCTTGGTCAGTTCAGACACTGCGGCCTGAGCCTGGGCGACGGCCATGCCGTAGCCGGGCACGATGATAATGCTGTCAGCGTCCTGAACCGCAGAGGCCACCGCATCGGCCTGGGCCTCGATCATTTCACCATCCACCGCCTCGGCCGACGTGGTTTCACCGCCCCAGCCGCCGAGAATGACCGAAACGAACGACCGGTTCATGCCTTTGCACATGATGTAGGACAAGATTGCACCCGACGAGCCGACCAGTGCGCCGGTCACGATCAGCAAGTCGTTGCCGAGCGTAAAGCCGATGGCCGCAGCGGCCCAGCCCGAATACGAGTTCAGCATCGAAACGACGACCGGCATATCCGCGCCGCCGATCGCCAGAATCAAGTGACAGCCGATCGCACCGGCAATGACCGCGACCAGCAGCATCGTCCACAGGCCCGCACCGTCCAGATACAGATAGCCAAGTACGAAGCAGGCAATGATGGCCAACAGATTCAGCAGGTGACGGCCTGGCAGCGTCAATGCGGCCGAGCTCAGTTTGCCGGACAGCTTGCCGTAGGCAATGATCGAGCCGGTAAAGGTGATTGCGCCGATCAGAATGCCCAGGAACAGCTCGACCTTCAGAATGGAAATCTCGACCGGCGTTTTCTTGGCAATGGTCGCAGCAAAACCGGCCAGCTCGCCCACCGTCCCGGCTGTTTGAGCGGCCAGAGCGCGGGTCATTTCGATGTGCGCGTTGATGCCGATAAACACCGCGGCCAGTCCAACCAGGCTGTGGAAGCCGGCCACCAGCTCGGGCATCTGGGTCATCTGGACCCGCTTGGCAACGATGGTGCCAGCGATACCGCCGGCAACGACCATCAGGCCAATCAGAATGTACTGGCCAATGCCAGCGGCAACACTGGCGGCGGCAATGCTTGCGGCAACGGCCAGCGCCATGCCGACGATGCCATACCAGATTGCGCGCTTGGCTTTTTCCTGGTTCGACAGTCCACCCAGCGCCAGAATGAATAAAACGGCTGCGACAACGTACGCTGCCCCGATCAAGCCTTCGGAAATCAATCCTTGCATCATCGTGATCTCCTCAAGACCGTTGGAACATGGCGAGCATGCGGCGGGTGACCAGGAACCCGCCAAAGATATTGATCGAAGCCATCAGCACCGACAGGGCCGCCAGCAGCATCACCAGGAAACTGCCGGAAACAATCTGAAGCAGTGCGCCGACGATAATGATTGATGAAATCGCGTTGGTAATCGCCATCAGAGGGGTATGCAGCGAGTGTGCGACGCCCCAGATGACGTGGTAGCCGACGAACACGGCCAGCACGAATACAATGAAATGCTGCATGAAGCTTGGCGGTGCCACCATGCCCAGCGCCAGGGTCAGCAAGCCGCCGATCCCCAGCATCAGGCCCGTGCGGTTCAGCGACTTCTTCATGGCCGCCATTTCGCGCGCGGCTTTTTCTTCAGCGCTTTCTTCCGGTTCTTTCTTCTTCGGCTTGGCCGCGGCAATGGCCTTGATTTTCGGTTCCGGGGGCGGCCAGGTGATCTCGCCTTCATGGGTCACAACCGCACTGCGGATCACATCGTCGTCCATGTCGATGACGGGCGTGCCGTCTTTCTCCGGCGTCAGGTCATCGACCATGTGGCGAATATTGGTCGCATACAAGTTCGAGGACTGCGTGGCCATGCGACTCGGGAAATCGGTGTAGCCGATGATGGTCACGCCGTTGTCGGTAACGATCTTTTCATCGGCCCTGGTCAAGGTGCAATTACCGCCTCGCTCGGCGGCCAGGTCCACGATGACCGAGCCGGGCTTCATCGCTTCGACCATGTCCTTGGTCCACAGCTCAGGGGCCGGGCGGTTTGGAATCAATGCCGTAGTGATGACGATGTCGACGTCGGGCGCAAGCTCGCGGAACTTTTCCAGCTGTTTCTCGCGGAACTCGGGGCTGGATGGTGCTGCGTAGCCGCCGGTTTCGGCGCCGTCCTGCGTTTCTTCATCGAAATCCAGGAAGACGAACTCCGCCCCCATCGACTCGATTTGCTCGGCGACTTCCGGACGAACGTCGAAGGCCATGGTGATGGCGCCTAATGACACCGAAGTGCCGATGGCGGCCAGCCCGGCCACGCCGGCGCCGACCACCAGAACCTTGGCTGGCGGCACCTTGCCGGCGGCCGTCATCTGGCCCATGAAGAAGCGTCCGAAGTTGTTGCCGGCCTCGACCACGGCACGGTAGCCGGCGATGTTGGCCATCGATGACAGCGCGTCCATTTTCTGCGCGCGGCTGATGCGCGGCACCATGTCCATGGCCAGCACCGACATGTTCTTGGCCTTCATGGCCTCGAGCAGCTCTTCATTGGCAGCAGGCCAGACAAAGCTGATCAGGGTCTTGCCATCAGGAGCAGCGCGCAGTTCTTTTTCAGAGGGTTCGCGCACTTTGACAATGATGTCGGACTGCTTCCAGAGGTCAGCAGCCGTTTGAACGACTTCGACACCAGCATCGGTATAGGCCTGGTCGGTAATCGACGCGGCTGCACCGGCACCGGTTTCGACCAGACACTCGTAACCGAGCTTCTGCAGACGGCCTGCGCTTTCCGGGGTCAGCGCAACGCGCGCTTCCCCAGGGGCGGTTTCCTTGAGGGCACCTATATTCATCCTTGCTCCTTTAATACGCAGCCAATTCGTTTGGATTGCTGCCTCAACCAAAATCAAGGCATCGCGTTTAAAAGAGACAGTTTACTCGCTCAGCGCTAGTGGTATGGCTGACTGTGTTTTCAAATACTGCGTGATCGACCTTGCAGTGAGGCCAATGAATGACGATTGGCAGCCCAGCTGTTGAACTGCCGATTTGAAGTAGTTTGCGGTTGATGTGCTGCGTCAGTGATCCACGGTTGAATATCCAGCGCGCATTGACTACAACCGGGCTTGATCAGCTCAGTGGCCGAGCCGGGATGCCACTTGCGTGACGACCCGGATTCCGATCTGTTCTGGTGCGATCACAGCATGAACGCGTTCAGACAGCTACGACTCGTCGCAGCTGTCTGAGGGTGAATGTATTCGACTGTATCGAATTGCGATATATACAGATTGACAAAAGGGTCCAGTGCAGGCTGACATGCTGAATTGTGACCACCATTAAGATGGTTTCGTTGTCAATTTAGCAATGGCCAAATGTTTACCAGTTCCACTGGTTAACACCACCATAATGACACTGTGACGGTACCCAGGTACGTCTCGTGGGGCGATTATTCACCACGCAGCGGAATCGGACCTGATTGCCCTCCGCTTTGACCTGAAGATGCAAGCCGATGTCGACATTGTCCCAAGCGGGTTTTTTCTTGGAGCGCAGAACCAGAATCCAGCCGCCGGACTTGGGCTGCCACTCGACCTGGCGCCAGATGTCGCTATCGAAGCCATAGACTGATTCAAAGCTGCCGGCGTCGCCACCATGCGCCGAACCTCCAGCTTCCACGAAACCCAGCTCAGAGAAATTCTCTGGTAATTGGCCGGTTGCGCCGTAGAAACTTGCAATACTGGTCTTGGTTCCGCTCATCATGGTCAGGCCTTCTGATACCTTGGCCCGCACGACATAGTTTTTATACGACGGGACCGCCATGGTCGTAAGAATCCCCAAAATCGCGATGGTAATCATGACTTCAATCAACGTGAAGCCGTGCTGTTTGTGTTGTATGTTCAACGTGTTCATGATGATTCTCCAGGCAGTTCAATACTAAAATTGGTTTCTGCCAGCTTAAATGCAAAACTCGTGCCAAAAATACCTATGGTTTAAAAAACAATGGCTTACAAGCGATTAACTAAAATATAGCGGCAAAAAAGTGCACGGTGATGTGCCCAGACATGGCAAAAGTGTCACGTTCGGGGAAGGGCTGGTCGTGTTCTCTGCCTGACCAGTATTCATGTAGTACGCAGGGTTGATCACGCCCCCCATTTCATCGATTCAGCGATCACCAAACGGATAGGAAGACCATGAAACCAGCGAACTCAGGCCCATTAAAATCCATCTGGACCAGCCTCGCGCTGTTGGTAGGAGCACTACTGATTGCGCTTTCGCTTTTCTGGCTCGAGCGCGCCCACCAAGGCGTTATCACGGAGAAGGTCTGGCTTGATTCAACGCCCGTGACCATCTTTCGTCCGGATCGTTCGCGTTCAGTCGATCGTGAATCGCTCCCGGTTGTGCTGATTTCGCATGGCTTTGCCGGTTCACAGCAATTGATGGCCTCATTGGCCTACAGCCTGGCCCACAATGGATTTCTGGCCGTGACGTTTGATTATTTCGGTCATGGTCGCAACCTTGAGCCGCTCAGCGGAGACGTCACCGACGTAGAGGGTGCGACCCAGGTCCTGTTGGACCAGACCCGAAAAGTGGCCGATTTTGCGCTGGCGCAACCGGATGCCGGCAGCGATGTTGCAATTCTTGGTCACTCGATGGCATCCGACATCATCGTGCGCTACGTCAAGACAGATCCGCGCATCGTTGCTACGGTTGCCGTATCGTTGTTTTCGCCTGCGGTCACGGCAGAGTCGCCGGAGAATTTCCTGGTGATTGCCGGTAATCTCGAAGGCTTCTTGAAAGATGAAGCGCTGCGCGTCGTCGGCCTGGTCAGCGACGCGCCCGAGGTGGAAACCACGTATGGCCGATTCGACGATGGCAGCGCGCGCCGTGCAGTTTTTGCTCCCGGAGTCGAACACGTGGGTGTGTTGTACAGCCCGACCACGCTGCGCGAGACGGTGGGCTGGCTGAAGTCTTCCTTCGGACTGACAGCAGAACCCTATGTTGATCGAGCAGACAACAGGGGCTGGGGTATTCTGCTGCTGTTCAGCGGTCTAGTAATACTGGCCTGGCCGCTGAGCAAATGCCTGCCGAATACGGTTCTGCCGGCGCGCGGCTTCAACCCGAGCTGGCGGCAGCTGCTTCCAGCGGCACTGCTGCCAGCTGTTGCAACGCCCCTGGTGCTGGTTGCCTTTCCTGCTGATTTTCTGGGCGCGCTGGTTGGCGGCTACCTGGCGGTTCACTTCGGCGTATACGGTGCCCTGACTGCCGCGTGCTGCGTTTGGTTGCGTCGTCGACGCGGCATTACACCATCGAACGGAGCTCGAAAGTCGGCGCTTGCACTTCTGGCAGCGCTGGCTGCCACGCTCTATGCGGCGGGCTTTTTTGGTTTGGCCATGGATCGCTACGTCACTTCATTCGCAATTACCGAGCCGAGGCTACCGCTGCTGGCCCTGATGCTGGGCGGGACTTCGATCTACTTCCTGGCCGACGAATGGTTGACGCGCGGCACCAACGTGCCGCGCGGTGCGCATCTTCTGACGCGCATCTGTTTTCTGTTGTCGCTGGGGCTAGCCGTAGCGCTCTCGTTCGAGGATCTGTTCTTCCTGCTGATTATCGCCGTGGTTATCATCCCGTATTTCCTGATTTACGGCCTGATCAGCGGCTGGGTGTATCGTGCGACGGGCGATCCGCTGGTCAGCGCCTTGCCCAGTGCGGTGGCGTTCGGCTGGGCGCTGGCCGTGGTCTTTCCCCAGCTGTCGGGTTGAGATTGACTGAACATCTCGCCATGCCGTAATGAGGAGGGCGAGCGTGCCTGCGTGAAACAGCATGGAGGCAATGATGATGAAGCTGAGTTGCCAGATCATGCCCGCCGCCAGTGCCATCATGCATGCACTGATTATATATGTGGCTTTGGCACTGTTCGAAAGACCGCCAACGCCAAGACGCCAGGCTACGGACGTGATGGCAAGAACAGCCATAGCACCCTTGATCAAAGCCATGCCACGCAGTAACACCAAAAGCTCCGGTTCATTTGCCCAATGTGCGGCAGGGTCGAATAACAGGATTGGTGTCGCAAGCAGAACAACGGCGGCCGCTATTACCAGGATACGGTCATAGCGCCGCGGTGCTTGTGTATTGATCGATTGATTCAATTGCACAAAGTGCGAAGGTTTCATCGGAGCTTGTCCAGTTGCAGCTGACGTAATGGTACAAGATTGGAAACACGGTCGTTTTTGCCTGCAATTTGTAGAATCAGTTGCCTATGAGTCTACGATTACAATCCAGTCGTTTTGAACAGCGGACGCTCTGCTATAGTTTCGCCATGAATAAATGTGTAACGGCCAGCGGTCTGGCCCTGCTGGTGCTGTTACTTGCTGGCTGTAATCAGAACGCTGCGATCGATGATGCCCCGTCTCCAGCACAACGCTGGAATCTCCCTGAGGTGGTCTATACCGAAGACGGCATGCCCGACCCGTCCATCCTGGCGCCGGTGCAAATTCTGCATCGCGGCAACGGGACGCAGCCACAAGGCCTGGACCCGCACATCACCGAGGGTGTACCCAGCACCCATGTTCAGCGCGATCTGTTCGAATCACTGGCCGTGCGTTCGGCCGATGGTCGCATCATTCCCGGTGCTGCCGAGCGTTGGGAGGTCAGCGAGGACGGGTTGACCTGGACCTTTTACCTCCGGCCCGAGGCGCGTTGGTCCAACGGCGAGGCAATAACCTCAAGTGATTGGGTCTACAGTCTGCGCAGAGCCGTGACCCCGGCCACCGGTTCGCGCACCTCCATTCTGTTGAAGCCGATCAAGCATGCCGAGCCCATTATCAGCGGTCAAATGGCACCGGAGCAACTGGGTGTTCGTGCCATTGATGACTATACGCTCGAGTTGATGCTGGAAGCGCCCAACCCGCTGTTTATCGAAGTGCTGTCGCATAGCGTTTCGTATCCTGTCCATCAGGCCACGGTCGAGGCGCATGGTGATCGCTGGGCGCGGCCGGGCGTGATGGTCAGCAACGGGGCCTATCAACTGTCCGAATTGGCAATGCAGTCGCATATCCGCCTGGTGCGCAACCCGTATTTTCGGGAGAACGACCGCGTCATTATCGACGAGGTTTACTATTACCCGACCGAAGATCTCGCGGCTGCAGTGCTCAGGTACCGCGCTGGTGAAATCGATTGGACCTACGAGGTCCCGAACACGCAATTCAACTGGATTGAAGCCAACCTGGCCGATGAGCTTTTTATTACCGACTGGTTCGGTACTTATTATTTTGGCTTCAACACGCTGCGTGAACCGTTCGATGATCCGCGGGTGACCAAGGCATTGTCGCTGGCCATCGACCGGGAAATCATCACCACCAAGCTGCGGCGCTTCGGCGAGCAGCCCAGTTTCAGCTTTACGCCGCCCGGGCTGGATGGCTATGACCCGCCGCAGCCGGCATGGGCAAGTTGGACCCAGGCGCAGCGTGAACAGCACGCGCTGGAACTGTTGGCCGAGGCCGGGTATGGGCCCGATAACCCGCTGTCGCTGGAGATCCGCTACAACACGCACGAGGATCACAAGCGCGTGTCGCTGGCGATTGCCGCCATGTGGGAAAACACGCTGGGCGTGCGGGCGTCGTTGATCAATGAAGAATTTCGTGTGTTTCTGGCCACACGCCGTGCGCGCGCCATTACCGAGGTGTTTCGGGCCGGCTGGATCGGTAACTATCTCGATCCGATGTATTTTCTCGAGCTGTTTCACAGCGACAATCAGCAGAACGATGTCGGGTTCTTCAACGAAAAATACGATGCGCTACTGGCCCAGGCTGCACGAACCCCGGACCGCGAAGATCGCTTTGCGGTGCTGAATCAGGCGGAACAGATCTTGCTTGAAACCCAGCCTTTTGCGCCAGTCTACACCTATGTTACGCGGCGTCTGGTCAAGCCCTACGTGCGCGGCTGGGAATCCAACCTGGTGGACCAACATCCGACCCGCTATATGTTTCTGCTGCGTCAGGATCCAATCGAAGAGGTTGGAGGCTGATGCTGGCGCGATTCATAGTCAAGCGTCTGCTGGGCGCGATTCCGACATTGTTGATTCTGATCACGATTGCGTTCTTCATGATCCGGGTTGCACCAGGCGGTCCGTTTGATGCCGATAAGACCTTGCCGCCTGAGGTCCAGGCCAACCTGGATGCCAAATACAATCTCGATCAGCCATTGTTTACGCAGTATCTGAATTATTTGGGATCGGTGCTGCGGGGTGATCTTGGCCCGAGTTTTCAATACAGCGATTTCACGGTCAATGAGTTGATCGCCGAGGGCTTTCCGGTCTCGATTCAGCTGGGGGCCAGTGCGTTGGCACTGGCGTTGCTGTTTGGCGTGCTGATTGGTACTACGGCGGCCTGGTATCAAAACACACGATTGGACTATGCCCTGATGGGCACGGCCATGACCGGGATCGCGATCCCCAACTTTGTGCTCGCACCAATCCTGATCCTGATCTTTGCCGTGTATTTTGGCTGGTTACCGGCGGGTGGCTGGGGCAACGGTGAATTACGCAATATGGTGCTGCCGGTGATCGCGCTTTCTCTGCCTTACATGGCCTATGTGGCTCGATTGACGCGCGGCTCGATGGTCGAAACCTTGCGCTCGGATTTTGTCCGCACCGCGCGCGCCAAGGGCCTGCCGGAATGGAAAATCATCGGCAAACATTCTTTGAAAGTGGCGTTATTGCCGGTGGTGTCCTACCTGGGCCCGGCCGCGGCTGCCATCCTGACCGGTTCGGTCGTGATCGAACAGATCTTCGGTTTGCCCGGCATGGGCCGTTACTTCGTGCAGGGCGCACTCAACCGGGACTACACGCTGGTCATGGGCGTCGTCATCGTGATCGGATTGCTGATTGTCTTGTTCAACCTCATGGTCGACATCGTCTATGCATTGATTGACCCAAGGATTCGCTACGAATGAACGCCTCTGCACCTGCTGTATCCAGATTCGATCACGCCGCAGCAGCCAGCGGCCGAAGCCTGTGGCAACTCGCCTGGCTGCGCTTGAAACGCAATCGTGCTGCGCTTGGAGCCGCGATCGTGCTTGGCTTTATCGTGCTGTTGGTCACCTTCGGTCCGATTTTGAGTCAGTACAGCTACTCTGAACCGCACTGGGATAGCATTTCAGCCCCACCAAGCCTTGAAACGGGCCATTACTTTGGCACGGATTCGATTGGTCGAGATCTCTACGTACGCACGCTGTACGGAGGTCGTATGAGTCTGATGGTCGGCCTGGTTGCCACGGGCGTGGCGCTGCTGATTGGCGTGGCCTGGGGCGCGATTGCCGGTTTTGTCGGCGGCCGTGTCGATAATCTGATGATGCGCATCGTCGATATTCTGTATGCGCTGCCGTTCATGTTCCTGGTCATCCTGCTGATGGTCGTATTCGGCAGAAATATTCTGCTGATCTTTGTCGCCATCGGTAGCTATATCTGGCTGGATATGGCGCGGATCGTGCGTGGCCAGACCCTGAGCCTTCGTCAGAAGGAATTTGTCGAGGCGGCCGAGGCGCTCGGTGTGCGTTCCTGGGTCATTATCTGGCGCCACATCGTGCCGAACCTGCTGGGGATTGTTGCAGTGTATGTAACCCTGACCGTACCCAAAGTCATTCTGGTCGAAAGTTTCCTCAGCTTCCTTGGCCTGGGCGTGCAGGAGCCCAACACCTCCTGGGGTGCGCTGGTCAATAATGGCGCTCAAGATATGGAGTTCGCGCCCTGGGGTTTGTTTTTTCCGGCGGTGCTGTTGGCGGCGACGTTGTTTTGCTTGAACTTTCTCGGCGACGGGCTACGTGATGCACTCGACCCCAAAGACCGCTGAACCGAGTTCCATGACTGACGCTAATAACCGCGTAGCCGATGCGCCGCTGGTCAGCATCCATGGCTTGACGGTGGATTTTCACACCGAGGACGGCGTGATTCGCGCCGTTGAGGACTTGAGTTTTTCAATACCGCGTGGCGGCACCGTGGGCCTCGTGGGTGAGTCGGGCTCAGGCAAGAGCGTCACTGCAATGACGCTGATGCGTTTGATCCCGCAGCCGCCCGGCCAGATCAGCGCGGGCACCATTGATTTCGATGGGCTGAATCTGCTGAGTCTGAGCGAACGCCAGATGCGCAGCATTCGCGGCAAACGTATTGGCATGATCTTTCAGGAACCGATGACCAGCCTGAACCCGGTCTACCGGATCGGTGAACAGGTAGCTGAAGTCGTCCGAGAACATGATCACCTGTCCCGACGTGCGGCACGAGATCGAACGCTGGAGCTGCTTGACCAGGTCGGCTTGCCGCGTCCGAAACAACTGATCGACAGCTATCCGCATGAATTGTCGGGCGGCCAGAAGCAGCGCGTGATGATTGCCCAGGCGATGTCCTGCGAGCCGGATCTGCTGATTGCCGATGAACCGACCACGGCCCTGGACGTGACCATCCAGAAGCAAGTGCTGGAGCTGATGGGCGAACTACAGTCGCGCTACGGCATGAGTTTGCTATTTATTACTCATGACCTTGGCGTCATTGCCGAAGTGGCCAACGACGTCGTCGTCATGTACCGCAGCCATAAGGTTGAAGAAGGTGAAACCAGGGCGCTGTTCAAGCAGGCCAGCCATCCCTACACCCGTGGACTGATTGCCTGTCGTCCGGGACTCGAGTCCAATCCGCAACGTCTGCTCACGGTCGATGATTTCATGACGCCGGAAGGCCAGTCTATAGAGGTCTCATCGGAGCGACTTACTCCCCAGGTCAAAAGGAGTCAGGCCGAGCTTGAGACGTCGCCTGTGCTGCTCGAGGTGCGTGATTTGAAGACCTATTTTCCAGTGACCGGCGGCTTGTTCGGCAAGGTAATAGACCAGGTGCGCGCGGTCGACGGTGTGTCGCTGACGATTCGCAAGGGGCAGACGTTTGGTCTGGTCGGTGAATCGGGCTGTGGCAAGACCACGCTGGGCCGCAGCTTGCTGCGTCTGACTGAACCGGATCATGGCGATGTCATCTTTGACGGGGTGAATGTGACGGCTGCCAATGAGGGCACGCTCAGACACCTGCGAAAGCGTATGCAGATCATTTTTCAGGACCCGTATTCCTCACTCAATCCCCGGATGACAGTGGCCGATATCCTGATGGAGCCGCTGCGCCAGGTCAATCCAAAGGGCTCGCGATCCGAACACCGCGATCATGCGGGTGATTTACTGGAAACGGTCGGCTTGCATACCAGCCACCTGGGACGCTATCCGCACGAGTTTTCCGGTGGGCAACGCCAGCGGATCGGCATTGCCCGCGCGTTAGCCGTCAAGCCGGAATTTCTGGTCTGCGATGAATCGGTTTCGGCGCTGGATGTATCGGTGCAGGCGCAGATTCTGAATCTACTGCTGGACCTGCAGCATGAATTTGATTTGACCTATTTATTTATTTCGCACGATTTAAGCGTCGTCAACTTCATTTCCGACTACGTGGGTGTCATGAACCAGGGCCAACTGGTTGAGTATGGAACGGCCGAACAAATTTATAAGAGTCCGCAACAGGACTACACGCGCAGATTGCTGGCTGCCATCCCGAAAGCCAGTTAGTACGGCTGGACTAGAATGATCATGTGATCCAAGCGTCAGCGATATAATATAAAGCTACCTACAAATTTCGTTAGTTAAATGAAATACACCAATATATTGATTCTTTCACTCAGTGTCGTTTTTGTTGTTGCATGCTCACCGTCCGACTCACCCGACGAGCGTGAGCAAGCTGAGGCCGATGCTGCTCCCGTTGAAACGGTCGAACCTGCCGCTGTCGAGCCTGAGGTCGAAATGAAGACTGCGACGGACGATAATCCGCTGTTGGCCGAGTGGGATACGCCGTTTGGCGTTCCTCCCCTTGACCAGATCGAAGAAGCGCATTTCCTCCCTGCTTACGATGTCGCTTTAGCCAACCACAGCGCCGAAATCGAGGCGATCGCGACCAGTGAAGAAGCCCCGACGTTTGAAAACACCATCCTGGCGATGGAGCAATCCGGCCGCGAACTCGGAAAAATCTCCCGCGTGTTTTCCAATCTGGCCAGCTCGGCTACCAACGACGAAATCCGCGCGATTCAGCGTGAAATGAGCCCGCGTCTGGCAGCCCATAGCGCCTCCATTACATTGAATCCGGACTTGTTTGCGCGCATCGATACGCTGTATCAGAACCGTGACGGGCTCGATCTTTCGCCGCAGCAGGCTCGTCTGCTGGAAACCACCCATGAAGACTTCATTCGAGCCGGTGCCCAGCTCGAAGGTGAAGATCGCGAACGCTTTGCAGAGATTCGTTCCTCATTGGCAGGTCTTTACACCCAGTTTGCCCAGAACGAACAGGCCGACCGCGAAGCCTGGACGTTGGAGCTGGGCGCCGAAGACCTGGCCGAGCTGCCGGACTATATCGTTGCTGCAGCCGCAGGTGCAGCGGCCGATCGCGACATGGAAGGTCATGTGGTAACGCTGGCCCGTTCCAGCGTCGAGCCGTTCCTGCAGTCTTCGCCCAACCGCGCGCAGCGTGAAACGGCCTGGCGTGCATGGACCCTGCGCGGTGACAACGATAACGACAACGACAACAAGGACACGATTCGCGAGATTCTTGCCTTGCGGCTCGAGCAAGCCAATCTTTTGGGTTTTGAAACGTTTGCGCACTACAGAACGGCTGGCACCATGGCTGGAACCCCCGAAGCAGCCCGGTCGCTGATGGAGCAGGTCTGGTGGCCAGCGCGTGATCGTGCATTGGAAGAAGCGGCTGATATCGAGGCGCGCATTGCCAATGCCGGTATGCAACATGAGCTGGCCCCCTGGGACTGGCGTTATTACACCCAGCAGGTGCGCGCAGAACGCTACGACCTGGACGAAAGCGAAGTCAAGGCGTATTTGCAGCTCGACAACATGATCGATGCGATGTTCTATGTATCCGAGCAGTTGTTTGATATTACCTTTGTCGAGCGCGACGATATCCCGACCTATCACCCGGATGTACGGGTATGGGCCATGCAGAATCCGGAAGGCGAGGTTGCCGGCATTTTTTACGGTGACTTCTTCGCCCGTCCGGGCAAGCGAGGTGGCGCCTGGATGTCCAGCTTCCGTTTGCAGAATGGCATGACCGGCGAAATTCCGTTGATTCTGAATAACTGCAACTACAACAAACCGGCTTCCGGTGAGCCCGCTTTGTTGTCATTTACCGACGCCGTGACCCTGTTCCATGAATTTGGTCATGGATTGCACGGCTTGTTGTCGGATACTGAATATCCATCGCTGGCCGGCACGTCGGTCGATCGTGATTTTGTTGAATTCCCGGCGCAGATCTATGAGCACTGGTTATCTCAGTCCGAAGTGCTGCAGAAATTCGCTTTGCACCACGAGACCGGTGAGCCGATGCCGCCGGAATTACTGGATCGAGTGCTTGCGGCGACCAATTTCAACCAGGGCTTTGCCACCGTTGAGTTCCTGAACTCGGGTTTTGTCGACCTGGCCTATCACTTGAATACCGATCCGGCTGCAATTGAAATTGATGCGTTCGAGAACGAAGTGCTGGCCAGTCGTCAGAATCTCGACGAGATCCCGATGCGTCATCGTTCGACCCACTTCCTGCATACCTTTGCGGGCGAGGGCTATTCCTCCGGCTACTACAGCTACCTGTGGGCCGGCGTGCTGGATAACGACGGCTTTGCTGCATTCGAAGAAGCCGGCAATATCTTTGACGGCGAATTGGCTCAGAAGCTGTATGAAAATGTGTTTTCGGCCGGTGATACGCAACCGGCGATGGACGCCTATGTTGGCTTTCGTGGTCGTGAGCCGAATGTTGAAGCGCTACTGCGTAATCGCGGCTTCGTCGATACGGACGTGGTCAATATCGAAGGTTGATCACCTCCCCAGAAGTCATCAAGAACCCGGCGTCCAACGCCGGGTTTTTTATGGGATCCTCAGCCAATGGGCGAATCAGCAACTGGCAGGGTCGCTTGATGTCTGCTGAGGCAGTATCCACGTCGTGGATAACGCTAGCCGAAGAATGAATAGCCAAAGCGCAATCGTGAAGATCTGGTCCGTGTTTCGTGCACATTGGACCCTGTTTCTGGCGCTGCACGTCATGGCCGGGCTGGTGGTGGGGCTGGCACTGGCGCCGCTGTTTTCTATCTTGCTGGGTTGGATCGTGCGAACGACCGGCAACGTAGCGCTGACCGACCAGGCCATCGTGCTTGCGTTTCTGAGTCCGGTCGGGGTTGTGCTGGGCATGGTTGCCATCGGTATCTGGATCACGGTGACCCTGTTCGAAGGGGCGGCAACGCTGCTGGCAACCAACGAACTCACGCGCGGCCGCCGTCCCCACCTGATCAAGCTGCTGAAAAGCCTGCTGGTCCGCTTGCGCGCTCTTTTTCAACTGACCTTGGCGATCGGCGTTCGAGTGATTTTTCTGGCCCTGCCGTTCCTGGCCATCGCGGGCTGGTTGTTTCTGACTTTTCTGACCGAGTTCGACATCAATTATTACCTCACGAAACAGCCCCCGATTCTTTGGCGGGTGGGCGCTGCGATCGGCATCGTTGTTCTGCTCATGGCGCTGTTGTTGCTGCGTATGGCGATCGGCTGGTTCATTGCGCTTCCGCTGGTGTTGCTAGGCAATGTGCATCCGCACAAGGCATTGCAGGAAAGCCGGTCAAGACTGGACGGTGAGCGCATGAAGATCGTTCGCTTCCTGATCGGCTGGGGGCTGGTGGTGATGCTGGCTTTTTTCTGCTCGGGTTTGCTGTTGCAGCTGGGCCTGGGCTGGTTGGTGACGATTTCAATGGACAGTTTGCGCTTCCTGGCCTGGTCGGCCGGTGCCTTGATTGTGCTCTGGTCGGTCTCCAACCTAATGATCGGCCTGTTTGCTACGGTCGGGTTCGTACTGGCCGTGCTCAGTGTCTACCGCGAACGCTCAGGCAATGGCGAACTCGAACAGACCGAGCAACGCCTCGATCAGCAAGCGGACACCAGGCGGTTCAGCAGCTGGCGCGTTTCGCTCGCTTTGGTGCTGGTGTTGGTTGTTGCTCAAGTGGCTGTACTGCAGCGCCAGTTGTCCAACGGCGGCAGTCACCCTGAGCCAGCCATCATGGCTCACCGTGGGGCGTCCTGGGATGCGCCGGAAAATACGCTGGCTGCCATTGAGGCAGCGATCGAACAGGGCGCTGACTGGGCCGAAATTGATGTGCAGGAAACACGGGACGGTCGTGTGCTGGTGATTCACGACCGCGATTTGATGAAGGTGGCCGGCTCACCGCTGCGGGTCTACGATGCGCCGTTCGATACCTTGCGTGAAGTTGATATTGGCAGCCATAAGGGTCCGCAGTACGCCGATCAGCGTGTGCCGCTGCTGTCCGAAGTGCTGCGGGCCGCCAAGGGCCGCATCAAGCTCAACATCGAGCTGAAATATTACGGCCGGGAGGAACAGCTGGAGGCCCGCGTGGCCGAGTTGGTTGAGCGCTACGACATGGTCGATGACGTGGTCATCATGTCGCTCAAGCTCGTCGGAATGCGCAGAATGAAAGCCCTTCGGCCTGATTGGTCCGTTGGCTTGCTATCCAGCGTCGCACTGGGTGATATCACCCGATTGGACGTTGATTTTCTGGCCGTCAACGCAAGCTTGGCAACCAGTGCCTTTGTGCGCCGGGCGCACGCACGAAACAAGTCGGTCTACACCTGGACGGTGAATGATCCAGCCGGGGTGTCATCGATGATCGGTGCCGGTGTCGATGCCATCATTACCGATCGTCCGGCCATGGTTCGGGCCGTGATGGAACAGCGACGGGAACTCGCGCTGCATGAACGTCTTATACTGGAACTGGCCAGTCAGCTGGGTAGCGACTTTGATTCGGCGGGTGAAAACAATACGGATGGATCGGACTAGTGTTGTTCTGTTGCTTCAGTTCCTTCATGGTCGACCGATGGTGAAGCCTCTATTGATGATTGCCATGGCTGGGTACAGCTGCTGGCTGCTATCGGATCTGCTCGAAGTGTTCTCAGGTCAATACGGTGCTCCGGTGGCTTACCTGACGGCTGCATTTCATCTGCTGGTCGGCGTTGGTTTCACCGGGCTGTTTCGATCGGTAACTACTGCACGTGGTTGGCTGCTGTGGGTGATGACTGGCCTTGTTTCCATTTCGCACTTGGCGCTTGCAGCGCTGATCCTGCATGTGTATTGGTCCGGGGACGGGGTGCGCGTGGTGCTTGGTACGTATCCGGTGTACTTGCTGTTTTTGCTGGGCTGGGCAGTCGGTATTCTCGTGTTCAGCCTGCTCGTTATCCGGTCTGGGCGTGTTCCTGTCCTGGCTGGCTGGGCGATGCTGTTTGGTTTTGTGCTGTTGATTCTGAGCCGGTCAATGGCATGGCCTGCACTATGGATTCATTTCATTACAGTTGCGCTATCTGCCCTGCTGATATACCTATGTCGCTTGGGGCTGAGGCGAATTTTCGCGCAGGAATTCACAACGAGGCCTGATCCGCGTTGAAATTCAATACAATCCTGACTACGCTGAGCCAGTAAGCCTACTCGGCAGCACTTGATTTGACCAACCGGAGCGAGCCTAGTGAATCTGAAATCGAGTACAACCTGGAAGAAAACGGCCGGCCTTCGCATGGTCATCATGATCGCATTGATCGCCCTTTTGACGCCATTCTGGATCTACCTGCTGTTTTTTACCGATGTGCCGATCATTGTCATGGCAGGCATCGCGCTGGTTATTCTGCTGATTTTCTCGACCGGAACGGCCTGGACAGCGATTGCAATACCGAATGATCAGGCTGGAGGAGAAGACGCTGAAGTCGAGAATCAAGCCGTCGACAGTCATCGTCGGGATCAAGACGTCTGATCACTTTTCCTTTCCAAGGCGCCACAGTTCCCAGAATGCCAGGCCAAGTGGAATAGCAAACCAGATCAGCGCTTTGCCGTAGGTCAAGAGTTCTGCTGAGGACACATTAATAGTGCGTGTCAAAGTGAACACGTAGTTTGCATCAGTGGGGTCAATTCAGCGCAAAAATTCCTGAGCATTCAACGCCGAGTTTGCTGCTTGTTCATTTTCCGATGAAGGAGATAGCTCAACAAGTATTCGAAGAAGTCGCTGAGCACAATCACCAGCAATGCGGCCCAGGCAGCGCTGCTTGCATAGTCAAACCAGTCCAGCCGTTTTCCGAAAAGGTCATACAGTGTGCTTGCCCCGGCAATTGAAAAGCCCAGTAGCACTGCAACCAAAAATAACGAAATAAGCCGCAGGCCGATTCGAAGCGTCGCCGGCCACACGAACGCGCCGCCGGTTTTTTTCCATCGACGGACATCGCGTGCACTGTCCACCAGCAGGCTGATGGTGACCACTGCGCATGCGATGGCCACGCCGTTGACCATCGAACGCTGCCACGATGATGAAATGAATTCCTGAAGCGGTTCCAGCTTGAATTCGAATTGGATCAACAGCAGGATCATCACCGGAAGCAGCAGAATGATCGACCAGATCAGGGCCTGGGACCAGCTTCCACTGTGCTTGCGAAAGACCGAATCTTTGACAAACAGAGCGGCCATCGGCGGACCCAGCCACAACAGCAGTTGAAACTCCAGAATCAAAGGCAGCAGGATCAGCAGCCAGTTCAGATCGAACAACAGGATGGCGCGGGCCAGGATGATCCAGGTGATGGCCTGAAAGGCCAGCCTCAGCAGCAGACTTTTGTGCCCGCCTGCGATATGGGCCTGGATCGCCTGGTCGACCGCAATCTCGAAGCGGCGAGACTCGTCGGGCAGTAGCCTTGGTTCGGATTTGTTCATCGCTCGGGCTCGAAAGCAGCACCCCAAGTATCGCTCATCATCGAGTGGCTGATCAGACTACGAAATAGGTGTATCTTTAAGTGTCTGTTTCTATTGCAATAAAAACGAAATTCAGATGTTTTCATAATCTTTCAAGATGACTGAATGATTGGTGCTGCATTTTTGAATAGGGTGTAGGTGTGTGCGGCAATGACGCTGCATGCGTAATTATCGACAAGGAGCACACACATGTCATCAATTTCAATAGTTATTGCGCTACTGGCACTGAGCTTGGCGATGCCGCTGCCTGTTCATGCGCAGTCAAGCACTGACACGCTGTCGAATGAGCAATTCTCGGTACGATTTGAAATCGGACCAAGAGGACAAGCCACCAATATTTCGTTCGAATCCTCGGGGGGAGAGCAGTATCGTGCCAGATTTACTGAGCCGTCGGAGCTGGAAATCATCAATGCCGAGACGGGTGAAGTTCTATGGGGACGGTTCCAATTTAGCAAGCTTTCGGGTACTGATCTGGGTTCTGGGAGACTGTATGAGGGAATTGGAACCATGATGTTCGACAAGGTTATGAAACCCAATGGTGAACCCGTTGGCTGTCCGCCGCTTTGCGAGCGATCGATCCGGCTTTCCGTGCAGCTTCAGCCGGTCCGATAAGCAGTCCTCTTGTAGTAGATATTTCCAGGAGCAATAGACCCATGCTGTCAAGAATGATCATACTGATGATACTGTGCAGTCTCCCAGTCTTCGCACACGCACAGCTACCGCTCCAACCTGCCGTGATTGTAGACAATTCAGTGGACGGCCCGAACGCACTTCGACTGGCTGATCTGAATCGGGACGGCAAGCTGGATGTCGTCATCGCCGCGGGCCCGGACGGCACCGGCGGTTCGATTAGCTATCGCCCGTTTAATCCGAGTACATCAGACTGGGATGCTGCCGTGATCATCGACAGCTCATTCCCGTTTGCGCTGGATCTGGCCGTTGGTGATCTGGACCGGGATGGTGATCTTGATGTGGTTGCCGTTTCGGCCAGCGGAGATGAGTTGGCCTGGTGGGAAAACAGCGCCGGCAATGGCTCGGCCTGGATTGGTCGGACGATTCTCTCCGGCAGCGTCATGGACGGTGCGGCCGGTGTCGAAATCGGCGACATCGACGGCGATGGGGATCCGGACCTGGTCGTGGCTGTTGGCAACGGAGATGCAGTCCGCTGGGTGCAGAACGATGGCGATCCAAGCAATGGCGGTTGGTCACCCTTCATCATCAATGCCATTCCTTTTGACGACCCGGTTGGGCTGGCCCTGGTCGACCTGAACCGCGACGGCAAGCTGGATGTGGTTGCGTCCGGCGATGATGGCAACGAAATCGCCTGGTGGGCCAACGACGGCTCGCCAGCAGACGGCGTTGGCGGTGATGGCACGTCGTGGACGTTCAACTCGGTGGCGATCGGATTCAATCGCGCACGCGATGTGGTTGCCGGTGACTTTGATCTGGACGGCGATATTGATCTCGCTGCCGCAGCGCGATCCGACGATGAATTGGCCTGGTGGGAAAATACCGCCGGCGATGGCAGTAGCTGGGTCAAGCGAAGCATCGGAACACTGGATGGCGCTGAGCGACTTCAGGCCCTGGACCTGGACTTTGACGGTGATCTTGATGTCTTTGCATCGGGCAGTGATGGCGGCGAGGTTGCCTGGTGGGAGCGCACACCCGGCGGTTGGACCCGGCATGACATCGATAACGCGGTGGCCGACGCTGGCGGGCTTCGAGCGGGTGATGTCGACGCCGATGGCGATGTGGACCTGGTTTACGCCAGCGTTTCTTTGGATGAAGTGCTCTGGGCTCAGAATGATCCGATCCATCGCAGCGTGAGTTTCGTCGAGACTGTGGTCAGCCCGGATTTTGCAGATACCGCCGTGGCGGCCGATATCGACCAGGATGGCGTCATCGACATTGTCGGCGGTGGCAGCCTGGCCTGGTGGTCGCGGCATGGCGGTAGCTGGATCCGGCGCGAAATTGATATTTTTGCCGGAATTCCTGCCGGTGCATTGTTGGCCGTTGCGGTGGCGGATCTGGATCAGGACGGCGATCCTGATATTGCAGGCACTTCATCGGGGCGCGTATTCTGGTGGGAAAATGACGGCACGCCGGCTGATGGAGTCGGCGGTGGACTTGGCACGTCCTGGACGCGCTATGAGGTATCTCAAGGTCACGGATCGCAGCTACCTTCCATTGAAATCGCAGATCTCGACCGCGACGGCTTTCTTGATCTGGTCGTTGCAGATCAGATCGATAACGAGGTGTTGTGGTGGCGCAATGACGGTAGCCCCACGGACGGGCTGGGCGGTGACGGCAATTCGTGGACCGAAGGTCAGGTAAACGTCACGACGGACCCGCGCGCCGCAATCGTACGCGATGTCGACCGCGACGGTGACCCCGACGTGCTCGTCATCACCCAGTTTGGCTCGGCATCCTCTGGCCGAATCAATTGGTGGCTGAATGACGGGTCGGGTTCTTCCTGGACTCGACAGATTGTCAGCAATGCAAACACCGCGCTGGCCGTCGACGCAGGCGATATCGATCGCGATGGTGACATTGATGTGATGTCCGGAATCGGCGGTAGCGGCGGGCCGGGCAACCTGGATCTATTTCGGCAGGACGCGCCGATCAATGCAAGCCACTGGACATTCATCGACAATATCGGATTGTTTGACGACGGGCAGTTATTTCCAACCGGGACCGTTCTGGGTGATTTCGATCTGGATGGCGACCTCGACACTGCGGCTTCGGTCCAGTTCAATCCTGAGGTGTATTGGTGGGAAAATCCGTCATTGTCTGGAGGGTGGCCTCGTCAAAGCCTGGAACGGGCAGGCAACACCTTTGTCAGGAAATTGCGCGCACAAGAGGTCGATGGCCGCGGTCCGCTCGATTTGATTACTGCGAGTGGTTCCGACGGCATTGCCGTTTGGGAAAACCGGGCCGCGCAGGCCGAGTTGATCGCGATCGACTCATCGCCTGATGAATTTGCGTCAGCAAGCAGTGAAGAACTACTGCGAATCAGCGCCCGTCGGCTTGGGCGTAGCGGCGATAACCCGGCAGAAATTGCACGGCTCCGGCTGCAGTTCAACGACCAGGACGATAATGCCCTGTCTGCATCAGCTGCCAACGCGGTGTTTTCTGAGGTTGCGCTGTGGCAAGACCAGGATGACTCCGGAACGCTTGATCCAGGAATTGATCTGTTCATTGAATCAACCAGCAGCTTGCCCCTGGACAGTAATGGTGAATTTGATTTCACGCTCCCGGATTTCAGCGTTGATATCGAATCGGGTTTCCTCGATTATTTTCTGGTGCTGAGTACAACTGCCGATGCCGATCAACAGGGACTCGATGCATTTCGCTTGACACTGTTGACACCCCGGTCACGCATGGAAGATGCCGTCTATGACTCGCCGCTGGTGCTATTGAATCCGGAAGCATTAACCACCTCCATCATTCTTCTCGAGCCGAAGATTTCCAACCAGTCGCCCATAGCCCGGCCTGATTCTTTCACTGCGGTCGAAGACATCCCTTTCAGCGGCAATGTGTTCCTGGATAACGGCAATGGCGTCGATAGCGATCCCGATGGCGACCCGATCGAAGTACCGTCGCCCGGCACGTTCACGGCAGCAGGCATCGGCGGCTCAGTCACTATTGCCGCCAACGGTGACTTCGACTATACGCCTCCGCTGAATGCCTTCGGAATTGCAACCTTCAACTATACGATTGTCGATCCCTCGAGTGCGACGGATTCAGCCACTGTGACGATCACGGTCACTCCGGTCAACGATCCGCCGGTGGCCGATGACCAGACGGTATCGACCAATGAAGACATGACCGTGCTCGTGTTGTCCGGATCGGACATCGAAGGCGAGGCGTTGATCTTCTCGATCGTCGACGGACCGACGATCGGTACCCTGGGCGCGATCACGCTATTGACCGACACCACGGCGGAGGTGACATACACCCCGAACATCGGCGCCGACGGCAACGACAGCTTCACCTTCATCGTCAACGACGGAACCGGCGATTCGGCCGAGGCCACGGTCACGATCGACATCGATCGCGACAGGCTGTTTGCTGATGGCTTTGAGAGTGACTGATCTTGCCGCAAGCGCAGCCAAAAGTGTTCAGGAGGGAGAATACATGCCCCTCAACGTTGCTCCTCGGTAGCCGCTTATTTCCTGGCCGAACTGCAGGAATCCGCTGATGACAAGATAGTCAGCGGTTTTGCGCATTCCTTGTTGAAATGGTAATTTGAGTTAGACCATTCGGACTAAAAGCCGCTTCTCGAGCGAATGGTTGGATTTCGATCGCTAAAAAGATGAACCTTGGTTTCATTAAATATAAATATTCGGCATCCACACTCGATTGATCATTCTTAAATCAAACCACGTTGGGGGCAGGTGGTTATTCAGGGAGACTCGTATGTCGCACCATACCTTGCTTCAACGAATTTGCGTGATTTTGTTATTTGTCTTGTCAGGCCTGGCATCGGCGCAACAGCCACTGTTGATTACAGAAATCGCTGCCAAGCCATTTGACTCGATGGACCCGAGCAGCGATGCCGGTGAATTTATCGAGATCTATAATCCGAATCCTTCCGCGGTCGATTTGTCGAACGTGTACCTGAGTGATGCGACCTTTGCACCGAACAGCGTGTTCTACTACAACATCGTCACAGGCGTCCGTGTGGATACGGGCGGTGGTGGCTTTGATGACTTTACGGCGAGGTTTCCCGATGGGGCCAGCATTGCCTCCGGCGAATACCAGGTCATTGCGCTTGATGGTTCGGACGCGTTTTTTACAGAGTACGGCCTGAGCCCGGACTATGAATTGTATGAAGATGGCGCCATGGCAGATGGTGTCCCGGATATGCGCGAAGCCATTTCCGGTTCGATCAATAATCAAGGCGGCCTGACCGACAGCGGCGAAGTGGTCATTCTGTTTTCCTGGGATGGCACCTCCGACCTGGTGCAGGATCTCGATTACGCGGTCTGGGGCGACAAGGCCGAGGCCGTCGACAAAACAGGCGTAACAATTGATGGGCCGGACGGTGACGCGGCTACCAGTGCCTATCTCCCTGACACCGCCGTAAACGACCAGGCCGTGGTCAGTTTAGGGCCGCATCCGGTGGATTCCAGCTTTCAACGCGAAGAGCTGAATGAAGGCAGTGAGGTCCAGGTGGGTGGCAATGGCGTGACCGGCAGCGATGAAACTTCGGAAGATTTACAAAATACCTGGTGTATCGGCATCAGCGTTACACCCGGAGCTGCCAGTGACTGCCCTGATCCGCTGCCACCACTGGTTTGCGGTGACTCTGCGGTGCGCATCCACGCCGTGCAGGGCGCAGGCAGCACGAGCCCTCTGGAGGGCGACTTGGTCATAGTCGAAGCCGTCGTGGTGGCTGATTTTGCCAACGGCGAGCCGACCGAGCTGAATGGCTTCTTTCTGCAGGAGGAGGATAGTGACGTCGATGCGAATCCATCCACCTCCGAGGGCCTGTTTATCTTGACTGATCTGCTGGATGTTGATCTCGGCGATCGTGTACGAGTGCGTGGACAGGTCGACGAATCGAGTGGCCTGACGCGTTTGATCAGTGTCGACGATGCGATCGTTTGCGCCTCGGGATTCAGTGTCACACCCGCTGAATTCGAGCTGCCGTTTGCCAATCTGACCCAGCTGGAGGCCGTCGAAGGCATGGCTGTGGACCTGCCCCAGGCCCTGACGATTTCCGAAACACGTAACCTGGCACGGTTCGGCGAGTTCACAATTTCGGATGGAAGGCTGCTGCAACCGACCCAGGTTGCAATGCCGGGAACAGCTGCTAACGATTTCGGTGTATTGAACGATCGAAATCGCATTCTGGTCAATGACGGTCGAAACGGTAGCTTTGTACAGCCTTTTACGCAGGGTCAGGACGACAACAATCCGTTGAGTGCCAGCAACCCGGTGCGGGTCGGTTCAGAAATCACCAACCTGCAGGGCGTAATGAACTTCACGTTCAATGGCTTCAAGATCGAGCCTCGTGCGCCGTATGCCATCGATTCAGCAGAGCCGCGCGCTGCATCGCCAGACTTGGCCGATACCCCATTACGAATCGGTGCAATCAACCTGCTGAATTTTTTCAGTACGCTGGACAATAGCGGCACTATCTGTGGACCCGCGTCGAATCAAGCCTGTCGCGGTGCCGATACGGTTAATGAACTGACGCGACAAACCGATAAATTGGTTAGTGCTCTTCTCGCGATGGATGCCGATATTGTCGGTCTCAGCGAAATCGAAAACAACGACTCGGCTTCGCTGCAGGCGCTGGTGGATGCACTCAATAGTGCATCGTCACCCGGTACCTGGGACTTCGTCGATGCGGGTGTGCTTGGTACCGATGCGATCAAGGTCGGCCTGCTGTTTACGCCGGCCAGTGTTGGACTGGTGGGCACAGCCGCCATTCTGGATGCCAGCGTCGATCCGGGTTTTGACAGCAGCCTGAATCGGCCCGCACTTGCGCAAAGTTTTGAACATCTTTCGTCCGGCGAACGATTGACCGTCAGTGCCAATCATCTCAAAGCGCGTGGCTGTGGCGGCGCGACTGGGCCGGATGCCGATCAGGGTGACGGTCAGCAGTGCTTCAACGCCACCCGAACCAGCGCCGCTCAGGCGCTGATCAATTGGCTTGAATCGGATCCGACCGGCAGCGGTGATCCTGACTTCCTGATTCTAGGTGATCTGAACAGCTACCCGATGGAAGACCCGATTCAAGCCTTTCTGGATAACAGCCTGGTTGACCTCGGTGCTGCCTTTGAAAGTCTGGATGAGGCCTACAGTTTCAACTTTTTCGGTGAGTCGGGTGCGCTTGACTACGCTATCGCCAGCCCGACCATGGCTGTGCAGGTGCTGGACGCCACCTACTGGAGTATCAACGCTGATGAGTATGAAGAATTCGACTACAACGAAGAGGACTTGATCGCGGGTACTCCCAAACCAGCCAATTTTTATAACCCCGATCCATTCCGTTCGTCGGATCATGATCCAATCGTCGTCGCGATTGTCCCTGCGCTGGTGTTTGCTGACGGGTTTGAATAAACGAAGTCAGCCAATTCCGAGTGTTGGGAACACCGTGATTCACTGAGCGATCTTTATGACGCCATGTTTATTTGCATTTCCCATGAGACCTGATTAATAAAACAGTGCTGCAACGCCCGGCGCTGAACAGGATCTGCAGAGCGTTTCCAGCGAGACCATTTTCGCCCTTGCTGCGCGGGCAATCGAGCATTCTCTGTCATTCGATCTCGATGCTATTGGTCTCGCAGCGCATGCATAATGACTTTGCTGATCAAGTGAAAAGCGCGGCCTTTCATTTATGCGATATAGAGAATGCTGATGTCCGAACGACCTGACTCAAGCATAGACCCGAAAGAACTGGACCGCATCGAGCGGTTAAGGGACAGGACCGATGAAATCGAGCTGATCATCTCCGGCCTGACCACGGTTGCGTTATTTACGTTGCCGGGCTGGCTTTTCGAGTCACTGACGGCCTATTTTTCACATCGAACGCAAGCCAGTTCTCAGGTTATCGAGATGCTGCTGATCCTGGCACCGGGCCTGTTCTACGGTTTGGGTGCCTGCTTTGCGGTTCATCTGGTCATTCGCGCTTACTGGGCCGGGCTTGCCGGCCTGCGTTCGGTTTATCCGGAAGGCATTCGCTGGGATCGAATACCGGGTATCGGTCCCATGACGAAAGAAAGCTACAAGAAACGACTGCCTGATCTGAGTCATGCAATCGCGTCTTCTGACCATGCCGCGTCAACCCTGTTTTCGGTCATCAGCATGATTGCGCTGGGTATGCTGTGGATCTCGATACTGATTCTGGGCATCATCATGGCTGACCAGCTGCTTGGCCCTTTGGTGGGTGATGTGGACCAGGCCCTCGATATTCTGCTCATCATCATGATCACATTTTTTGTAGGCCCGCCAATGCTGATCTGGGTTCTTGATGCCTTTCTGGCAAGACGCATCCCTGATCTAAAAGATCGGCCATGGGTTCGTGGCGTAGTGGACCGGCTGAATGACCTGTATTTCTGGCTCTGGCCACAGCGGCTGATTCTGCCGGTACAGCTGACGCTGCAGTCCAATACACGGCCAAGGTTATACAATCTGCTCGTGATCATCGGCGCTGCTGTCATCGTTCTGATCGGCTTTTGGCGGTATGAAGCCTGGACCGAATTCACCTTGTCGAACCAGTTTGTGTACATGGACAATGCCGCGATCGGGCAGGGCATTGACAGCGCACATTATGAGCACCTACGCGGACCGCGCGATCGCCTGCGGCCGGTGCCGACGATCCATCACTTCGAACAACGCAGCGCATTTGTTCGGGTGTTTCTGCCGTATTTCCCCCGGCGAGACAACCTGGTACTGGACGCACATTGCGCCGACCAAAAAGAGCCCATGAGTTGCCTGCGAAGTTTGTGGTCGGTAGCGTTGGGCGATCGAGTCCTGGACACCGCCCAACTGCTGCCGACCGAGCGCCGTGATTTGAATCAGCGCGGCCTGACTGGCGTGTTGCCATTGACGGGTCTTGCGCCTGGACTGCATCGACTGGACATCGTCTGGAATCCGGCTGGTGCGTCAGTGGACTCTCACACCTTCACCATCCCATTTCTTTTCACGCCTGATCAGGAGTTGAATGCAAGCCTGAACGCTCCGAGTCGGGACGACGCCGGGCAGCAAGAGCTCTGACAATACACGCTCGATCGCCATAGTTTATTTATGGTGCGAGTTGTCTTGATATTGACTACGGCTTGGCAGAATACACTGATGTTGAAAAACGCAAAAAGCAAGAAACTCAACAAAGCCGAACAATCCCGCGTCATTGAAATGGCCTGGGAAGATCGTACGCCGTTCGAGGCCATCGAGGCGGTATACGGATTGTCAGAGAGCGAAGTCATTGAGTTCATGCGCCGTGAGCTGAAGGGCAGCAGCTTTCGATTATGGCGAGCCAGGGTATCCGGCCGAAAAACCAAGCATCGGAAACTCCGGCCGGAGGGTGTATCCAGAGGCTATTGCCCGACCCAATACAAGCACCGTTCCTAGTCGATCATTTCACAGTTGATGCGTGGCGTTGATGGATATGCTACGTCGTTCCTCGCTGCCTTTGAACGGGTAGACCAGGTGGAGCAGAGTGGCCGGAAAAATATAGAAGCGGCCGGCTTCGGGTTTTACGCGCAGCGTTGAATTCTGCATGACGTCGGTCGAGCGGTCGACCCACTCGATATGGCCATCCAAACGGGCCTTGCCCGGGATGGGATCCTCATTCATGGTCTCAGGCACCTTCAGGTACATCACGCTCGACAGCGTCGAGCTGGAATGGTTATGAATGGGGTTGTACTCGCCCTGATATTGACTGACCAGCCAGGCAGCCTCGATCTTGACGTTGACCGGGTTGACGTAGTCCGCGCTTTGTTGAAATGCGGTCACGGATTGCTTGTATTCGGGATCTGCATCGCAGTAGGAGCAGCCGAGAATGTATTCGGCAAACAGGCCATGAATGTAGTCATACACGCCGTATTGTTTGAGCAGATCCAGCGTGATTTCAGGTTCTTCGCGAATCTGACCGACCAGGCTGTCCCCGTAGGATTTGCGGTTTGGGTCCTCCAGCAGGTCATCGGTCATCTGCAGCATCTTGCTGAAGATGTCCTCCGGCAGCCGGGTCTCAAGCAGCGTGGGTCCAAAGGCCTTGACCATGTTGAAGGCCACGCCGTGGTGATCAAATGGCTGGCTCAGGCCAGGCAGGGCGGTTTTTTTAGGGAAATTCATAGCTGAAACATCCTAGACCAATGCAATAAGCCAATGTGGCAAAGTCAAAAACTGGTACTTCAACAGACTCATTATCCGTCAAGTCGAGATGTGCCTGAGGTCGTATTACAACCACAGTAACCATTTTGATTCTCTGCGCATCCGCCAAAGGTCATACAGAGCCCGAACATCACCATTGATCACACCATTTTGTTGGGCACAAGGTCCGGTTACTTGATTCAAATCAAGTAGGCGGCCGGATTTAGGTGGTATTTTGGACGACTTTTGTTGAGGGGAGCCTCATGTCTGACGTCCAATCAGCTACTGCTTTAAGTCAGCTAGATCGCCTCAGTGATTTTTCCGATTCGCTGTTTCGTACCGTCATGGATTCGTGCTACGAATCGATTGTTATCACTGATGCGAATCTGGATGATCCCATGATTCTTTACGTCAACCCGGCCTTTTGCCGAATGACGGGATACGATATGGAGGAATTACTGGGCCGCTCGCCGAAGATGTTGCAGGGTGAGCGCACGGATCGAAAGGTGACCAGTGCCTTGAAAACCGCACTGCAAGCCGGGGAAAGTTATGAAGCCCACGCAGTTAATTATCGCAAGGATGGCTCGCCGTTCTACATGCAGTGGCGCACCTGCCCGGTAGTTGATGAGAACGGCAGCGTAACGCACTACATGGCGCTTCAGCGCGACGTCACGGATGAAGTCAAGCTGTTGCAGCGCATGAAGCGTAAAGCGGAAATGGATTACCTGACACGTCTTTTGACCCGGGGTGCTGGCGAGGAAGACATGAATCAGATGCTCGTTCGCGCAAAAGAGGAGTATCAGGACGTCAGCTGCATCGTGCTGGACATTGACCATTTCAAATCGGTGAACGACCAGCATGGCCACCTGACCGGCGACCGCGTGCTCCGGCGAGTTGCGCATATTATCGATGGCCGAACTCGCGGTAATGATCTGGCCATTCGCTGGGGCGGCGAAGAATTTGTTTGCGCGCTCTGGTCGACCGGGCCGGAAGGGGCGATCTATGTTGCCGAGTCCATTCGAAACGCCGTCCAGGCCGAAACCATCGATAACCTGGACGACATCACAATCAGCTGCGGCGTGGCACAGTGGGATACTACTGAATCAACGCTGGAACTGGTTGGGCGCGCCGACAAGAAATTGTATGAGGCCAAGGAAGCCGGACGCAACCGCACGAAATCATGAGCGGGACCAGTATTTTGAATGACGCTCGGTGGTAATCAACCCTGAGCGATCTTTGCAGTCATGGTTCCGGCTGCACTTGGTTCAATCGATCTCGTCATCATCTCCCGTCTGTTGGACGATCAGGCGATGGGCGCTCAATCGCAGTGCATTGATGCGGATAAAGCCTTGCGCATCTTCCTGGTCATAACCGCCGGCCACGTCCATCGAGCTCAGATCCGGGTCATACAGCGAGCTTGGGCTGGAACGTCCCTCGATCATGACATTGCCTTTGAACAGGCTCAAGCGTACTTCGCCGTCAATCAATTCCGATGATTTCCGGAACGCAGCTTCAATAAAGTCCATCTCGGGTGAGAACCAGAAGCCGTTGTAAATGATTTCGGCAAAACGGGGCGACAACATATCGCGTAGTCGACGCACTTCGCGGTCCATGGCAATGCCCTCGAGGTCGCGCAGTGCCGCATGCAGGATGGTGCCGCCAGGTGTTTCATACACGCCGCGCGATTTGATGCCGACAAAGCGGTTTTCGACAATATCGATCCGGCCGATACCATGGCGGCCGCCGACGTCGTTCAGGTAGCTCAGCAGCTCGATCGGATCTGAAATGCTCATGCCCATCGACGAATGCTGCACTTCAATCGGGCAAGCGTCCTTGAAGCGGATCACCAGCGTATCAGGGGTATCGGGCGTATCGTCCAGCGCTCGGGTGAGCTTGAACATGTCGGCAGGCGGTGCGATATCCGGATCTTCCAGCAGGCCGGCCTCATAGGATCGATGCATCAGGTTTTCATCGCTGGAGTAGGGCTTTTCTGCCGTAGCTTCCACGGGAATATCGTGCTCGGCCGCAAAGGCCAGCAGGTCGCGCCTGCCCTGGAAACGGGCCAGGAATTTCGGGTCTTTCCAAGGCGCAATGATGTCCAGATCAGGCGCCAGCGCCGCGAAGGCCAACTCAAAGCGTACCTGGTCATTGCCTTTTCCGGTAGCGCCATGGGCAACAGCACTTGCGCCCACTTTGCGCGCGACTTCGACATGGCGTTTTGCAATCACGGGGCGTGCCAATGCAGTGCCGAGAAGATAGCGATGCTCGTAGACGGCTTTGCCGGCAATCGCCGGCCAGATGAAATCCGTGACGAATTCCCGACGCAGATCCTCGACGAATACCTGGCTGGCGCCGGTCGCCAGCGCGCGGCGTTCGATGTCATCAAAGTCTTCCAGTTGACCGACATTGGCAACATAGGCGATAACCTCATGGCCTTGTTGAATCAGCGTTTTCAGAATGCAGGCGGTATCCAGTCCGCCGCTGTAGGCGAGGACGACTTTTTGTTGAGACATGGGCAAGCTGCGTTTTTTAGATGAAAGACAGCATAAACTACTGTGTCAGGCCTTGCTGTTGCATGGCAGCCTCTGGACGATTGCGTTGCCAGCGAGATTACATGCTATACAATCCTGAAATTGTGCTATTGTGAACTTCATCACATTCTGGTTGAATTTTCATTTGTTGAATAACCAGCCAGACGGGGACTTGTGATGCTGTACGTATTGAATCAAACGCAGCATCTGCTGCACACCTTCATTTCAGGGAGAAATCATGAACTATTCCAAAAGCATTTTAATGTCAATAAGCCTGCTGCTGTCATCGTGGGCCGTTGCTGATCTTGAACCATGGTCTGACTATGAAGTCAGCGATGAGGTCTGGTCGATTACCACCGTCAAGGTCCACGCAAATATGAGTGACGCCTACCTGGAAGGCATCCGTGATACCTGGGTTCAGGGTCAGAAGACCGCCATGGAGCTTGGTCATATCGAAAGCTTTCACATCTTTCGCAGCGATATGGAAGCAAGCGGTGACTTCAATATGATCCTGGCAGTACGTTTTGCCAACGATTCCATGTTGACACCAAACAAAGAACGCTATGAAGCAATGATGGATGCATTGGGCGCGGATGAATCCCAAGCGGCGACAGAACAAGCGCAACGAGACTATCCGGCGATGCGCGACATTGTCGGTGAATATCGTATGCGCGAAATTACGCTGAAGTAATTCAAACTTCAGGCTGTAAATCGAACCCGATGTTGACATCAACATCGGGTTTTTTTTATGACTGCATGGGCACGATGCTTCAAATAGCTAATCGCTGAATTCAGTAGGCATCCTGATATTCATCTTACGTTGATAATTCTACCGGTCATAGCCAACGACTGCCGTCCCAACGATCGTATTCTGAAAGCCGTTACTGACCAAATATACTGAGTCTTTTGCTGCCCCTGCGTTCAATGACTCGTCGATTATCAATACTCTCGCCGTTATTGGCATGGTATAAAACGGTATGGTCACCAATGGAACTTGAATATGGCGTTGTGTAAATCAATTGTTGTCATCTTTTCATCGCTTGCCCTGGTTGCCTGTGCTGGGTCCATCGATACCCGATCAGCACCTGTTGAAGCTGAACCAGAATCATCCAGTTCATCGGAATCAGTGGCCCCGATGGGGCAGGAGAGTGAGCTGGCGGGTACGTCATGGGAGCTGTTGAAGATCCAGTCCATGGACGACAACGCCTGGACGCCGCAGAATCCATCACGTTACACCCTGACGTTTGATCCGGACGGCAGCGCCTATATGCAGCTGGACTGCAATCGGGGCCGCACCAGCTGGGAATCGGAGCAGGCAGGACAACTGACATTCGGACTTGTTGCGTCAACCAACGCACTGTGTCAGGACGACGGGCTATCGGAGCGGTATGCGAGCCAGTTCGAATTTGTTCGCAGCTATGTGATGCGCGATGGTCACCTGTTTCTTGCCACGTTTGCCGACGGTGCCATCATCGAATTTCAACCGGCAGCTCAGGAATAAGTAGCAACAAGCCAATGGACGGTTAGTCACCTAATTCTCCTGAATGAATGGTGCAATAACTGCCGCGTTGAGGCAGATTATCTTTCGGGCTGTGGGAGGTCCTTGACCTTCGCGGTTCGGAAAGGCCGATGCCAAACGTTAAAATGCAAAACTACTTGAAATCGCAGTCATTGCCCCCGATAGCATCGCGGTAGCCCTCTACAAGGCAGTTCAAGTCGTTCAATCCCACTATGCAGTCAAACGAAAATCGACTGACTTGATCGAAACCGACAACGGCTGGATCTTCATTGCACTGCCCAGCCTGGAAATGAACGCATGATCGCCTTCGGCATCAAGCTCTTCAAAGGCATCGCAGTGGCACTTTTTTGGAAACGCGACTACTGCACCCGTAGCAAATCATCCCAGCGGGTCGTATACGCATGCGTCTTGTAGTTCGACTGCATGGTCCAGCCGGCGTGGGTGCCTTCGCGGGCGAATTTCAGCGTGTTCTTGCCGAAGCGCTGGTTGACGGCGTCGAGGGCCTGCATCAGGCCTTCGCTGTTGTAGTCTGCCGGTTCTTCGCCGACGCCGGGCGCGGGCTCGAACAGGGACACCTGGCGTTCGGCCTGGTCGGTCAGGTCGAGGAAGCAGACGCCGGTTTTGCGATAGGGCGTGTCGGGCTTGAAGATCTTGCGCAGGCCGAGCATGCCGGCCTTGATGAAGTCAGCGGTGTTGCAGCTCGGTTCGGCCAGCTGAATGCCGATCGAATAGCGCCGGATGCCACCGTCGTCGCTGAATGAACCGGATTCGAGCAGCACCTTGATCGACTGCGCATGCGAGTCCTGCTTGCGCAGCGAGACGCAGCCGCGTGTGATGTGATAGGCCAGCGCATTGCTGATGGTTTCAAAGTCGGATAAGCGACTGCCGAACGAGCGCGAGCAGATCAGCTGCTTTTTCTTCGGCGGCATTTCTTCGAAATCGATGCATTCGGTACCGGCCAGTTCGCGCCCGGTGCGTTCGACCACGACCGAGAAGCGGTCGCGTAGCTGCTTCGGGCTGGCGTTTTTCAGGTCCAGCGCGCTGTAGAGGCCCATGGCGTGCATATGCGCCTTCATGCGCCGGCCGATGCCCCAGATATGGCCGACGTCGGTCTTTTCCAGCAGCGCGTCAGTAGCTTCGGGCCGGCTCAGCAGGTGCAGCTTGGACGGCAGTTTCTGCTTCTTGGCGTAGCGGTTGGCCAGCTTGGCCAGCGTCTTGGTCGGCGCGATGCCGATGCACACCGGCAGGCCGAGCCAGGTCTGGATCTGGTCGATCAGCCGGGCCGATTGCTCGATCGCGACCACGTCGTTGTCCGGCAGGCGGAAGAACGATTCATCGATGCTGTAGTTCTCGAACGAATCGGTGTACTGGCGAATGATCTGCTGCACGCGCTCGGACATGTCGCCGTAGAGCGCGTAGTTGGACGACAGCACCTGGATGTCGTACTGCTTGATCAGGTCTTTGAGCTGAAAGAACGGCGTGCCCATCTCGATGCCGAGCTGCTTGGCCTCGTCGCTGCGGGCAATGGCGCAGCCGTCGTTGTTCGACAGCACGATCACCGGCTTGCCGACCAGGCGCGAATTGAATACGCGCTCGCAGGAGACATAGAAGTTATTGACGTCGCACAGGGCAATGAGGCTGCGGTTGTTCATGATTCCAGTGTTTAAAAGGCGGTGTCGTTAGTCGTTTGGTCGTTTGGTTGTTTTGTTGAAGCGGTAGGCTTTTCGCGATGTGTATGCTTTGGTTTTAGGTTTTAGGTTTTAGGTTTTAGGTAAATCTCATTGGTTTTTCTGATGAGGTTCAGAAGCAACAAGTTGCGTCATTCCGGACAAGCGGAGCGCAGATTCCGGGTTCCGGCGCTGCCGGCCCCGGAATGACGGAATCACAGTTCCAGCCTTTCGCATTTAAATCTGCGTACATCTGCGTCATCTGCGGTTTCATGCTTTCAGTTTTTGATCTGCGTGCATGGCGAAATCTGCGGTTACCCGCCGTTCAGGTCTTGCGCACGACGGCCGTGACCACGCCCCAGATCTCAAGCTCGTCGAGATCGTTCGGTACGATCGGCGCATAGTTCTTGTTCTCGGCCACCAGCCGGATGCCGTTGTTCATGTACAGCCGCTTGACGGTGAACTCGTTGTCGACCCGCGCAATGACAATGCGCCCGTGGCTGGGCGTGATCGAGCGATCGACCACCAGGATATCGCCCTCGTTGATGCCGGCCTGGATCATGCTGTCGCCTTCGACCTGTACAAAAAACGTTGCGGTCTTGTTGTTGACCAGGTACTCGTTCAGGTCGAGCGTATCGCCGACGTATTCATTGGCCGGCGACGGAAAGCCGGCCGAGATCTTGGTGTCGTACAGCGGCAGCCTCAGCGGTGGGCTGTTGGCGTCGGGTTGCAAAATATTGATTGGATTCAGCATGTCAGTGGCCTTTACGTAATGCGTTGTCAACGAGCATTGGCGCGGCCGCGTACGGCGGTGTCAGCGTCGCCAATGCAATGCCCGGGTTGGCGGGGCATTGAGTGCCGGAAGTCTATCCGGCAGTATTCTCAGATTTAGATAATCGGTATAAACCGCTGTTTAATAGACGGTTTATTAGCGATGAAGTGGCCGGCGGGGGTTGTTGCTCTTCTCAAACCACGTGTTGAAATCATAGCAGGGCCAGAGTGTGAGTATGTGACCGATGACTGGTATTTTGAGAATGCCAGGGCTTTCTGCTCGACAATGCTTTCAGGCTTGAAAAAACTGGAACTGAAGCGCCTGCTCCCGTACACTCTTTGGCCAATTACAAAAACCAATCGGGAGTCGTGCAATGCTGATACCCAAGGCGCTGTTGAAGAAGATCTATAACCGTTCCAGCCTGCGCAATACGGTGCACGGCGTGCGATTTTCGGTCAAGAATCGGCTGGCGCCGGCGCGCTTGAAGCGCATCGAATCGATTAGCCTGAACGGACAGGCAGTCGACGCCCCGCAGGTTCAGGTTGCGGTGGATTCGGCCTCGCCGGTCAGCCTGGATCAGCTGAGTGCCGCTGATGCAATTGACTTTCCGCTTGGCACATTGCTGACCATTCACCTGGCAGTGCCGGCGCTGGAAGAGGGCGAGCATACGATCGGACTTGAATTCGAGGCCGAGCCGTTCGGTACGCTGGCTTTTGAAGTACGTGACCAGCTGCATACCGGCACACATGATCCGGGCACCGTGCCGCGCAATTCGGAAAATGATTACAGCGCCGATATCATCCGTGCCCGGCAGGAGTTCGTGCGCGAGCAGTGTGGATCGGAACTGGAACATATCCGGCAGTTTTCGTTTGATCCGAACAGTACTCGCGGCAATATCGAACACTTGACCGGCGCGGCGCAGATTCCGCTCGGCGTGGCAGGGCCATTGCACGTCAAGGGCCAGCACGCGCAAGGCGAGTTTTATGTGCCGATGGCTACTACTGAAGGCACGCTGGTGGCGTCCTACAACCGTGGTATGAAGGTGATTGCCGAAAGCGGTGGTGTCCAATGCGCTGTGGTTGGCGACAACATGCAGCGCGCGCCGGTCTTCATTTTCGATGACGCCAGCCAGGCCCGTCGTTTTGCCGACTGGATCGTTGAACACCTCGACGAAATCAAGGCTGTATGCAAGGAATCCGATCCGTTTGTGGCGCTGAAATACATCGACTATTACCTGGTCAGCAAATTCCTGTACACGCGCTTCAATTTCAAGACCGGTGATGCGGCCGGCATGAACATGGTCGGCAAGGCCACCTTTGCCGCCTGCAACTGGATTCTGCAGCAATGTAACGATGTCGAGATCAAGAACTTCTATCTGGAAAGTAACTTTGCCACCGACAAGAAGGCCTCGATGATCAACTCCATGCGCACGCGCGGAAAGCGTGTTGTGGCCGAATGTGTGGTCAAGCGTGACGTACTGCAAAACATCATGGATGCCGACACCGAATCGTTGTATCAGCACTCCAAGATTGCGACCATTGGCAGCATGCTATCGGGTGCCAACAACAATGGTGCGCATGCGGCCAATGGCATTACGGCCATTTTCATTGCCACCGGTCAGGACGTGGCCAACGTGGCTGAATCATCCGCCGGCATTCTGTATACCGAGCTGACCGATGACAAGGACCTGTACATCTCGATTACGCTGCCGTCCCTGATCGTGGCCACAATTGGTGGCGGCACCGGACTGGCAACCCAGCAGGAGAGTCTGAAAATGCTGGACTGCGCCGGCGTTGGCAAGGTGTACAAGTTTGCCGAAATTGTTGCCGGCACGGTGCTGGCCGGTGAAATTTCACTGGCCGCGGCGATTTCGTCATTGGACTGGGTATCCAGCCACGACCAGTACGGACGAAATGATCCGACCAAAGGCTGAGAAGCATTGATACCGCAGATGAAAAGCTGAAAGCATGAAACCGCAGATGACGCAGATTAAAAAAAGCCAAGCGATTGAAACTGGTGCTTCCGTCATTCCGGGGCCGGCAGCGCCGGAACCCGGAATCTCGATTGTCTGAACTTCAAGCCCGGTCCCATAAACACTAGCTAGATTCCGGATCTTCGCTCCGCTCGTCCGGAATGACGAAATCTACTGTGTTTGCGAAACGACCAAGCGACGAACCGACCAAACGACCCTCATTGACTGAATCTGCGTCCATCTGCGGTTCGAACCTTTTTGTTGTCAGGTCTTGTTTTCTTTGGCTTCCTGCTTGGCCTGCGCTTCGCGTTCCTTGCGGATTTTCTTGCGGCGTTGTTCGGGCGTATCGGCCATGGCGCGGATCGTGTTCAGCACGTCCGCTTCGCCGGTTTTCAGCAGGCGCGGGAAACTGCGGCTGCAGGCCGTCCAGGTGGCGCCGATGATGGCCAGGTAAATGGTCGTCATCAGTGCGGCATAGGTCAGCTGGTCTGCAAGGTCCGGCAGCCAGAACGGAAAGCGGATGCCAAGCAGGCTCTCAAGCAGCGCGCCTAGGATCGGGCCGACGATACCGATCTCGACCAGCAATAACACCATGATGTAGACCATGATCTTGAACGCAATCAGTTGTCCGAGCAGATCCTTGAATGCCTCGCGCCAGTCGCGGCTGTAGCACAGTGCAGCCACGGCAATCGTCAAGCCGGCCGCAACGGCGAGCGAGTCTGCCATGGTGTCGAGAAGACCACCGATACCGGTCCAGGCCGGCGCGCCGTTGATTAATTCCAAATCACCGCCCAGCATGCGGCGGCTGAACGAGTAGAACACCAGTACCAGCGCCGGCGGAATCAGGCCGGCCGCCAGCCACGGGAAATCCTGGCTTGATGCTTTCCCGGTCTGAAACAGATAATGTCGAACGGCAAAGGCATACATCGCGCCGATCAGAATGGCTGGCAGATTGATGTAGTTCAATACGCCAAGATAGTCAAAGCCATTGTGCAGCGCCGAACCAATAACCAGTCCGCCGATGGTGAGCCCGGTAATCGCCGATCGCGGGCGCGGACCAAATACCTCGTTCAGCCGGTCATCGTCGAAATTATTGTTCCAGGCCGATCGCAACGCGGGCAGCATATCGAGCAAGCCCCGGCGGGCCACGGTGAACAGACGTTGGACTTTATACATAACAGGTCGAATCCTAGCGCGAACTTAACCTGAGTTGTGAATTAACTTTTGTTACCGAAATCCACCGGATAAGCGCATTTCTTGAAGGCTTCGAACAGCCCGGGCTGAGGCTTTGATCGCCCTTTGAAAAAGTCGTTCAGTCCAAGCGATGTCGTTTCATCCTTTAAAGCACCGTAGGTATTGATGTCTGGCTGCCACATGACATCAGATAAAAATTGCTCTTTGTCATTGTATTTGATCAAATAATGTCGAACCACAACTTGAGCCTTACGCTTGATTATTCGTGCACCCAGGGTTCGGGACGGGGAGCATTCTATTGAGTGAATTTCATTGGCGTCAATCTGGTCGATTATTTGGCCATAGTCGCCTGGCAGAGCTAATAGGCCACTGCCTGAAAACAATCGGATGGCACTTGAATCGATGATTAATAGTTTACGTTTTCGTTTAGAAATCAGGTTGATAGTCATCCACACCAACCCGGAAAATACAAGAAGCGTACTGATTAACCCAGTTTCCAAATATTTGTTTCCCGTTTCCGGGTCTTCTGGCAGGAAAAGGTGAGCCAATATGCCACCAATGATCAAGAAGACGCCCGGGAGATAGTCCTTTGCCATATCCCATCGGTTGAAATTGGTCGCAATGAACGTGTACTTTGCTGCCATAGCGAAAGTCCCTACAAGCCTGTCGACAGGATAACTTATCCCTATAGCTGCTGATCTTGTTGATCGTTGACAAACGCTTGTTTTTGGCTGCAGCCAAAACGAACCAGGCGAAGGAAATCTTCGCGATCAATCATGCGGATATTGAACTGCTCCAGGTGCGGATTCCAGAGTTGACAGTCGCATAGAACATAGCCGTCATGTTCGAGTTTTCTCATCAATTCAACCAGCGCCACCTTGGACGCATCGCGCTCGGTATGAAATTTGGACTCGGCGAAGAAGACGTTGCCGATGGCAACGCCGTAGATGCCGCCGACCAGCTGATCCTGCCGCCAGACTTCCAGGCTGTGTGCATGGCCATTTCGGTTCAGTTCGGTATAGGCCTGCAGCATGTCCTCGGTGATCCAGGTTTCGCCGGATTCACCGCGATCGGTCGCGCATTGCTGGATGACCTGTTCAAACTGCTGATTGACGGTCGTCTTGAAAAAACCCTGACGTAGTGTGCGCTGCAGTCGTTTCGGCACATGCACATGGCCAGGAATCAGCACGGCGCGCGGATTCGGACACCACCACAGGATTGGACCGTCCTGTTCAAACCAGGGAAAGATACCGCTCCGATAGGCGTTCAGCAACCGCGTTTGGCTCAGGTCGCCACCGATCGCGATCAGGCCATCCGGATGATCGGATTTGAGCGGATCGGGAAAGGGCGAATCGGGATCCGCATCCAGTCTATGGATGGCATAGCGCATCATTCAATTCGATCCGGGGTCGTTGCCCGGATCAACAGCCTCGGCATATGGATTCAATGACTCCAGTTGACGACGGTGATCCTGCAGCGCCTGGTCTTCGAACCGCAGCCAGCGCCGAATGCCCTCGCGCAGGCCTGGATGCTGAATCCGGTGGAACGAATGTGTCTTGACCGGCAGAAACCCACGCCGAATCTTGTGCGTGCCCTGAGCACCTGGCTCAAAAACCTGCAGCTGGTGTTCAATGGCGTATTCGATGCCCTGGTAGTAGCAGGCCTCAAAATGAACGTCCTTGGTTTCGCAAAGCGCACCCCAGTAGCGGCCGTATAAATGGGTACGGTTACGCCAGAATACGCTGCAGGCCTGGTCCTTGCCATTCTGGCTGGCGATGCAGACCAGAAATTGAGGCCCGAATGCACGCGCGGCCTGCTGAAAGAACGCCTCGTTCAATGCCGGCAGATTTTGATAGAGCCGGAACGTCATCTGGTAGCAGCGATGCACCAGTGAAATTTGCTCACCGCTCAGTTCAGTCCCGTCAAGCCAGCGATACTGCCAATCGTCCGCAAGCGCCAGGCGCCGTTCGCGCCGGATATTCTTGCGTGGCTTGCGTTTCAGATGGCTCAGAAAATCATCGAAGTCGCGATAGTCCCGATTGTGCCAGTGATATTGCCAGTCATAGCGGGGCAGCCAGTCGGATTGTGTGAGCGCCGCGCGGTCCTGCTCATCGCAGAAATTGATCGAGGCGGCCATCAGCTGGTGTTCGTCGACAAAGTTGTTGATGGCTTCGAGTGTCTTGGCCGGGTCTCCGAGCAGCCGTGGCCCGGTGATCGGCGAGTAGGGTGCAGCAATCAGTAGCTTGGGATACCAGTCCAGGCCGCTGCGTTCGGCAGCGTCGGCCCAGGCCCAGTCAAATACAAACTCACCGTGCGAGTTGCCCTTCAGGTACCCCGGCAGCGGCAGTGAACCCTGTTTACAGGAAATGGGTTGAACCTGCCAGCCGTGCTCAGCCTTGATGCAGCCAGCCTGTTCCAGTGCGGACAGGAAGCGATGGTCGGTGAACGGGTTCTCGTTCCTGTTCAGGCCGTTCCAGGCCTCGGCATCAAACTGAGCAATGCCGTGCTGGTTGGTACTGAGTGCGCTTACCCGATCATCCACAGTGAATCAGGGCTTACTGGTCCAGAAAACGCTCGGCGTCGAGCGCGGCCATGCAGCCAAAGCCGGCTGAAGTAATGGCCTGCCGATAGACGTGATCGGCTACGTCACCGGCGGCAAACACGCCCGGTACGCTGGTCGCAGTGGCCATGCCGTCGAGCCCACTCTTGATCTGGATATAGCCGCCCTCCATGTCCAGCTGCTCGGCAAAGATGCCGGTGTTCGGGTCATGGCCGATGGCAACGAACATGGCGTCGACTTCGATCTGTTGAGTGTCTCCAGTGTCGCTGTGGGCCAGCTGAATTCCGGTCAGGCCATCATCATTGCCCAACACCTCGTCAACGACGTGATCCCAGATGATGCGGACCTTGCCTTCTTTTTCACGGGCGAACAGGCGATCCTGAAGGATTTTTTCAGCGCGCAGTTCGTCCCGGCGGTGGACCAGGATAACTTCGCTGGCGATATTGGATAGATACAGTGCTTCTTCGACCGCAGTGTTGCCGCCGCCAATCACCGCTACCGGTTTTTCGCGATAGAAAAATCCGTCGCAGGTGGCGCAGGCCGATACACCGCGGCCCATAAACGCTTCTTCTGATTCCAGGCCGAGGTAGCGCGCGGAAGCACCGGTTGCAATGACCAGCGCGTCGCAGGTATAGGTTCCGCTATCGCCCTCCAGCGTGAATGGCCGCTGGCTCAGATCGGCGGTGTGAATATGGTCAAACACCATTTCGGTTTCGAACCGCTCGGCGTGATCAAGCATGCGCTGCATCAATTCCGGACCCTGCAAATCATGGCCGTCGCCAGGCCAGTTTTCAACGTCGGTCGTTGTCATCAATTGCCCACCTTGTTGAATGCCGGTGACAATAGCTGGCTTCAGATTGGCGCGCGCCGCGTAGATGGCAGCGGTATAACCAGCCGGGCCGGAACCCAGAACCAGTAGCTGAAAATGGCGAGAATTGGCCATGTATAATTTTCTCCTCTAGATGGCACTGATGACAGAACCGGCATTGCCGGATTTCGCTTGCCGATTAACGGCTATCAATATCGTTAATTGTGGACCCAACGGGTCAAAGGCAAGTGTAGTCTCTCTGGAACCGGTTGCGCCGAAGAATTGCGCATGACTGAATACGGCTCCTCCAAGAGCCTGGATGTACCGTCCAGAATTCAGGATTTTGACCTGAATTCTGATAAAAAACTATAATAAATAGTGCTTTAGATGCACTTCACACAGGAAATTCTGTGGCCAGAACCGCCAAGAAAACCAAGACCGCGCAGCCTTCGCCGATCCAGGCAGTGGAAAAACGATTGTTTGAATCGCTTTTCTTGATCGTGCTCTTTGCAGCGGCCTATCTGTTGATCTGCCTGGTGACCTTCGATGCTGCAGATCCCGGCTTTTCGCGCAGTGGACCCGAGCAAGTCAATAATCTGGGTGGGCATTTCGGCGCATGGCTGTCGGATCTGCTTCAGGTAATGATCGGCTACATGGCCTGGACCCTGCCATTCCTGATGGGCGCAGCCGCCTTCCGGTTGTTGAGTGAGCGCGTTGAACCGGTTGGACTGGCCGAGTGGGGGGTTCGAATTGGCGGCTTTGTGTTGATTCTGTTATCTGGCTGCATCCTGATGGAAATGCAGCCAAGGGGATCGCTGGAGCATGCAGGCGGCATCATTGGGGACCTGCTGGCAGTGCCGATGGTCAGCGCCATGGGTTTTGCCGGTTCAGCCTTGATCAATCTGGCCATTTTACTGGCGGGCGTGACGCTGTTTACCGGGTTGTCGTGGCTGCACGTCATGGATCGCATCGGCCGATGGGCGATTGCAGGTGTGGCCTGGATGATTGCCAGTGCGGCCTGGCTGCGTGATTGGTGGGCTGGACGCAAAGCCATTGCCGAACGAGTTGAAGTACGCAAGCGCGATACCGCCAAGCGCAAAAAGCGCGCCGAGGTGCGAATCGAACCGCGCGTTGAAACTGCACCAAGTGAAAAGGAAACCAAGCGGCGCTCGCAACGCACCCTGTTCAAGAATTTGCCGGCCGGCAGTCTGCCGCCGCTTGATCTGCTGGATGAGCCGCCGGAGCAAAAGCCGGGCTATTCGACTGAAACGCTGAAGGCCATGAGTCGACAGGTGGAATTGAAGCTGTCGGATTTCGGCATCGAGGTCGAGGTCGTAGCGGTCCACCCCGGGCCCGTCATTACTCGCTTTGAGCTGCAGCCAGCCGCCGGCGTCAAGGGCAGCCAGATTTCGAATCTTTCCAAAGACCTGGCGCGTGGATTGAGCGTGATGTCGGTCCGCGTCGTGGATGTCATCCCGGGTAAAAGCGTGATTGGACTGGAAATTCCGAACCAGAGCAGGGAGATTGTCTATCTGCGCGATATTCTGGCCTCGGAGTTGTATGACAAATCCTCGTCGCCGCTGACTATCGGGATGGGCAAAAGCATTTCCGGCAAACCGATGGTGGCCGATGTCGGAAAAATGCCGCATTTGCTGGTGGCTGGTACCACGGGTTCGGGTAAGTCGGTTGCGGTCAACTCGATGATTGTCAGCCTGGTGTTCAAGTCGACGCCAGACCAGGTACGCATGATCATGATCGACCCGAAAATGCTCGAACTATCGGTCTACGAGGGCATCCCGCACCTGCTTGCACCTGTCGTGACCGACATGAAAGAAGCTGCCAATGCATTGCGCTGGTGCGTGGCTGAAATGGAGCGACGCTATCGCCTGATGTCGCAACTGGGTGTTCGCAACCTGGCCGGCTACAATCGCAAGATTGCCGACGCCGAGCAGAAAGGCGAGCCGATCGAGGATCCACTGGTCGATCCGTCCACGCTGGCCGAAGGGGAAGAACGACCGACGCTGGAAAAACTGCCGATGATCGTGGTCATCGTCGATGAATTTGCCGACATGATGATGATTGTCGGCAAGAAAGTCGAAGAGCTGATCGCGCGGCTGGCGCAAAAGGCACGCGCCTCCGGCATCCATCTGATTCTGGCTACGCAGCGACCGTCGGTCGATGTCATCACCGGCCTGATCAAGGCCAATATTCCGACCCGGATGGCGTTCCAGGTGTCGTCGAGAGTGGATTCACGCACCATTCTGGATCAGCAGGGCGCAGAGAACCTGCTCGGCCATGGTGACATGCTGTATCTGCCGCCCGGTAGCGGTCTGCCGGAGCGCATCCACGGCGCCTTTGTCGATGATCACGAAGTGCATGCCACCGTTGAATGGCTGTGCGCCCAGGGCGAGCCGGACTATCTGGAAGAAGTGCTGTCCGATACCCAGATGATGGCCGATGGTCAGGCGGTAGGCGAAACGGGCTTGCCTGAAGCACCGCCCGGAGAATCCGGTGACGAGCTGTATGACAAAGCCGTGGCGTATGTGCTCGAGAGTCGACGTGCGTCGATTTCCAGCGTCCAGCGTCAGCTCCGGGTCGGCTACAACCGCGCTGCCAGGATGATCGAGGAGATGGAGATGCAGGGGGTGGTGAGTGCGCCGGAGCATAATGGACAAAGGGAAGTGCTCGCACCTGCACCGCCGAAGGATTGAGCAACCAAGCGATCTTGTATTTGTTAGCTGCGAATGGCAGCGCACAACATGGGTCAATTGATTTGTTCAAAGTCAAAATGG
>JGI12210J13797_10281106_pt1 | contig 50834 bp, 38 predicted proteins | sample ElkSlonscriptome_3_FD_13797 | JGI IMG/M metagenome (IMG submission 13797) | reverse complement strand
GCTCATCAATTATTCTCCAAAAAATTTCGCTCCACCTCCGCCAGTCACTCCGCCTCAGGAATGATGACATGTCGATCGCTGTAATGGCCGGCTGACACGATTTTGGTTTCGGCGCTGCGGTTCTCGAAACAGACGCTTCCCGTGCAAACCACCCCCGCCTCGAACTGCCACAGACCAAGGACCTCAACACGCTGACACGTCATCAATGACGGCGCCCCGTTTGGGATCAGCCGGTCTAACTGGTCCACTCGTTGGTAATGCGCTCTGTCCAACTCCACCGTCGGAGGTAGTCCTTGGCGGGAAGCCATCAGTCGCACCCGTCCATCGGGCAGGATCTCGTAAGCATCACTTCGCAATGCAAACAAATCGCTGGTCGTCTTGACCGGCGCAAACCGGCTGCGCGGCACTTCGACAGCACCCGAACCCGGAAAACATTCGATGGCAGCCCCCATGGCAGTCTCGAACTGGATCACCTCAGATGATGACTTGTCACGCGGATTCACGGTTTTCTTGTTGCAGATGACTGGCAGCGGTAACCCGGTTTCTTCCTCGTCCAGTGCCGCCTTGAGCGTATCGATTCGGAGCCAAAGATTGTTGGTGTTGAAGTATCGATGGCGCTCGATGTCCTGGAACGATTCCAAGTCGGCCTCGGCGCATTGAGCCGACTCGCGCAGGATCAATTGGCCATCGTCACGACGAATCGCGACATGGCCGCCCTTTCGATCAGCCTGCGTCCGACGAGTGACTTCCATCATGAAGGGCTGTCCCGATTCATGAAACCAGCGGAGCAGTCGCGGGTCGAGGGTGGCGCCGAGATTGTCGGAGTTGGAAACGAATAGCACTTCGCATCCTTCCTTCTGCAGTCGGTCGATCCAGCCAGTTCCCACGAGCGCCGGATAGAGATCCCCATGGCCAGGCGGACACCATTCGAGCTCGGGGTCCGCGGGATACTGGACTGGATCACCAGTGAGCGCTTCGATTTTCGGAATCTTGTTCTGTAGAATCTCAAGATCTTCGAATTCGCCGAGCTCGGGATATTCTTTCAGGAATCGGCGAGTCCCCTCGCTTGTGCTGAAGCTGTTCATCAAGAGGAGCCAGGGTCGGGAAACTGATTCGAAGGCAAGCACCTGGCGAACAATCAAATCGAGAAAGGTCAATCCGTCGCGGACCTCCAGCAAGGATTTGGCCTGGTCCAGCCCCATCCCGGTGCCGAGACCTCCGTTCAGCTTTAAAACGGCGGTTCGTTGAATCAGGTTAGCATCGGCAGCGGGCGTCTGAGAAATCACCGACTGGTAGCCAGGCAGCTCCTGCACGGGATCGATATCCGACTCAGCAATCAGCCCGGAGGCATCCGATTGCCAAATCTCATACGCGCGGGCGAAACCAGCGATTGCACGCCCCGCGACTCCGGCCTCTTGCATTTTGTTCACACAGGATTCCTTGGACATGATGCCGCCATCCTGCGGTATTGCAGCCGAGATGCAAAGCGGGAGTTCGTGCCAAAGCCGGAACCACGCACGTCTTATTCAACACGGGCCATGGCGAGCGGAATGTCAGGCCGGCTCACATCCTGCCACTCCACGGGGGAACCGGCTTCCTCGAACCATTCCCCAAGCGCATCAATAGCATCATCGATCAACCCGACATCGAACACGGCCGGTAACGGCCGGTTGCCCCCGATTTCGTGAAGACCCAGCCAACGGGTCGCACGATCGTCGACCGCGGCCTCCCCATGATCGGCGTCCCACAAGAGTCGTTCCAACCGGCAATCAACGATACTGGCCTGCGGATAAACGACCACCTGCTCCCGGTCGGCGCGGATGGCTCGCGCGAAAAAAAGTCGTTCTTCCCAGCACCCTTTTTCGATTTGCCAGCCGTCGAAATCGGACGAAGCCGTTTCCCACACCACGGGACTACCCGCCGGATCCCGAACCACCTGCTCGGCGGCACGATGGCAGAGGGCCTGCAATAAGGCCTCCTCGACCCAGACCCCGGCATTGACGATGGGAGGCATGCCGCCACAAGTCATGATTCGTTCAAAAACTCGTCCCAAAGCGCTAATCATCGCTTGTTCAGGTGTGCCCCCATAACCTCGAAAGATGCGGGGTTGTTCCTCGGGATGCGGCGCTGGAGCAGCGGCCAACCAGGTCTCGCGTGGCCATCCCGTCAATTTTCGTGCCCGCAGCCATCCCGCCTGGCCGCAAAGGGCGCCCACATGCCGCTCGATGGAACGTAGCGTGGCGCCAGGCTCAGTGACGCGCCAGCCGCCATCCAGGGCCGCCACACTTAATCCCCGGCGAACCACTGGCTGGCGCGGAGCAGGCACGCCCGAACCGCAATCGGGACACTCAGGCCAGGGAGCCAGATAATTCGACATGCCAAGGGAGCCGCCCCCATCGAAGAGATCGATGATGCGAGAGCGCGGCCCCTGCCGGTCGAGGAAATCGGTGACATGCGGCCAGACCGATTCGAATTGAGCAATGGAAACCGGCCATCGGACCAACCGTCCATCGAGCTGGTTCTCGCGGTATTGCAAACAAGTCAGACAGCCCGCTTGATCATGGGGAAAGAGCGGACCAGCCGCGAGAACGCCTTCTCGCCAGCGCAACGGCAGCCAGGTGCGACCCGCTCCACGCGCCGCGCGAGCCCAGCTCGACACGGCGGTTAGATCATTGACAAAAATTGCGGTCCAGCGCCCTTCCGGCACCTCCCTCGGGTTGTCGGGCAATGCCACCCACGCGCCGTTCCCCACGTGCTCAGCGTCCGCCGCCGCGAATACCGGTGACGCCTTCCCGGCGATGGTCGACCTCAATGTTGCCCACTCCGACGTTTCAATCCCACCCAGGCCGCCGCAAGCCCCCCCATCACCCAAGCGACCAAACCGCCCGCCGCCCAAAGGCCCGCTTGGGGATCGTTCAAGGTCTCCCCGGTTTTGAGGTCGGTCGCTTCTTTGATATTCGCAACCGCATCCCAATAATCGGTCAACACCTGCCGGGTGGCGGGTCGGCCCCAAACACAACTGATATCCATCAGGCGTTGCGCGGAGTATGCCGGGAACAACTGAGCCACTTGCCGCACCTCGGGTCGCATTTCACTCGCTGGGGTAACGAAGCCGGAGAGCAAAATCTGCGGGATCAGAATCAACGGAACCGCAACGAGCGCATGGCTCGGTTTAAGCGCCCATGCCGAGATCGCGAGTCCGATGGCCACCCCGGCCGCGGCGCTGAGACTGACCGCCACGAAATGCCACGGCCAGGAAGTCTGCCAATCTTGCGTGAAAATCTGCAGCACCCCGTAAAGCAAGGCCGCTTGCGCCAGCGTCACCAGGCTCATCCAAAAAAAACGGGCCAAGATATAGGCTTCGCGTCGAAGCCCCACCATTTGTTCCCGACGGTAAATGGCTGTTTCTTTCACGAATTCCTGGGCGCTGTTGTTGCAGCCGAACCAGAAGGTGGCGAGCCAGGCAATGAAGAGGGAGAGCGATTCGTTGCGACCAACCCACCCGGCCAGAAATCCGACCGCCAAAGGCGGCAGCAGCAATAATGCGCCCTGTCGCCAATCACTCGCGAAAATGCGCCATTGCCGGGCAAAGAGCAGTGGGAGCTGGCCGAGCATGGTCCAGCGCCGGCGCCCCTTGCTCGATTCCGGGGGCGGCAACTCGACCGGTGGCCGTTCCTTTGGTTTCTCGGTCTTGCTGGCCGCTTTTCCGGGATCGGAACGGTTTTCACCGAGTTTCTCGTAAATCCCAGCAAAATCCCGGACGCCAAAAAATTTAATGGCTTCATCCGCCATCCCATCGAAAAGCAGGTGGCCGCCATCGAGCACGATCATTCGGTTGGCCAAATAAAAATTAGCCGGAATATGGGTGGAGCAGAGGATGGAACAGCCGGTATCCGCCAGCTGCCGCAGCCATTTCATGAGCCGCATCTCGGCAGCCGGATCGAGTCCAGAGGTCGGTTCGTCGAGCAACAGCAAATCGGGCCGCAACAGAATCTCCGCCGCCACGCTGACCCGTTTCCGTTGACCACCCGAGAGCTGGTGCACCGGCAATCGTCGTCGGCCTTCGATGCCGAGTGTTTTCAAGGCCCACTCCATCGCGCGATCGAGTTCGTTCGCTGGGGTTCGCGGCCCCATCCGCAACCGCCCGCCGAACCGGAGCGCTTCCTCGACCCGCAACTCACGATGAATGATATCTTCCTGCGGCACGTATCCACGATCTGCGGTGATGGTGCGAATACCGCCGGCGGAAGGTTTCCGTAAACCGGCGATAGTCTCCAGCAAGGTTGATTTCCCGGAACCACTGGCGCCGAGCAGAAGGACGAATTCGCCAGGCATGATATCGAGAGAAACATCATCGAGCAACCGGGTCCCGCCAGCCACCTCCACATCGAGATGACTGACATGGAGAATCGAATCGGCCGAGTCCGTTTCCACCATCCGCAAACTCGACCCGTCGAATCGCAATCGATAATCGCCTGCTTCGATGATGTCGCCGAACGTCAGCATCGCCGATTGAAACCGACGCCGATTGAGTCGTGTACTGCTTCGCCCACCGGCGTCGTCAATAGTGAACCCTCCTGCAATCTGGCGAATGGTGAATTGCAGCCGCGAGACGTTGGCCCCGTTCAATTCGACATCGGCATCGTCGCCACGCCCGAACCGCATGGTGCCAACCAGTGGCACGTGCCGCGTCTTGACCTCGCGAAATACGACATAGGCCGTGGGATCGGCGCTGACAACCTCATCAATGGGCCGTTCGGTTTCCTGCCGAACCTCGAACTTGACCGGACCGGCTTCCACTTCATCGCCCTCCCGCAATTCCATCCGGTCCTGGATCGGTTCGCCATTCACCCGTGTGCCCCGTAGACTCTCACAATCCTCGATCCAGAGCTGCTCTTGCTCACTGATCAACCGGCAATGCCTGCGAGAAAGCTCCGGCATCGCGACATGCCAATCGGCTTCATGACTCCGGCCAAGCGTTACCGATTTTCCCAGGGCCAAAAGAAAAATGCGTTCTTCTGGAGGGTCACGCTGTTCCAACCGCCAGCCTTTGAGCGACGGAACAGCATCGCTGGTGGCTGACGAGTCGCTCATGGAAGGACAGCCCAGACTTCCGCCGCCCGATTCTTGGCGGCTTGATTTGGATCGAGAAAATTAGAGCCGCCCATTCCGACGGCGTGCGTGATGTTCTGCACCCCCAGATCCTGCCGAAGCACGTCGACCACCGAGTCGGCCCGTTGCAGGGAGATTTTGAGATTCTTGGCGGGATCCCCCGATTGATCGGCGTATCCGAGCACAACGAAAACGACGGTGGGATCTTCCGCGAACGGTTTGGCCTGGGCTTGCTGAATAATGTTGCGCAACTCGCTGACGGCGGCGCTATCCGGGGTGATGGCACCAACTCCGAAATTGATGGTGGCCACTTTGCCCATGCCCTGGGTGCGATTGACCCTGGCGTAAAGCTTATCTTTGCTGTCCATACTCAGATTCGGCATGGCATCGATGCGGCGAAGCACCTCGCGTTGGACAGCGGCATTTTCGCCCGAATCCATCCGCACATCGACATTATCCGGGGCGGACACCGTGGGATTGACCGGCTGCGCCACTGGCGGAGTCGGAGTGCCATTGAGGGGCACCGCTCGTTTGACCTGCTCGCCTTCCCGAACTGGTTGACCGACCACAGGCACCCCATCCACGCGACTGGCGACGGCCACCTGTTCACTTTGCGGGTTGATCTGCTCTGCCCGGCGAACTTCCAGACCGCTGCCTGGTTGAGCGGGGTCCGGCGTCATGACGGGCGTGGGCCCAGTCGCTGCTTCTTCCGCTTTCGAATCGAAATCCGGCCCCGACAATAACCAGGCGATCAGCACACCCGCGCCCAATATCAGCATGCCCGCAATCGCCATCAAGGGAAACCCCAAGCCAGGCCGTTCCTCGGGGTATTCCTCGAGAATCTCGGACTCGTCCTGACGTTTTCGGTTGGATTCCTGACGTTTCTGGGCTGGGCGCTTAGTGGATCGGCTCACGGATAATTAGTGGTGATGCCCCAAAAACAGGGCGTTTAACAGCAAAAAGCCAATATCGACCGGAATGCAAGAGATGCCGACAGGACTTTTTGCTGACAAATCCCCCTCAGTCGGCTAGAACCCTCATCAGGTTCATGGAAAACGGCAGCTTGCAGAAACAAAAGATCACCAAGCGTTTAGAAATTCCGTCACCTCCTTTGCAACGGCCGGGCGCCACCGCCCCGTTCCCCAATGGCAATGAGGGGTGCCGCGAATTGCAACGGGTCGATATCGAAGAAACCGGCGAGGTATACGATCCCGTCACCGACCGCCGTTTCAAATTCAATCTGCGCGCGGTCTCGATCGTGCAGGAGCTCCGGCACAATCGTGATTTAGATCGGTTGATTCGCATTTATGCGCCGCTTTATCGCTTGAAAACTGATGAAGCCCGAGCCGAGATCCTCGAATTTCTTCAACGCCTCGAAGCACTCGGCCTTTATCGACCGCAGCCCTCCGAGCTGTCCGAGCACTGAAATCCGCTCATTTTCGAGCGGTCCCAGCGTCCCTCACACCTGGAGTCGCAAGGTAAGACTGAGAAGCGCCACGGTTTCCTGCCGTTCCGGGTCCGCTTCCAACATAACACTTTCTACCATCGCTTCCGGCACCGGATTCTTCCATCGCAACAAATAAAGATACCGTTCATATTCGAAGGGATCACCGGAAGGTGCTGTGACAACCACCGGCAAAGCATTTTCCTGCGCCGATTGCGGATAGGTCGGCCACCAATCCTGCACGTTAAATTCAATGTCGCCAGCTGCAGGTTCTCCACCGCCCCGCAGTAACCGACCTTGGCCCGCCACAGGAATCACGGCATCGGCCCGGCCCGACTGATAGCGAAACCGATACCATGCGAACGGCGTGACCGCGCCGATGTAACCAGCGCCATGCAACAAATAGACCTCCGATACACGGCGCTGAATCGGGATGGTGACGTGGGAAGGTAGGGGTTCAGGGCTTTTTGCATTGGCCCGGGCGGAGCGCAGAACAATCGCGCCCGCTTTCCCCTCCTGCAAAGCGGGAATGATCAGGGGCACCTGATGGTAGTTCCGCTCGCCCGGCGGCAAGTGCAGCAAAGGATCGCTGCCAAACCATGAATATTGTTTATTCAAAAGTCGGCTCGTCCAACAACTCAGATCCATGGGAAGGTATTGATTCTGAAAAACATCGGTAGGTTGCCCGGCTGCGAATGGACTATGATTCAATTGATGAGCCGCATCGCGCCTGGCTTGACGCTCCTCCGGCCAGGCGCGGAGCATCGCGTGACGCCGACTCGAATTCGCATCGTCAAGGGTCAGGGATGTCGGCGAGGCTATCCTTGCCAGGCTAGTACCCTCTACCAAGTGCCACTGATACCGCAAGATCACAGGCCGAGGTAAGCTGCCCCGCTCCTGGAAAAATTCGATCTGTTCCGCGATCAATCCATGGATGATCCGAACCAATCTCCCATGCGGAGCACACAATCGGGTAATGCGCACCCCTTTCACCTGATGACTCGGGCCATCGCCGAATTGCAGAATGGACAGATCCTCGGGAATCCGGATCCCCATCGATTCAGCTGCCTCAAAGATCTGTTCGGTCAAGTCCTTCCAAGACCGTAACAGGAGAGCACTCGGCCGATTCGCCTTGTGCATCCATTCCCGAAAGATCGGCACACAGTCGTCCGAAGCACTCACTAGAATCTGGACATCGCTCGAAGTGTTTTTTCGCACGACCTCCTGAAAGTGCTGAGCATCCCGGTCCTGTTTGGACCATTGCCTGTTAGAATCGAGGTGCTTGAGATAACCGAGCCGTCGATGTCCAGCTTGCAAAAAGGCCTGAACGGCTTGGCGAAAAATGTCGGAGGGATCCGGTAGAAGGGCAGGATATCCAGGCATCTCGGCATCCAAGCCCACCGCAGGAATGCCCGCTTTTCGCAGACGGCTGAGATGCGAGTCGAACAGGCCGGATGGAAGGTTGAGGGCGAGGAATGGTTGACCAGGCTGTCGTAGCTGTTGTTCGAGAAAGAATTGGGTGGCACCATCTGTTGGGCAATACACCAGACGCGGATCGTAACCAAAACGGGTCAACGACTGGATGGCTTGTTGAAATCGTTCGGACGGTTTGCGGTTGGTGATGAGAACGGAAAGTTCAAGGGCACGGTTCCCCGTGGTCCCGGAGCCAGTTGCTGGGGCGCTACGGCGATTGATATAGACTTTCGCACGACGGCGTTGCAACTGGCCCGTGGCCAACAGCCGTTGCATGGCTTTGAGCACGGTCCCATCGCTCACACGCCATTTTTCCGCCAACGACCTTGCGGAAGGTAGAGGCGTCTTGGGATCCGGGTGTAACCGAATGTGGTCAAGGAGTTTTCGATGAATGCTATCGATTCGCGACATGGGGGGAGAGCGAAAAACGCGTATGCGTTTTGCTGCTTTTTGCGAGGGCAATGCAAGGAGAAGTTTGCCTTATCTTTCTTTTTTCATCAATCCTCCGACCGTTCATTCCCTCCAATTACAACTGAATCATTGTCGTTCATTCAATGACATCCGATTCTCATCCCTCCCAGAATAAATGCATCCATTCTTCTCTTCACACCTGCGTTGTGTTCACGTCCGTTGGCATTACCTGCGACTTCTTCTCCTCGCGTTCCTAACATGCTTTGGCCTGCCGATGCAGGCCCAGCAAGTGACGACAGGGTTCTCGAACGCCCCAATCCCCGGGTTTGCCCCCGGTGATTTGCTCAGTGGTTCCGGCGACTCCCAGAATGACCCCAATGGCAATGGCTCTTGGGGCTCTGGCCGCACCACGAACATTATGTACCACAGCGGCTGGCTCATGACGGGCTCTGAAGCGCCGGGGTCACCTGGTAGCGCCGATTTGGACTTCCGGATCTACAAAATTGAAGATCCCACCGACCCTGTGCGTATGTTCCCAGTCTCTGTGCCGACCGGCATTCCTTACCCCGCCGAGACCTTCGGTTTTGATGCCGCGGACTACCCCGACAATATTTGGAGCAGCGGTAACTGGGGCTTCCATACACACGGGCATTTTGTCTCCGAGCACGGGATTATGGGGAGGTCCCGTTGGGTGGAAAATTTTGGCTGGCCTGTGCATAATGGCGGCGTGGTGATTAACGGCTACCCTGAGGGCGCCGCGTTCATCCAAGGCGGGCCGCCCTCCGGCCGTGCCTCGCGCACCTCCGCGTGGAGCATGGATGACGACTGGGCCTATGGCTCTGACGCGAACTACCATTTTGTCTCGCGCGTCTTGCTGGACGACGTGAACGACATCAATTTCAGGAACCAAAATACCACGGTTTATGCCATCGCCGAGATGGTCGGCGGCTCTGACGGCGTGCGTGGTTTCCCGGTAATTGTGGGCAACAAGATGTTCCTGCTCAGTGACCAGCGCAACCAGGGCGCGGCCATTTATCATGTGCCCGACGCGGCCTACGACATCCTGGGCGACCAGGCCCAGCTGGACGCCATTGAGGCGGCCCAGCAGGCCGAAAGCAATATCGGCACCAACGGCCTCAGCGTCGACCTGCCCGACCTCCAGCTCCTGGGTGTGGCCAACACGCAGGTGGGCGGCTACTGGCCAGAGCTTTACGCCAATGAGGGCGCTCTCTACGCCGTTTACACGAAGACGGACAATGTGCAGGTCATTCAGTTGGATGACGGCAGCGGCGACTTCACCAACCCGCAACTCGTTGCGGATTTTTCTGACTTCGCCCAATACAGCGCAGAGTTGGGCCGCACCGCCAGTTCCACTAACGCCACTTATCCCAAATTTCAGGATAACCTCCTGATGTTTAACGACTTTGTCTTTAATATGGACCGGCTCATCGCCAATGACCCGGATCCAGTGGACGTGGTCCTGAAGTCCGACCACAAGCAGCGCACCTCCCAGTGGAGCCTCCCCCTGGGTAACCTCATCGTCACCGGCGGTTATGGGAGCAAAGGCGGCATGTCCATCTGGTTGCGCCAAAACGCGCCGGACACCACCGCTCCCGTGGTTTCTTACCACATCCCCAAAAAAGACCAGGCCAATTACCCAGAGTGGGCCCCGCTCAGCTTCATTATTCATGAAACCCTGGACAACACCCGCCTCAACCCCACCTCGCACTTCACCGTGCGCCCGGTGACCGGCCCCAGCACCTTTGGCGATCCCGTTGAGGGCTTGCTGGTGTTTGGCTCCAACAACCTGCTGACCTTCACCCCCCACCAGGCCCTGGCGTCGGATCAGATCTATCAGGTCGACTTCCATTCCGATCCCGGCCAGAACCTCGGCTTCCGTGATGCGGCGGGCAACTACATTGAAGCCTACAGCTTCCAGTTTTCCACCGGAGCCCTGCCGGGTGCCAATGAAGCTCCCTCCATCAACAGTTTGACCGTGGACGATACCCGCATTGCCCCTGGCGATACGGTGAACCTCTCGTTCACCGCCTCCGACCCTGAGAACGACGCGCTGGAGTATCGCTTCAACCCCGGTGACGGCAGCGGCTACCCCGCCACTTGGACTTCCTTTTCCGGCAGCGACAGCTTCAGCCACACCTACAATGGCACCGGCCGTTTCACCGCCAAAGTGCAGGTGCGTGATACCGATAACAACCGTGTCGTGGCCAGTGAGCAAATGATCGTCATCAGCCCGCCCGCCGTCACTGGTGCGACAAACAGCAGCAGCATAATTGTCGCCTCCGATGGGCGCGTCTGGGTCGTTAACCCCGACGCCAACACCGTTACCGTCATTGATAACGGCAGCAAATTTGCGGAATATTCCGTGGGCCAAGATCCCCGCAACCTGGCCGAGGATGGCACCGGGCGCATCTGGGTCACCTGCCGTGACAGTGATGAACTTTACGTGCTCAACAGTGATGGCACAGTCGATACCATCATTGAGTTCGGCTACGGCGCGCAGCCTCACGGCGTGGTCGCCAACCCCGCCGGCGACTACATGTATGTCTCCCACTATGGCACAGGCAACCTGGTGCAGATTGCCACCAGCGACTTCTCCTCAGTCTTTGAAAACGTGGGTCCCACGCCTTACGCCATCGCCGTCAATGGCAGTGGTGATAAAGTCTATGTCACCCGCTTTATCTCCGGCAAACACAATGGGGAAGTTTACCGCCTGGACGTCAGCGCTGGCAACATGAACCAACGTGGGACGATTGATGTGGACTACGACAGCGGTCCCGACGGTGGCGACTTGGCCTCCGGCGTGCCAAACTACCTGGCCGGCATCACCATCTCGCCCGATGGCCAGTACGCGCTCGTCGCCAGTAAGCAGGATAACGTTCTTCGCGGTGAGCTTTACGGGCTGGATGATCTCACCTTTGAGACCACCGTGCGCTCCATCATCAGCGTCATTGACCTGGGCAGCAACAATCACCTCACCGATGCCCGTCGTGACTTTGACAATAGCGACTCGCCCACGGCCGTGGCGTTCTCGCCGGATGGCGATGTGCTGCTGACCACCCTGCAGGGCAACAACCAGGTGGCCGGTATTGATGCGCTCAGTATTGGAGCGGATGTCACCCTCTCCCCGGTCGCCCTGCGTGCCTCCACCGGCCTGGCGCCCCAGGGCATCGCGGTAGATGCGGCCAATAACAAGGTCTACACAATGGACTTCATGAGCCGCACCGTGACCATTTTTGATGCGGCAGATATGTTTACCGGCACCGCTTTTAGCGTCACCCCGGAAGCTACCATCGACACCGTGAGCAATGAGCTGCTTGCTAGCAATGTGCTGCAGGGCAAAAAGATTTTCTACAATGCTAACGACGTCCGCATGTCGGCCGATAGTTACATCAGCTGTGCGACGTGCCACATCGACGGCGGCTCCGATAACCGCGTGTGGGACTTCACCGGGCGCGGCGAGGGCCTTCGCCGCACCCCTTCTCTGCGCGGTCGCGGCGGCGTCAACCATGGGAACGTGCACTGGAGCGGCAACTTTGACGAAATCCAGGACTTCGAGCACGACATCCGCGGTCCTTTTGGCGGTGAGGGTTTCATGAGTCAAAGTGACTTTGACGCCACCAGCGATCCGCTGGGCTCATCAAAAGCTGGCCTCAGTCCAGAGCTCGACGCGCTGGACGCCTACGTCACTTCCCTCGACGTCGCCAGCCTTCCGCGCAGTCCCCATCGCAACACCGATGGCACCTTCAGCGTGAATCAGGCGGCCGCCGAGTCCATCTTGACGGCGAACAACTGCATGAGCTGCCACTCTGGCAGCAACTTCACTGACAGCGCGGTGGGGAATGGCAACCTCAGGGATGTGGGCACCGTGGCGGGCCTCATCAGTGGCCAGCGCCTGGGCCAGGGAACCGGCTCTCTTACGGGTATTGATACGCCCACGCTGCTGGGCGTCTTTGAGAATGATGACTACCTCCATCACGGCATGGCCGATACCCTGGAAGACGTCTTCACCTTCACTGGCGGCGAGTATTATGAAGCCGAGGACGCCACCTTCATCACCACCGTGCGCTCAGATCGCGTGCGGGACCGGGGCTTCCTCTTCGACAATGAAAACAGCTACTACAACAGCATCTTTGGCGGTGGCGTGGTCCAAATTCGCGACGACAGCGAAGACGTGGACAACGACGGCTTTCTGGATGTCGACGAAGACATCAATGAAAATGGACAGCTGGACGCGGGAGAAGATGTGGACGGCAACGGTGAGCTTGATACTGCTGAAGATACCAATGACAACGGGCTCATTGATGTCTTTGACGCCGGCGTGGAATTCACCAATGTGGACGGCGGCTCCGGCGGCCAGGGCTTCATCCGTCTGCGGCTGAATGTGACGGATTCCGACACCGAAATCTTCGTCAAGGTCAACTCCAACGCCCCTGTTTCCCTGACCCCGGCGCAAACGCCCGGGCGCGGCTTCACGGTCTGGGAAACGCCGGGAGCCGCGGTGAACCTCAACAGCGGCACTAACAACACCGTGTTCGTCTACACCAACGACCAGGACCAATGGTACCTGGACGGAATCATCGTCGGCACCTCGGATACTCTGGCGGCGGCTGCCGCCCACACCAGTGTGCCCAGCGCAGATCTGGCCACCCTCACCAGCTACCTCAAACAACTCGATGGGCGCGATGAGAATGGTGAGCTACCGATCACCGCCGGTGAAGCGATCGTTGAAATCGATCCTTGGAGTCAACATGATGGGTTTGTTTTCCGGGTCGAAAATATTGGTTCCAGCGCAATCACTCAAATTGACCTCGCCGTCCTCGGAGGAGGACGGTTCGATACCTTTGCCCCGGGCAGTCAGTTCTCCGTCGATCCAGTCTTCGGCAGCAATAATCAAAATCCCAAAAGCGTCAACGTGACCCTGAATTTCTCACCTGCCCTGGCTGGCAGTCAGAATGACACGTCTGGTTCCACGGGTGATTACAACGCGGGAGATATCGACGGGACCCTGAATGGCATCGATGTCACGGTCCATTTCGAAGGAGGCACTTCCGTCTCCGGCACGATGACGAATGTCGGCGATTCTGACGACGGCGATTCCGATCTCTGGCGGGTCACCCTGGTTAGCGGCGGTGGGGCAACCGTTCTCGCGGCGGACGACACGAACAACAGCGTCAATGAAGGTGCCGATACCACCATCAATGTGCTGGCGAATGATACGGGCAGCGGATTGAGCATTGATAGTGTGACCCAGGGAAGCCTCGGCTCGGTCGCCAACAACGGCAGCGACCTGACTTACACACCTTACCCCGGCGTTTGGAGTGGAAGCGACAGCTTCGACTATACCGCGACCGATGGCAGCACCTTCGACGCCGCTATGGTGAGCGTGACCATTAACGCTACCGATGGCACGACTGCCGTCCCGACCAGCGGCGGCAACAGCTTGCCGGTGGCACTGAAGAGCCCGGGTGTTTACGGTGCCAACCGCGTGCTCGATAGCAATGGCCATTGGCAGATCGCCAGCGATGCCACTGGGTTCGACACCAGCGGTAGCAATGACAACCTCTACATGCTGGCCGATGACACCGTCACCGGGAACTTCCAGGCCTACGTCCAACTGGTCAGCCTGAGCGGACCAAGCGGCAGCCGCATGGGCCTAATGCTGCGCGACGGCGATGGTGCGGGAGCAGAGTTCATCGCCATTGGCTCGGCGGATGCGGACGGTTACAAATTCCAGGAACGCACTGGCACTGGCGGGGCGAATGCCGAGGCCGACGCGACAGTCGGCAGCGCACATAGTTTTCCCGGCAAGTGGGTGCTGCTGGAGCGCGTTGGCAACACCGTGACGGTGGCCGTGGATGAAGATAACACCGGCAGCTACACCCCGGAAACCACCGTCGATATCAGCAGCTGGACCGACACGCTGCATGTGGGCCTCTTTGTCCACAGCGGAACTTCTGGAGCTAACGCCGTGGCCGAATTCGACAACTACAGCTTGGTGGAACTTACCGGTGCTACCGAAATTGCCGCCGACGGCTTTGAAAGCGGCGACTGGAATGGTGGCACGGGCTGGGCAGACAGTGCCTGGAGCACCTCCGCCAACGGCGGCAGCAAAGCGCCTCAAATTCGCACTCAAGACGATGGTTCCATCTTCCCCCACGAAGGAAACTACTTTGGGCGAGTGCGCGACCGGGCATACGCCAGCCGCACCGTCGACCTGGCGGGCAAGACCAACGCCAGCCTCAGCTTTCAATGGGCCTCGAAAGGCCTCGACGCCACTGGAGAAAAGGTGGTGCTGGAAGTCAACGACGGCAGCGGCTGGGATGAACCCGCCATGCTAAGCCAAGGGAATCCTGCCTACACTTGGACGGCGGAAACGGTGGATCTCTCCTCTTATAACATGGTGGACGGGTTCCTGATTCGCTTCCGGGTAATCGGCAGCAGTAGCAGTGACGTCGGATACTTCGACGCGGTTCGGCTGATGGCGGAAGAAGGCGGCGGCCTCACGGAGTTGCTCAGCGAAGACTTCAGCGCCGACTTGAGCGGCTGGACCGCTGACAATGGTGCCAACAACTGGACCATCACCAGCGGTGAGCTGCATTTCACCGCCAACAGAGGCACCGCCGCCAACATCCTGATCTCCAACGCCTCAGGCGCGGCCAACTGGAGTGACTACACCGCCTCGCTCAAACTGCGCAGCGGCGATGACGACCCCATCGGCCTGGTCTTCTACTACCAGGACAGCAACAACTACTATGTCTTTGACATGACCAAAACGTACGACGGCGGCGTGGTGCGCCGGGTGTCTAAGGTTGTCGGCGGCACCCGCACGGTGCTGGCCAGCGACGCGTTTGAGTATGTGGCTGATCAGGACTACGACGTCTCCATCTCCGTCACCACCGGCGGCAACATCAGCGTCAACTTCGCCCAGAGCGGCAGTGCGTTGACGGAGATCTTCAACGTATCCACCCCGGCAGACTTCAGCTCCGGGAACGTAGGGTTCTATAACATCTACAACCAGCCCTCCTTCTACGACGACCTCGTCGTAACGCAGAACTGATTTTTATCAGAGAGACTCCCCCATTGTTTCATAAAGGCGGGAAGTGATTGCGCCGCAGATTTATGTGCAGAGCAAGGAGTGCAGGCGGGGGCGTATCCGTTGAGATACGTAACCGCCCGAACGACACAGCTCTGCGCAAAAAGATCAAGCTAGCACGACTGGCTTTGTGAACCATTGGGGTAGAAGTAATCCTCATCAGCCGGAAGACCCAGCAGGTGTCCCAAAACGCCTGCTGGGTTTTTCGTAAGTCCCTAGCTAGCGCTTTTCGTTTGCAAAGGCTACTCCACCCTTTTGACCTTACGTTTCCGCGGTTTGGCTGCTGGTTTGGGCGTTGCTGCGCGTTTTGCTGTCCGCTTTCTCGGCGTCGGTGGGGCCTCATCCATTTCCACCCCAAACACGGCTTCGACGCTCTCGGCACTCAAGCGTTTGCGTCCGCCCCGCTTAGGTGTGTCGCTGAAACTTTCTTCCATCACCAACAACTCTTCGTGTTGGACTCCCCGGAGTTTAAACAAGAGTTCGGGCGATTCATCGAGCCTGGCGCCCACCCCATACAACACCGCTGCGAGATGCTTGCAGAGATCGGCATAATCGGGGCAGTTACAATCGAGATGAATCTCTTTCGGCGAAGGAAATAATCCCTTCTCGCGATTCGCCACCACCCCCATCACCTCCTCGGATAGCTCCCCTTTCAACAGGGCAACCATCGAGCCGATCCGACCGCGGCAGGCTTTCTGGAGCGCTTTCCATTTGCGCGCCGGGAGCGGATCGATGCGAATCGTGATCTCATAGAGCTCGGAACCCATCACCATCGCATGGATCTCCCCCGTTTCGATGGAGAGATGAAGAACCGAGCCGTTGCGGGCGTAGCTGCGGCCCCGAGGCAGACGGCTTTCGTAGTCACTGAACGATTCGAGATGACGACACCAGCCGTGGCCCCAGAAGCTGGTGGCGATCTTGATCCGATGCTTCAAGGGACCGAGCGGAGCGATCTCCATGCCCTGCTTTTTGAGCGCCCGCATTTTCTTGTCGGCTCGCCGCCGTCGTTCCGCCGCGGAGACATATTCGTACTCGTAAAAATCACTCATGTTTCAAGCTCGGTTTGGCTCAGGTCGAGCCGGACGAAGTCCAACAACTCGTCATCCCCCATTTCGGTCAATACTTTTTCCGCACCCTCAGAAAGCAACGCCTCCGCCGTGGCCCGTTTATCGGTCAGCAACTGATCAATTCGCTCCTCGAGAGTGCCGCTCGTGACGAACTGGTGAACCAACACACTGCGCGTCTGCCCGATACGGAACGCCCGGTCGGTCGCCTGATTTTCCACCGCAGGATTCCACCAGCGATCAAAATGCACGACGTGCGAGGCCGCCGTCAAATTGAGGCCGGTGCCGCCCGCCTTCAGGGATAGAATGAAAAAGGGTGGGCCCTCCTCACGCTGAAACGCTTCTACCATCGACTGTCTTCGTTTCACTGGTGTGCCGCCGTGGAGCACCAAGCCGGATCGGCCAAAGATCGTGGCGAGCGCCGATTCCAGCGGCTCGGTCATTTCCCGAAATTGAGTGAAAACGAGCGCCTTCTCACCTCGCTCCGCGAGTTCCTCGCAAATGGTGCGGAGCCGAAGAAATTTCCCACTATCCTTGGGGTCAAAGCCGCCCGCTTTGCTCAGTTGATCCGGATGATTGCAGAGTTGTTTGAACCGCATGAGATAGGCCAACACCAACCCACGCCGCTGCATGCCTTCCGTTTCCGCCAGATCTTTCCGCAAACTTTTCGCCGTCTGATCGTAGAGCTTCGCTTGGAGTGGGGTCAGTCCGCAGAAGACTTTCATCTCGGTTTTATCCGGCAAATCACTGATGACAGTTTTATCCGTTTTTAATCGCCGCAGAATGTAAGGGGCGGTGAGTCGACGGAGCGGGGCGAATTGTTGTTGGTTCGCGGTGCGCAGTTTCTTGAGGAAATCCTTAAACTGAGAAGCTGATCCGAGCAGGCCGGGATTGAGAAAATCGAAGAGGGACCAGAGATCGCCGGGGTGATTTTCGACCGGTGTGCCGGTGAGCGCGATTCGAGATTGGGAAGTGAGCGCACGGACCGCCTTGCTCTGGCGTGCCGCGTGATTTTTAATCGCCTGCGCCTCGTCGAGGATGATCCAGCTCCAAGGCTGTTCAGTCAGCGATGCCAGTCGGGTGATCATGCCGTAGGTGGTGATAACGAGATCGGCCTGCGCCGGGTCGCCTTCCGTTTCCTCGGAACGATGCGCCACATGCAGCCGGAGTGAGGGAGCGAAACGGGCGGCTTCCCGTTTCCAGTTGCCGATCAGGGATGCGGGCACAATGAGAAGGCAGGGGGGACCTTTCAGCCCTTTCTCTTTGCGACGCAGCAACAGTGCGAGGAGTTGGATCGTTTTGCCGAGCCCCATGTCGTCGGCGAGACAGGCGCCGAGCCCCGCTTGCGCACAGAACCAGAGCCATTCCAATCCAGCTGCCTGATACGGGCGCAGGGTGGCATTGAGGGCCTTGGGCGCAGGGCCCGGGGTCGGTTGGGCCATGGCACGAAGCGTTTTCTGAAGCCATTCTCCTGGCTGGACGTATGCCCATTCCCGAAGTTCCTCCATTTCCTCCGCGCTTCGCAGATCGGCCGGAGCGCCCGCGAGCAAGCGCATGCCTTCAACAAGCGATAGGGTGCCGCCCGCGGCTTCAATGGCGCGCCAATGCTCGAGCGCTTGTTGCAATTTCTCGCGATCAACCTCGATCCATTCGCCGCGAAACAGCACGAGTCCGTCGCCGCCGCGCAGGAGGGTTTCGATCTCTTTTTTGGTGAGCTTGCGTCCTTCGATCTCAACGCGCAGATGGAAATCGAGCAGGGCATCGAGACCAAGGTTGCCGCGGGGTTTTTGCCCGACCACTGCGGCGACCTTCGGACGTCGCCCCCGTTTTTTCCACCAATTCGGCAGACGAATCTGGAGACCGGCAGCCTCGTAAACCGGGGTGTGTTGAAGGAACTGGTAAGCTTCCTCTGGGGTCCAGACGAGGGAATGATAGAGGTCGCCGGTTTCGAAGAGATCGGCGAGGAGCGGACAATTCTCGGCGGCGCGTTGGAGGGGGGTCAGGAGTTTGAGCAGCGCGCGCTTATTTTTGGCTCCGCTGTATTCCTGTAGAGCCTTACCGAGTGGAAGCCGGGTGAGTCGTCCGCTGCGGGAGAGATCGGACGCGTAAGTCGCGAGAAAGGCGAAGGGATATTCGGGATCCTGCGGGTTTTCCGCGAGGTGAAGCGTGATGCGACCGACCTTCGACCATGCCGGGGCCTCTTTCTCGAGGAAGGCGGCAATCCCACCCAAGGCCTCTACCTTTTTGGCAATCGCGTCGTCGAACCGGGTCCAGATGGCGGCGAGCACGGTCGGCGACAGATATTCCGCCCCGCGCATGGGCGGAACGTTCAAGGTCCATTCGGTGAGTTGTTGCGCGTCAGGGGGCGGGAGCGGTTCGGGGGTTTCTTCCTGTTGCTGACAACGTTGGCGCAGATATTCGTCGGCAATCCCCTTCCAGAAATGAACGGAACCATCCGCTTCTGGAGGTTGGGGATGTCCGCCGAGAGCGAGGAGGCCCACCGCTTCGGACTCAGCGAAAGCAGGCGCAACCGAGGCGGCGGGGTCGAGGCAGGTGACGGCACCATGCGGACTCAATCCAAGAATGGGTGGCGAAGAAAAAGCGGACACGTCGCCACCGACTTTGCGGCGCCAGCGAGGCTCTCGAAACCAAAATATGCTCAGAAACGAAAAATTTTCGTGAGTCTCCATTATGACGGAACCCGACAACGGCGGCGTTGTCCGACGATGATTGAACGGAGTTACTGTCACCGTCGGCATCGATGCCGATAACAGCGATCAGTGAACACGTCCGTCCACTGTTGGAGCCGTTATTCAATGCGCTGGCTGCGGGTACTTTTCTCGACATTGCAACGCTGGGAGACATTCGCCACGCACTCGAAGACTTCGAGCATGCCATGCAAGATCTCCAACCTTTGCGGCCCGGCTTACGGCACTTCCCCTACCTTCGCTAGCTCTCCGGTGGCTCCTTGCGTTGAACGCGATAAGCACAACGCCAATCGCCCGCCAATAGATGTTCCGTCCGTTCCACGGTATGGTTCGGAAATAATGCCGAGAAAACCGTTGCCTCCGCCGCACATAATCCCGTGCAGTTTTTGGCCGCAGAGCAAATCGGGCAATGCCGTTCAATTAAGAGATAATCGCGCCCCGCACGTTCGACTTGCGCCATATACCCTTCCTCGGTACGCATCGCCGCCAAGCGGCGCAACCGCTCCAGTGTCGACCGGGCTCCGTGCATGCGTGCTGCATAGCGATCGACCTGAGCCTGGGTGCGCAACGTGAGCAGCTGATTCATTCCGTCCGCGCCAAAGGCCGTCTGCATTTGGTCTAGCAGGCTGACCGCCAGTTCGGCGTGCGCGTCGGGAAAGACTTTGTCAGCCTCCGCCGTCAACGTCCAGAGGAGCGAAGGACGACCCCGGCCCTTGGGTTCGCTCACGGCTCCCACGAGACCGGCATCCCGGGCCGCATGCAGATGACGCAAAACTCCCATTTTCGTGAGTTGCAGCTCAGCCGCCAGTCTTTCCGCGGTGGAAGGTCCTTTACCTTTCAAAGCGCGAAAGAGCCGGCGCCGGGTGCCAGCATCCTCAGAAGATCGATCCATCGAACGGGACATGCGAATTAAATAAAGATAACCATTGACTAAATCAAGCTCTCTTATTAAATCAATACGAATGCTTACAAACCCCTCCAACGAATGGCTGACCGTCGGTCCGGCCGATTCTCTCAAGGCCGATCAACCCGTCGTGATCAAAGGCGGTGACCGGCCGATTCTCGTGTTCCGCGACGGTGATGCCGTGCGTGCTGTTGATAATCGTTGTCCGCACATGGGTTTCCCGCTCAGCAAAGGGACGATCGATGGTGGGCTCGTGACTTGTTATTGGCATCATGCCCGTTTCGACGGTGAGTCCGGATGCGCGTTCGATCTCTTCGCCGATGACGTCCCGGCCTTCGATACCAAGGTCGAAGCGGGCACCATTTACGTCGCCAGCCAACCGCGTCGGCGGCCGACGACCGATCATTACGCAGCTCGATTGGAACGGGGTCTCGAACAGAATATCGATATCATCCTGGCGAAAAGTGTGATTGGTCTGCTCGAATGCGGCGCCACTATCGAATCGATCACGCAGCGACTCGCGGCGTTCGGGAGCCGGAATCACGAGGCGTGGGGACCTGGCATGGTGACGGTGACCATCGCAGCGAATCTCTGGCCTTACCTCAACCCGGACACCCGCATCCATCTCTTGAGCGATGCCGCCCGGCGTTTGGCGCAAGATTGTCAGAATCGCCCCTCCCGTCGCGACCGGCATCCGCTGGAAGGCAATGAAGCCACGCTCAAACGCCTTCGCGACTGGTTGCAGCAATGGGTGCAGGTCCGGCACCGTGACGGGGCAGAACGCACAGCGCTCACGGTGAACGAAGCTTACGGTCTGGAAGGGCTAAACCACGTGCTGCTCGAGATGGCGCACGAAAGGCCGTTCGCTGATCAGGGCCATTTGCTCGATTTTATCAATAAATTATTGGAATTACTCGGACAGACCGATGCTGCCATGGCTCGGGATCTTGTGCCGCTCGTCGTTCCGGAACTGACCGCGGCGCGTGGCGCGGAAGAACGGAGTGCCTGGCGGTCACCGATCGATCTGATCGCTCTCATTCACGAAGCTGAGTCGGCCATGCGCGGGATGGAGACGCCCCCTGGCGGTCAAGGCTCCGCGTTACCGGAAAACTTCGGCGATCGGCTGCTGAGCGACGATCCGAAAGGCATCATGCGGGAACTCGTGCGGGCGTTGGAATCCGGCTGCGATCCCGCCGCGATCGCTCGCGAATTGGCTCATGCCGCCGCGTTGCGTTTGGCTCACTTTCCCGAATCGAATGATATCGCGGACTGGTTCAATCCGGTGCACACTTTCCATTTCACGAATGCCGTTCATCAGGGGCTGCTTCGCGCGGGCCAATCAGATTTCGGGGCGCTACGCGGTCTGGCTTCGGGAGCGATGGCGGTCTATCTCGACCGGTTCCTCAACATTCCGGAAGCCAAACTGCCAGGCGCCCGTCAGGAACTGGAGACGTTGCCGAGCGACGCCGAGGCGTTGTTGGCGGGTATCATGAATCGGCTCGATGCCGCACCGACTGCCATGGAAGCTCCCACTTGGGTGGTTCGCTATTTGCGATGCGGCCATCCGGAGCCGGCGTTGATCGACCGGCTCACCATGGCGACTCTTCGTGAGGATCTCGATTTTCATAAAATCCAATGCCTCGAAGCCGCTGTTCGGCAGGCGAGTTACTGGCCGGAAGGTAGTGTTGAGCGCGAGCATCTCTACACCGGCGCCACCCGGCACCTGGCCGCCCATTGCCCAACTCGTCGCAGCCGGTCCAAGATGACCCGTATCGCCATCCGCCTTCAGCGCGGAGAATTGATTCATGAGACCGAGGAAGATTGAGCTCGGGAAAACGATGTTCCAACCGAAGCAAAAGTTTCGCAACTCTCCGCAAGGGCTTCACCGCTGCCGAGTCTTGTCCCAGCACCTACTTTATGATCGAAACGGAAAATTAGCCGAGGCGCCCTTTCCTACCCGATCCCTCACGAAAAGGTAGAGTCGGTAGGAACCAGCCTGTTTAGGAACCTCAAACTTGATAACCGGCTGCCCATCGGCCCAGGTCTTCCATAAGCGGGATTTCCGGATACCGGACGCCAACCCACTGGTGGTGGCAGCCGAACCGTCGGTGGTCAATCGCCACTCATACGTGAATGGCCCTTCCCCTCCCACCTTGGCCGCCACCTCGACGATCGTGCCGGGCGCCAATCGAGCAGCACGTGCCGAACTCTTGAAACGAGTGATTCGTGGTGCACGGTCAGCGGGCAAACGGCCGGACCAGAGTTGCGTCAGGGCATCGACGATGGCGGTCGGCTCGCCCGAGGGTAGATGGGACCCGAAGTAAGTTAGGGTTGCTTCCTCTTTGGCGCCCCAAATGAATGCGAAACTGCCGAGACAATTCGGCTGATCATCAATGCCCGCCCGGTAACCCGCGACATATTCTGCCGCTTTCTCATGACTTGTCGGCTCCAAAATAGCGCGCCAGGGAGTTCGCTCCTGCTCCCACCAACCGCGCGGACCGTATTCGGTGATCAGATAAGGTTTCGTGACTTTCAGACGCTCCAGCTTTTCTGGCACTGCCGACAAGGTATGGTAGACGTTGAGACCGAGGATATCGATATCGGGACAGTAACGTTCGACCGCTTCGATTTTCCATTCAGCATCTCCGGCTAGGACAATGACGGTTGGATGATAGGGATCCTCTTCCTTCACCATCCGAGCGATCCGGTTCAACGCCCGCCAGACGGGGATCATCTCGTCGCGTTCCGAGCGGCCCCATTCGATTTCGTTGCCGATCCCCCAGAGCAACAAGGCTGGATGATCGCGTCGCTCCCGCACGGTCGTCCGAAATTCGGCGATCAATTGCTCAAGCGCTGATTCATTGCGATAATCAAACGCTTTCGCGGTCGGCAACTCCAGGCCCAACATGATTTTAAGACCCAATGCGTGAGCTTGGTGAAGGTAGTCGGCGATGTTAATCCAATCATAGTCGCGGCTGTTCCAAATGCGCGCAGCGTTCGCTCCGGCTGCTTTTAGTTCTTCCAGTTTGCCATAAGCTCCAGCTCCGCGGATGAAGAATGGGTGGCCATCAACGAGCAAGTGATGACCCACTTCCGGTTGATGGCGGAGTTCGACTGGGGACGATTGGGCGGAACTCATGCAGGCCATCATCATGAGAACGAAGAGGATCGGGAAGCGATGCTTTTTCGTCGCTTGGCGGTGGGGACCGCGCTCTGGTATCTGTTGCCTCATGAAATTGGCCATTATTTCCGACATCCACGATCACATTCCCAATCTTGAGAAAGCCTTGCCACAGGCCGCTGATTGCGACGCCCTGATTTGTTGTGGCGATCTGAATTCCCCTTTTGTGGCCAAGGCCTTGGGAGAGGGATACCGCGGCCCGATTCATGTGGTCTTCGGCAACAACGACGGTGACCGCTTCCGCATTGCTGCCATCGGAAGCCAATTTGATCAGATCACGTTTCACGGGGAATATGCCGAGCTGGAACTCGATGGGAAACAATTCGCCATTCAACATTTCGACAACATCGGCCGGGGGCTGGCTAAAGGGGAAGCCTTCGATGTCGTCTGTTTCGGGCACAACCATCAGTTCGAACTCTCGAAAGTCGGCAGGACTCAGATTATTAATCCTGGCGAGATCCTAGGACTGCTCAGCGGGACCGCCACCTTCGTCAAATACGACACAACGACTGGTGAAGCCGAAAAAATCGTGGTGGCTTAAACGCGCCGTCATCCGCCCTTCAAACCGAGTTTGGCCGCGTGGCCTTCGGCGATTTCCAGAAATGCCTGGAGCAAAACGGAGGGAGCGCCCTGCCAAAGGGCGGCAATCCTGAGTGGTTCAAACCCTTTCAGCGGCAATGCGCGAATCCCGTGAGGAACAGGCATGCCCGGGATCTGAACGCCAAGGCCAATGCCGAATCCTTGCCGCACATAGGTATAAATCAATTCGAGCGAACTCGCCTCGATGCCCGGCTCCCAGTAACACCCCCGTTTCCGGCAGGTCTCCAAAAATTCTTTCGCCAAGGTTTCACTGGGAGCAAACGAGATCAGGGTGGACTCCGGGGTCTCCTCGTCGAGCAAGGTCTTGGCTTTGCGCAATGGATGATCTTGCGGCACAAGCAGCACCGGTGGAAGGGCGACCAATTCCTTGCACCGCAACCCTGGTGCCGCTTTACCGCCCAGCTCCACAATCGCGAGATCGATCTCTTGCCGGGCAATGAGTTCTTCCGCCACCCGCTGATTCGATTCGCGCAGAGTGAACTTGAGCGGGTGCCCAAGACGCGATTCGAGCGATCGTAATAGCGCGGGTAAAAAATCGCGCAGAACCGGCATCGAAGCCGCGATTCGAAGCCGCCGTCCCGCGACACCCCGTATTTTCGCCTCCACCTCCTCCAACCCGCCGAAAAAAGGCGACACGAATTCATACAACTCCTCACCTGCCGAAGTGAGAGCGAACGGCCGTCGATTGAACAATTTGCAGCCGAGATCCTCTTCCAACTGCAAGAGCTGGCCGCTCATCGCCGGTTGCTGAATCCCGTAAGGCATCTGCCGGACCGCCGCCGTGATGCCACCGAATTTTGCCGCGTAATAAAAGAGTTCGAGATGATGAATGTTCATGAGGCCGGAGCTGGCACCGGGTCGATGGGCCGGGGAATGGCTTCGCAGATCGATCGCCAACCCGGGAAATTCCAGCGATTCGGGAACGCGCGGCATTGATCCGGTTTGACCTCATTGATGGAGCAATCGTTGCCTTGCAGAAAATAGCATTCCCCGTTCGGCTTATCGATCAACGCCAATCCCTGCCGGTCGGGACGCAGTCGGGTGAAGTTTTGAATGAATGTCGCCTCACTCATTCCACGGTATTTCGCGATCGCCGCCACCTCCTCCTCGCTGACCCGGACGAATCCCGGCCATCGGCAACAGGCCGTACACCGCTGACATTCCCACCAAATCGCTTGTTCTCCGTTGCCGTTTTTCGCGGGCGGGTTTAGAAAAGAGTCATGCGTTTGCTTGTGACCGGCGGCTGCGGATTTTTGGGGAGCAACTTTGTGCGACATGTTCTGGAGCATTACCGGTCGGCTTTAGTGACCAATGTCGATGCCCTGACCTATGCGGGCAACCTCTCGAATGTGGCCGAACTGGCTGAACAGCATGCCGGGCGGTATGAATTCTTTCAAGCCGATATCGCCAGTGCTTTTCATCTCGATGTCTTATTCAAAAAACATCGTTACTATGCCGTCATCAATTTCGCGGCCGAATCCCACGTCGACCGGAGCATCGATTCGCCGCAGAATTTCATTCACACCAACATTCTGGGTTCCAATATCCTGCTCGATGCAGCCAGGGCTCATGGCGTGCAACGATTCGTTCAAATATCGACCGCCAAAGTTTATGGACCGGCCCAGGGAGAGGCTCCCTTCTCCGAAGACCAGATCCCCTGCCCCACCTCGCCTTACGCCGCCAGCAAAGCTTCTGCCGATATGCTCGCTCTCACCGCTTGGAAAACCTATGGCTTGGAAGTGCAAGTGCTCCGGCCGAGCAACGTCTACGGACCGTATCAGCATCCGGAAAAATTACTGCCCCACCTGATCACCCGATTCCTGAATCAACAGCCCGTTCAACTTTACGGCGATGGCATGAATACGCGGCAATGGATCCATGTGCACGATGTCAGTCTGGCCATCATGACAACCTTGCTGGAAGGGAAACCAGGTGCTCTTTACAACGTGAACGAATCCGAGCCCATTTCGAACCTCGATCTGGCCAAGCAGATTGGATCCATTCTCCAGGTGAGCCCGGACCTCATCGAGTTCACCCCCGATCATCCCGCCAACGATCGGCGGTCCAGCATCTCCAACGCTCGAATCCAGAGCGATCTTGGCTGGAAACCAATTTTTCCACTGGAAGAAGGATTAAAACAGACCGTTGACTGGTACACCGCCAATCGATCCTGGTGGGAAGCTTCTCAACACACCACCACTCGCCCCTGAAATTTTTGTGCAAGAGGTCAAGTTTCGAAAAATAGGCAAATTTTGCTTGCTCGACATACTTTCGGTTGCCTTTAGTGTCGCCGTTGTTAAGATGACGTGTTTACATCTTGAAGCTCGCGGGATTTGCCCCTAATCATTCCGAAACCTTCATGACGTCCTGTCGCCAGACTTGACACCTTCCTTTTCCACCCCATTAATTTCGATCCCCCGAAACAACCCTCCAATCGCCCCCTTTAAACTCTGTTCCTTATGGTCAAGATCATCCTCATTGTTGCGGCCCTCCTCGCAATCGGTTCTGCTGTGCTCGGTTACATGAATATGTCGGCAATCGACGTCACGAAACAGGCGCTCGCGGACAAACAGACCGAAGTTGAGAATAAAGAAACCGAAATCTCCGAGCTCGCCTCCGAATTGGAAGCCAAACAGGCCGCTCTTGAAGAAGCACAAACGTTGTCCGCCAATGCCGAGCAGGAGATTGCTTCCGTTAAACGCGAAGTCAGCACGGCCAAACAATCGGTCAGCAAGCTCGAAAGCATGTTGACCGACAAAAACACCGAGATCGAGAACCTCAAAGGAGAATTGGCCAGCGTCAAAGAAGAATCGCAGCAAACGGTCCCGGATCAGCAAGTCGTCGAGCAGGCTTCCCAGACCAGCGAAACCATCAATCAAATGAAACAGCAGTTGGAAGCTGCCGAAATGGAAGCGAAACTGACCGCCGAGAAATTGGAAGCAGCTCGCAGCCGGGTCAAGACGCTCGAACAAGAATCTGCCCGTCGTGAAGGCGCGATCATGGCGAAAGGTTTGCAGGGCCAGATCCTCGCCGTGAACCCCGCTTGGAACTTCGTGGTCCTCAGCCTCGGCGATCGCCAAGGCGTCTCTCCCAACGCCGAAATGCTCGTCCGCCGCGGGGGCAAAATGATCGGTCGTATCCGCATCACTTCCGTCGAAAAATCGAACTCGATCGCCGATGTCGTCTCAGGAAGCGTTCCTTCCGGTATCAAAATCCGGCCTGGCGACACGGTGATTTATTCGGGAGCCAGTTCGGGATCCTGATTGTTCACCACACGATTTTTCAAGGTTTCGACCCGGCTTCGTGCCGGGTCTTTTTTTGTCTCGGAAGTCCTCAGAACGAGCCCCCGCCAGCGGAGTGCCCGGACTGGCGAAACGGCTCACTGATTCGCGTGCGTCTTTTCGTGCTCGGTCTCCACATAACGAGCCCAAAGCCAGCAAAGATCCGAAAGCCGGTTCAAATACCGCAGGATCTCTGGATTCACAGGATCGCCCGCCTCGGCCAGCGCAGCCACCCGCCTCTCCGATCGTCGGCAAACCACTCGGGCCTGATCCAGAAACGCCGATAAAGGGGTCGCCCCCGGCGTGGCCCAATGTTTGAAGGTAATCTGATGATTCTTCTCAAGATCATCGATCTGTTCCGTCAAACGATCGACCATCGTCCCGTCGACAAATTGGAACCCATCACCGCCATAACGTTGCTGATCCTCCTGCGCCACTGCCAGTTCCCCCATTAGCGTTACCAACTCTTTCTGCACGGCATAAATGGTGCCCGCAATCGTTGGTAACTCGCAATGAGCCCGCACCAAGCCCAAAGCCGCGTTCAATTCATCGCAGGTGCCATAGGCATCCACTCGGGCGTTCGTTTTGGAAACACGCCGTCCATACATCAGAGCCGTCGTTCCTTTATCTCCTGTCTTGGTTGCAATCGACATGCCCCAACCCTCGACCATGGATTCGCCTCACTCAAGTATCGTCGTCATGCGGATCGTGATAATGCGGATGCGAATGACTCACCTCCCCGTGCCGATGCGTGTGGGCATGATAATCCCCCGGCGGTTCCTGGCCACCGTGTGCATGGTGATGATGCTTATCCGGCAGCCCGCGATGCATCCAAACCAACCGCAAACGCCCGACCCAAATGACCCCTGCCGCCACGAATAACAGGCAGCCAAAACCATACGCCCCAATTCTGAATCCAAACCAATCCGTCAGGAATCCCGCCAGCGGATACGTCACGCCCCACCCGGCATGACTCAACGAAAAATGGGCCGCGAAAATATCAGCCCGTTCCGCTTCACCACTGTTTCCCGCCAGCAATTCATTGCCGTAGATGCCAAACATGCATTGGCCCGCGCCGCAGATCGCCCAGCCACCCGCGAGCATCCAGAAATTCTGAATACTCCCCACCAAAAACAACATCGCAATGATCAACGCCGGCGCCAACAACACCACCACTCGCCGTGCTCCCCGGGCAGCGCGCCCATACCAAGCCGCGCCCAACACGGAGCCGACGCCGTAAGCCGTCATCGCCCAGGCATAATAAGCATCCGGCAAATGCAAAGCGTCCTTCACAAAATCAATCGTTGCCACCAAGACGAAACCACCCACCACACTCACTTGCAGTGCCAGGAAAAGACTCTCTCGTAAGCCTGGCCGGAGCCACATGGCTTTGATCCCATGCATGGCCGACGCCGGCGCCCGGTCCGTGCTTCGAAACGCTAATCGCGGCAAAGCAAAGATCAGACCGGCGGAAACGAGAAATGTCAGGGCATTCAGCATGAAATTGCCGCGGAAACCGATGGTTGCGATCACCAACCCGGCCAGGGAGGGGCCGAGGATATTCGAGAGATCATAAGCCATCGCTCCGACCGCTAACGCCTTCGGATATTGCCCCTTGGTGACGACCCCTGGAATCGTCGCTTTATAGACCGGTGTGAACAGCGCCGAACCGAGATTGAGGACCACCGCCAGCGCATAAATCTGCCAGACTTCCCTCACGAAAATGAAGCCGGTCACCACGGCCGCCCGCATCAGATCGCTCGCGATCATCGCCCGTTTGCTGCCCATCCAACGGGCGGCCAACCCCGCCCACGGCGCGGCAAAGACCACCACGACAATGCGAATTGTGAGCGTGATCCCGAGCACGATCGATGCCGACGCGCCGACCAATTGATGCGCCAGCAAACCGAGCGCCACCGAACTCAGCCCACTCCCGATCAGACTCGAAGCATGAGCCACAAATAATCGGACGAACAACGGTTGGCTCCATAATCCAGAATTCGCGCTCGCTGCTGGCATACCATCCATTCATGGCAAACCCGCCGACCGGTTTCGACTCCTTTTTCCATAGCCGCTCGTCCGCAGCCCGTTCTATATGAACAGCGCAACGCTTTTCACGTAACCGAATAAACTGACGGGTCAGCTCTTCTCTCTCCGCTTATCATAATTCCGTGCAATCCCCCCCGATCTCTCCATAATTTTCGAATGCCTCAAGTTGACCCTCCTCCCGAACTCACCCTATGGCGACGGGGTAAAGTGCGCGAAGTCTTTGCTTTTCACGACGATCAACTCCTCATCGTCGCCAGTGACCGAATCTCCGCTTTCGATTGTATCCTGCCCACCCCCATCCCGCGCAAAGGAGCGTTGCTGACTGCCCTTGCCAATTTCTGGTTCAACTTTTTTCACGAAATCCCGCATCACGTGATCACCGCCGATCCCGAACGGATGCCCGCTTCCATTCGCGCTTTTGCCGCGGCACAAGAAGGCCGGGCGGTCCTTGTCAAACGCACCGAACCGCTCGCGGTCGAATGCGTCGTCCGCGGCTATCTCGCCGGTTCGGGTTGGAAAGAATACCAACGCGATCGTCATGTCGGCGGCCATCCGTTTCCCGAAGGATTACAGCTGGCGTCCGAATTACCCGAACCTCTCTTCACACCCTCCACCAAGGCCGCCGTCGGTGATCACGACGAAAATATCGATTGGGATCAATGCGTCTCGATTCTCGGACAATCAGTCGCCGAACAAGTCCAGGAACGCAGCCTCGCCCTCTATCGCCAAGCGCGCGAGCATGCGGCTGCGCGCGGACTCATCATCGCCGATACCAAATTCGAGTTCGGCATGCGAAATGGTGAGCTGCTCCTTATCGACGAAATCTTTACCCCGGACTCCTCCCGGTTCTGGCCAGCCGACCGCTGGCAACCAGGACATAATCCACCGAGCTTCGACAAACAGCTGGTCCGCGATTACCTCGAAACGCTTGACTGGGATAAAACGAATCCGGCACCCGAACTGCCGCCTGCGATTGCGCAACAGACCGCCGATCAATATGCCGAAGCTTACCGGTTGATCACCGGCCCGCCTCTTGCCTGATCCCAAATGGAATACGACTCCGCGATCGATCGGTTCCTCCGTTACCTCGCCACCGAGAAAGGGTGCTCGGATAATTATCAGTTGGCCTTGCAACAAGCCTTGGAACAATTCCGGCGCTGGCTCGAAGCCCATCGTTCCTCGACTAAACCAGCTTCGGTTTCCTCCGAGGATCTGACCGCTTACCTCGGGAGTCGGCGCCAGGCGGGACTCGCCTCTGGTTCAGTCAAACTCGAGGTCGTCGCTTTACGCCTGTTTTTTCGCTATCTAGCTGCGCGCGGATGGATCCCCACCGACCCAGCGGTCCACTTACCTCTGCCCCGGCTCGAACACCATCTGCCGGAAACCTTGGATGAACCTCTGGCGCGCCAACTGGTCGAGGGGATTCCCGAAAGCCGATCCTTCGCCCAACGCGATCGCGCGATTCTTGAACTTCTCTACGGCAGCGGTGTGCGAGTCACGGAACTCGTTCGTGCCCGACTCGAACATTTGGATGAAGAAGAAGCCTTCATGCGGGTCACCGGCAAAGGCGATAAAACACGACTGGTTCCGCTCGGCAAAAAATCTATGGTTGCCGTGCAGGAATACTTGCGGTTGGACCGGCCGAAGCTAGTGAAAGGGAAGACCGATTCCACCCTCTTTCTCTCCAACCGCGGCACCCGCCTGTCCCGCAGCCGCATCCTCCAGATCGTCAAAGAAATCGGGCGCGCCGCCGGGATCGAACAGAATCTTTACCCGCATCTGCTCCGCCATTCGTTCGCCACACACCTGCTCAGTAACGGGGCCGATTTGCGGGTCATCCAGGAATTGCTCGGCCACGCCAATATCGGCACGACCCAGATCTACACACAAGTGACCAACGACCGGCTTCACCAAGTCCACAAGCAATTCCATCCGCGCGGCCGGATGGAATCATCGTAAAGCAACGCAAAATCGCACTCAGCTTCCTCACCCCAGCGCCGCTTGGTAATGGGCCAAATCCTGCTCCGAAAAACAGCAGAACGTCACCTCGAACCCACTCTCGCGGCAGGCTTCCACCGCAATCGCCGCAGCACGATCCGCCGGAAATCCAAAGATGCCGGTGCTGATGCAGGGAAAGGCAATGGAACGGACATCCTCCAATTCCGCAGCGAGCTTGAGCGACTCGCTATAGCAAGATTCCAGAAGCTCATCTTCCCGATGGTCGCCGCCGCGCCAGACCGGGCCGACGGTGTGAATGACATAGCGCGCTGGCAGACGATAGCCTCGGGTCCGTTTGGCCATTCCAGTATCGCACCCTCCCAACAACCGGCATTCCGCCACCAGTTCCGGACCAGCGGCCCGATGGATGGCGCCATCCACCCCGCCACCCCCAAGCAGCGAGGAATTGGCGGCGTTCACGATCGCATCCAGGTGTAGAGTGGTGATGTCAGCAACAACGGCGTTCATAAGGGAACCTGAAATCAGAAATGAGGCGGTGAAAAGCGAAAATCGAGGTTCCTCAATGTTTCATCAATCCCTTCGGACGCGCCTCGTTGCCGGTAGCGCACTCAGAAACTTGTTCCAAGTTCCTCTACGGCTGAGATCAGACGCCTCTCGATTGAATTTCGGGGCAACCACCTAGCTCACTCCGCCAGTTGCCCCAATCAGCATGCCCTGCGCTTCCAAGGGCCACGCGCACCCACTTTCAAATCAGACCCCGAGGTTTACCCTTTCGATTTTCTGCTCCCGTCGGCAAGATGAACCGATGGCTTTTCAACAAGACTTCATTTGGGGCGCGGCGACCTCTTCCTACCAGATCGAAGGCGCCGCCCAGGCCGATGGCAAGGGGACTTCGATTTGGGATACTTATTGTGAACAACCCGGGCGCATCCTGGATGGCAGCTCCGGCGAAGTCGCTTGCGACCATTACCATCGATACGCCGAAGATGTCGATCTGATGGCCGATATCGGTCTTCGCGGGTATCGGTTCTCCCTCTCCTGGCCGCGCATTATGCCGGAAGGCACCGGCGCGGTGAATGAGGCTGGTCTCGATTTCTACGACCGTCTGGTCGATGCGCTTCTGGCAAAAGGCATTCAACCTTTCGCGACGCTCTACCATTGGGATTTGCCGCAAACCCTCTTTTCACAGGGCGGTTGGATGAACCCGGCAAGCCCCGGTTGGTTCGAACAATACGCCGCCGCCGTCGCAAAACGACTCGGCGATCGGGTCCGCAATTGGTTCACCCTGAATGAGCCCCAATGCTTCATTGGACTCGGCCTCTGGAGCGGCGATCAGGCGCCCGGCTTGAAGATGGGCTGGAATGATATCCTGCTCGCCGCGCATCACGCCTTGCTCGCTCACGGTCTGTCGGTGCAAGCGATCCGGGAACATGCCGCTCGACCTCCGAAAATCGGAGCGGCTCCGACCGGCACCCCAATGATTCCCGCAACCAATACCGCCCGTAATATCGAGGTGGCTTATGAAGCGACCTTCTCCGTGCCGGAACCCACCACTTGGAACTTCAGTTGGTATACGGACCCGATCTTTCAAGGGCATTACCCCGAAGATGGCCTCCGGATCTTCGGCAACGATGTCCCGAAATATAGCGACCGTGACATGGCTGTTATCCATCAGCCACTCGATTTCTGCGGTCTCAACATCTATCACGGCCGGCAAATCGCGGAGGATGGGACGAAGTTGGAACGGCCCGCAGGCTTTCCTTTGACCGCCATGAAATGGCCGCTCACCCCTGAGGCACTTTATTGGGGACCCCGTTTCTTCCATCAACGCTATGGGCTGCCGATTTACATCACGGAAAATGGATGCTCGATGAATGATTGGATCGACGCCGACGGTCGGGTGCCCGATTTTCAGCGCATCGATTATCATCGCCGTTATCTTCGAGCTTACCGGCGGGCAGCGGCCGAGGGCATCCCGTTGCTCGGTTATTTTCTCTGGAGTTTCATGGATAATTTCGAGTGGTCCAAGGGATACACCGAGCGATTCGGGTTGATTCACGTCGACTTCCAGACGCTGCAACGGACCCCGAAAGCATCTGCCAACTGGTATCGCGAAGTCATCGCATCAAACGGCGAAAATCTTTAATAAAACACTGCGCAACTGATTGCGCGGCTTCCTCATTGCCAGCCATCGGTTCAGAGCGAAGTTGTTTCCTACCTTCAAAACCATGACAACGACCGCTATTGCTACATCAACATTTTTACATCACGACTTTGCCGAAGAATATTGGGAAAAAGGGTATACCGTGCTGCGCGGTGTCTTTGCACCGGACGAAATCGAGGATCTCGCGCGCAGTTTCGACCGCGCTTATGCCGAGGGCATGACCCATCACGCCACTTGGCGTCATCAAAACCGAGTTTTTTGGATCGATCATCATGAGTCAATCGGTCGCTACGTCCGCGGCTGCCAATGGCAAAGCTGGGTCGATCCACTCCTGGCCCAAATCCGCACGGATCCGCGAATGCTGGCGATTCTCGAGCCGCTCATCGGGAATCACCTCAAACAGATCATCAATCAAATGCACTGGAAAACGCCTGGCACCGGCCAGACCTGGGGGCTGCATCAGGATTGTCGCTCGCGAAAGCCGAGCCATTGTTTTCGGGATCTGGCGACTAGCTACGTCCAAACCGGGCTCGCCATCGACCGGCAATGGGCCGGGAACGGCGCGATGAAAATCGTGCCCGGCAGCCACAAAAAAGGTCTGCTCGCCGCCATGCAAGGAGGTAGCCATCGTGAGGAACGGACGGACGCCGTCAGCCAAGCCGGGTTCGATCCGGACGAAGCGATCGATGTCGTGATGGAACCAGGCGACGTCGCGCTCTGGGGTCCCTACACGATTCATGGCGGTGGGATCAACACGACCGCCGACAATTTTCGCCGTCTTTACATCAATGGCTATGTGAAGTGGGATAATTGCGACCGTGGCCAACCCGCCTTTCTCGAGGGCAACCCCGTTCCCCTCACGATTCCAGCCCTCATCCAATATGAACATTTATACGACCGTCCGGAAGCGCATTACGCCAACGATGCGGCGACTTTAAAGCCGAGCGATTGATCGGTGCGCGGGAATCGCTCCGCTGCGTCTTTCATCCCCTTCATGCAATCGGTTCTCATCATCGGTCAAGGCATCGCGGGAACCCTGCTCGCCTGGCGGCTGCACCAACGCAGCATCCAGGTGACAATCGTCGATGACGCACGGCCTGGCCGATCCTCAGCGGCCGCCGCCGGTCTGTTAAACCCCATCACCGGCCGCCGATTGACTCTCGCGGATCGCGCCCCTGAGTTGCTCCCTGTCGCCACTCGATTTTACCAAGAACTCGAACAGCATGGTTCCCATCGCCCGCTCTTTCATCCGATGCCGATCCTTCGCGAGTGGCAAACAAGCGAGGAACAAACCCTCTGGCAACAACGCCGTAACGAACCCCATTACCTAGATTTCGGCGAGGCCATCGACGATGCCGAATTCCCGAAAGGAGCACTCGTGATTCGTGGCGGCGGGTGGATCTCGTATGATCATTTGCACGAAATCCCCGTGAAATCCGGCATTCCTGTTCGGAGGGCCACCCTCACGACCCACGATCTCGATTGCCGGACCGAAGGGGTTTTCTGGCAGGATCAACGCTGGGATGCAGTCGTCTTTTGTCATGGATACGCTCCCGAGACGCTGGCCGCACGCGGGCTCGATTGGAATCCTGCGGCTGGCGATATTCTCACGGTTCGTCTGCCAGGATGGGATGCGAGCAGGATCCGAGTCAGAGAATGGTTCACCATCCCGTTGGGAGGAGAACGATACCGCGTCGGCTCGACCTACCATCGCGATGATTTATCAGTGCATCCCCAAGCGCACCGGGCAGAGCAGCTCTGCCGAACGATCGCCGACTGGACGGGATGCCAGCCGGAAATCCTCGATCACCGGGTCGGCATCCGGCCGAGTCTCCGGCGTCGCCGCCCCTTGATCGGCCGCTTGCCGCAGCTCCCGCGGGCCTATGTTTGCAATGGGCTCGGCTCAAAAGGCGGTCTCTGGGCGCCGTGGGCCGCCTGGCATCTGACAGCGCTGCTTCTCGGCGAAGCGAGTCCGGACCCTGTGCTGCGACCGCCTGCTCCCGAGCGGCCGGTGCGTTTGACGACCCTGGCCCATCAACAGGTTCGCCTCTTCCTGTCGCAAGGGGCCTGCGCCATCGATGCCACCGCTGGCAACGGGCATGACACCGTTTTTCTCGCGGAAATGGTCGGCGAGTCAGGCCGCATCTTTGCTTTCGATATTCAAGAGGGGGCCATCGCCAAGACCCGGCGACGGCTGGAAGCACACGGATTGGCGCATCAAGTCACCCTGTTTGCCGGTTCCCATGCGGAAGTGCCTCGCCAGCTGCCTATCAATCGGCCGGAACGTTTCCAGGCTGTCATGATGAACCTTGGTTATTTGCCGGCCGCTGATCATGCCATCATCACGCAGGCAGCTTCCACCCTGACGTTTCTTCAGTCCGTTCTCCCCTTGATGGATCAGGACGCCATCATATCCGTGCTGGCTTACCGAGGGCATCCCGGCGGTGAAACCGAGCACGCCGCAGTCGCTGCCTGGATGGCGGATCAGAAAAGCGGAGGCTGGCAACTCCAGCGGTGCACCGGCGATCAGCCCAACAGTCCAGAGCTGTTTCTGCTCTGGCGCACCCGCTCAGGTGAGTGCCATCTCAACGTTGAATCAAAAACGCCAGAACACTGAGCTGTTGCTCCAACAGACTGTCGAGGGTATCCGCCCGCACCATCAGCGCGCGTAGCCGCTCCTTCACAGGTTCACCGGCCAATGCCAGGGAGCGCATGGCTCGCAACTCCATCAAAATGGTTCGCACCTCGATGAGCCACGATTCAGCCGCTGGGCTCACGGTTCCCTGCAGCGCCTCGACCCGTTGCAGAATCTTCGGCGCCAGCTTGTCGTAAGCTCGAAACCCATATTTCGACGTCGCCATGATGCAGATCACGAAATCCTGCATGACTGAACCTACCTTGCCGAGCGAGGTAGCATGAGAAAGGCGTTTGGGCCGTTCGCCATCCAACTGCCGGAGTAAAATCTGAGCGGAATAGTGAGTGGGTATCAGTTCCAACACCGCTTCCAACCGCATTCGGGCTTTGCGGGACTCTCCTTGGCTCTGGCTTTCCCGCGCTTGAGCGAAAAGCTTCATCGCGGTTCGGATCCGTTCAGGACGATCCCGCCGGGCCAGTTCCATGGCTTCGTCGAGTGTTCGGCAGCCGATGACCTGCCGTTTCCAAAGCAGTTTCTCACGCCCCATGAGAAGCAGATCCTGCACTTCTTCGAGGACGCCGAAAGGGACGATCACGATGTCTCCCCGAGCCGCGGCCACTTTGTAAGCCACGCCGCTCACTTGCCCCACGCCGACGGGCGGTTGAAAGGTTCCGGTCACGGCTACCCTCTCTGCGAGAGGGATATCATCGAGCGCCGATTTGGCCATGACCGCCATGGCCAACCCAGCAGAGGCGCCATCCAGTTTACCCGTTCCTGATCGTTCGTATTTCAGGGAGATACGGCGTCCGTTCGGGTGGAGTTTTCGGATCGCTTCTCCAGCGGTCGAAACAGAGCCGCGAAATGCGGGGCCGATATTTTCCAAATCACCTTCGAGCCCGACTCGACCGATCTTCCCTGGCGGTTCTGTCTGGGCCGTCAAACTCAGTTGCAAACGGCTACCAGACCAGTCGCCGAGACCGCCCATCCTCACGGTTAACGCATCAATCCTTCGCGTCGCCACGACTTCCGGCGTCTCTTCGAGAAGCTCACGACCCTCATGGATGAATGACCAATCCGCTGGGGCCAAGAAAAGTTCAGTCACCCCGGTATCGACCGGCTCCCCCCCAAGAGCGCGAGCCAATTCCGCCAATCGCTTCGCTAACATCTCGTTGCCCTCCCCACCACGGAACTTCAGAAACTTCGCGACCTCATAGAAATAGATGGCGGACTTCTGCTGATCATAAAATTGCCTAATTCGAGGAGCGCGCCAGGTCATCCATCGATGCGTGTTGAGCTGGATCTCGAGATTCTCTGGATCCAGATCGCGCGCCAAAAATAAGAGCCGCTCATTGATCGGACTTTTCCGCCATTGCGTGGGTTCCTGGATGTTGCCCAAAAGGTAACGTGCCAACGTGCGGCGGGTATCGACATCCAGCTCATGCTCGGATTCGCCACCGATAGCGGAGGTCGCCATCACGATGCATCCCAAAAGGACGATCAATTCCCTCACCCACCGACAAAACGGGCATTCAGCCATGCCAGATATTCAACCCCGAATCGCCAGAGAAAACAACTGCGAATACAACTCGTCATGAGCAATGAGCGCATTTCCCAAAAAGCGAGTCCTTCCTTCGCGTGGCGACAACCCGCCGACCCGCTGAAGCTCAGGCCAAGAAATGGCCCGCGAAAGCGGGGCAGTCACCCAGCTCATCATCCCTTGCGCAAATCCTCCCATCCCATTTCCATCAAACCCGACTCGTCAGGTTTGCTGGACAGCCCCCGCAAATTTTTGGATCCGGCTCAACAACTGGGAAAGTCCGTTCGCTCGATTGGGACTAAGCAAATTTTTGATCCCGGCTCGCTCGACAAAATCGGTCGTCAATCCCGTCACTTCCTGCGGGGTCGCTCCGCTGTAAACATAGCAGACAATCGCCGCCACACCTTTGGTGATGAACGCGTCCGCATCGGTTCTGAAATCGCATCGTCCATCAACCAGATCATTGACCAGATAAAGATTGGAGACACACCCAGGCACCAGTCGCTCCTCGGTCTTGGCTTCATCAGGAAGACCGTCCGAAATTTTGCCCCGCCGAATCACTTCGAACAACCGTTCTTCATCATCGGGAAAAAGTTGGAGTTCTTCGACAATTCGTTCGGCACGCGTGGCAGGAGTGTCATTCATCAGGCGCGAAACTAACGAGCCTTTCCGGTGACGTCATCCGATTTTTGCAGGATCAAATCGAAAAGCGGGCTGATGAAAAAGTAGCTCTGCGATGGGGCGCAAAGCCGAAACGAAGCCGTGCCAGCACTTGGCAACGCCGGAGCCGGTGCCCAGCGGGGTAGCGCGTGGCAAGAACCATTCAGCGCGCCCTGCATGTCCGATGAATCTCGACAAAGGCCGACGGTCCAGATGAGGCTGGCGGCATGTCAGAAGAACGCGTTCTCGTCGTACCCCGATCATTGTTTGATGAGTTAGGGGCGTTTCAGGGGTTGAAATTTGGTGCCGCCAATTACCTGGCTGCCTTTCTAGCCGAGGGCCAAGCTCAGTTCCTCGCCCGATCGGCCGCGGAAGACGATCCGAGCTTCAAACAATTGATCCCATACCTGCTGGTCGAGCACCACGGCCAAGTGCTTCACTATGTGCGGGGGAAAAAGGGTGGCGAATCTCGGCTCGCCTCGAAAGGTTCGATCGGCATCGGAGGCCATATCAACGATCAGGACCTCAGCGACGGCGGGCTCTTCGATCAAGCCGCCTACGATCGGGCCGTGAGGCGCGAGCTTCATGAGGAGCTCGACATCGACACCCCTTACCGGCACCAGCCCATCGCCCTGTTGAACGACGATTCCAATGAAGTCGGCGCCGTTCATCTCGGCATTGTGCATGTGGTGCATCTGGAGGCTCCCAGGGTCGGTCCAGGCGAAGCCGTGATCGAAGAACTCGGCTTCCTCCCTCCAGAACAAATTTTCGAACGTCACGAACGCCTCGAAACCTGGTCGAAGATCTGCACCGATCATTTGCTGGAAATTCTGACCGAAAGTGAGCGCCAGGTTGCGGAAGCCGACAAATGAGGCGAATCTCCGCTCTGTGATCAGCCAGACCGAGACGGACATGAAGGGGCCAGATCCGACATGCTACGACGCCGACGTGATCGTGCTTGGCGGCGCCTTCGCCGGCGCCTCGGCCGCCCTACTCATTAAACGGCGTCACCCGCATTACCGCGTCGTCATTCTCGAACGCGGCGTTCGTTTCACTCGTAAAGTCGGGGAATCCACCACCGAGATCAGCTCCTGCTTCATGGTGCGGCAACTCGGTATCGGAGCGCATCTGGCGAATGAACAGTTGCCCAAGCAGGGCTTGCGGTTCTGGTTCGATCGCACAGGAGAAGAGTCCTTCGACCAATGCGGAGAAATCGGCCCCCAATCCCAAGTCCGCCTGCCTGCTTACCAGCTCGACCGGGCCAAATCCGATGCGCACCTCCTCGAACTCGCCGCCGCAGAAGGTTGCGAAGTTCGGCGTCCCGCCAAGCTAACCCACTTCGATCCGGACCAGAACGGCGTCCGCATCGAGTTCGAGGAATCAGGCGAGCAACGGCAAATGCGAGCCCGTTGGCTGATCGATGCCTCCGGACGTGCCGCTGTCGCCGCCCGCAAACTCGGCCATTATCAGTCGCTCGCCGCCCAACATCCGACCCATAGCATCTGGGCCCGATTCCGCGGCATGCGCGACATTGAGAGCGCCGCCTCCCGCGCCGCCCACCCCAGTGCCGCCAATCCTTGCCGAACCTCGCGAGCCCTTGGCACCAATCATCTCGTTGGCTACGGCTGGTGGTGCTGGATCATTCCCCTGCGAGGAGGGGATTTTAGTGTCGGGCTCGTTTACGATTCGCGCCTCTTCGATGCCAGCCAGTTGCACGGGGCCAATCTCGGTGAAAAACTGAAAAACCATTTACTCACCCATCCCGTGGGCCGCGAATGGTTTCAAGAGGCCGAACCATTACCGAACGACGCGAAAGCATTTTCAAATCTTCCCTATCAAGTGAAAACGATCGGCGTGCCCGGCGTGATCATGGTCGGGGATGCCGCCGGATTTATGGATCCACTTTACAGTTCGGGCCTCGATTTCGCCGCCTTCACCATTTCGCATGCCGTCGAAATCGTCTCGAACCACTCGACGCCCGCCACAGCAGGCGCGGACCTCAATCGTCTCAACGAGGGCTTCGCCCATGCCTTCGACCAATGGATGGCGGCCATTTATTTGGATAAATATTATTATCTCGGCGACGCCGACCTCATGAGCACGGCGATGCTCCTGGATGTCGGCGCCTTTTTCATCGGACCCGTGCAGCTGCTTTATATGGATACCCCGAAAGGGTTCCTCGATTTTCCTTATTCCGGTCCGATCGGCGGCGCCTTTGCCGCTCTAATGAAATGCTACAATCGGCGGCTCGCCCACATTGCCAGGAAACGGAAAGCCGCTGGATGTTATGGTCTGCACAATTTGAATCGCCGCGAACTTTACCCCGGCTTCGGCCCCGGAACGGCCGCGCTCCCGCTATTCCTTCGAGGCTTGGCAAAATGGGCCAAAGCCGAATACAGCGCGTTGTTCCTTCCGAACCCATCTTCCACGGCCACCTCGCCAGAGCAGGCATCCAACGCCTCCGATCTGCCCGCGGATGTCCCGGCGAAAACTTGACGAGATCGAAGTCGCCAATCCGTTCAGCCCTTCGATTGGATGAAACGATTTTCGTTGTTTCCTTCGTGGCCGGTAAATTTCCGAAACGGCCAGCGGGTCGCCTCGCCGCGCTTTCACCTTTTATGATGACGGGGAGAATAGTAGGCTATTTCTCTGAGGTCACGCGAAACCTCATAGAGCCCATCGCCGGAAGATTTCCATGTATTCGCACCCCACGCCGTTTCAATCCAGAGTCATCTGGCGATCACTCACGCTCTTCGCCGTGGTCGCCAGTGTGGTTTTGGTTCTCGGCGTTCTCTATTATTTCACCCAAGCAGTCGCTTTCCTGCAGCCGGTTCTCATCCCATTCGCCATCGCCGCAGTCTTGGCTTTCCTTCTCTGTCCTGTAGTGGATCGACTCGAAGCGTGGCGGTGCAATCGCCTCGCCGCAGTCATCCTCCTTTTTGTGGCTTTGCTGATCGCCTTTCTAACGCTGGGCTTTCTCGTTGTCCCCCGCATTTACAATCCCATCGCTCATTTCATCGAAAACCTCCCTCAACATGCTGATACCATCAACAGCCGGGTGAGCACCTGGGTTAATGGCCTCGAACATTGGCAACCCCTGCAAGAGCCGGGGCAATCAGGCGGCACCGAACAATTCCTCGGGCTTTATAATGGACAGGAATTGAATAATTACCTGGAAGGCCTCGTAGGAGCGGGCGAGCGAGCGCTACCCGGTTTCTTCGATCAAATTGGCAATTTTCTCACCACCAGCTTGGGCGGTTTCCTCGGTGTTTTCGGTTTTCTCTTCAACCTGATCGTGATCCCAGTCTACTTGTTCCTCTTTCTGCTCAACGCTCCTAACATCGCAAAAACCTGGAAACATTCGCTTCCTTTACGCCAATCCGAAATCAAACAGGAGGTCGCAACGGTTCTGGAACGTATCTACGGTTATCTCGTTGGCTATTTTCGGGGACAATTGCTGGTCGCTTTGATCGATGGCTTCCTGATCACGGTCGCGCTTTTGATTATGGGGCTTGATCTCGCTTTCCTCGTCGGATTGATCGTCGTGATCTTCGGAATGCTGCCTTACGTCGGCGTCATCTTATCGCTGATTCCCGCCCTGCTCTTCGCCGCATTTCAGTTCGGCGACTGGCAACATCCCCTGGCAACTCTGATCATCTTCGTGGTGATCCAAAATTTCGACGGGTTGGTCATTGCCCCCTGGATTATCGGAGACCGCGTGGAGCTGAATCCGCTGACGGTCATCGTTTCAATCTTCTTCTGGGGATTCGTCTTCGGTGGCCTACTGGGCGCCCTCCTCGCGGTGCCGCTCTCGGCGTCGATCAAAGTGCTGCTCGAACGTTATGTCTGGCGTAACGACGACCATCAACAAGTGAGCCCCGCCGCGACCGAAACTCCCGCTCCGGGCTAATTTCACCACCTAGTGAAATTCGATCTCAAGGCGTTTCACCGAGCCGTTCGGCTCCGCAAGCGCGCCTGACGGCATGTCGCGCACCAGGGGCATCGCCGACTCGACCGTATTGCGCATCTCCAGGAACCCGACCGTCAAATTACCAATCGGATGAATGGTGAACGGCCCATTCGTCTCGCCCTGCCCCGTAACTGCTTCATTGATCCGTATCGTCACCTCGCCAGTCGCCGCCATGACCACCTCCAGCCGGGCCCTCTTCTCCGGTATGGAACCAGCACTCTCCACGATCGTTGTGACCGGATGAAATCGCCGCCAACCAATCGGGCGCTTCACATTGCGGAAAACAAAAATTGGCCGGCGTTCCCGAAGATAAAGCGCCATCCCAGCAACGAATCCGTTGTAATGAAGCAATAGCGCTTCATCGCGGCTCGGACTCACCTCCATGCGGATGGTGAACGCCCGATCCTTCCATCCAGGCGCCACGCAGCCGAACCGAACCGTGGCTCCATCCTGAAGCTCAGCCACTTCCTCATCAACTGTCTCGAATTTTCGATGAAGTGGAATGACCTCCTCCCGGGGAAGGCTTCGCCGTAAGTGTTCTTTCACCTCCCTCCAATCTGGATCCGCAGCCAAATTCACTTCCTCTTTCCGATCGGTCGCTGGATCGTAAAGTTCCTCAGTTCCGTCGGCGTAATGCAAATACGTCGCTGTCCGCGTGCGTAACGCATGATTCCCCGGACCATAGGTGGTGAGAGCCGGCCGTTCCCAGGGTGCCTCCCCATCATTGAGAAGTGGCATCAGGCTTTCTCCGTCCCATTCCGGACGGGCCGGAAGCCGACAAAGATCCGCAAGTGTCGGGTAGAGATCAATCGTGCTCACCGGCGTCCCGCAAACGCCGCCGCGGTCGCCGGGTCGACGGATAATCAAAGGGACGTTGGTCGCCGACTCCCATAGCGCCCATTTCTTCCAATGAAAATGATCACCGAGACTCCATCCATGGTCGGAAGTAAAAACAACCATGGTGTTATCCGCGTGAGCCGAACACTCCAGAGCTTTGATAACTCGACCCACACATTCATCCAGGAAACTCACGCAGGCAAGGTAGGCATGAATCACTTCACGCCGTCTTTTCTGATCATCCAAATGGTAGTGGATACCGCCTAGAAACTCGATATTCTGTGAATTGAGCGCGATCTGTTTGGCCATCTCCGGCAAGCCTTCAAACGCAGCCTCATCCGGCTCGGGCACTTCGATATCCGCTGGATCATAGAGATCGAAAAAGCGTTGGGGCGCAGCCAAAACCGTGTGCGGCTTCACGAACCCGGCCGCCAGGAAGAACGGCTTTTCCTGGCATTGCCCCAGCATCTCTTCACAGAATGCGACCGTTCGATAATCGATCATGCCGCGTTCCTGCGATGCATCGAGCGGTCCATAATCCAGATTGCCGCGGCTGGAGTCGATGACCCCTTCATACGGGTGCGCCATGCGTGGATGAGAATCGATCCCGAGCCGCTTCCGCCGTTCCGCAAGTCCAGCCATCGTCGATGCTTCCTCACATAACCCATCCCAATTCGCCTCGCCGGTCGCTGCCACTGCATCGTTCTCTTCAATATTAAACTTATGAAAAATCTTCCCCGAACTCAATGTCCGATACCCATGTCGGCGGAACCAAAGTGGCATTGGCAACGCTTCCCGCAAACCCGCCGATCGCGTCCACGGACAATCGTCATCCCCCATGAATCCGTTCAAATAACAACCCGACCGATGCGGATGAACCCCGGAAAGAAGCGCCGTTCTTCCTGGCAAACAAATCGGCGCCGGACATTGCGCATTCGTAAATAACGTCCCCCCCGCCGCCAGCCGGTCAAGGTTCGGTGTAATGGCCGAGGGATATTTTCCAGCGCAGCGAATCCAGTTATTCAGGTCATCGACCAGGATGAACAAGACATTGGGAGCGGACACACACCCATGTTGCCAACCTGACGCCCGCCAACAATCCTTTGGTTTTCGGACCGTCCGACGTTTTTTCTTTCCTTGCTCCTTTCGCCTCCGGCAAATTAGTGAAATGCCTCCCGCACGCGTGACCATTCGCCAACTCGCGGCCCGGCTCGCCTTATCGAAGAGCACCGTTTCCGCTGCTTTAGCCGGCGATCACCGTGTCCGGCCCGCCACACGTGAACGGGTAGTTGCCGAGGCACAAGCGCTCGGTTACCGTCCCCATCCCCATTTTCGCATTCTGGGAGCCCAACGGCGGCAAGGCTCTGTGAATGAAGGCTCCACGATTGCCTTGCTCATGCGCTCGGCTGATCTCTCGCGCACCCCACGCTATTCCACCGCCCGCAAACGCGCCCGCGAACTCGGCTATCGCACTGAGGTCTGGCCCATCGATCATTATCCCGATCCACTCGAGCTCGCACGCATCCTCTATCATCGCGGGATTCAGGCTTTGCTCCTGGTAACAGGTTGCCGGTTCGACACCGGCGCCGATTTTCCTTGGGATCACTTCGCCGTTGTCGCCACCGGTCACCGAACGGGTCCCGCGACGGTCGATCGACTCGAGCACGACACCTTCGTCGGTATGCAAATTGCCTGGCAAAAAATTCGCGCTGCCGGCTGGCGACGGATCGGGGCTTACCTTCCCTTTGATCCACCTAATCCAACTCTGCGCGATCAGAAACGGCTCGCCGCTTTCCGTTTTTTTCAGGAACAAGACTCCCGGCATCAAGACCGGCTCCCTCCCCTCCAAGCGCCCTTCGGACAACCCGATCCTTTCCGGCATTGGTTCGAAACCCATCGGCCCGAAGCCGTCATCGGAATTACCGACGCCCCCATCACCGATCAACGGTTTCTTCCTACCAATTGCGCCCCCCTACCCTTCGTCAATCTGCAGATCGGTGAGCGGCCTCGCCAAACCGCTGGGGTTCGAGTCTACGGGACTCAAGCGCAAATCGCCGCCGTCGATTGGCTCGATGAAAAAATGCGGCTCGGTCTGTTCGGTCTATCCTCCCCCGCGCGCACCATCCTGCTCGAGCCGGAATGGCAAGCAGGCAAATCGTTCTGGCCACGACCGAATGTTACGGGTCGTGCGCATCATCCAAATTAGGGAGCCCTTCCAGAGAATGCCGTTATTCACCCAGGAATAAGACGGTCCCGCACGCTGCGTCAAAACACCACGCGCGATCTTTAATTCTTGGCCAGTCCGTTGTTTTCCGATATAAACGCGCTTGTTCTCACTAGGTCGACTAGGGTCTCCCTTCTCGGTTTCACAGTTCCATCGCCTCTCTAATAAACGTTAAGCTTTCGAGATAAACTAGTTATGTTTGTTTTACGGATCAATCGCCTCAAAATATTTGATAATCTGGCGAGAAAAAGTTTTCTCGGCATGCTTGGCGACGATGTCGCGAATGTTCAGGTCGTCAGCTTTGTCTCCACGGATCAATCGGAATTGCCTGACCTGAATCTCTTCGTGCAAACCACCGACGAAGCACAACGCCGTTCCATTCTCGAGAAAGCCGTCAATGAAACCCTTTCCCGCCGAGTCTTCACCTCGTTTCCACGAGTGCGCGACGGCCATATCCTGACCTTCGGCGATGCCGGGTTCTCAGTGCATCACAGTCAGGCCATTCCACGCATGCTCGATTGGACGCTGATTGCGATCAAAAGTAACAAACAAACGCGGTCTTTGGGCGTGAGGATGGAAGAGGTCCTGGACAGCAAACATGGCGCGACGCTCGAACGTCAACTCCTTCATTTACTTGGAACCGCCGCCGGCGGACTTAATCCAGGGTACATGGCCGCGGCAGGAATTGCGCGGTTCGTTGGCGAGATCGCGGCTGGGTTACTCGAAAGTAAAGGGGACGAAGTGCTTGGCCTCTTCTACCTTTCCCTCACTCAACCCGAACATTATCCACACGGAGAACGGAAAATCGACGGGGCGCGAGGGGTGACCGGCAATTTGACCGTCGATTATTCCTTGTTCGGTATGGAGCCCGAGGTCCGGGTGGGTGAACCGGTGATCCCATCACTTGTGGACCCACCGCCAATGTTGGAGTTGGATGAACTCGAAGCCCCGGAACTCGTGCGGCGAGCCCTACCGATCTTACCCGATCTGGAGCCATTACCGGTCGTCATTCCACCACCTCGTGAGGACGATCCGACTCGCCCGACTCCCGATCCGCCGTTCCCGGAGCCTGTCAAAATTGGTCATATGGTTGATGTCGAGCTGTTCTCAAGCAAAACAGAAACCGCTTTCTATTTCGTGTCCGATCTCGATGTCGATGCCGATGGCGGCCCGCATGCCTACCATCGTGACAAATCGTTAGGACTTGATTATCTCGGTAATGCCGGAAAACCCGGTAATTGGTGGGGCATCGTCTGCGACGAAACGGGGCAACCTTACATCCAACGATCGACGGATCCGGCGCCGGGTTATTATGTGAGTTGCACGGCTTTATTCGATCCCACCAAAGATCCGCGAGATCCCGCACGGTATGTCGATGCCGAAACAATTCCTTATTTCGTGCTGCCGCTCAACCATGGCACAGATGCGCGGCCAGGTGATTTCGGGATCATCGTTCATTTACAGAAACGAGTGAGTGTAGGGACTATCTTCGCCGACCTCGGTCCAACCACTCATTCCGGAGAAGCGTCCATCGCGGCAGCCCAAGCACTGGGAATTCCTTCCAACCCAAAACATGGCGGGATCGGGGAAGGGATTTTCTATTTAATCTTCCCCGGATCAGGCAATCGGCGACCGCAAAGTCTTCAGAAAATCGAGCAGACGTCCAAGGCCTTGTTCGAGGAATGGGGCGGAATGGAACGGGTAGCGTTGACGATGAATCCGAGCGCCGCCAAGCCAGCGCCGATTCCGCGTCCTGACATCCAACGAATCTCGGGACCGCTGGAAGCGTTGGTGGCTTCGAGAGAGTCGGTGACGATGGAGGCCATCAAGGAAGACCGTCCGTTGGCCCGGCAAGTGCAGGGCATTTTGATTCAGCACGGCCTGCTTGATCCGCCGGTGGACGGTTTATGGGGACCGGTTTCCTGTTGTGGCTGGGATCTTTTCCGACGGATCGTGGGCGCTGGGACCGACCAGAAAATCACGAACACAGCGGCAAAACGATTGCTGGAGAGCCTCCACCAAGCACTGGTTCCGGTCGATTGGGGCACTGATTGGGTAGGGAAAGTCTGCAAGTCGTTGCTCGATCAAGGCCATTGGATGGCGCGCGGAGCCGGCCTGTTAAATATCATTTATGTAGAAGGGATGAACGAAGATGGATCGCTCAATGACGATCGTCCCAATGCCTTCAACGATTTGCGCATGCTAGTGCAGATCGTGGAAGGAAAGCCAAAGTTACGCGGCGCCTGGCAAGCGACCACCGAACCCGGGCGGCGTTACACGGAGCATCCTTTGAATCCGAAAGGCGCCGCGCGGATTGCGTTTGGACAATACAAAGCCTGGCAGGTCGGCACTCACCGAGCCGGTAGCGCTTCTGCCCATGAAGCGCTATGTCAGGTGAGACCGTTGAAGGTGTACCGTGATTACAACAAAGATTACGAACGGCGCTCTGATAGAATCGACGAAGGCCTGTTTGGGATCAATCAACATTGGGGCTATGATTTCGAGGAAAATGATATTCGCACGGCCAGCGCAGGTTGCCTGGTGGGGAGAACGAAATCGGGGCATCGGGAATTCATGACCTTGCTCAAAACAGATCCACGTTACCAGGCGACAGCGAGTTACAAATTCCTATCAACGGTTCTGAACGGACGCGACGTCTGAGCGAGGCCACGGTTCAACGGGAGTTACGTCAAGAACTGCATTAATAACGTCGCGATACCGAGAAACGAAAAGAACCCGGCCACATCGGTCACGGTCGTTAGAATAATCGAGGACGACGTTGCTGGATCCTGGCCTAGCTTGGTTAACATCACCGGAATCAGGGCGCCAGCGAATCCGGCTGCGATCATCGCCAGGATCATGGAGGAAGTGATGACCGCCACCAGTCCCCACGATTGACTCCAGACCAACACAGCGACCCCACAGGTCAACGCAATCGAGACGCCATTGAGTAAACCGGCCAACACTTCTTTACGCATCACGCGCGCCCATTGACGGACCGTGATCTCTCGCAGTGCCAAACCGCGCATGGTGACTGCGAGCGCTTGCGCCCCCGCATTCCCCGACTGCCCAGCTACCACCGGTAGCAGCACGGCCAGCGCGGTCACCTGCGCGATGGTCGCTTCAAAAAGACCTACCACCGCGGCCGCGAGGAATGCCGTGAGTAAGTTCACCTGCAGCCAAGGCATCCGCTTCCGAGTGGCGAACCATGGGCTCGACAAAGCTTTCTCCGATTTGTCAGCTCCAACCATGGTCAACATGTCGCCGGTCGCATTTTCCTGCACGGTCTGGGCAAGCTCATCGTGAAGCACGGCCCCCATGAATTGCCCGGCATGATTAACAACGGGCACATCGAGCAGATGGCCCCTCTCAAAAGCCTCGGTCACTCGATCGATAGAGTCGATGGGGCGCACGGTCGTTTTCAATGGTTTCTCCAAATGTTTCACTAACATCGCCGGGTCGGCCAAAGCTACATCTTCCAGCGTCACCCAGCCCGTCAATCGGAGTTCGTCGTCGACCAGAAATAAACATCGCGCGGTCCGCATCGCCTTTTTCCGTAACCGTTCTAGCGTCTCACCCGCTGTCGAATCCCGTCGGTGCGCCATGACGAGCGGGTCCATCAAACGACCCGCGGTCATCGGTGGATATTCGAGCAGTTCTTTGAGATCTTTCGCCACCGCCGGATCGAGATGGCCAAGCTGTGAATCGAAGTCGCCTTCCTCCATCTGGCCGAGAATGCGAACCGCATCCGTGGGCGCAAGTTCCGATAACAACTGTCGACTCAACGCTGGCGGCATTTGATTCAACAATCGGGCGGCGGTGTCGGGCAACAGTCGGGTCCAGACCGGCGCCAGATTCTTGGCCGGTTGGCGGCTCAAAATTGCGGCAGCCTCAGCCAGATCGATTTGTTCGATCTGCTGGGCGGCATCGAGCGGGTAATCGACGAAAAATCGTTCGTTCAGGACATCGACAGCATGCGTGGTTGAGGCAGTCATCGTCAGGGTTTCCTCGGAATACGAGTTTCAAGCGTGGCGGGCGCCTCCACGAGGAGACGGGCAAGTTCGCCGGAGACGGAGAGAAAGGCGCCAGCGAGTGCGCGCGGAATGGAGTCATCGGGCGAAAGCACATCCGCTCCCCGCCGGGCGTCCCATTCGCGCAAGGCTGCTCGAGGCAGCGCCCCGATTAAATGACGGCGGCGGCTGATCACCGGCAACAACGAATACTGGTCCCACGCGGGTAAATGAAGCACGGTCGGAATGCGGGATCGGGAGGAGATCCGATTGATCGATCCGTCCATCACCATTTCGAGAGCCGAGGCTGGCTCCGAACGAAGCAGTTCCCCCGCCGAGACAGCTCCCATCAACCGCCGTTGTTTATCCGTCACGAAGACCAATCCCGACTCGGTCTGCGCGGCCGCCGCACGTTTCATTTCCCGGCAGGCTTCCGCGACCGTCTGCCGATGGGTCATCGCCAAGATTCGCGTCGTCATATGCGCCCCAACACAGACCTCGGAAAAGGAGAGTGACGAACTGAGATCCCGACGCAATCGGGCCGGGGCCCCATTAAGCAACCCTGTTCGTTGCTCCCCGGGAACTAACCGGAGGATGCTCACCGCCTGCCGATAATCACTCTGCCGCAAGAGAGCACTCGCACTGCTGAGCTCCATTCGCCGCAGCCAGAGCGAGGCCGACCAGGCCCCGGCATGGTTGAAGACCTCGACCACATGGCGCGTCGGGGTTTGGTTGAGAAAATCAGCCGCCGCTTCTGGATCAAGCGCCGACAGGGCACGAGCCGCCGCCGCCGGGCGGCGTTCAAGAAAGGCGATGGTTATCGGCGAAACGTCACTCATCCTTCGCGTCCTCCACGATTTCGCTCCGCACGAGCACATTGGAGTCGGCCACTTTTCGTGCGGGGAATAAGACACGTCCATCCGCCGTTTCCACGACAACCCGTGTGGCCGAGACTTCCAGAATTTCCCCTTCGATCTTGCCGAGCTTGACTACGAGGCCCGGATGCAGTTCTCGACGAAGATCGCGAGCGCTCACTAAGTCGCGCACGAAATCACCAGCTCCGATGCCAAAGGCAATCGAGAATCCGATTCCGATCGCCCCGGCGCCGACCGCGAAGAGAATGATGAGGAAAGAGACATCGATGCCGATCTGCCCGAGCCCAATGATCAGGCTGGTAACGAACACACCAGCCTGAACGAGACGGCCGATGACGGCGCTCTGCCCGATCGAAGCGGCCCGACCCGTGGAGGTCACCTGCTCGCCGACCAAAGCACCGACGCCGAACCCGATCGCGATAATGGCGGCGCCGATGATGAAGTTCGGCAACCAGGCCACCACAGCGTCCAGCCAAAGCGAGACGGCAGTGAGTCCCGCCACCCGGGCGGCCATGGCGATGGCCAGAAACAAAAGCAGCCAGAAGGCCATCTCCCCGATGATCGCCGCAGAACGAGGCGAGATACGAGCTTTGGAAAGCGCGCCGCTCGGAAGCCAACGGTC
>JGI12210J13797_10133772_pt1 | contig 50960 bp, 28 predicted proteins | sample ElkSlonscriptome_3_FD_13797 | JGI IMG/M metagenome (IMG submission 13797) | reverse complement strand
CGAGGCCGAGCGCTTTGCCGAGGCGATCATGGACCCCGAAGGCGGCAAGCGCGGCATCCAGCAATTCATGGACAAGGTCAGCCCACCCCTCCCCGTCCGGCGCGACGGCGTGTGGGTCTATGACCAGCACGAGGATCGCAAGAATCGCCTGATCGAAAGCGGCGAGCTGCTGCCGATGGGCGCGCCGTTCTATCCCGGCGTCACCGCGATTCCGCCCTTCCAGCTCGCTTTCGGCATTGCGCGCGATCCCGATACCGGCGCCCCGCGCTTCGGCCCGCCCGCGACGAACGAACGCGAACTGGTGGTGAACACCCCGAAACCGCGCGCGAACGAGGCGCTGATCTACCTCCTTACCTCGGAGGTGAATTTCAACGACATCTGGGCGCTGACCGGCATACCCGTGTCGCCCTTCGATGCGCATGACGAGGACGTGCAGGTAACCGGCTCGGGCGGGCTCGCTCTGGTCGTCGGGCTCGGCAGCGAACTCAAGGAACAGGGCCGGCTCCAGATCGGCGATCTCGTCGCGGTCTATTCGGGGACGAGCGACCTGCTTTCGCCCACCGCCGGCGAGGATCCCATGTATGCGGGCTTCTCGATCCAGGGCTACGAGACGAGGACCGGCAGCCACGCCCAGTTCCTGACCGTGCAGGGCCCGCAGCTGCACAAGCCGCCGGCCGACCTCACGCTCGAACAGGCAGGCGCCTACACGCTCAATCTCGGCACGGTGACGCGCTGCCTGTTCACGACGCTCCAGATCACGCCGGGCAAGACGATCTTCGTCGAGGGTTCGGCGACCGGGACCGGGCTCGACGCGCTCAAGTCCTCGATCCGCACCGGCCTTGCCGCAACCGGCCTCGTCTCGAGCGAGGAGCGCGTCGAATTCGTGAAGACGCAAGGCGCGGTCGGCGCGATCAACCGCAAGGACCCGGCGATCGCGGACTGCTTCACCCCCGTCCCCGACGCCCCCGAGGCAGCGAAGGAATGGGAACGCCAGGGCGAGGCGCTGCTCGATCAGTACCGCGCGATCAATGGCGGCAAACTCGCCGATTTCGTTGTCAGCCATGCCGGCGAACGTGCCTTTCCGCGCAGCTTCCAGCTCCTCGCAGAAGGGGGCCGGCTTGCCTTTTACGGCGCGTCCTCGGGCTATCATTTCAGCTTCATGGGCAAGCCGGGCGAGGTCCGGCCCGAACAGATCATGGAGCGCGCCGGGCTTCGTGGTGGGGAATCGGTGCTGCTCTATTACGGGCCGAAGAGCCGTTCGCTCGCCGACGAAAAGGGCCTCGAAATGATCGAGGCGGCGCGCCTGTTCAAGGTGCGCATGGTGATCGTCACCACCACCGACGGGCAGCGCGAATTCCTGCAGTCGCTGGGGCTCGAGGACGCGGTCGAGGGGATCGTCAGCATCGAGGGGCTCGGGCGCCGCGATGCCGATTTCGACTGGCCCGACACGCTTCCGCGCCTGCCCGATGCGCGCGAGGATATCGAAAGCTTCAAGGCAGGCGTGCGCGCCTATCAGCAGAACACGCTCAAGCCCTTCGGCACGGCCATCGGCAAGCTCCTGCGCTCACCCGGAAATCCGCGCGGTGTGCCCGATCTCGTGATCGAACGGGCCTGCCAGGACACGCTCGGCGTCTCCACCTCGCTCGTGAAACCGTTCGGCGGGCGGGTGGTCTATGCCGAGGCGATGGAGGGGCAGCGATACACCTTCTACGCGCCGCAGGTCTGGACCCGTCAGCGGCGCATCTACATGCCGACCGCCGAGATCTTCGGCACCCATCTGTGCAACGCGCACGAGGTGACGGTGATGAACGAGATGGTTGCCGCAGGACTGCTCGACGTGACCGAGCCGACGCTGGTCGAGTGGGAGGGCCTGCCGGAAGCGCACCAGTCGATGTGGGACAATCGCCACTCGGGCGCGACCTACGTGGCGAACCATGCCCTGCCTGCGGCGGGGCTCAGGACCAAGAACGAACTGCTCGAATACTGGGCCGCTGCGCAAACTGCAGGCCCCAATAACGGAGAGAATGCGTGAGCAAGACCGGCGAAGAGGCAAGGAAGGGCAGGCTCGCGAACCGCATCGCGCTGATCACGGGGGCTGCGGGCAATCTCGGCAGCGAAATCTGCCGCGCCTTCGCACGCGAGGGGGCCTTCGTCATCATGACCGGGCGGACCGAGGGGCGCATCGAGGAAGCGCGCGAGAAACTCATCGCCGATACCGGCGTCTCGCCCGAACGGATCGACACGGCAGTGCTTGACGGGGCCGATCCGGATTCGATCCGCGCCGCCTTCAAGAAGATAAAGGCCGACTATGGCCGCATCGACATCCTCATCAACAATGCCGGTTCAGCCGGGCCGAAACAGCCGCTCCACAACGTGCCCTTCTCGAAGGAAGAGATGGAGGCTGCGGGCGAAAGCGAGACAGCCAGCGACGCGATGCGCAACCTGCTCGGCGTGACCTGGAACCTGGCCCGGATCGCCGCCCCGATGATGCCGACCGGCGGGGCGATGGTAAACATCTCGACCATCTTCAGCCACACCCGCTATTACGGGCGCACCGCCTATGTCGTGCCGAAGGCTGCGCTCAATGCCCTGTCGCGCCAGCTCGCACAGGAACTGGGTCCGCGCGGGATCCGGGTCAACACGGTGTTTCCTGGGCCGATCGAAAGCGACCGCATCCGTACCGTCTTCGCGGCCATGGACACGGTCCAGAACCAGCCGGAGAATACGACCGCCGACTATTTCACCGGCCGCATGGCACTGACCCGGCCAGTGAACGGCAAACTCGACGGCAAGCCGCTGCCCGCCCCCGCCGACATCGCGGGCACCTGCCTGTTCCTTGCCAGCGAGGAAGCGGGCGGGATCACCGGCGAGGAAATCGACGTGACCCACGGCCTGTCGGCGAACCGCCAATCCTCCTCGACCTACATGACCCGTCCCTCGATGCGCTCGCTCGACGGGGCGGGGCTCGCCATTTTCATCGCCGCGGGCCTCGAATGGGACGAGGCGCTCGAAAGCGCCAAGGTCCTGGTGGGCGCGGGCGCGAAAGTCAGGCTAGGCCTCGGGCGCAACGCGGACGTCTCGCAGGCGAAGGCGCGGCTCAAGGCGCAGGATATCGGCGAGGAACTGTCCGTCACGCGCTTCGCGCGGTCGGAAGCCGGAGCCATGGAGGAGGCGCTGGCCACCTTTGAGAAAGACGTGGGCGGTCCGATCACCGGCGCGATCGTCCTGCCTGTCATGCCTGCCGGGCATTTCGCCGGGCCGCTGCTCAAGGCGGACGATGCGACGGTCGACAAGTTCATGGAGATCGAGCTGGTCGGCGCGATCGCGACGGCGCGCAGCCTTGCGCGATACTGGCGGGCGCACGCGGACCTGCCATCGCCGCCACGCTGCGTCTTCATGACCAATCCGGGCGACGGCGCGGGCAATTCCTTTGCCAGCGTGCTGTCTGCCGGGATCACCCAGCTCGTGCGCATCTGGCGCAATGAGGAACGTGTCCAGGCCGACAATGGCGAGACCGGCCACGCCGTCTGGTCGAACCAGATCGTGCGCCACACCAATTCCGAAGCCGAGAATATCCGCTTCGCCGCCGGCCACGCCACCCGCGTCCTGTTCCGCGAACAGCGCATCGCCGAAATCGACCTGAACCTGCCCGCGAGCATCGCCGAGGAAACCGGCGCGCGAAAGGCGATGGTCGGTTTCGCCGAGAACATCACCGGGCTGCATCTTGGCAAGGTCGCCTTCATCACCGGCGGATCGGCCGGGATCGGCGGACAGGTCGCGCGCCTCCTCGCGCTGGCGGGCGCGAAGGTGATGATGGTCGCGCGGCGCGAGAGCGAGCTCGTCGCCGCGCGCGACCGGATCGTGGGCGAATTGCAGGACATCGGTTTTGCCGGGGTCGAACGCCGGGTGAAGATCATGGCCGATGTCGATGTCAGCGACTTCGCCTCGCTCGACAAGGCGATCGATGCGACGCTCGCCGAATTCGGGCGGATCGACTACCTCATCAACAATGCGGGCGTTGCCGGTGCAGAAGACATGGTGGTCGACATGGAGCCCGAGGCGTGGCGCTTCACGCTCGATGCCAATCTCATCTCGAACTACCATCTGATGAGCCGGGTGGTCCCGCTGATGAAGGAACAGGGATCGGGCTACGTGCTCAATGTATCGTCCTATTTCGGCGGCGAGAAATTTCTTGCCGTCGCCTATCCCAACCGCGCCGATTACGGCCTTTCAAAGGCCGGCCAGCGCTCGATGGTCGAAAGTTTTTCCGCCTATCTGGGGCCGGAGGTCCAGTTCAACGCGATTGCCCCCGGACCCGTCGACGGCGACCGGTTGTCGGGCACGGGCGGCAAGCCGGGCCTGTTCCAGCGCCGGGCCAAGCTGATCCTGGAGAACAAGCGGCTCAACGCCGTCTACGAGGCCGTGATCGAGGCGATCCGCGGCGGCGCGGACGCCGACCGGATCCTCACGCGCCTTTCGCGCAATTCGACCAGCACCCTCTCGCACGATGCCGAGGCGCCCGAAACGCTGCGCAAGCTCGCGCTCGATTTCGCAAGCCAGGGCGACGGGGTATGCACCTGGGACCAGTATCTCCTTACCGAAGGCATGGCGCAGCGTCTGCTGGTGCGCCTTCAGCTTGGCGGCATGCTGCTCGGTTCGAACGAATGGACGCAATATTGCGAACCGGGGGGTGCGACCTGGCTCAAGCTGATCCCGCCCGGTGACGACCCCTTCCTCCCCCAGGCGCAGGTCGACAAGGTCGCGCAAGGCGTCGGCAAGGGCGTGATCTCGCAACTCCATCTCGGTGCCATGCCGACCGAGGCCGAGGTCGCGCAGGCGACCGTCTTCTTCCTCGCGGACCGCGCCGTTTCGGGCGAAACATTCATGCCCTCGGGGGGCTTGCGCGTCGAACGCTCCAACACCGAGCGCGAAATGTTCGGCAGCCCCAAGCCCGAGCGGATCGAGCAGATGGCGGGCAAGACCGTCTGGATCATGGGCGGTCACCTTGCCGATTATGTCGCCGAGACGATCCGGGTCATGGTCGAGGACTGCAAGGTCGCCCATTGCGTTCTCGTCACCGGCAACGCAGCGCGCGAGAAGGCAGTGCGCGAACTCCTGCCCGACGACATGAGCGACAATGTCCTGCATGTCCTCGTCGCGGGCGACGCGATCGAACAGGCGATGGACGAGGCGCTGGGCCGCTGGGGCCGGCCTACCACGATCGTCTCGATGCCGCCCGAACCGCTGCCCGAGACGCTGCTCGAAGGCGGGAAAGTCCTGCCGACCAAGGATTTCGCCCGGATGGTCGAGGACCAGATCACGCGGCATTACCGGGTCGCGCGCAAGGCCTCGCTCTACGATCAATGCCAGCTCGTCCTCGTTTCGCCCGATGTGCCCTATGGCAGCGACGGGGCGGGATTCGCGCTCGCCAATTTCGTCAAGACCAGCCTGCATGCCTTCACCGCAACGGTCGCGGTCGAGAACGAGCGGCTGGTTCACGACGTGCCGGTCAACCAGATCAACCTTACCCGCCGCGTGCGCAGCGAGGAGCCGCGCGACGAGGAGGAGCATGCCGAGGAACTGCGCCGCTTCACCCGCGCCGTGCTGCTTGTCGGAGCGCCACTGCCCGATGCGCAGGATTCGCGTTATCGCGCGAAGATCTATCGCGGGACCTCGATGACGGTCTGAACGCCTTGGCGCTTGCTGGGGCCTGATCGTTCGTCGACAAGTATCGCCGCTTCGCATGGCGGACGCAGGTTGGTGCTTTACAACGGCAACACACCCACTAACCTCCTTGGCCCACAGGAGGAATGCGCCCATGCTCGAACTCAGCAGTGTCAGCCATGTCTACCCCGACGGAACGCGGGCGCTCGATAATGTCACGCTTTCAATCCCAAAGGGGATGTACGGACTGCTCGGTCCCAATGGAGCCGGCAAATCGACCCTGATGCGGACCGTCGCGACGCTCCAGAGCCCGAGTTCGGGCAGCATCACCTTCGATGGTCTCGACGTGCTCGCCAAACCCGAGGAACTGCGCAAGCGGCTTGGCTATCTGCCGCAGGATTTCGGCGTCTATCCGCGCGTTTCGGCCTATGACATGCTCGATCACATGGCGGTGCTCAAAGGCATCGCCGGCAGGGCCGAGCGGCGCGACACGGTCGAAACGCTGCTCGCGCAGGTCAATCTGTGGGACGTGCGCAAGAAGGCGATCGCCGGTTTTTCAGGCGGGATGCGGCAGCGTTTCGGCATCGCGCAGGCGCTGATCGGAAATCCCGAACTCATCATTGTCGACGAACCGACCGCCGGGCTCGACCCCGAAGAACGCAACCGCTTCCTCAACCTGCTGGCCGAAATCGGCGAGAATGTCGTCGTGATCCTGTCCACCCATATCGTCGAGGACGTCGCGGATCTCTGCCCGCGCATGGCGGTTCTGGTGAACGGCGCGATCCGGCTCGAGGGTGCGCCCAGCGACCTCATCGAAAAGGCGCGCGGCACGATCTGGGCCAAGACCGTCGAGCGCGGGGAACTGCCTGCCTATCGCAAGATGTACGAGGTCATCTCGACCCGCCTGTTCGCGGGCCGCACGATCATTCACATCATGTCGCCGACCGATCCCGGCGACGGCTTCGAACAGGCACCGGGCGGGCTCGAGGATGTCTACTTCTCTACCCTTGCAGCGGGCCGCCGCGAAGCAACAGCCCGCCAGGCGGCCTGAGGAGAGCAGGCGATGTTCGGCAGGATCGCGTTGTTCGAGTTGCGCTACCAGCTTCGCAATCCCGTCTTCTGGGCGGCGCTCGTCATCTTTTTCCTGCTGACCTTCGGCGCGACGGTGTCGGAGGACATCATGATCGGCAGCGGCGGAAACGTCCATGTCAACGCGCCGGTCGCGATCATAGAGACCCAGCTCGTCCTGACATTGTTCTACATGTTCGTGACCACCGCTTTCGTCGCCAATGTCGTCGTGCGCGATGACGACAGCGGCTTCGGTCCGATCGTGCGCTCTACCCGGGTGACCAAATTCGCCTATCTCATCGGTCGCTTCACCGGCGCGGCGGGGGCGGCGCTGCTCGCCTTTCTCGTGGTTCCGGCCGCGATCCTCCTCGGCTCGATGATGCCCTGGATCGACCCTGAGACGGTCGGGCCGAACACCCTCGCCTGGTACGTGCAGGGCTATGCACTCTACGCCGTGCCGAGCGTGTTCCTCCTGTGCGCGCTGTTCTTCGCCGTAGCGACGATGACGCGCTCGATGCTCTATTCCTATGTCGGCGTGGTCGGCTTTCTCGTCGTCTATCTTGTCTACGGCGTCCTCGTCGCTGCCGAGCCCGACTATCGCGAGATTGCCGCGCTGACCGACCCACTAGGCTTCGGTGCCTTCTCCTACGAGACGCGCTATTGGACCGCGGCGGAGGCGAATTCGCAGATGCCTGCGCTGACGGGGATTATCCTCGCCAATCGCGGGCTTGCGCTGCTCCTCGGCCTTGCCGGACTTGCGATCGCCTATTGGCGTTTCACCTTCGCGGATCGGGGCATCTCGGTTCGCAAGGCGAGGCGGCTCGCGCGCAAAGCCCGGAAACTCGCCGCAACCCAGCCGCGCACGGTAGCGGCCCTGCCCGCGACCCGCCCCGAAAGCGCAGCGTTCGCCCGGCTGCTCATGACCACCCGGTTCGAGATCCGGCAGGTCGTGCAAAGCCCCGCCTTCATCGTGCTTCTCGCCCTTGGCCTGTTCAATTCCATCGCGGCGCTGGCCTTCGGCGGCGATTTCTATGGCACTGCGCCAATCCCCGCGACCTTCGCGCTGATCCCCGTGCTGGAGGGCTCGTTCACGCTCTTTGCGCTGATCATCGCGATCTATTACGGTGGCGAGGTCGTCTGGCGGGACCGTGACCGCAAGTTCCACGAAGTCATTGACGCGACCTCGCTGCCCGGCTGGGCCTTCATGATTCCCAAGACGATCGCGGTAGCGCTCGTCCTTGTTGCGACCCTGGTTGTTTCGGTTCTCGGCGCGGTCGCGGTGCAGGCGGCGAACGGCTATTTCAACTTCGAGTTCGGCAAGTATCTCGCATGGTATCTGGCGCCCACCGCCGCCGACCTCGTTCTCGTGGCGGTGCTTTCGGTCTTCGTGCAGGCCTTGAGCCCGAGCAAATATCTGGGCTGGGGCATCATGACGCTCTATCTCGTGGCCGCCATCACGCTTACCAGTATCGGCTTCGACCATCCGATGATCCTTTACGGCCGGACCGGTTTCAGCCCTGTTTCGGACATGAATGGCGTCGCGGTCGGCGGGGCGCTCGGCTGGTGGATGAGGCTCTATTGGGGCGGCTTCGCGCTGCTGCTCGCCGTTCTTGCCCAACTCATGCGGCGACGCGGGACCGAAACCCGTCTCGCCCCGCGCATACGCCAGCTGCCGCGCCGGGCGGCGTCGGGGGCGGGCGCGCTCGGACTGGTCGGACTGCTGACCGCGGGAGCGACCGGCGCGTTCCTCTACAACGAGATGAACGTCGAGAACGAGTATGCGAGCCGCGACGACGGCGAAGCGCGGCTGGCGGAATACGAGCGCAAGTACCTGCAATACGAAACGCTCAGGCAGCCTTCGATCACCGACGTTACGCTGGCGCTCGACATATTTCCGGCAGAGCGACGGCTGGAGGCGAAGGGCAGCTACGCCATGGTGAACGACACCGGCGTTCCGCTCGAAATGCTCATTGTCCGCCTGCCTGACCGGGAAACCGAACTGCTCGAGGTCGAGGTCCCTGGCGCCGCGCTCCAAAGCGACGACGGTGAATTCCAGTTCCGTATCTATCGCTTCGAAACACCCCTTGCGCCGGGCGAGAAAGCGCGCCTGACCTTCGCCACGCGCCGTTGGCACAAGGCGCTTTCGACCACCGGCTACGGCACGCGGCTGGTCGAGAACGGAACCTTCCTGAACAATTCCGAGTTCGCACCGATCATCGGAATGAACCGGCAGGGTCTCCTCGCAGATCGCGCCACTCGCCGGCGCTACGGGCTCGAACCCGAATTGCGGCCCGCCAGGCTCGAGGACAACAATGCGCGCGAGCGCAATTATCTCGCCGATACCGACTGGGTGATGTCAGATATCACGATCTCGACCGCGGCAGACCAGGTGCCGGTCGCGCCGGGCATGAAAGTCTCGGACGAGGTGCGCGGGAAGCGCCGCATCGCACGGTTCCGCTCGGGCGCGCCGATCCTCGCCTTCTTCTCGGTCCAGTCGGCCGCTTACGACATCGCCGCGCGCGAGGTCCAGGAATTCGGGGAGGATGGCCTCCGGCTCGAGGTCTATCACGACCCGCAGCACCCCTATAACGTGGAGCGGATGCTCGATGCGATGGAAGTCTCGCTGGGCTATTACGCGGCCAATTTCGGCCCGTACCAGTTCGATCACGCGCGGATCGTCGAGTTTCCAGGCTATGCCCAGTTCGCGCAGGCCTTTGCAGGGACGATGCCGTGGTCGGAGAAGATGGGCTTCCTCGCGAATTTCGCCGATCCAGGGGAGATCGACTACGTCACCTATATCGCCGCGCATGAAATGGCGCACCAGTACTGGGCGCACCAGCTGATCAGCGCGGACCAGCAGGGCGGCACGCTCCTGGTCGAGACGCTGGCGCAATATTCGGCGTTGATGGTGATGAAGGAGCTCCATGGCGAGGACCAGATGCGCCGCTTCCTCAAATATGAGCTCGACAATTACCTCTCCTCGCGCGGGAGCGAGGCGATCGAGGAATTGCCGCTCGAGCGGGTCGAGAATCAGGGCTATATCCATTATCGCAAAGGTTCGGTCGTGATGTACCTGCTGCAGGACCGGCTCGGCGAACAGCGCGTCAATGCGATGCTGGCAGGATTGCTCGACCGGTATCGTTTCAAGAGCCAACCCTATGCCAGCGCGTCCGATCTCGTCGCGGGCTTCCATTCCCTCGCACGCAACGAGGAGGAAAGCGATCTCGTGCGCGACCTTTTGCAAAAGATCACGATCTACGATCTCAAGGCCGCCGAAGCTGTCGTGAGGGAACTTGATGACGGGCGGTTCGAGACGGTGCTGACGGTCGAGGCGACCAAGTATCATGCCGAGGGCAAGGGCCGCGAGACCGAGGCGCCGCTCGAGGACCGGATCGAGATCGGCCTGTTTACCGAGCGTCCCGGCAGCGGGGCCTTCGATCGCGAAAACGTGATCGCGATGGAGCGCCGTCCGATCCGTTCGGGCAGGCAGGTCTTGCGTATCCTGTCCGACAGGCGGCCGGCCTGGGCCGGGATCGATCCCTACAACAAATATGTCGATCGCGATTCGGACGACAATCTCGTCGAGCCGGGCTGAGCGCGGGCGTCAGGGTCCGACATCGCTGACGGAAATCTCGATCCGCGGTGCCTCGCGCGGTTCGTAGCCAAGCGCCTCGGCGATGCGGTTGTCCCAGCCATAGACGTCGGTGCGGTATTCGATCTCGCCTTCCCGGTCCAGAAACGCGGTCCGGTATAGCAAGCGCACGGGGATCTTCTGCGGCAGCCGCACGAAGGTTTCCTCCCCGCTCGCCTTGGCGGGGCGATATTCGTCCAACACGTCTGCCTCGCGCGCGAGCATTCTGGCAAAACCGGGCGCATCCTCGACCCGGATACAGCCATGGCTGAAATGGCGCTGGTTGCGCTCGAACAGGCTGACTGCCGCCGTGTCGTGTAGGTAGATCGCCTGGTCGTTCTGCATATCGAACTTGACCTCGCCCAGCGCGTTGCCCGGCCCCGGAAGCTGCACGATCCAGCCATCGCGCCGGACCATGTTGTTGCGCGCCAGATAGCCCTCGCCCTTGGGCTCGATTTCCTCGCGCTCGATCGACTTGGGCACCGTCCAGGTCGGATTGGCGACGAGGCGGAAGATCGGCGAGCCGAGCTGCGGGGTCTCCCAACCGGGCTGGCCGACCACGACCGCGCGGCTGTCGGCGAGCGCCCCACCCCTGAAATAGTCGAGCCTCGCGGAGGCGATGTTGACGTCGATCCGGGTAGGCGGCGGATCGCGTTCGAGCCAGCGGAGCCGTTCGAGATTGACGGCGAGCAGCCGCGCCCGCTCCTCGGCGGCGGTGTTCAGCACTTCAAGCGCATCAGGACCGACGATGCCGTCATCGGCGATCCCGAAATCGCGCTGCAACTCTCTCAGGGCGTCGGCCATGGGTTGGGTGAAACGGGTCTCGTCCGTTTTGCCCTCGTCTCGGTCCTTCCCTTGCGAAGCGTCGTCGAGATACCCGTTCGCGCGCAGATTTTCAGCGATCTCGGGCACGCGCGGATCACTCTCGCCGGGTCGGATCAGCCCGCCCTCGCCGATCGTCCTGTCCTGACGTGAAGCCGCCTTGCGGGCATTGTCCAGATAGGCTTCGGAGAGCGCGCGATATTCTTCGGTATCGGGCGCGAGACTCTCGATCCAGTCGCTTGCTCGCCCCTCTCCGAGCGCATTCTCCAGCCCTGCGCCAAGGTCGGTTTCGGGCCGGTCCAGCGTGTAGACTTCGAACAATTCGGCGGGATCGGCCCTCCCGTCGGCAAGCGCGTCGGCGAATTCCAGGGCCGCTGCCGTAAGCGCCGCCTCCCGCGCGGCGGGAGTGCGGCCAGCCTGCTGGATCGGCGCAAGATAATCCTCGGGATCGAGCCCGTGACGCCAGGCCGCCTTCAGGGTTTCCACCAGTTCACGGGCGCTTTCGTCGGTCCAGGCGGCCTGCCAGCCGCGGGCTTCGTAGAAGGCTCTGACCCGCTCGTCCGCGACCGCGTCCTTGAGTGCGGCCGTGCCGACTTCCTGCGGCTCGACCAGTCCGTCCTGAGCAGACCCGGCGCCTTGCGCGGCATCGATGGCTCCGACCATGCCTGCCTTGCCATCCGCACCATCGCATGCGGGTGAAATCGCCAGAACAGCCGCCGAAGCGAGCGAGCGGATACAGAAGCGGGCAAAGTTCGTCGGTTCGTTTTTCATGACCATGCCGAACCAACGGCAGGCACGCGTCTTGTTCCCGTATGATGCCGCTTTATGAAGCTGCTTTGCAAACCGATGAAATCCTTGTGAAATACTGATGTTGATCAGTTTTTCTCGGTTCGTCCCGCCCTTGTCGCGTCCTGCCCTGTGCCCCGGTGCAGGGCATCGCGCCCGGCCCCATGTCGAGCGAATGAAGCGTTCGACAGCCCGCCGTCCAAAACATATTGCCTTGCTCACCGCAGCCGCGCTCGGCGGAACCATCGCTGCCCCGCAGGCCGCACCGTCTCCCGCCCATGCACAGACCGAAGCGACCAGCCAGTCGCGAGCCGATTATCTCGCCTGGCTCGCCCGCTCGCCCCAGAACCGCCAGAATGTACGCGCCTTCGGAACCTTCCTCGAAGCGCGTGAGGTCGAAGGCGTGATTCCGACCTGGCAACTCGTGCGCACCTCGTCATCCTGGCAGCAGTGCAGCGCCGACCCGTTCGAAGTCGCTCCAGTCCAGCAGTGGAAGAACATCGTGAACACGCTCGCCTTCGTGCGCGAGGAAGTGTTGCCGGCGGTGGGCGATCTGGAAGTGCTGTCGGCCTATCGCAACGAGCGGCTCAACAGTTGTTCGGGAGGGAGGCCGGGCTCGGCTCACCGGATGTTCTTCGCGATGGACCTCGTGCCCCGCGGCGAGATAACGCGCGGCGAACTGATCGATCAATTGTGCCGTATTCATCGCCGCGAAGGACGCGAATATCGCACCGGTCTCGGCTTCTACAGCGGCATCCGGTTTCACGTCGACAGCAGCGGTTTTCGCAAATGGGGTTCGGACGGGCGTGGCTCGTCTTCACCCTGCAACAGGATCCGCTAGGTTCGCACGGTCATGGGCAGAGGGGGTCGCCAACGAGATCCACCGCCCGGCGCGCCGCTTCTTCGCCCGCCTCGGACAAGGCGAATTCCTGTCCGGCCAGACTGGCTGCCTCGCTGCAATAATAGGAACATCCCTCGGGCACTTCCGCCGGAAAGAGTATCCGCTCATCCACGATCCGGGCGCTGAAGCTGCAGTCGCCGTCCCCGGTCATCGTGAGGGCCAGCGTATCGTCCACGCGGCGCGCCTTGCCGAGACCGCTGCAGGCTGCACGGCCACGCTCGATGGCCTCGCCAAGAGTGACGAACGCGAAACGGGCGCCTTCCGGGTTCACAGCTTCACCGCGAAGGCAAAGTCGGTCGCCGTTCGCAGCCGGTTTCTTTCCGCCGCCGTTGCTGCCCGAATAAAGACCGGTGAGGCCAGGTGCACGTTCCGCAGTGCCGTTGGCCGCCCGGTCCTCTGCGGCACAGGCGGCAAGAAAGAGCGCGACGAGCAGCCAAGCGTATCTCATGCAAGGACCAAAGCCTGAGGGGACCAAAAGTTCAAAAGCCCCGCGTCATCGGCCTCGCAGAGAGCCGGGTCCCCTGCCCTCCGACGGAGCTCGCGGAAAACGATCCAGATGCGAGAAACCCGCCCATGGCGGGCTCTCAAACGGGCTCCATAACGGCGCGGCCCGGCTCGTGGAATACGCGTGCGATCTCGACGCGCTTGCGCTCCTTTCGCCCCTTCCGCTCCTACATAGCCGGTGCAACCAGAACACCCCTTGGCTTTGGCGACGGCACGCCTTTGCCGAGCGACAAGGTTTGGAACGGGTTTCGACCCGCCTTGTTGGAAATGTGATGGGACATGCAAAATCGTCATTCTTGAGAAAAGTCGCAGCACAAAAGCGTGGTCTCAGGGTCGTTTCACGAAATACGCTGCCAGCCAAGGAGGGTCTAGCGTCAATTGAGGCTGACGAATTCGACGCAACCTTGGTCGATGCAGGATCCCTTTCTCCATGCCATTATTCTAACTTAGATAAGTATTCCGGCCTCTTGCTGGTCCGAATCAAGCTGGACGATTTCGACGCAGCGGACCCGATCGTCGCGGAGCATCCCGACCTTTTCCGCACTGTCGGCGATGGCGAACGCAATGAACGGGTCGCCGACCCACGCGATCCGGTCCTGGCGAGCGGCGAAGCGCGAGCCCGCCTCGCCATGGTGTCGCTCGACCATCCGGTCGGACGCAATGTCGCGCAGCGGCTGGAGGAGATGGTCGAAGCGGGGGTCGCCGGTTTCGTCATAGACGGGCCGGATCACGAGGCTGGCCTCTTTTACCGGGCACTTGGAGACAGGCTGCGGAAGAAAAGCGATGGCTTGCTGCTGATCGCCGCAACACCGGGATTGCCCCGGGACGAAGCGATCGCGCTGGCAAGCAGCGGTGCCTTCGATTTCTGCCTTTCCTCGATCGGCTGGTGGGACCTGCGGGCGCGCTGGCTGCTCGACGAACACCGCGCGATTGCCCCTCATTGTCCGCTGATCGCCGAGATCACCCCGGCCGCCGCGGGACGCGCGACCGACCCGCAGGCTGCCCGTGCGCTTCTCGCCGCCGCCCTGTTCACCGGCTCCGGCGTGATCCTGCCGGAGGGCTTCAGCGATCATGTCGAGGGATCGGAAGACCTGCTGCGGCTTGATCGGGACGAGCTTGCCCGCGGCTCGCTGGACTTCCTCACCGGAGCGGGATCGCCCGTCACCGGTCTCATCCGTTACGATACCCCGGACGAGCGCGACGCGGGCGCGGCGAACTTGCTGCTCGTCAATCCCGGCGACGCACCGGCGCCCGTGCCGGTGACGCTGCTCGACGCGACCCGCTGGCGCAAGCTGCGCGACCTTGCTGGCGGGCGCGACCCGCTCGCTGCGCTCAAACCGCACGAGGCGCGGCTGCTGCGCGCCGAGGCCACACGCACCATCGCCGCGAAACCGCGCGGGTCGCGCAAGCTTGCATCAGCGGCGGCGAAGGCTCCGCGTATCGTGGTCGAGAATCTCACGCCGAGCGTCGCAGGCGGCGATTTCGCGGTCAAATGCGTGATCGGCGAGAGGATTGAGGTCGGCGCGCATATCTACGCCGACGGTCACGAGAAGATCGGCGCGCGCCTTCTCTGGCGGGCCGAGCGCGAGCGCGAATGGAGCGCTGTTCCCATGCTGGAAGAAGGCAATGACGAATGGTCGGCCGCCTTCACACCCGACCGTATCGGGCGGCACGAATTCACCGTCGAGGCATGGGACGATCGCTTCGGCTATTTTCGTGAAAGCATCGTCAAGAAGGTCGAGGCAGGTGTCGCGCAACCGGTCGAATTCGAGGAAGGGCAGCGCCTTCTCGAAGAGGCCCGCCGCTCGGCGAGCAAGCAGGATCGCGCGACAATAGACGAGGCGCTCAGCAGGCTCGACGAAGCGGGCAGCGATGCCGAGCGGCGCGATGTGTTTATCAATCCCGCTCTCATCGCGGCCATGGAAGCTCTCGACCCGCACCACCATCGTGCAGCCGCGCCGGCGCAAATCGTCGATGCCGAGCGGCGCGAGGCGCGCTTTTCAAGCTGGTATGAGCTTTTTCCCCGTTCGATGACGGACGCAAAGGCGCGTCACGGAACCTTGCGCGACGTGATCGACCACCTGCCACGCGTGGCGGGGATGGGCTTCGACACGCTTTATTTTCCGCCGATTCATCCGATCGGGAAGACGAACCGCAAGGGGCCTAACAATACCCTGACACCGGAGGAAGGCGATCCCGGCAGCCCCTACGCGATTGGCAGCCCCGAGGGAGGCCACGATGCGATCCATCCCGAACTCGGCGGTTTCGACGATTTCCGCGCGCTCGTTTCCGCAGCAAGGAAACACGGGCTCGAAATCGCGCTCGATTTCGCGATCCAGTGTTCGCCCGACCATCCCTGGCTCAAGGAGCATCCGGGCTGGTTCGCGTGGCGCCCGGACGGCAGCATGAAATATGCCGAGAACCCGCCCAAGAAGTACCAGGACATCGTCAATGTCGATTTCTACGGGCCGGACGCCCTGCCGGACCTCTGGCTCGCTTTGCGCGACGTGGTGCTGTTGTGGGTCAGCGAAGGCGTCAAGGTCTTTCGCGTCGACAACCCGCACACCAAGCCTTTCCCCTTCTGGGAATGGATGATCCGCGAGGTCCGCGCCGCACACCCGGACGTCATATTCCTGTCGGAGGCCTTCACCCGGCCCAAGGTCATGTATCGCCTCGCCAAGATCGGCTTCTCGCAGAGCTACACCTATTTCACCTGGCGCAATTCCAAGGCCGAACTGACCGAATACATCGAGGAACTGACAAGCGAGGCGCCGAGGGATTTCTTCCGCCCGCATTTCTTCGTCAACACGCCCGACATCAATCCCGTTTTCCTTCAGACCGGAGGTCGCCCGGCGCACCGCATCAGGGCGGTGCTGGCGGCGACGCTTTCGGGCCTGTGGGGCGTTTATTCGGGATTTGAACTGTGCGATGCGACACCGCTGCCGGGCAAGGAAGAATATGCCGACAGCGAAAAATACGAGGCCCGCCCGCGCGATTGGCGCATGCCGGGAGACATCGTCGAGGACGTGACGCTGTTGAACCGGCTGCGGCGGTCGCACCCCGCTCTCCAGACGCATCTCAACACCCGTTTCTATTCGGCCCATGACGATAACGTCATCTGGTACGGCAAGCCTGCCGCCGATGGCTCCGACATGATCCTCGTCATGGTCAACATGGACCCGCATGAAGAGCACGCCTGCGATTTCGAGGTCCCGCTATGGGAATTTGGCCTGCCCGACGATGGCGAGATCGCCGTGGAGGACCTTGTCAGCGGCGACCGCTTCCACTGGCACGGCAAGCATCACCATATCCATCTGACGCCGGACGAGCCCTATCGTATCTGGCGGATCGAACCGACAGGAGGCGCGCATGGCTGAGGCCGACCCGCAACTCCCGCTTGAGGATTTCCAAGCCGACCCCTCCTGGTACAAGGACGCGGTCATCTATCAGCTTCACGTCAAGAGCTTCTTCGACGCGAACAATGACGGAATCGGCGATTTCGCGGGGCTGATGAGCAAGCTCGACCACATCGCCGATCTCGGCGTCACCGCGATCTGGTTGCTCCCGTTCTATCCGAGTCCCCGGCGCGACGACGGCTACGACATCGCCGATTATTACGACGTGAGCTCCGATTACGGCACGCTTCAGGATTTCCGCGCCTTCGTCGAAGCGGCGCACGAGCGCGGTATCCGTGTCATCACCGAGCTCGTCATCAACCATACCTCCGACCAGCACCCCTGGTTCGAGGCCGCGCGCCGCGCCCCCGCTGGAAGCCCGGAGCGCGATTTCTACGTCTGGTCGGACGACGACGAGAAATATGCCGGCACGCGGATCATCTTCTGCGACACCGAGAAATCGAACTGGAGCTGGGACGATGAGGCCGAAGCCTATTACTGGCACCGCTTCTATTCGCACCAGCCCGATCTCAATTTCGACAATCCGCGCGTGCTCGAGGAAGTCATCAAGGTGATGCACTTCTGGCTCGACTTGGGGGTCGATGGGCTCCGGCTCGACGCAATCCCCTATCTGATCGAGCGCGAGGGCACCTCGAACGAGAATCTGCCCGAGACGCACGAGGTGCTGAGGAAGATCAGGGCCAATCTCGATGAGCACTATCCCGACCGCATGCTGATCGCCGAGGCGAACATGTGGCCCGAGGACACGCAGCAATATTTCGGACCCCAGGGCGAGGAATGCCACATGGCGTTCCACTTTCCGCTGATGCCGCGCATGTACATGGCGGTGGCGCAGGAGGACCGCTTCCCGATCACCGACATCATGCGCCAGACCCCGCCCATCCCTGAACAGTCGCAATGGGCGATCTTCCTGCGCAATCACGATGAATTGACGCTCGAAATGGTGACCGATGCCGAGCGCGATTACCTGTGGGAGACCTATGCGAGCGAACGGCGCGCGCGGATCAATCTCGGCATCCGCCGCCGCCTCGCCCCGCTGATGGGCCGCGACCGCCGCCGGATCGAGCTGATGAACGCGCTGCTTCTGACCATGCCGGGCACGCCGATCATCTATTACGGCGACGAGATCGGGATGGGCGACAACATCTTCCTGGGCGACCGGGACGGGGTGAGGACCCCGATGCAATGGTCGCCCGATCGCGCGGGCGGTTTTTCGAAAGCCGATCCGCCGCGCCTCGCCTTGCCGCCCATACAGGATCCGCTTTATGGCTACGAAGTCGTCAACGTCGAGAGCCAGGAACGCGACGGTCACTCCCTGCTGAACTGGGTCAAGCGGATGCTCGCCGTGCGCCGCGAATACACCGCCTTCGGGCGCGGCACGCAGCGTTTCCTCAAGCCGCGCAATCGCAAGGTTCTCGCCTATCTGCGCGAGGACGGAACGGACACGGTGCTGTGCGTCGCGAACCTTGCTTCCAGTGCGCAGGCGGTCGAACTCGATCTCGCCGAATTCGAGGGTTTCGTGCCGATCGAACTGTCGGGCGAGACGCCCTTCCCCGCGATCGGCCAATTGCCGTTTCTACTCACCCTGCCGCCCTACGGTTTCTACTGGTTCCGGCTGGACGCGGACGTCGAGGCGCCCGACTGGTCCTCCTCGGCCCCTTCTCACACTATCGAGCATCACACCTTCGTCCTGCGGCCCGACCTGTCCGACGTGATCGAAGGCGGCAATCGCGACGTGCTCGAAGGCGAGATCCTGCCCGGCTACATCGCCGAGCGTCGCTGGTTCGGCCAGAAGGACGAGCGGATTACCGCAACCCGCATCGCACGCCATGCCGAGCTGGGCGAGGACCTGTTGCTGACCGAGGTCGAGGTCGAACTCGAAGGCGGGGGCACGAGCACCTATGCCCTCCCGCTCGGCATGGCCTGGGAAGGGGCGAGTGAAGGCCCCTTCGCGCCCAACCTCGCCCTCGCCCGCGCTCGGCGATCCCGCCATGTCGGGCTTCTCACCGACGGTTTCGCGGTCAACAGCTTCCCGCGCGCGGTCGTGCGCGCCTTTCGCGAGAGCGCCGAGATCGCGAGTGGCGACGACAGGCTCGTATTCACGGGCGAGGAAGGTTTCGACATCGAGGAGGATGCCGAGGTGGAGTGGCTCGCCGCGGAACAGTCCAATTCAACGCTGATCCTGGGCGAACGGGCAGTCGTGAAGCTGCTGCGGCGGCTCCAGCCGGGCGTTCATCCCGAAGCGGAGATGACGAAATATCTGTGCGACCGCAATTACGAGGCGGTTCCGCCCTTTCTCGGCGAAGCGCGCCGGGTTTCGGCGGACGGGACGAGCCACACGCTGATGCTCGCGCAGGGTTACGTCCGCAACCAGGGCGATGGCTGGCGCTGGACGCTCGACGCGCTCGAACGCGCCGCGCTCGATGCGCGCGAATTGCCGGAAGAGGGCAACCCGGTGCCCTATTTCGAACATTTCGCTACGCGGCTCGGCGAAAGGCTCGCCGAAATGCATGCCATCCTTGCCCAGCCGAGCGACGATGACGCCTTCGCCCCGGCCACGCTCGAACGCGGCGCCGCCGGAAAGCTCGCCGAGCGGGTGAACGAAGGCGTCGACCGGGCGCTCCGCATCCTCGAAAAGGTCAATCTCGAATGGGAGGAGGCCGAGGCGCTCGCACGGATCAAGGAAGACCGCGAGACCTTGCGCAACCGCATCACCGCGATCGCTGCCGATGCGACGGGCACGCAGGTAACGCGCATTCACGGCGATCTTCACCTTGGCCAGTTGCTGGTGGCGGGCGACGACGTGATTTTCATCGATTTCGAAGGCGAGCCGACGCGGCCCGTGGAGGAACGCCGCGCCAAGGATGTGCCGCTGCGCGATGCGGCGGGCATATTGCGCAGTTTCGGCTATGCCGAGGCCGCCGTGCGGCGCAATCTGCCGAGTCTTGCCAGGCGCGAGCAGACGCGCGCGGGCGAGCTGTTCGACCGGTTCGAGACCGAGGCACGGCGCGCCTTCTGCAGCGCATACGCGGAAAAGGCGCCGCATTTCTCGCCCGCGCTGCTCGATCTCTTCGTGCTCGAGAAGGCGGCCTACGAAATCGCCTACGAGGCCGCCAACCGGCCCGACTGGCTGTCCATTCCCCTCGCCGGCCTTGCCGCCGCCGCCCGCCGCCTCACCGCAGGAGAGAGCGCATGAACCTGATGTCGAACGACCTTGCAGCCATCGCGTCTGAAGCGATCGAGGGACGGCTGACCGATCCCTTCGCCGTGTTCGGCCCGCACACGCAGGACAAGACCCGCATCGTGCGGACCTTCCAGCCGGGCGCTCAGGGCGTCACCCTCGTGAACGCGAAATCGGGCAAGACAATCGCCGAGATGGAGGATGCCGGCCATGGCCTGTTCGTCGGCAAGCTTGGCCGCAACCGCAATTACGCACTGCGCGTGCACTGGCCCGATTGCGAGCACGAGACCGAGGACCCCTATGCCTTCGGCGTGCTGCTGGGCGATTTCGACCTGCACCTGTTTTCCGAAGGCCGCCACCGCGACCTTGCGCGCAATTTCGGCGCGGTGCCGAAAACGATCGACGGGGTGGACGGCGTTCTCTTCAGCGTGTGGGCCCCCAATGCGCGGCGGGTCTCCGTCGTCGGCGATTTCAATGGGTGGGACGGCCGCCGCCACCCGATGCGCCTGCGCCACGATGCGGGCGTGTGGGAATTGTTCGTCCCACGGCTTGGACCGGGCGAACGCTACAAGTTCGAGATCGCAGGCGCCGATGGCGGTGTCATCCAGAAGGCCGATCCTCTCGCCCGGCGCACCGAACTGCCGCCCGCAACCGCCTCGATCGTCGAGAATCTGCCCGATTTCGAGTGGTCGGACGAGGATTGGATGGAACGCCGCCACGAAGCGCAGGCACCGGACAGGCCGATGTCGGTCTACGAAGTGCACCCCGGGAGCTGGATGAAGCCGGGCGAGGACATCCACGAAACCTTCGGCTGGCGCGCGCTTGCCGAACGCCTCATCCCCTATGTCGTCGATCTCGGCTTCACCCATGTCGAGTTCCTGCCGATCATGGAGCATCCCTTTGCTGGCAGCTGGGGCTATCAGCCGCTCTCGCAATTCGCCCCGTCCGCCCGTTTCGGCACGCCCGAAGGCTTCGCCCGTTTCGTCGACGAGGCGCACCGGGCCGGCATCGGCGTGATCCTCGACTGGGTTCCGGCGCATTTTCCGACCGACGCGCATGGCCTTGCCACCTTCGACGGGACGCATCTTTATGAACATGCCGACCCGCGCGAAGGCTTTCACCAGGACTGGAACACGCTGATCTACAATCTGGGCCGCCGCGAGGTCGCCGGGTTTCTTCTGTCGAGCGCGCTATGGTGGGCGCGCGAGTTCCACATCGACGGCCTGCGCGTCGATGCCGTCGCCTCGATGCTCTACCGCGATTACAGCCGCAAGGAGGGCGAGTGGGTCCCGAACGTCCATGGCGGGCGGGAGAACCTCGAAAGCATCGCCTTCCTGCGCGATCTCAACACTCGCCTCGCCGACGACGGCATGGGCGCGATCACGCTGGCCGAGGAATCGACCGCTTTCCCCGGCGTCACCGCGCCCGTTTCCGAAGGCGGCCTCGGCTTCGACTACAAGTGGAACATGGGCTGGATGCATGACAGCCTCGAATATGTCGAGCGCGATCCCGTCCACCGATCGTGGCACCACGGCGAGATGACCTTCAGCCTCGTCTACTCCTTCTCCGAGAAATTCGTCCTGCCGATCAGCCATGACGAGGTCGTCCACGGCAAGGGATCGCTGCTGGGCAAAATGCCGGGCGACGAATGGCGCCGGTTCGCGAACTTGCGCGCCTATCTCGCCTTCATGTGGACCCATCCGGGCAAGAAACTCCTTTTCATGGGTTGCGAGTTCGGCCAGCCGACCGAATGGAACCACGATACCCAATTGCCCTGGCATCTGCTCGACGATCCGAAGCATGCCGGCATCCAGCGGCTCGTGCGCGATCTCAACCGCCTGCACGCGAACGAAGGCGCGCTCCACGCGCGCGATGCCGATCATTCGCATTTCGACTGGATCGTGGGCGATGACAGCACGAACAGCGTGTTCGTCTGGGAAAGGCGCGGGAAGGACGGCGATCCGCCGCTCGTCATCGCGGCCAATCTCACGCCCGATCCGCGCCACGAATACCGCATCGGTGTTCCCGAGGGCGGCGAATGGCGCGAGATATTCAACTCCGATGCGGAGTTCTATGGCGGGTCCAATACCGGAAATGGCGGGACGCTCTCGGCTAGCGGAGAGGGGATGCACCACCGCCCTGCCTCACTCGCGCTGACCCTGCCGCCGCTCGGGCTGATCGTGCTGAAACCGGGAAGCGCCCCTTGATCGCGGGCGCGCTCGAGCCCGGCTCTCCCTATCCGCTCGGTTCGACCTTCGATGGCCTTGGGGTCAATTTCGCCGTTTTCTCGGCCCATGCGACGCGGGTGGAGCTGTGCCTGTTCGACGCAAGCGGCAAGCGCCAGCTCGCGAGTTACGACCTGCCCGAATGGACCGACGAGGTATGGCACGGCTACCTTCCCGGCGCGCGGCCCGGCCAGCTCTACGGCTTTCGCGCGCACGGCCCCTATGCCCCGCATGACGGCCATCGCTTCAACCCGAACAAGCTCCTGATCGACCCCTATGCGAAGAAGCTCGAGGGCGCGCTGCGCTGGACCGATGGCCTGCACGGCTACAATGTCCGTTCGCGCCGCCGCGACCTGAGCTTCGACCGCCGCGACAGCGCCCGCGCGATCCCGAAAAGCGTGGTCACCCACGAAGGCTTCGACTGGTCCGGCGACATCCGCCCGCGTACGCCATGGCCCGATACGGTGATCTACGAAGCGCATGTGAAGGGCCTCACCAAGCTTCTCGAGGACGTTCCCCCGAAAGAGCGCGGGACCTATGCCGCGCTCGCTCACCCGAGCGTGATCGAGCATCTGAAGCGGCTCGGCGTGACCGCGCTCGAGCTTCTTCCGATCCACGCCTTTACCAATGACCGTTTCCTGCAGGAGAAGGGGCTCTCGAACTATTGGGGCTACAATACGCTGTCCTATTTCGCTCCGCAGCGGGGCTATTTCGCGAGCCCGAACGATCACGACGAATTGCGCATTGCCGTGCGTCGCCTGCACGCGGCGGGGATCGAAGTCATCCTCGACGTCGTCTACAACCACACCGCCGAGGGCTCGGAACTCGGACCGACCCTGAGCTGGCGCGGGCTCGACAATGCGACTTACTATCGGCTTGCCGAGGAAGATGCGCGCCATCTCGTCAACGACACGGGAACGGGCAACACGCTCAATTTCTCTCGGGCACGAGTCGTCCAGATGGTGATGGATTCGCTGCGCTACTGGGCGACGAGCTACGGGATCGACGGCTTCCGCTTCGATCTCGGCACCGTGCTGGGGCGCACGGACGAGGGGTTCCGGCCCAATGCCCCGCTTTTCGCAGCGATCAGGCAGGACCCGGTGCTTCAGAAGCTCAAGCTCATCGCCGAGCCGTGGGACATCGGCCCGGGCGGTTACCAGCTCGGCAATTACCCGCCCGGCTTTGCCGAATGGAACGACCGCTTTCGCGACACCGTCCGACGCTACTGGCGTGGCGACAGCGCGCAGCGGCCCGACCTCGCCGCACGGTTAGCGGGGTCGGGTGACGTGTTCGATCGCCGCGCGCGCCGCCCATGGGCCTCGGTCAATTTCCTGACCAGCCATGACGGCTACACGCTCGCGGATCTCACCGCCTACGAAAAGCGCCACAACGAGGCCAACAAGGAAGGGAATCGCGACGGGCATGACCACAATTTCACCCGCAACTGGGGCGCCGAAGGGCCGACGAAGGACAAGCATGTAAGCGAGACCCGGATGCTCGTGCGGCGGTCCATGCTGGTGACCCTGTTCGGATCGCTCGGTACGCCGATGCTGCTGGGCGGAGACGAATTCGGCCGGACCCAGGGCGGGAACAACAATGCGTATTGCCAGGACAACGCGATAAGCTGGTTCGACTGGGAGGAAGCCCGATCGGAAAAGGGCGAGGCAATGACCCGCTTTCTCGCGCGGCTCGCCGGTTTGCGCCGCCGCCACCCGGTCCTGCGAGCTGCGACATTCCTCCATGGCAACGAGGAGGCCGCCGAAGGCCTTCCCGACATCGACTGGTGGGACGAGCGCGGCGTCCATCTGGAGCCCGAGGACTGGGACAATGGCGAGGGCCGCGCTTTGCTGATGCGGCGGGCCGAACGGCAGGAGAACGGGCAGATCGTCGCAGTGAGCCTGCTGATGAATGCGAGCGACGCAGCGCTGACCTTCCACCTGCCCCCGCCCACCGTGAAGCGCCGGCTGCTGATCGACAGCGCCCATCCCGACGCCGACGAACACGAGGAAGTGCGCGATACCTACGTGCTGAAGGCACGCGCGGCCGCGCTTCTCGAATGGCGGCAGGAGGGCACCTGATGCGCTGGGGCCCGCGCCAGCTTGACGAGGACCGCACCGAATTCGCCTTGTGGGCGCCCAGTGCAGCGCGCGTCGAGCTGGTGCTGGACGGCGCTGGCGAGGTCGCGATGGACAAGCGCGACGCCGGCTGGTTTGCCACCACTGAAAGGGTCGCGCCCGGGTCCCGCTATCGCTTCAGGCTGCCCGATGCGCCCGGAGGCGGGCTGGACGTGCCCGACCCGGCCTCGCGCTTGCAGGACGGCGGGGTGCACGGCTGGAGCGTCGTTTGTGCGCCGGACGATCACGATTGGCGCGCCGCCGATTGGCGCGGGCAGCCGTGGGAAGAGACGGTGATCTGGGAGTGCCATGCCGGCGTGCTCGGCGGCTTCAACGGGGTCGCGGAGCGCCTCGACGAACTCGCCGGTCTCGGCATCACCGCGGTCGAGTTGATGCCGGTGGGCGCGTTTTCCGGCAACCGCGGCTGGGGCTATGACGGCGTGCTGCCCTATGCGCCGCACGAAGCCTATGGCTCGCCCGCTGAGCTCAAGGCGCTGGTGGACCGGGCGCACGAACTCGGGCTCTCCATGATCCTCGACGTGGTCTACAACCATTTCGGGCCGGACGGGAATTACCTCGGCGCCTATGCCAGCGACTTCTTTCACGGCGCGCATACGCCCTGGGGGCAGGCGGTGAGCGTGAACCGGGAACCCGTGGCGCGCTTCTTCATCGACAATGCCCTGATGTGGCTGACCGAATATCGTTTCGACGGCCTGCGCTTCGATGCTGTCCATGCGATCGGGGACGAGGCTTTCCTCGATCGCATGGGCCGCGAAATCCGCGCGGCGACCAAGGGGCGGCAGGTTCATCTCGTGCTGGAAAACGAGGCGAATGACACCGAGCCGCTCGAAGGCCCTTACGATGCCCAGTGGAACGACGACTTTCACAACGCGCTGCATGTCCTTCTGACCGGTGAGAGCGACAGCTACTACGCCGCATTCGCCGATGCGCCGGCCAAACGGCTCGCACGCATCATGGCCGAGGGATTTTCCTACCAGGGAGAGGAGATCGAACCGGGCCGACGACGCGGAAAGCCCAGCGCCCACCTGCCCGCGACATGCTTCGTCAACTTCCTCCAGAACCACGACCAGGTCGGCAACCGCGCGATGGGAGAACGACTGATCCGGCTCGTCGGCGAGGCCACGCTGAAGGCCGCCACCGCGGTGCAGCTTCTCTCGCCCGGCATCCCGCTCCTTTTCATGGGGGAGGAAGCCGGTTCGCGCACGCCCTTCCTGTTCTTCACCGATTTCCACGACGATCTCGCCGATGCGGTGCGCGAGGGGCGGCGGCGGGAATTTGCCGGCTTCCCGGCCTTCTCGGACCCGGAGGCGCGCGAGGCGATACCCGATCCAAACGATCCCGCCACCTTCGCTGCAAGCCGACCCGAGCCCGGTCCCGATGGCGAGGAATGGCGTCGGTTCTACCGCGACCTCCTTGCCCTGCGAGCCCGGCATCTCGTTCCGCACCTCGCCGGTTGTGAAAGCCTCGGGGCAGAACCCTTGGGCGACCGGGCGATACGCGGTTCATGGCAGCTGGGCGATGGCGCAAGATGGCACGTGCTGGGCCGTTTCGGCGACGAACCGCTCGACACACCTAAGCTTCCCGGCCGCACGATATTCGCAGCCGGCATGGCAGAGCGCGGCCCCTTCGCGTTCGTCACCTGCGAGGAGGCATGAGCGCGTTGCAACGCCTGGCGCGCGAGGCCGGTCTGCAGGTCCGCTGGGAGGATGCCGCAGGGCGTGCGCAGGAGGTCAGCGAGCGCAGTCTCGTGAAGGTTCTCTCCGCACTCGGCCTGCCCGCTTCCACCGGCCCTGAAATCGCGGCCAGCCGGCAGCATCTCGAGAATCTGCGCGAAGAAGCTGCGGCACGCTTCATCACCGCCCGGGTCGGTGACATCATCGCTCTCCCGTCCACGCTCGAGGGCCGCGCAACGCTTTGCCTCGAAAGCGGCGAGAGCCGCGAAATCGACCTCTCCTCGGGTCAGCTGGAAGGCCTCGACGAGCCAGGTTATCATCGCCTCCTGCATGGTCGGGGGGAGACCGTCATCGCGCTCGCGCCGACGCGCTGCTTCGCCCTTTCGGACATCGCGCCGGGCCTGAGGCCATGGGGCGTGTCGGTGCAGGTCCCATCATTGCGATGCGAAGACGACAAGCCGTTCGGCGACCTCGGCACGCTCGCCGCGACCGCGACGGCGTTGGCCGAGCGCGGGGCAGACCTCCTCGCGATCAGTCCGGTTCATGCGCTCTTTCCCGCCGATCCGGCGCGCTTCAGCCCCTACGGCCCTTCTTCGCGGCGTTTCCTCAATGTCGTGCTTGCCGACCCTTCGCTTGCCGAAGCCGGACCGGACGAAGGCGACACGGGCGAAAGCGGCTCGGGCGAGCTGATCGACTGGACCGAGGCGATCCCGCGCCGCCTCGAAAGACTGCGCCGGGCCTTCGATGCCATGGATGAAGAGCGCCGCGCGCGCCTCGTCCGCAGCGCGCATCTGTCCGAAGCCGACCTCGCCGCCCATGCGCTCCACGATGCGCTGCACGCCCATTTCGCCGCCGAGGGGCGCTTTGGCTGGCGCGAATGGCCGGAGCAGTACCGCCGCCCGGCAAGCGAAGCTGTCGCCGCCTTCGCTGCCGAAAACGAGCGGGAGATCGCGTTCTACGCATGGCTCCAGGGCCTTGCCGAAACCGGTCTTGCCGCCGCCCATCGAGCCGCGCAGGAGGCGGGCATGGCAATCGGCCTCGTCACCGATCTCGCTGTCGGAATCGATCCTTCCGGGGCGGATTGCTGGGACAGCCCGGACGCTTATCTCGAAGGCCTCTCGGTCGGCGCGCCGCCCGACCTGCTGGGCCCGGAGGGACAGGACTGGGGCCTCACCACGTTCAACCCGCTCACGCTCCACAAGACCCGTTTCCGCGCCCTGCGCGAGACTCTTTCCGCCGCGATGGCCCATGCCGGCGGCGTGCGGATCGACCACGTGCTGGGCCTCAGACGCGTCTGGGTCGTTCCGCATGGAGCGCCTTCGTCGGAAGGCTGCTATCTCGCCATGCCGCAGCGCGAATTCGCAGACATCCTCGCGCTTGAAAGCTGGCGGCACGGTTGCATTGTGATCGGCGAGGATCTCGGCACCGTGCCCGATGGACTGCGTGAGGAAATGGCCGCGTCGAATATCCTGGGCATGCGCGTATTGTGGTTCGAGCGCGACGAGGACGGTCGTTTCACCGATCCGGCGGGATGGGATCGCAAGGCCGTTGCCATGACAACCACACACGACCTGCCGACCCTTGCCGGATGGTGGCTCGGCCGTGACCGTGAATGGGCGCGGCGTATTGGTCGCAAGATCCCCGCAGACGAGGAGCGGACCGCCGAACGCTCCCGGATTTGGGAGTGCCTGGGCGCTGGCGGCGAGCCGCCGGAAGACGCTGCTCCTTTCGTGACGGCGGCGATCGCTCATGTGGCGGGAAGTGCCTGCGACATGGCGCTGGTCCCGCTCGAGGACATCGCCGGGCTGGAGGAACAGCCCAACCTGCCCGGCACCATCGATCAGCATCCCAATTGGCGCCGCCGCCTGCCGGAAAGCACCGGGGCGATGCTGACCAGACCCGAAGTCGCGGAGCGGATCGCCGCGCTCGAGAAGGGCCGTACGGCATGATCCCGCTTTCGACCTACCGCCTCCAGTTCCACCCCGGCTTTACCCTTCGCCATGCCCGCACGATCGTGCCCTATCTCGCCGATCTGGGCGTGAGCCATGTCTACGCCTCACCGCTTTTCGAAGCGCGCGCGGGCTCCTCGCATGGCTATGACGTGACAGATCCCACGCGAATTCGCGCGGCCCTTGGCGGAGAGGACGAACTCCGCGCGCTGTCCGAAGACCTCGCCGGGCACGGCATGGGGTTGATCCTCGACATCGTCCCGAACCACATGGCGGCCAGTCCCCAGAATCCGTGGTGGGCCGATATGCTGCGGCTCGGGCAATCGAGCCCCCATGCGCATTTCTTCGACGTGGACTGGAATCGCCACGGAGGCACCGTCCTGCTCCCGGTCCTGGGGACGCCGTTGGAGGAGGCCATGGCCGACGGGCATATCGAACTCGTCCAAGGGGAGCATTCGGTCGTCCTGCGCCTTTACGGCGAGGAGGACTACCCGCTCGCGCCCGGCAGCCTCGTCGAGGGCGACCTCGGCGCAACGCTCGCGAACCAGCACTACACGCTCGCGTGGTGGAAGCTCGGCCATGACGAGCTGAACTGGCGGCGCTTCTTCAGCATCAGCGAACTCGCGGGGCTTCAGATCGGCCGGGACGATGTGTTCGAGGCGGTTCATCGCCTTCCCCTGCGGCTTTACCGGGATGGGGTCATCGACGGCCTGAGGATCGACCATGTCGACGGACTGGCGGATCCGGCGGCGTATCTTGCGAAACTGCGCGAGCGTCTGGAGGCGCAGGGCCGGGACGATGGACCGGCATGGCTGATCGTGGAGAAGATCCTCGGCAATCACGAAACCCTGCCCGGCGATTGGCCGATCGACGGGACGACAGGCTACGACTTCATGGAGGAGGTCTCGCTGCTGCTCCATCCGGCAAGCGAAGCCGAACCGCTTGCCCGCCGCTGGACCGCACTATCGGGCCGCAGCGCCGATTTCGAGGACGAGGAACGGCTCGCCCGGCGCCAGCTCCTGCGCTGGGAATTCCACGCCCAGTTCGAGGCGTGCGCCGATGCGCTGTTCGATCTGGCCCAGCAGTCGCCGGGGACGGTGCGATACAGCCGGGCTGCGTGGGCGCGCGCGGTGGAGGCGCTGGTGATCGCCTTCCCGGTCTACCGCACCTATGGAACGGGCAATGCCGCCCCGCCCGGAGACGAATGGGTGCGAAAGGAGGCCGCCCGCAGGCTTCCCGCGCTCGCCCCACCGGGAGAAGCAGAGCTGGGCCACTGCATTCTCGCATGGCTTGCGGGCGAAGGTCCGTCGGCCGGGCATCCCGGGAAATTCGTGAGGCTCTTCCAGCAGCTATCCGCACCGATCGCGGCCAAGGCCGTCGAGGACACCGCGTTCTACCGCTACGGGCGCTGGATTTCGCGCAACGATGTCGGTTTCGACCCGGCCCGGTTCTCGGCCGATGCGAGCGCCTTTCACGAGAGCCAGCAACGTCGCTTGGAAAACTGGCCCGGCTCGATGCTCGCCACCGCCACGCACGATCACAAGCGCGGCGAGGACGTGCGCGCACGCCTCGCCGCGATCGCCGAGCTCGCCGGGGAATGGGAGGATCAGAGCGCGCTGTGGACGAGGGCGCTTCCCGGCACCGACCGACTGGCCGCGGGCGATGTCGAAATGCTCCTCCAGGCGGCGGTCGGAGCGTGGCCGGAAGATCCGCGGGATCTGCCCGAATATGCCTCGCGGCTTTCCGCCTATGCGGTCAAGACGCTGCGCGAGGCGAAGCTGCGTTCCTCGTGGAGCGCGCCGGATGAGGGTTATGAGCGGGCAGCCGATCAATTCGTCCGGACATTGGTGAGCGGCAGCGATGCCGCCGCAACGCGCGTGGATATCGCGGATTTCCTGGAGCGCGTCAGGCCGATCGAGCAGGTCAAATCGCTTGCGCAGACCTTCCTGCGCCTGACATGCCCCGGAATTCCCGATACCTACCAGGGCGCAGAGCTTTCCGAGCGCAGCCTCGTCGACCCCGACAACCGCCGCCCCGTCGATTTCGGGCTTCGCGAGCGGACACTGCGCGACAGGTCCGACAGGAAACTGGCTCTCTTGCGTGACTGCCTTCACCTGCGCGCGCAACGACCGGCCGTCTTTCAGGGAGGCTACGAGCCACTCGCCTGCGCCGAGGGCTGCATCGCGTTCTCACGCGGAGACGGACATGATCGGCTGGTCATGATCACGGCGCTTCGCGCGCTTCCGGGCGAACCCGCGGACTGGATAGGCCCCACCTTGCCGGAAGCCGGCCCCAGCCTGCTTGGCGGCGAACTGCCCTGCGCGGTATTCGCTGACCCTCGCGCAGATTGAGCGGAAACGCCGATCAGGGTTCGAACGAGCGTCGCATGACCTCTTGTGGTCGTGGGCGGACGCAGGAGCCGCTCGCAACTCCCATGGGCTGAAGCGAGAAGGAGCAGCAGCAATTTCGATCCGAGCCGCGATCGGATGCGTTGGCCGGATTGCTCGGGCAGCCCAAGTCGCTTGTGGCCCCTATTCGCCTGCCGGGGGCGTCCACCAGGTCAGCGTCTGGACGTCGTGGGCCGATGTCCAGATCCCGCCGGGCGTATAGCGCAGCGCGCCGCTGCCCTCGGCTCGGCCAACCCGCGAGATGATCTCCAGCGTCTTTGCATCGATCACAGCGAAGGTCTGGTCCTCGGTCGTGCGAAGCCAGACCTTGCCCTCGCCAACGTCGATGTCGCCATAAAGGAGCGTCTCGCCCACTGCGGCGCGGCCGGTGACCTCGAGCGTCGCGGGATCGACCCGGGCGACCGTGCCATCGCCCTGTTCCTGCACCCAGACCGCTCCTTCGCCGGCAACGAGGAAGCCCGGCTGCTTGCCAAGCCCGACCGTTCCGGTGACGGCGTTGGTCGCCGGATCGATCCGTTGCAGGAGGCTTTCGTCGCTGCTCACCGCCCACAGGGCATCTTCTCCGAAGGCGAGGAAGAAGGTCCCGGCAGCGACGTCGATCCGCGCCTCGACCTCGTTGGTTGCCGGGTCGATGCGCGCGACCGTGCCGTCGGCATCGCTGGGCACCCAGACCGAGCCCGCCCCGGCGACGACATTCGTTTCGCCGCGCGGATTGGCGATGCCCGTTTCGAGAACGGTCTCGACCTCCCCGGTCTCGATATCGACGCGGTAGAGATTGGAATCGGTGCAATTGGCCACCCACAGCGAGCCGGCAAGGATCGCCATCGTGCCGCACGGCCGGGGTACCGGGACCGATTCGACCAGTCCATCGCGCGACCATTGCTCGACCCGCCCGTCATTGGTCGTCCACACGGTGTCGCCATCGACCGCGAGGAAATCGGCGAAGCCGGGCACCTCGATCGCCTGTTCGGCGAACCCCGCATCCGGGGCATCGTCGGTTTCGGCCTGCGAAGCTTGCGTGCAGGCCGCGCCAAGGGCCAGCATGGCCACGAGTGAAGAAGCGGTCAGGCGTTTCATGGGCACTCCGTCAGACAGTCGCCACAACCCCCGCGGCGGTATGACCGAAAGGCATAGCAATAATACCAATCGTGGCAACGGTAATAATTTTCTGGATGGACATGGGCAGCGTTTGCGGCAATGCTGCAACCGCGAAAGGAGCTGCCATATGTTAAACGGGGTACGCGGCATCGGTGCTTGGATACTTCTGGCTTGCGCCGCGATGCTGGCAGCGTGTTCTTCCGACGCGGAGGAGGCAGGGGGCAAGAAGACCGAGTTCGACATCGGCTGGTCGATCTATGCCGGGTGGATGCCATGGCCCTATGCGGACCAGGCTGGCATCGTCGAAAAGTGGGAAGACAAATACGGCATCGAAATCAACTTCGTGCAGGTCAATGACTACGTCGAATCGGTGAACCAGTATACCGCCGGTCAGCTTGACGGGGTGACGGTCGCCAACATGGACGCGCTCACCATTCCCGCCGCAGGCGGCAAGGATACGAGCGCGATCATCGTCGGCGATTATTCCAACGGCAATGACGGCATCCTGCTCAAGAACGGGAGCGATGTATCGGGCCTTGGCCAGAGCGAGATCTATCTGGTCGAGCTGTCCGTCTCGCATTACCTGCTCGCCCGCGCGCTCGAGGGCGCGGGCATGCCGATGAGCGCGGTGCGGACGGTGAATACCTCGGATGCCGATATTGCCGGCGCGTTCACCTCGCCCCAGGTCGGCGCGGCGGTGGCGTGGAACCCGCAGCTCATGACGATGAAAGATGTGCCGGGGGCAAACCTCGTCTTCAGTTCCGCTGACATTCCGGGCGAGATCGTCGACCTGCTGGTGGTCGATACGAAGACGCTCCAGGCCAATCCCGATCTTGGCAAGGCTCTGGCGGGCATCTGGTACGAGACGATGGCCCTCATTCAGCGCGACGACGAGGAAGGCCGCGCCGCCCGCGCCGCGATGGCCGCGCTCGCGGGGACGACGCCCGACCTGTTCGAACGCCAGCTCGAGACCACCTATCTTTACGCCGATCCGGCCGCTGCAGTGGCCGCGACTACGGACGAGGCGCTGGTCGAGACGATGACCCGGGTACGCGATTTCAGCTTTGCGCAGGGTCTTTTCGGACAGGGTGCGCGTTCGGCCGACGCGGTCGGAATGGCCTTTCCCGGAGGGCGCACGCTTGGCGATCCCGACAATGTAACGCTGCGTTTCGACGAGACCTTCATGCAGATGGCCGCGGACGAAGAACTTTGATGAGCGCCGCGGCGCTGCCGAGCGGGACGTGACCGGATCGTGATGCGCTGGCTGAAAAGCGAAAGCACGAACGGCCCCAATCGCTGGCTAGGCGTGATTCCCATTGCGCTGATCGTGCTCGTCTATCTCGTCATGGCGGGCGAGCGGAACGCGATCAACCCGAACGAGAAGATCCTGCCGCTGCCCGGCGCCATGATCGAGGCGATGGGCGCGCTCGTGTTCGAGCGCGATCCGCTTTCAGGGCGCTACCTGTTCTGGGCGGATACGGCGGCGAGCCTGCAACGGCTCGGGCTCGGCCTGGCCCTTTCGACCGGGATCGCCCTTGTCATCGGCCTGCTGCTGGGCGTGCTGCCGCTGTTCCGGGCGACCTTCGGCGCACTCATCACGGCGATCGCGGTGATCCCGCCGATCGCCCTGCTGCCGATATTGTTCATCACCTTCGGTCTGGGCGAAACCGCCAAGGTGGCACTGATCGTGGTCGGGATCGCGCCTTTCATGGTGCGCGACATCGCTGCCCACATTGTCGCTCTTCCGCGCGAGCAGATCATGAAGGCGCAAACGCTGGGAGCGAACACCTGGCAACTCATCCTGAGGGTCGCGCTGCCCCAGGCCATGCCGCGCCTGATCCAGGCGCTTCGCCTGTCGCTGGGGCCGGCATGGGTCTTTCTGATCTCGGCCGAGGCGATCGCGGCGGATATCGGGCTTGGTTACCGCATCTTCCTCGTCCGCCGCTATCTCGCGATGGACGTGATCCTGCCCTATGTCGCGTGGATCGCCCTGCTCGCGGCGGGCATCGACATGCTGCTCGCCTTCCTCAGCCGCCGGGCCTTCGCCTGGGCGCATGGAGAGAGCCATTGAGCCCCGCGCCGGACCCCGTCCTCTCGCTGCGCAACGTATGGGTCGAATACGGCGACAAGGTCGTCCTCGAACGCATCAATCTCGTAATCGAGGAGGGCTCCTTTCTTTCGGTGATCGGTCCGTCGGGCGCCGGCAAGAGCAGCCTGCTGCGGCTCATCCTTGGCCAGACCGCACCCACTCGCGGTGCGATCACGCTGGACGAGGTTCCTCTCAAGCCCAGATGCGGGCCGGACCGGGGCGTTGTGTTTCAGCGCTATTCTGTCTTTTCTCATCTCACGGTCCTGCAGAACACGATGTTCGGGCTGGAATGCGCCGAGGCGCCCTTCACCGCCCGCCTGTTCGGCAGTCGGCGGCGCGCGGCGCGCGCGAAGGCAGTGGAAATGCTCGAAGCGGTGGGGCTCGAGGACAGCCTCCACCTCTACCCCGCGCAGATGTCGGGCGGGATGCAGCAGCGCCTGGCGATCGCCCAGGCTCTGATAAAGCGTCCGCGCATCCTGCTTCTGGACGAGCCGTTCGGGGCGCTCGATCCCGGCATCCGCGCGGACATGCACACGCTCATCACCCGGCTTTGGCGCGAATACGGCCTGACGATCCTGATGGTCACGCACGACATCCAGGAAGCCTTCGCCCTCGGCACGAGAGTCCTCACGCTGGACAAGCCGCGGATCGACCCTCATTCCCCCCAGCGTTTTGGGGCGACCATCGTCTACGATATCCCCCTCACCCGCAAGATCCGTGAGGAAGCGGCGAACGAGCCCTTGGACGGCTCCACCGGAGAGCCCATTCCGATAGAGCCGAGCGCGGGTGTTTGAACCAAGTATTACTGTTGACAGAATCCATAATAATTGGGAGAGCACGACAATCATGGCCAGCGACCCGACCAGCCTTGCACGGCTCAGCATGAGCCTTCCCGCCGAACTGCTTCAGCAGCTCGATGCGATGGTGGAAGAGCGCGCCCTGCCCTCGCGATCGCAACTCATCGCCCAGCTGATCCGCGATGCGCTTGCCGAACACGAAGCCGAATTTCGTCCCGAGGAGACGCTCGCAGGGACCGTCACCCTCGTCTACAGCGCCGACCACGGCAATGTCCGCCAGCAGCTGGCCGAAACGCAGCTCGATTACCTCAAGGAAGTGATCTCTTCGCAGCATGTCTTCCTCGAGGACGATCAGTCGCTCGAAGTCATGCTGGTCCAGGGTCCGGCCCAGCGGCTCGAGGGGCTGTGCGATGCCTTGCGCCGCGTGCGCGGGGTGCGCCAGCTCAAGCTGGTGACCACGACGGCGCTGCTGCCGCCGCTGCATGAACAGGACGAGGTTTCGGGCAAGGCCGACGACGACAGCAGGGAGGCCGCTGCATGAGTGACAGGCTTGCCGATCCGATGGCGGCCCGCGACCACGCCCGCGCAATGGCGGGTACCGTGGTCGAGGCCATGGCCAAGCTGCCGCCGCAAGCAGACGACCTTCCCGATGGCGTGCGTGCTACGGACCTCGTCTGGGAGGAAACGGTTGCGGCGGGTGGATACACCTCGCGCCTGTTGAAGCGCGGAACGAGATTGCGGCTGATCGACCGCGACGGCGATGCCTGTGCCGCTCTGATGATCTTCAATGCCGACATGCCGACCGAAAGGCTCAATGTCGCCGATACGGTCAAGGTCCAGTGGAACGCCTATCTCGAGGCGGGCCGCCTGCTCCTGTCCGACATGGGCCGCGTGCTGATGAGCATCACCGCCGACGATTCGACAACGCATGATGCCTTCTGCGGCACCTCGAACGCTGCGACCAATGCGGCGAAATACGGCGAGGGGCGCAATAGCGGCGTCTTTCCGAACGGGCGCGACCGGCTGCTGATCGGGGCTGCCAAACATGGCCTGCAGCGGCGTGACGTCCACCCTTGCATCAACCTGTTCAAGGGCACGCGGATCGAGACGGATGGATCGATCACCCCGCTCGTCGGTCCGTACGAACCCGGGCGCACGATCGTGCTGCGGGCGGAGATGGACGTGATCGTCGTCATGGCTAACGTACCCCACGTGCTCGACCCGCGCGAGGAATATTCGGTCACCCCGCTCAGGGTGACGGCGTGGCGCGGCGAAGTGACACCGGAAAGCGATCCGGTCCGCAACGCGACCCCGGAAGGCCAGCGCGCCTTCCTCAATGTCGAAGACTATTACCGCCGATAGAACAGGAGGCCGCAAGCCGATGACCTCGACCGGAGGAACCGAGAACCTTCCCGGCACGATCGTTCACGACGAGATCGTGCCCGCCCGCGCACCGTGGATTCATCACGTAAAGGCCGGCGAGACACTCAGGATCGTCGATACCGAGGGTAACCAGGCGGTCGACTTCCTCCTCTACAGCGCCGCCGATGATACCGAGCGTTACAGCGCGCAGGACACGGTGGCCGCGCAAGGCAACATCTTCCTGAAGGATGGGACGGTGCTGCGCTCGAACGAGGGCAGGCCGATGATGACGATCACGGGGTCGGCGGTCGAATATCACGACACGATCGGCGGGGCGTGCTCGTGCGAATCCAACACTTTGCGCTATGGTCATCACACACGCTCGCAGCATGCCTGTGTCGAAAACTTCCTCGAGGCCAACCTTACCGAAGGGCGCGGCAAGCGCGACATGGTCTCGAACGTCAACTTCTTCATGAACGTGCCGGTCGAAGCGGACGGTACGCTCGGCATCGTCGACGGCATTTCCGCGCCCGGCCTGTTCGTCGATCTCAGGGCGGAGATGGACGTGGTGGTCGTCGTCTCGAACTGCCCGCAGATCAACAATCCCTGCAATGCCTTCAACCCGACCCCGATCCGAATGATCGTGGCGGCATGAGGGCGGACACCGTCCTCGTCGCCAATCGCGGGGCGATCGCGACGAGGATCATCCGGACGCTTAGGCGCATGGGCCTGCGTTCGGTCGCGGTCTATTCCGAAGCCGATGCCGAAAGCCTTCACGTGCTCCAGGCCGACGAGGCATATTGCATTGGCCCCGCTCCTGCCGCCGAGAGCTATCTCGACGCAGGCCGCATAATCGCGGTCGCACGCGAGGCGGGTGCGGGCCTGGTCCATCCGGGCTACGGCTTTCTTGCCGAAAACGCGGATTTCGCCGAAAAATGCGCTGAAGCCGGCATCGCCTTCATCGGGCCAACTCCGGAAAACATCCGCACTTTCGGCCTCAAGCACACCGCGCGCGATCTCGCCGAGGCGAGCGGCGTTCCGCTCGCGCCCGGCACGGGCTTGCTGTCCAATGCCGACGAAGCCGTCGCTGCCGCGCGAGACATCGGCTTCCCCGTTATCCTCAAGGCGACGGCAGGCGGCGGCGGGATCGGGATGCGTGTATGCGAGAACGAGGCCGACATCCATGACGCCTTCGCCAGCGTCGCGCGGCTTGGCAGCAGCAATTTCGGCGATGGCGGGGTCTTTCTCGAACGCTACATCGCACGCGCTCGGCATATCGAGGTGCAGATATTCGGCGACGGAGCGGGGCGCGTCATGCCATTGGGCGAACGCGACTGCTCGCTCCAGCGGCGCAACCAGAAGGTTGTCGAGGAAGCGCCCGCCCCGCTGCTGGACGATGCGACGCGCAGCCGGCTGACAGAGGCTGCGGCGCGCCTTGCGCAAGCGGCGAAATATCGTTCGGCGGGCACGGTCGAATTCCTGTTCGATGCCGAGCGCGGCGACTTTTTCTTCCTCGAGATGAACACCCGGCTCCAGGTCGAACACGGCGTGACCGAGGAGGTGATGGGGATCGACCTCGTCGAATGGATGATCCGCGGTGCCAAGGGCGATTTCGCGATGCTCGACAGCGTCCCGCCCGAACCGCGTGGGCACGCCGTGCAGGTGCGGCTTTATGCCGAGGATCCGGCGCTCGATTACCGCCCGACCTCGGGCATTCTCACCGAGATCCGGTTCCCCGAAGGCGTCCGCGCGGACACGTGGTGCGCGCCCGGAAGCACGGTGAGCGCGTGGTACGACCCGATGATCGCCAAGCTGATCACCCATGCACCGACGCGCGGTGAGGCGATTGCCGCGATGCAAGCGGCGCTCGGCGAGACGCGGCTCGACGGGATCGAGACCAATCTTCGCTGGCTGCGCGACGTCGTGCGCGACCCCGATTTCAGCGCCGGGACGGTTTCGACAAGGATGCTTGGCAGGATCGAGCACCGGACTGCCAGCGTCACGATCGTTTCCGGCGGCACGGCGACAAGCGTCCAGGACTGGCCGGGGCGCGAGGGATACTGGGCGGTCGGAGTGCCCCCTTCCGGACCGATGGACGACCTGTCCTTCCGGCTCGGCAATCGCCGCCTCGGCAATCCCGAAGGCACTGCGGGGCTCGAGGTAACCTTCAACGGCCCCACCCTGCGTTTTTCCAGCGCGGCGCGGATCTGCCTTGCCGGGGCCGATTTCGCAGCGACCCTCGATGGCGAGGCCGTGCCGCGCGACGAACCGATCGATGTCTCGCCAGGGCAGACGCTCGCTCTTGGCAGGGTTCGCGGGGCGGGCGTGCGCGGGTACATCCTTTTCGCGGGCGGTCTGGACCTTCCCGCCTATCTCGGCAGCCGCGCGACCTTCGCGCTCGGCCAGTTCGGCGGCCACGCGGCGCGCACCCTCGTCGCCGGCGACACGCTGCATCTGGCGGGCGCCGAAACGGGAGAGCCGGAAAGACTTCCGGCGATGCCCGAATTCGATGATGGCAAGTGGACGCTGAGGGTCATGTACGGTCCGCACGGCGCACCCGATTTCTTCACCGAAAGCGACATTGCAGAAATCCTCGGTGCGGAATGGAAGGTCCATTACAACAGCAACCGTACCGGGGTGCGGCTGGTCGGGCCGAAGCCTGAATGGGCGCGCGGTGACGGCGGCGAAGCTGGGCTTCATCCCTCGAACATCCACGACAATCCCTATGCGATAGGGGCGCTCGATTTCACCGGCGACATGCCGATCATCCTCGGCCCTGACGGGCCTTCTCTGGGCGGTTTCGTCTGTCCGTTCGTCGTGATCGCGGCCGACCGCTGGAAGATCGGCCAGCTTGCGCCGGGCGATTGCATTCGCTTCGTGCCCGTTGCCTTCGAACAGGCGCAGGAGATCGCGGCGGAGCAGAGGCTCGGCAAGGTCGAGCCCCCCGCTCTCGGTCCTGCGCGCCACGATGTCGATGGGCTGGACCCGATCCTTGCCGAGATCCCCGGTTCGGGCAATCGCCCGAACACGGTCTATCGCCAGCAGGGCGACCGCAACATCCTCGTCGAATACGGCCCGATCGTGCTCGATCTCGAACTCAGGATCAGGGTTCATGCGCTCCTGACCCGGCTCGAGGCGATGGACCTCGCCGGCGTGATCGACATGGTGCCCGGCATACGTTCGCTCCAGCTTCATTTCGACGGCACGAGGCTCGATCAGAAAGGCGCTCTTGCCGCCTTGATTGAAGCCGAGCAGGAACTGGGCGATCTCGAAGACTTCACGATCCCGTCGCGCATTCTCCACCTGCCCCTGAGCTGGCGTGACCCGGCCACGATAGAGACGATCGAGAAATACATGGCCGCGGTGCGCGACGATGCGCCCTGGTGCCCGGACAACATCGAGTTCATCCGCCGTGTGAACGGGCTCTGTGACACCGATGCGGTCAAGGACATTGTCTTTGACGCGAGCTATCTCGTCATGGGTCTCGGCGACGTCTATCTCGGTGCGCCGGTGGCAACGCCGGTCGATCCGCGCCATCGCCTCGTGACGACCAAGTACAACCCAGCGCGCACCTGGACCCCGCCCAATGTGGTGGGGATCGGCGGCGCCTATATGTGCATCTACGGAATGGAAGGACCGGGCGGCTACCAGCTTTTTGGCCGCACGATCCAGGTCTGGAACACATACCGCCAGACCGATGCCTTCCGCGAAGACAAGCCCTGGCTGCTGCGCTTCTTCGACCAGATCCGTTTCTTCGAGGTGAGCGCCGAGGAGCTTGCCGAATGGCGGCGCGACTTTCCTACCGGGCGGCGTTCGATCGAGATCGAGCATTCCGAATTCAGCCTCGCGAAACACCGCGACTTCCTCGCCGCGAACGCCGAATCGATCCGCGCCTTTGAACAGCGGCGCGGCGCCGCCTTCGCGGCCGAGCGCACGCAATGGGAGCGCGACGGAGAATTCGACCGCATCTCCGAACTGGTCGAGGAGGAGGCGGGAGCATCGGCGCAGCCCCCGGAGATAGACCTTCCCGAGGGCACCGAACTGATCGAGGCCCCCTTCGGCGGAAGCGTCTGGAAGCTGCTGGTAAAGGAAGGCGAAAAAATCGAAGCGGGAGCAACCATTGCGGTGATCGAGGCGATGAAGATGGAAAGCCCGCTCGAAAGCCCCGGGAGCGGCACGGTTGAGGCAGTCTATATCGCGGAGCGGCAGGCGCTCGAGCCGGGCGCGCCGATACTCGCTCTGAGGAAGCACGCATGAGCGCCCCTAATCCGGGCGCGGCCGGCACTCCATCCCGCACCCGTGCCCGCGCCATCGCGGCTGCGGTGAACGGCAAGGAGAGCACCGCAGAATCAGTGATGCGCGACACGCTGGCGCGCATGGAGGCCTATGATGCGGTCCAGCCGCAAGCCTGGATCAGTCGCGCTAAAAGCGAGGATCTTCTTGCGGTCGCACGCCGCATCGACGCGCGCATCGCGGCCGGAGAGAGCATGCCGCTTGCCGGTGTGCCCTTCGCCGCCAAGGACAATATCGATGTCGCAGGACTCGATACCACCGCAGGCTGTCCTGCCTTCGCCTATCGCCCCGAACGATCCGCCACGGTCATCGAAAGGCTCGAACAAGCCGGCGCGATATGCGTCGGCAAGACCAATCTCGACCAGTTCGCGACCGGGCTCGTGGGCACGCGCAGCCCCTTTGGGATACCGCGCAACGTCTACAACCGCGATCACGTGAGCGGAGGGTCGAGTTCGGGCTCGGCCGTCAGCGTCGCGGCAGGGCTGGTGCCCATTGCACTCGGCACCGATACCGCGGGTTCCGGCCGCGTGCCCGCCGCATTGAACCATCTGACCGGGTTCAAGCCGACCAAGGGCCGTTGGAGCACGCGCGGGCTCGTCCCGGCCTGCCGGACGCTCGACTGCATCACGGTCTTCGCCCACGATCCGGCCGATGCGCGCCTCGTTGACGGCATCCTCGCGAGCTTCGACGCCGAAGACCCCTATTCACGCGCGCCGGAGGAGTGCTCGCTCGATTTCGGCCGCATCGGCGTCCCGCAGCGCGGCCAGCGGGCATGGTTCGGCGACGGCGAATCGGAATGGCTCTATGACCACGCCCTCGCCCGGCTTGCCGGAATGGGCGAACTCGTCGAGATCGATACCGCCCCACTCGATGAGGCGGCAAGCCTGCTTTATGGCGGCCCGTGGGTCGCCGAACGCAGCGCGGCGGTCGAGCATCTGCTGCGAAGCGATCCGGCGCAGATCGAACCGACCGTCCGCTCGTTGCTGGAACCGGGCCTGGAGATCCCGGCCGTCGATGCGTTCAAGGCAATCTATCGGCTGGCCGAACTGGCGCGGCAGGCCGAGGAGATGTGGCGCAAGGTCGACATGCTCGCCTTTCCGACGACCCCGCGCAGTTACCGCGTCGCCGAGCTGCTCGCCGCGCCGGTCGCGCTCAACAGCCATCTGGGTCGCTACACCAATTTCGTGAATCTGCTCGACATGGCCGCAATTGCCGTGCCCGCCGGTGCGCGCGCGAACGACACCGGGTTCGGCATCACGCTGATCGGTCCCGCCCATACCGACGCGGCGCTGATCGCGGCGGCCGAGGCATACCTTTCGGCGGCGGACCTGCCAGATCCACCCGCACTCGACCTGGAGGGAAAGATGGAAAGCGTGAAACTCGCCGTCGTCGGCGCACATCTCAAGGACATGCCGCTTCACTGGCAGCTCACATCGCGCGAGGCGCGCTTCGTCGGCGCCTTCGAGACCGCGCCGAGCTACCGGCTGTACGCAATGGCCGACAGCGATCCGCCGAAGCCCGCTCTCGTCCATGACGAAACGGGGGCCGCGATCGCGGTCGAGGTCTACGAACTCGATTGCGCCGCCTTCGGCAGCTTCGTGGCCGAAGTACCTGCCCCGCTCGCGATCGGCACCGTCACGCTCTCCGACGGGACGAGCGTGAAGGGATTCGTCGCCGAGCCGCGCGCGACGCGCGGAGCGGAGGACATCACCGCGCTCGGCTCCTGGCGCGCCTATGTAGCGCGCGGAAAAGCATAGAAAATATCGCATGATACGCCCGGCAAGAAGCAAAAGTGCCACACTCGACCGATTTCAGTAATGTTACGCTTGACGCACTCGGTAATATCAATACATTCCGACGAAAGCCCATAAAACGAAAAACGTCCGCGGGAGAGGCATCGTCGAGGTTCAGGCCGGTTCATCCGGCCCCCTTGGCGACGGCTCTGCCGCGGAATTGCATTTGAACGGGGAAAACCGAATGAGCGGAACGCGCGTCGGAAACAGGATCATCGGGGCGGACTCGCCGGTCACAGTCGGCTGGGAGAACGTCCCCCGGGTCGAAGGCGGGCCGATGAAGCAGTTTGTCTTCACCTATTTCCAGCCGTTCTTCCTCTTCGCCTTCGTCGCGTTCTGGTACTGGGCTCCCAACGAAATCGCCGTAGCCTCGACCGCCTTCATGCTGGCGATCGGTTTCAAGATCCTCCTGCTCGCGCTCGAATGGGTCAATCCGCGGTTCGACAGCTGGCGGCTGACGTGGAAGGAATTTGCCACGGATCTGTTCTATGTCGGCCTCGGCTACACCGTGCTTCGCATGGTCGATGTCTATTTTGGCAACGAGGTGATCATCGGCGCGGTCCAGGGCGCGTTCGACTGGGGCAAGGTCGCTTGGTTCACCTCGATGCCATTGCTGGTCCAGGCGATCGCAATCTCGATGATCTTCGATTTCGGCCAGTACTGGATGCATCGCGGGATGCATAACTGGTATCCGCTTTGGCTGACGCACGCGCCGCATCACTACATCACCCAGCTCAACATCAACAAGGGCGCCGTCGGCAACCCCGTCGAACTGTTCCTTATCGGTCTCGGCGTCGGCGGGTTCTTCGACTTCCTGCCGCGCGCCTTCCTGATCGCGGGGGCGATCGGTCTGACGGTCGCGGTCTACCAGCACATCAACGTCCGCTTCAACACGCCCGCCTGGTGGCGGTTCGTATTCAACACGACCGAGCACCACAGCGTTCACCATTCGCAGGATTACGAGGCCACCCGGAGCAATTATTCCGGCACCTGGATCCTGTGGGACCGGCTGTTCGGGACCTGCGTCGATGGCGAGGCGGAAGTCCTCGGTATGGAAGGCGGACGCCGGATGGACATTCGTGAGACCATGCATTTCCCCTTCACCGAAGGGTACAAGACACTGAAGTCCAACCTCGCGCGGCGGACGCGCTTGGCGGGGACGGAAAGCCACGAGCCGGCCGAATAAACGGTCGCATCCATCCGTCCTGCTAAGGGGCGGTCGCTATTCAAGAGGTACGCCTTTTCGAACCCGCCATTGCGGGAACAGGATAGGCTTGCCTGCCTTCGGGGGCGAAGCGCACGATGAAAGCCAAGGTGCCATACCTGGACCGGATCTGGCGGTCGCGCGATTCTATCCCGCTGCCAGACGGGGTCCCGCCAGATGCGGCCTTCGAGCGTCTTGCGCCGCTCTTCGCAACCCGGGGAACTTCCTGCGAGGTCGCGGGCGACACTCTTACGTACAGCAAGGAAAACCCCGCCGCGCAGGACAAGTTGGCCACCTTCACCAGCGGGACTTTACGGCTTGAACGCAAGGGCGGAACGGTGCGCCTTGCCTATGACGTCGGCAGCGCCGCACTGCTTCTTTGCTTTCTCGCGCCGCTCGTCTTCCTCGCCTTCGCCCAGCTCGCAGTCCTCGCCAACGTTCTGCACGGACCTGAGGTCGAGGACGCACGAAGCGAAGGCACAGCGGATGAAGAGGCTGAAGAACCCGCCGAGCTTCACTGGATCGACAAGATGCTGGGCGCTCCCGCGCCAGAGGCGAAAGATGAAAAGGAGGAAGAAGAGGAAGACAAGGACGAGGGCAAGCATTCGCCAAAGCCGGGTTACGTCCTGGCCGGCATTTTTGCCGCCGTATACCTCGTCGGCCGGATTCTCGAGCCTTGGTTGGTCAAGAGGACCTTCCGCAAGGCGCTCGAAGGGAATGTCGAACCGGCCGACACGCTCGAACACGACCATGAACACCGTACCGAAGCGGACGCGAGAACCGCTCGGCTGGAGGGTGCAACGAGGAGAGGCGAGGATTCAAGCAAGCCCAGGGGGTAAATATGAACTTCGTTCCCACATCGCAGTCGCGCCGCACCATCATCAATGCAGCTCTCCTTTCCGTGTCAGCGACAGCGCTTCTCGGGGCTCCGGCAAAGGCTCAGGACCTCTCGATCGAGGAGGGCGCGGAAGATAGCTATGTCGAACGCGAGGACATCGTCGTCACCGGCTCGCGCCTGAGGCGCGATCCCAATCTCGGTTCGGCCTCGCCCATCGTCACGGTCGAAGCCGAAGCGATCCGCGGCGGAGCCGACGTGACCGAGGCATTGCGCGAAGTCCCTGCCCTCGCCAGCTCCGTTACCAGCGCACAGACGATCGATGCGGGCGAACTCGATTCGGGCGGGGCAGTGGGCGCGGCAACGCTGAATTTGCGCGGCCTCGGTGCCGAGCGCACCCTGGTTCTCGTCAATGGACGCCGCCACGTCGCAGGTGTCGCGGAGAGCGCGATCGTCGACATCAACTCGATCCCGCCTGCTCTCATCGAAAGCGTCGAGGTTCTCACCGGCGGCGCATCGGCGGTCTATGGCGCGGACGCGGTGACCGGCGTCGTCAATTTCGTTCTGCAGGACGATTTCGACGGCATCGAACTGGGCGCACAAGGCGGCATTTCGGGCCAGGGAGACGGTGCCCGCTTCGACATCTACGCAAAGCTCGGCAAGAATTTCGGCGATGGCCGGGGCAACATCACCGTCGTTGGCGAATACATGCGCGACGATGGTCTGCGCTTTGGCGACCGCGAACAATATCGCAACGGCAACATCGCCGCCGACGGCCCCAATCCCTTCCTGCGGTTCCAGCAGGGCGATCTGGGCGGCGGGGGAACGCCGAACTTCAACGCGTTCTTCAATCCCGCGAACGGCCGTTTTCCCTTCGGTTTCACCATACCGACCCCGGGGAGCAGCACCTTCGATTCGATCTTTTCCGGCGGCCTTACCCCGACGCCCGAGGAACAGGCGCTGATCAACCGGGCGACAAGTTCGCCCACCCGCTTCATCGCTCCGCAATACCAGTTCTCGATCACCTCGGCGGGCGGCCTCATTCTGCCGGCTGACTTCTCCGATCCGGGGCTCGACCTCAATGGGAACGGCAATTCGGACTGCCTCGATTCCTTCACCGGTTACAACGGGCTGCTCGACTTCTCGAATTCGTTCGGCATCGTCGGCGGCTGCTGGCTCAACACCGCAAACGGAGTGGAAGTCGTCGAGGACGGGCTCGTCGCGAGCAATTTCAACGCCTTCGGCGGCAATGCGGTAATCTTCGACAATAATGGCTTCCTCGTGCCGCAGATCGACCGCTTCGCCATCAACATGCTGTCCGACTACGACCTATCCGACACCCTCAACGTTTTCTTCGAAGGCAAGTACGTGCGCCAGGAGACGACTTTCGGGACCGCGCAGAACAGCTTCTACGACCTGCTCACGATTGCTCCGGACAACCCGTTCATTCCGCCCGAGCTTCAGCCTGTCGCGGACAATGCTGGCGGTCTGTTCCTCACCCGCGACCCGATCGATCTGGGGCCGAACATCGACACCACGGTCGCCGAGACATGGCGCTTCGTGGGCGGGCTCGAAGGCTCGCTGACCGATGAAATCGCCTTCACCGTATCCGCCAACTGGGGCCGCTACGAAACGGTCGAGACGAACAACAACAACGTCCTTCTCGACCGCTTCTTCGCCGCGACCGACGCGACGAGCGATGCCCAGGGCAACCCGGTCTGCCGCAGCGAGCTCGATCCGACGGTGCGCTCGCCTTCCACGCCCTTCGGAATTCCGACGGGCGAGTTCGGTTACCTTACCTTCGTGCCCGGCCAGGGGGAGTGCCGACCGGCCAACCTCTTCGGGATCGGCACGATCAGTCAGGATGCGATCGACTTCATCACGACAACGACCACCAACCGGTTCGAGACCGAGCAATTCGTCGTGCTGGGCGTCATCAGCGGGGATACGAGCGACTTTTTCAATCTCCCCTATGACGCGATCGATTTCGCATTCGGAGTGGAATATCGCGACGAATCAAGCTTCTCGAGCTTCGACCCGCTGGTGCGCGGCATCCTTCCGGTAACGACGGTGGACGGCAATGCCGGAGATTTCGTGGGCGATCTCGGATTCTCGCAGACGTCGCTGGCGACACCGCCCGACCAGTTCCTGCAGGATTCCGGCGGCGCCTTCGATGTCTTCGAACTGTTCGGCGAGATCGGCACGACGCTTCTGGACGATGCGCCGGGGGTTCGCGAACTGCGCGTCGAACTGGCAGGGCGCTATTCGGATTACTCGACCGTCGGCGGGGTCTGGACCTATGCAGCGAACGGTTTCTGGGCACCGATCGACGACATTCGCTTCCGCGCCACGTATTCGCGCGCGGTTCGCGCCCCGAACATCGCCGAACTGTTCGCGCCTGCTCAGGCGGCCTTCTTCCGGCCGTTCGACCCGTGCGACCAGACCGAGATCGACGCGCTGGTCGCGATCGGCGAACCCAACGTACAGAACCGCATCGCGAACTGCCGGGCAGACGGGATTCCCGAAGGCTTCTCGGACCCGCTGAGCGCGCGGTTCGCGGGGACGATCTCGGGCAATCCGGACCTGCGCGAGGAAACCGCCGACACGATCACTTTCGGCGCGGTCTTCCAGCCCAGCTTCATCCCCGGGCTCGGCATCACCGTCGATTACTACAAGATCGAGATCGAGGACGCGATCAGCACCATCGCCGCGCAGGACGTGGTCGACAATTGCTATGACAGCTCCACTTTCCCGAACGATTTCTGCGCTGCCTTCACCCGCAATCGCGATACCAACTCGGCGCAGTTCCTCGGCTTCACCTCGCTCAATCTGTCGACGATCAACTTCGTCGGTATCGAGACCGCCGGGATCGACGCCTCGGCAACCTACTCCTTCGGTTTCGGCGACCATCGCTTCGACCTTTCCGCGGTCGGCTCCTGGGTCGACCGGATCGATTTCTTCTTCGATCCGACAGATCCCGACGCGATCGATCCGGAACTGGGCGAAGTTGGTCGTCCCGAATGGTCGGGCACGGGATCGATCGGTTACAGCTATGGCTCGTTCAGCTTCGGCTATTCGCTTCAGTATCTGAGCGAGATGGGCCTCGGCGACGTCGAGATCGAGACGGTCGATGCGCAATTCGGTCCGCTTGGCATCGCGGATGAATATTTCATCCACGACATCTCGGCGAGCTACACATTCATGGACGACCGGTTCGAAGTCTATGGCGGCGTCAACAACCTGACCGACGAGAACCCGTTCATCACCGAGCGCGCCTATCCGGTGAACCCGGTCGGCCGCTTCTTCTATGCGGGCGTTCGCGCCACCTTCTGATAGCCCATTGCTTGCATGAGAGCCCCGCCAGCGACAGGTTCGCGGGCGGGGCTTTCGTTTCGGCATGGGCACTTTAGCTCGCTTGCGCGCAGAAGCATGGGCGAGCTGTTGCGAGAGCACTTGCGCCGCTCACGTCAAGGACAGCCTCCGCTGGACCGAAACCAGAGGGGCGAGGAGCCTCGACAACGTGACGCCTGCCGATGCCTACTTTGGCAAGGCTGCCGCGATCAGCAAACGACGAGAAAGGATCAAGCGAAAGTCTCTCAAAGATGGGCGCTTGCAACACCGCACGCTCGCCGCAGCAGCCCGCCGCGGCAGGCGCTTCTTCAACGGAACAGATCCGATTGCGGACTGTCCGCTTTCGGCCCACCCGCAACTAGATGTCCCGGAATCTCACCATCTTCCTCTGGTCTTCATCCCACAAGGCCAAGAGAAATGGCCTGAACGTACGGCGCAGGGTGATGCGATTCACGTTCGCAAGCTCGGGATGTGCGCCAAGCGCCTCGTGAAGGCGATAGAAGGGTATCCGGCTCATCAGGTGATGGATGTGATGGATGCCAATGCCGCCGGTGAACCAACGCAATGGGGTTGGGAGATCCAGATAGGAGCTTCCATGCAGTGCGGCCTCTTTGAAGGACCACTCGCCACGAACGTCCCAATGCGCATTTTCGAATTGGTGCTGAAGGTAGAACAGCCAGACCCCTGCCGTCGCTGCGAAAAGAAGTGTCGGCAAGAAAACCAGCACGGTCACGGCGAAGCCGAACTGCCAGACGAGAGCGGCAAGCAGCATTGCTGTCACCGCATTGGTTGCCATCGCGCTGATCCAATAGATAGAGCCGGCCCGCATAAGACCGATCGGAAGACGATGCCGGAGCAGAAACAGGTAAGCAGGACCGAAAACCAGAATAGTCAGAGGATGCCGATACAACCGGTATCCCAATCGCTTGAGCGGCGACAACGACTGGAACTCGCTTACGGTCAGGGTGTCGACATCTCCAAAGCCACGAGCATCGAGGTTTCCGGTCCCGCCATGATGCAAGTCATGAGATCGCCGCCAGCAATCGTAAGGTGTGAGGGTGAGCACGCCTATGGCCCGCCCGATCCAGTCATTCCGCTTTTTCCCCGGCATGAACGCACCATGTCCACAATCGTGCTGTATAATGAACATCCGGAGAAGGAGAAGACCTGAAAGCGGCGTCAGAAAAAGTGCGAAGTAGTGGCCCGACGAAAGGGCAATCATCATGATTGCCAGCACGAGCAAAAATGGCACGAATGTCACCGAAAGTTCGTACCAGCTTCGCGGAGCACTTGGATTCCGAAAAGCGACAAGGCTTTTGACCAAGCGATTGATGTCGATCTTGGTCACCGATTCGGCAGAAAGGGCTTCGCCACGTATCGATTGCGAAGCATCAGAATCGCTTGTTGATTGATCTGTCACTCTTATCCTTGAGGGGGCTAGGGGAATTGGGCGTTCTTTGTATCCTAGCCTTGATCCCCGAGCCAAGCTAAATGCTGATCGGTTCTTGCTGCGCCTTCAGCAATGCAAAGGCGAGGCTGGCTTGCGCTTTGAGCCTTCACTTCTTCCGTTCAGGTCCAATGAACCAATGACCATCAAAAGGGTCGATAGCCGAAGGTCCGCTTAAAATCTGGCCTTCGAGGGCAAGGGAAGCGTTGGTCTGACCACTTGATCGCGGCCGCCCCGGCGACATGCGCGACCGGGAAGCTCGGTGCGGGGAGCGGTATGGCCCCCGATAACACTCCAGCACAATTGCGAGAGACAAAGATCGGCAAGGTCATCGCGCTGCTGAAAATCCATCACGACCTCAAATCTGTGCCATGGGGGCTGGCGGCGAACATTCCAGATTTCCGTTGTCGCCCAGCAAGACTTCTTGATCCGTCACTGGACGGAACTGGCGACCATATCGCGCTGCAAGGTGCGTCCCGCCAAAAGGTAATGCAGCGCCGCCCATCCATAGCCGCAAATGAAAATGACGATCGACCATTGCAGGCCTCGCGCCTCTGCACTCGAACAAGCAGCCATCGATTTCAGTTCAGAGCCGGCGAGTAGGGCTCTTGCTTCAGGGGCGAGCGAGAGCAACGGCTTGCACATCTCAAGAGTAAGGCCAAGCCCCTGCCCATTCAAAAACACGCTCTTCAAGAAGGTCGAGAGTACTCCAATCAAAGGGGGCCCAAGGCCGTATCCCAGCAGGTTTACAACGAATAGGGTTATCGCCACCGATGTGGCGCGCATCCGGCTGTCGACGACCCCGGCAGATACCGCGTACATGGGACCCAAGTAGAAATAATGGATCATCGCGGCGATCATCAACGCGGGCATCGCCAGCCAGAGATTGTCCACCAGGAATCCGAACGCGTAGAGCGGGACGGAGGCCGCCATCCCCATGGCGGGCAACCACGATAAAGCGTTTGGGTGACGCTTTGACACTTTGTCCGCGAGCCATCCAGAGCTGAACACGCCAATTGCTGCCATCACACCCAGAATGATCCCGAACAGCAGCGAGGCTTCCTGAATGGACAGGCCGTGTGTCCGAATCAGGAACGATGTGGTGAATTGACCCACGCCGTAGCCAACGAAGGAGGCTAGCATCGCGCCTGTTACGACATGCCAATAGGCAGGCTTTGCGGCCAGCACCTTGATCGCCTCGCGAAAGCTGGCTTTCTTCAAACCCTGGATCGAAGCCGGATCCGTGTAGCCGCGCGGCGGCTCTCGGAGCGTGCGCCACACGACAAGCGACAGCAGTAAGCCTGGCAGTCCGACCACGACAAACGCAACGCGCCACCCTTCGACCTGCGACCAGTCCAGCTCGCCGAACAGAAAGCCGATCCCCATGGCCTCGATCCAAGCGCCGAACTGCGCGCCTTCCAGCCCTGCAAGCTGGCCGCCGAATATCGACGCCAGCATCCCGCCCAAAGGCACGCCCAAGGCATAAATGGAAACCGCGGTCGCGCGGTGCGAAGGCGCAAAATAGTCCGAGATAATCGACTGGGCAGGCGGCGTGCAGCCAGCCTCGCCGACGCTAACTCCGATCCGAAAGAGAAAGAGTGTCACAAAAGACATGGCAAAGCCGCACAGAGCCGTGAAAAGGCTCCAGACTGCGACTGCTGATGCGATGATAAGCACGCGATTGTAGCGTTCGGCGCCGCGCGCGATCGGGATCCCGATAAAAGTGTAGAGCACTGCAAAAGCCGGTCCGCCCAGCAGACCCATTTGCCAATCTTCGAGCCCGAAACTGAGCTTGATCGGCTCTGTCAGGATATTGACGATGGTGCGGTCGATGAAATTGAAGATGTAAACGACCAGCAGGGCGCTGAGCGCGTATGCGCGATAGCCGGGAGACCCGAACCCTTCAGATGCGGCCATGCCTCCTCTTGGTGGGCGCGCTATCGCTTCGGCCATCAATTTCCCCCAGCCGTAACAGCCGCCCACGCATCGGATGGGTTCCGTTGCGAGCTTCGCCACGCGTTCTCATGCTCTTTCAACCTTCTGCCCATTTGAGGCACAGGTAAAGTCCCATGAGATGAAGTCCGCTATGCCATCGCGGAATTGCGGGCTTCAGGAAAATCCTCGGCAGAACTCATGAAAAGCCAAGATTAGTTGGCGGTGGGGGCAGCCGCATCGCAACTCGTCTCGTGAGGGACGTCCGCCTCGCGCTTCAATCTCGGTCATTGGGCCAATCGCGCGTGCCTCCCGAAAAGCGGTCAAAGCCGCTACGCCTCGGCGATGTCCGCTCTCGGGGCTTTGCGACCGGTCGATGAATATCTTGAAGTGGGT
>JGI12210J13797_10375355_pt1 | contig 50990 bp, 40 predicted proteins | sample ElkSlonscriptome_3_FD_13797 | JGI IMG/M metagenome (IMG submission 13797) | reverse complement strand
TTGGGCAGGGAAACATGCTCACTCTTGACCAGATGCAGGGCTTGGGCCAGCCAGTAGCTGCCGGGGGCCAGACGGTAGAACACGACCAGCGGGCAGCCTAGCAGGAAGGCCTCAAGGGTCACGGTGCCAGAGGCCGCCAGAGCGACGTCGGAGGCAGCCAGGCCGGTCCGGGTCTGGCCGATCAGCCAGTGCACACCGGCCTGTTCGAGCGCCTGTCCGTGGTCCTCGGTCAGCGGCGCTTGATCCTCGGCCCGCGAGAGCAGAATCACGATCTCTGCCTGCGGCAGCCGATGTCGAAGGCAGCGCGCAGTTTCGGCCAGCAGCCCGGCGTGTCGATTCAACTCAGCAAAGCGACTGCCCGGCAGCAGCGCGAAGATGGTGGACTGATCACCCAAGCCGAGCCGGCTGCGCGCCTGATTCCGATTCGGACTAGCTGCCAGCTGATCGGCCAGGTGGTGGCCGACGAATCGGCCCTGGAGTCCATGGGGCGCGTAGAGCTCGGGCTCGAAGGGATAGAGGGTCAAGAGCAGGTCGAGGGAACGAGCGATTTTCGGAATGCGCCCGGCGCGCCAGGCCCAGACCGAGGGCGAGACGTAGTGCATCGTGGTCACCCCGCGCTGCTTAAGCTGGCGTGCGAGCCCGAGATTGAAATCCGGTGCGTCGATGCCAATGAATGCCTCGGGCTGCCAGTCGAGGATGCGCTGCCGGAAATTGCGTCGCAGCCGGAACAGGCGCGGCAGATGGGCGAGAACCTCGCTCAGTCCCATGACGTTGAGCTGATCCATGTTCAGCCAAGGCACCACCCCGGCCGCCTGCATGGCCGGCCCGGCCAGGCCGGCCAGCTCGATGCGCGGATACTGTTCGATCAGCCCTCGGGCCAGATCGGCCCCAATCTGATCCCCCGATGTTTCACCTGCTGACAGAACCAGTCGCATTGCTCGTCCTGGCGGCCGGCCTGCTGCGTTCAGCGAAGCAGGCCGCGTTCGCTGCGCTCGGCCGAGTCGATCATCGGTCCGATGGCCGGCTGATCGTCCAGGCGCCTGCGCAGCTCTGCCAGCGCTTCATCGCGTTTGAGACCGCTGCGGTAGAGGACCTTGTAAGCGTCACGGATGTGGCGGATGTCTTCACTGCTGAAGCCGCGTCGTTTGAGGCCCTCGCTATTGACCCCGCGCGGGCGCGGTGGCTGACCAGACACCATCACGTAGGTCGGAACGTCCTGATTGACCCCACCGTACATGCCGAGAAAGGCATGGTCGCCGATTCGGCAGAACTGATGGGCGCCGGAGAAGCCGGCGAAGATGACCCAGTCACCCACGGTCACATGGCCAGCCAGCGTTGCGCCATTGGCCATGACGATGTGAGACCCGAGCTGGCAATCGTGGGCGACGTGGCAATAGGCCATCAACCAATTGTCGTTGCCCAGCCGGGTGACGCCGCCGCCGTCCGCGGTGCCGCGATTGATAGTGACGTACTCGCGAAACGTGTTGCCATCACCGATCTCCAGGGCGGAGGCTTCGCCCCTGAATTTCTTGTCCTGGGGCGCGTCTCCGATCGATGCGAACTGATAGATCCGGTTGTTGGCCCCGATCCGGGTCCGTCCCGAAATGACGACGTGCGGTCCGATCCGCGATTCGGGTCCGATCGTGACCTGGCCACCGATGATGCTGTACGGGCCAACCTCGACGTCCGCCGCAATCTGCGCGCCGTCTTCGATGATGGCCGTGGGGTGAATCATGGAGCCGGGCGGGCGGCGCACAGCAGCTCCGCTCTCGAGACGGTCTTGCCGTCCACCGAAGCGCTCGCTTTGTAAAGCCCCATGCCACGCACGAGTCGGCTCTGTTCAACCTCGAAGATGAGTTGATCACCCGGTACCACGATCTTGCTGAAGCGAGCCTTGTCGATCTTGACCAGGTAGAAGAGCTGTTCCTTGGCGCTCGCGGCCTGCCGTGCCAGATGGGCCAGGCAGCCTGCCGCCTGGGCCATGGCTTCGAGGATCAACACGCCGGGCATGACCGGATGGCCCGGGAAATGCCCCTGGAAGAACGGCTCGTTCATGCTCACGTTCTTCAGTGCTCGGATCGTCGGCGTTCCCTCGAGCTGATATTCCAGCACGCGGTCGACGAGCAGAAACGGGTAGCGGTGTGGCAGCAGGTCGAGAATTTTTTCGATATCGATCGGTCGTTCTTCACTCATGATTGGATGTCTTTATCAATGGCCAGGGTGTTTTTTAAGTCTGGCGAGCCGGCGCGCCCAGTCCTCAAGCTGCGTCAGGCGCACGAGGACGCGCTGCCATTGCCGCTGCGGGCGGGCCGGAATGCCGGAGCCGTACTGGCCCGGCTCGTGAATGGATTCGAGCACCGTGCTCATGGCCGTGATCACGACCCGGTCGGCGATGGTTAGATGCCCGCCGATACCGCAGGCGCCAGCGACCATGCAGTAGCGGCCGATCCGGGTCGAGCCGGCAATGCCCACACAGCCGGCGATCGCGGTGTGCGCGCCGATGTGGACGTTGTGGGCAATCTGAACCTGATTGTCGAGGCGAACATCTTCTTCCAGCACCGTGTCCTCGATGGCCCCTCGATCAACGGTGCTGTTGGCTCCGACCTCACAGTCCGGTCCGATGGCAACGCTTCCGAGCTGGGGAACTTTGATCCAGTGATCCTCTTCAAAGGCCAGTCCAAATCCATCGGCACCGATCACCACGCCGGGGTGAATCAGACAGCGTTCTCCGAGACGGCAGCCGCGGCCGATGAAGGCTCGTGCCACCAGGCGGCTGTCGTCACTGATGATCACGTTTTCCTCGATCACACAGCCCGGACCGATCACGACCCGAGCACCGATCCGACAGCCCGCCGCGATGCTGACCTGAGGGCCGATGCACGCGGTGGGATCAATGCGGCAATTTTCAGCAACACTGGCCGTGGCGTGGATGCCCGCTGAGGCCGCGGGCGCCGGATGCAAAAACGCGGCAATTCTGGCCCAGGTGAGATACGGGTCTCGGCTGATCAGCCGGTGACCCTGGAAACGATCGGCGTGCTGCTCGGAGAGCACCACAGCGCCGGCCTGGCTGTGCTCGAGCTGTGGCAGGTAGTTCGGGTTGGCCAGAAAGCTGAGCGTGTCCGGGCGGCCGTGCTCAAGCGTGGCCAGCCCGGTAATGCGATGGTCGGGATCACCGCGCAGTTCGAGATCGAAGCGTTCGACCAGGGTCTGGAGGGCGATTGCAGTCACGGCAGGCTTCCCAGGGCATCGGCGTCCGCCGCGTAATCCTGCTCCAGCCAATCGATGATCTCGTCGGTCATGTCAACTCTTTCGGAAGCAAAGGCCACGGGGCCGGTGAGCACCAGATCGAAGCCGCCCTGTTCGGCGACCTGGCCAATTGCGATCTGGATGGTGTCCTCGATGGCGTTTTTCTCGGCGGTGGTGCGAAAGCGGATTTCCTGGGCCAGATCGTCTCGCCGGCGATCCACGGAGCGCCGCAGATTGCGGATTTCGCGCTCCAGATCCTGGCGGGCGGTGGATTGATCATCGCCGATGGCAAGCATTCGAGCGCTCAGTGTCTCGATGCGTGCCTCGTCGGAATTCAGGGAATCGTAGCGCGGCCGGAATTCTTCGTCGAGCGCTTCTCGCGCGGCGATCAGCTGGGGAGCGTTATCAAACAAGCGAACCATGTCGACGAAGCCGATGCGCAGTTGCTCGGCCGCCCCCTCCTGTGCCAGCAGTGAGGCGCTGTGAAGCGCCATTGCCGTTGCCAGGGCGAGAACAAGCTGGCGAGTCAGCTTCCCCAAGCCGCTGACTCTGCGGCCGCGGCAGGGGTTTGACTTCATCGCGGTTGATCGCATGGATCGCTGACATTCCAGTGACTAGAAGACGTTTCCGAACGTGAACTGCAGAACCTGCGTATCGTCCCCGTCCAGCTGTCGGATCGGTTGTGCCAGGTTGATGATAATCGGTCCGATCGGCGCACGCCAGGTCAGCGACAGGCCGGCCGAGGCGCGCAGCAGATCAGCATCGAAGCTGTCCCAGTCGCGATAGACGTTGCCGACGTCGACAAAAAACGCCAGGCGCGTGCCGGGCACATCGACAAAGGGAATCGGGAAGGCGAGCTCCAGGCCGCTGACGACCTTCAGGTCGCCACCGACCGAACGGCATTCCTCGTCCTTGGGCCCGAGCGAGTTGTCGTCGAAGCCGCGGATGTCGGCCACGCCGCCACCGTAGTAATGCTCGTAAAAGGGTAGGCCGGAATCGAAGGTCACGACTTCTTCCAGCAGACAGCTGCGCCGGGAATTGGGATCGATTTCGGGTTCAACGGGCTCGATGCCCAGCTCGTCGTCGTAATCGTCGTAAGCATCCCCCCAGGACACTTCGCCGCGCAGGCCGAGCGAAAAGTTTTCGGTCAGCGGCCAGTATTTGCGCAGGCGATAATTCAGCTTGTAGAAATCGCGCGTGCTGCCGGGCAGAGAAACCTCGGCGGTGAACTGATTGAGAGAGCCTCGCGTTGGATTGAGGAAGCCGTTGCGGCTGTCGCGCGACCAGGTCGCATCCACACGATAGGTGGTGATCCGGCGCTCGCGGCTGGAGACGAAGCCGTCGCCGTTTGCGTCCAGAGAAATTCCCAGGGGCCGGGTCGTTGGCGTGATGAAGATGATGTTTCCGTTCGGGTCCAGGACAAGTGCGCCTTCTTCATCGCGGAAGGCAATTCGCCCCAGATTGATGTCTGCGCGCTGGGCCGATCCCCCGAAGCGCAGGAACTGCAGCTCGGTGATCGGGAAACCGAAATTAGCGCCAATCGCCGCCTGGCTGGTCGAGAATCGAGCGATGTTGTCGCTGTTTCTTCCGAGCGTGTCGAGCTCGCTGTAGCGCAGGAAGAAGCCCGCCGACACGCCGTCGTCCGTGAAGTAGGGATTGGTGTAATTGATTCCCGCCTGGGTCACGATGCTGCTGCGCTGAACCTGAAAACCGACCCCCTTGCCGGTGCCGAGAAAATTGGCCTGCTCAATCGCGATCGTGGCAATGATGCCCTGGAACTGTGAATAGCCCAGCCCGACCTGGAAGCTGCCCGACGGCTGTTCGTCGACGCTGACGGTGATGTCGACCTGGTCCTCGCTGCCTTCGACCGGAACGGTCTCAAAGTTCACGTCCTCGAAAAAGCCCAGCCGCTGCAGGCGCTGTCGCGACCGGTCCAGGGCCAGCTGAGAGAACCAGGCGCCCTCGAACTGGCGCATCTCGCGACGCAGGACCTCATCCTTGGTCTGGGTGTTGCCGGAAAAGGCGATCCGGCGGACGTAGACGCGCTTGCCGGGCTCGATGAAGAAGGTCAGGTCGACCTCCCGGGTGGCCCGATCGACGCGGGGCACGGGATTGACATTGGCAAACGCGTAGCCGATGTTCGACAGGATGGCAGTGATGTTCTCCATGCTCTGTTCCAGGTCCCGGCGCGAGAAGACATCGCCGGCATTGACCTGCACCAGCTGGCGAAGGGTCGATTCGGGCAGGATGAGTTCACCGGTCAGCTGCACATCGCTGACCCGATAGACCTCGCCCTCGCGGACGTTGGCGGTGATAAAGATGTCCTGCTTGTCCGGGCTGATCGACACCTGAGTCGATTCAATGGCGAAGTCGACATAGCCCCGGTCGAGATAGTAAGAGCGCAGGGTCTCCAGATCGCCAGACAGCTTTTCCCGCGTGTAGCGATAGTTGTCGCGCCAGAACAACAGGCCGCGACGATCAGCCGATTCGAACTCCTCTCGGAGCGCTTCCTCATCGAAGGTTTCGTTGCCGACGATGTTGATGTGGCGGATGCGCGCCTGCTTGCCCTCGTCAATATCGATTGCAAGGGTGACCCGATTGCGCTCCAGACGCGTCACCTGCGGGTCGACGACGGCTGCGTAATGGCCGCGGCTGTGGTATTGGCGAACCAGCTCCTGCTGCACCCGGTCAAGCTCGAGCGGATTGAAGATCTCCCCTTCGCTGATGCCGATACTGGCGAGCGCAGGGAGCAGGTCTTCGGTTTTAAGCTGGCGGTTGCCGTCGATCGAGATCAACGAAATGGCCGGGCGTTCGGACACGGTGATGATCAGAACGTTACCGTCTCGCGTCAGGCTGATATCTTCGAAAAAACCGGTCCGGAACAGGTCGCGGATGGTCGATCGACCCAGCGATGGGGTCAACGTATCGCCGACTTCAACCGGAATGAAGCTGAAGACATTGCCTTCGGAAATTCGCTGCAGGCCATCGACCCGAATGTCATCGATCCGAAAGGTCTCGGCGGCCAGGGGAGCCGACAGGATGGCCAGGATCAAAAGAAGGCAGAGCTTTTTCATGAAAAACCTTGGGCTTGAGTCATTGCGTGCTCGCCCTCCATACCGTCCGGACGGAGCACGCGAAAGTTTAGGTGAAGACGCGTAATATATCGTTAAATATGGCCAGGCTCATCAGTCCGACCACCAGCAGCAAGCCGAGATACTGCCCGGCGACCTGGATCTGTTCCGAGACCGGTGAACCCTTGATGATCTCGATAAAGTAATACAGCAGATGCCCGCCGTCGAGCATCGGTATCGGCAGCAGGTTGATGATTGCCAGCGACAGACTGATCAGGCCGAGAAAGAACAGGAACCTCGTCAAGCCGAGTCGGGCCGAGCTGTCGGCCATCTGGGCGATTGTTATTGGGCCGGAAAGGTTGCTCAGGGAGGCCGAGCCCGTGACCATGCGGCCGAGAATGCCCAGCGTGGCCGAGGTCAGGCGAACGGTCTCATTGAACGACGCGCCAATCGCCTCGATTGGTCCCATCTGCAGCACGAAGAAGCTGCGGTCAAAGCGCGCCTCGAGCGACGCGTCGGCTGGCGGTGCGCCGATTCCGAGCAACGCCCGTCCATCGCGAAGTTCGGGTTCGATCTCGACGTCCCATGATCGGCTGCCTCGCTCCATTGACAGGGTGATCGCATTCAGGCTGCCGTCCGGATTGACGGACCGCGTCCCGATTTCCCGGGTAATGTCACGCCAGCCCTGGACCGGTACTCCTTCGATCGCGGTGATCCGGTCTCCACTCGACAGGCCCGCCCGTGATGCAGGCAAATCCATCGAGACCTCTCCGATCACCGGATCGAAGTCCGGCCGCCAGGGGTGCAGGCCCAGAGACTGCAGCGTGTCCTCTTCATCAAATTCCGGTCCGAGTTGCGCCAGCGCCAGGTCGATCGTGCGCCGACTGCCGTCCATGTCGGACACGGTCAGCTCGATCGAGCGGCGGTCCAGCGAGGGCGGAATCAATCGCAGCAGCGTGTGCGTCCAGGTCTGGACTGGCTGCCCATCGACTTCGAGAATCAGGTCATCTTCCTGCAGTCCGGCTTCCTCGGCGATCCCCGTTGGTGGATTGAGTACGGGGCGGGTTTCAGAAATTCCGATCACGAACATGAGCCAGAAGGCGGCGAGGGCAAAGATCAGGTTGAATACGGGGCCGGCAGCAACGATGGCGATGCGCTGGCCAACGGGTTTTCGGTTGAAGGCCGCGTCTCGCTGTTCCGGGGCAACCGGGCCTTCGCGCTCGTCGAGCATTTTCACGTAGCCGCCGAGCGGGATGGCGGCCAGCCGGTATTCGGTGCCGTCGCGCGCGGTCCGCGACCAAAGCGCGCTGCCGAAGCCGACCGAGAATCGCAGGACCCGGACGCCACAGCGTCTGGCCACCCAGAAGTGTCCGTACTCGTGGAAGGTGACCAACAGCCCGAGCGCGACGATCAGCCAGAAGATGGGTCCGAGTATTTCCATTGACGTGTTGGTCTTTGTCCTGTGGATCGTTGAAGGTCGAGCGCGGATCGTAAGATCCTGGACGCAAGGTGATTATTGTAGCGATTCGCGTTGGACCCGTTGAGAGTGCCGGGGTTCGCTCAAGGCTGGGCCAAAACCAGCGCCAGGGCGAAAAAGGGCAGTGCAGCGGCCAGGCTGTCGATCCGATCAAGAATGCCTCCGTGGCCCGGCAGCAGGTGCGAGCTGTCCTTGATGCCTTGCTGCCGCTTCAGCAGGCTCATGAACAGGTCGCCTCCGATCGAAATTCCGGCCAGGATCAATGCAATCGCCGCCGCATGCACAGGCGAGAAGGGAATCTCGGGAAGCGCCAGACTGGCCAGTGCGCTGACGATGATCGTCGAGACCACTCCCCCAGCAACGCCGGACCAGGTCTTGCCCGGGCTGATTCGAGGCGCCAGCTTCGGGCCGCCAAAATGTCGGCCGGTAAAATAGGCGCCGATATCGGCCGCAGCGATGATAAAGATCAGCATCACCACAAGCCAGGCTGATTCACGCTGCAGCCAGCTCAGCGCCACCCAGGCCGACACCAGTATGACGGCGAGCACGAGCAGCTTGGTAACGCGCCAGGCCAGGGTCGCTTCAGCGCCGAAGCTGGGGCGAGATAGCCAGCAGATCAGCAGCAGCCAGAGCAGGGCGGGTGCAATCAGAAGGTGTGGAATGGTCACCTCGGGGCCGACAATGGCCGTGCTGTTCGAGGTGATCAATCCGAGCGCGGCACCTGCGACAACACCGATCAGCAGGAGAACAGCGCCGAGGGCCCAACGATTGATCGGCTGGCGCAATCCCGCGAGTTGCCCTGCTTCCCAACCCCCGAGTCCGAGGATGATGAACGCGGCGACGGCGGAAAATAGCGAAGGCGAGGCCGTGAACAGTAGGGTCAGGAAGGCTGTTGCGATGATTACCGCGGTGACGACCCGGATCTTAAGCATTCTGGACCTGGCCGAGGCCTCCGAAACGGCGGTCGCGTCCTGCGAAATCCTGGAGCGCTTCTTCGAGATGTTCAGCCGAGAAATCAGGCCAGAGCACGTCTGAAAAATACAGCTCGGTGTAGGCCAGTTGCCAGAGGAGAAAGTTGGAGAGTCGGCGCTCGCCACCGGTCCGGATCAAGAGGTCCGGGGCTGGGGAATCACTCAAGGCCAGGTGGCGTTGCATCCGGTCTTCGGTAATCGACTCGGGCGCCAGGCCCTGATCGCGAACCGCTTCTGCCAGTCGCCGTGTGGCGGCTACAATGTCAGCCCGACCGCCGTAGTTGACGGCCACGTTCAGGATCAATCGCTGGTTTTTCTCGGTTCGCTTTTCCGCCCGACGCATGCCATCGCGAAGGGCCGGATTGAACGCGCTTCGATCGCCGACAAAGCGGATCCGTACATCGTTGTCGTCGAGCTCCCGCACTTCCTTGGTCAGAGCGCGCATGAAAAGCTCCAGCAGCTGCTTGACCTCCATCGGTGGACGGCGCCAGTTCTCGCTGGAAAATGCATACACGGTCATATAGGGAATACGCTGTCGGGCCACCGCCTCGACGGCGCGCCGCAGCGCGTCACTGCCGGCCTGGTGGCCGTGCGAGCGTGGCTTGCCCTTCAGGGAAGCCCAGCGACCATTGCCGTCCATGACGATCGCCACATGCTGCGGGAGAAGAATCGGGGCGTTCACCGGAATCAGATTTCCATGAGTTCCCGTTCTTTCTCACCAATCAGCTGGTCGACCTGGCCGACGTGCTCGTCGGTGAGCTGCTGAACGATGGTCTCGCCTTTCCGGACATCGTCTTCGGTCAATTCTTTTTCCTTGAGAAAATCCTTCAGCTGGGAATTGGCGTCACGTCGTATGTTGCGAATCGCGACTTTGGCCTGCTCCCCTTCAGCGTGGACAACCTTGACTAGGTCGGTCCGCCGTTCCTCGGTCAACGCCGGGAGCGGGACGCGAATGTTGTTGCCGGAGGTGGCCGGATTCAGACCCAGGTCAGAGGTCATGATGGCCTTTTCGATCTTGCCGACCATGGACTTGTCGAAGGGCACGACGCTCAGCGTGCGAGCATCTTCTGCGTTGATGTTAGCCGCCTGATTCAACGGCACCACGGAGCCATAATAATCGACGGTCACATGCTCCAACAGGCTGGGGTGGGCACGGCCGGTTCGAATCTTTGCCAGTTCAGTGCCCAGTGCACTGATGCTTTTGCTCATCCGTACCTGAGCATCGTTCTTGATGTCGTTGAGCATGACGCACCTCGGAATCAACGGAAATCTTGGGATAACGCGCAATTGTAGCGGGACAGGACGAGCCGTGCATGCAAAACGGGACGACTTGCCGGCAAGGGGTGCCAGCTCAATGCACGAGGGTGCCGACGCTTTCCCCGCGGATGAGCCGATCGAGGCTGCCGCTCTGATTGAGATTGATGATGCGGATCGGCATGGATTGATCGCGACACAGCACGAAAGCGTTGGCATCCATGACTGCAAGCTTGCGTTCGATGACCTCGTCGTAGCTGAGTTCATCGTAGCGTTCGGCGGTCGGGTCCAAAGCCGGATCGGCCGAATAGATGCCGTCCACTTTGGTGGCCTTGATCATCAGGTCCGCGCCGATCTCGACGGCGCGCAGGCTGGCGGCCGTATCGGTCGTGAAGAAGGGATTGCCGGTGCCGGCAGCAAAGATCACGGCGCGATCTTTCTCGAGGTGCCGCACCGCGCGGCGACGGATGTAGTCCTCACAGACCTCGCGCACCGAAATGGCTGACATGACCCGGGTGCTGACCCCAGCTCGTTCCAGCGCATCCTGCAGACCCAATGCGTTCATCACCGTTGCCAGCATGCCCATGTGGTCACCGGTGATGCGGTCGATGCCAGAGGCGGCCAGTCCCTTGCCGCGGAAAATATTGCCGCCGCCGATGACGATTCCGATCTGAACGCCGGACTTGACGACATTCGCAACCTCCCGAGCGATCCGGGAGGAGACTTTGGGATCGATGCCGTAATCCAGCTCACCGAGCAGGGCCTCGCCGCTGATCTTCAACAGAATTCTCCGAATTCCTGCTTCGCTCATGGCTCGACCCTTTGTTTTAGCTGATTGGAATTAGTTGCCGCGCGCCTGCTGCATCACCTCGGCGGCAAAGTCAGAGGTCTCCTTCTCGATGCCCTCACCGACCTCAAGGCGGATGAACTCGATCACGCTCGCACCCCTGTCCTTCAGCAGCTGGGCAACAGTGATGTCCCCGTCCTTGACGAAGGGCTGTCCGGTCAGGGTGATCTCTGCCAGGCGCTTGTTCAAACGCCCTTTTACCATCTTTTCGATGATCTCGGCCGGTTTTCCACTCTCCGCAGCCTGCGAGACGAGAATATCCTTTTCCTTTGTCAGCACCTCGTCGGGAACGTCGGCCGCGTCGCGGAATTCCGGGTTGAGGGCCGCAACGTGCATCGCGATATCGCGAGCCAGATCTTCATCGCCACCGCTGACGGCGACCATGACGCCGATCCGGCCTCCGTGGATGTAGGTGCCGACCGCTCCATCCTCGGTTTTCATGTGCGCCATGCGGCGAATCTGGACGTTTTCACCGACCTTGGAAACCAGCTGCTGACGAGCGTCTTCGACGCTGTCGCCGCTGGCCATTGTTTTCTCGCGGAGCGCCTCGACATCGGCGCTGTCCAGAGCCAGCGTTGCCACTTCTTCGGCGAAACCGCGGAAATTATCGTCCTTGGCCACGAAGTCCGTTTCACTGTTGATTTCGACCAGGACGCTGAGTCCGTTGGTCGACGCCTCGACAATGGCACCCTCGGCGGCCACGCGGGACGCTTTCTTGTCGGCCTTGGCCAGGCCAGACTTGCGCAGCTGCTCGATGGCGGCATCCATATCGCCGCTGGTCTCGACCAGTGCTTTCTTGCATTCCATCATCCCGGCGCCTGTGCGCTCGCGGAGTTCCTTGACTTGTGCTGCTGTAATACTCATGACGGTTCCCTGCACCTGTGGATTCGAGTCGGATTCAGTCGCCTTTAGGCGAGGCTTTTGTTGATCAATTGCGGCCACCGGGATCACCGGGTGATCCACGGAGGCTTTGAATCAAGAGCGAAGGGGTCCAAGCCCCTCCGCTCGATGGTCAATCGTCGGTCTTAGCGGCCGGCTTGGCAGCGGCTTTCTTTTTCTTGGACGCCTTTTTCTTGCTGGCCGTTTTCTTGGCGGGCGCAGGCTTGTCCTCGCTCGCAGCGTCGCTCTCAGCTGCAGCTTCCTTTGCCGCTGCCTTGTCTTCAGCCGCTGCCTTGTCTTCAGCCGCCGTCTTTTCCTCAGTAGGTGACTTATCCTCAGCTGGTGCCTTTTCCTCAGCCGGCTCCGATGCTTTGGCGGCTGACTTCTCCTCGGTTGCCGGAGTGGGGTCTGCTGCCTTGGCCGCTGTCTTTTTCTTGGCGGTCTTCTTGGTGGCTTTGGTCGCCGTTTTTTTCTTGGCTGTTTTCTTGGCCGAGCCTTCGGGCTGTTCGACCGGATTGCCGTCGGCATCCAGCTCGACGAATTCGTCAGCGTCGCCAGCCGGCACCGGTGCAGAAGCACGGCCTTCCAGGATGGCATCGGCCGCCAGCTGCGCATACAAGCGCACGGCGCGGATCGCGTCATCGTTGCCCGGAATCACGTAGTCGATTTTCTCGGGTGAATGGTTGGTATCGACGACTGCGATGACAGGAATGCCCAGCTTGCGCGCTTCAGCAACTGCGATTGATTCATGACCGACATCGACCACGAACATGGCATCGGGCAGTCCGTTCATGTTCTTGATTCCGCCCAGGCTGCGCTCGAGCTTGTCGCGCTCGCGGGTCAGCTGGAGGATTTCCTTCTTGACCAGACGGTCGAAGGAGCCATCGGTTTCCATCTGCTCGAGTTCTTTCAAGCGATTGATGGATTGCTTGACCGTGCGGTAATTGGTCAACATCCCGCCGAGCCAGCGGTGCGAGACATGGGGGCTGTTGCTGCGTTCTGCTTCTTCGGCCATGGCCTGACCGGCAGCGCGCTTGGTTCCGACGAACATGATCGATCCGCGGCGGCTCGCCAGGCGGCTCATGAAATCCAGTGATTCCTTGAGCAGCGGGAGGGTTTCCTCGAGGTTGATGATATGGATCTTGCCCCGGGCGCCGAAGATGTAGGGCTCCATCTTCGGGTTCCAGTAGCGGGTCTGGTGACCGAAATGCACGCCGGCTTCGAGCAGCTGGCGCATCGTGACGTTAGGCATGACTTGTTCCTTTCGATGTATTGGACACGGATCACGACCCGACAGCCATCCCGGCTGTGCGAAGCGGGCCCTTTGTTCTGCGATCAAAATGTCCGGGGTTTGAGCCTCCGCCCATCCCGATCCTGCGAACCTTGAGATCATCGTCCGTGCTGGTTTTTCAGCACCCGACGGTGTCCTCGCGGCAACCCCGCAGACCGTGTCGATGGGCGTGTGTATTTGCCTGTCGACCGCAAGTTGATCGACAAAGCCGGTCAAGTATAACAGTAGGCGAGGCTTGAATGGAATACCCCGGCCTCACAGGGATCAGGCCGGCGCAGGGTGCTTTGATATCGAGAGTTTCTTTATAATCAGGGTCGAATTCTGTCAGTTTTTCCCCGATGCTTCACTTGCTTAGCGCCTACCAATTCACCCGTCTGGACGATCTGCCTCTGGCACGCCAGCGCATCCTTCGACACGCTGGGGATCTTGGCCTGAAGGGGACCGTGCTGATTGCCGGGGAGGGCATCAACTTCAGCCTCGGGGGGTCGCGCGATGCACTCGAGCACTGGTTGCACTGGGCGCGGGAGCGGCTCGGCGTCGATGCGCCGGTCGTGAACTGGCAAAGCGTCCCCTCGGTCCCGTTCCTGCGCCTGAAAGTGCGGATTCGACCAGAGATCATCACGTTCGACCCGGCACTCGTGCCGGGCGATGTGCCCACGGGCCGGGCGCTGCCGCCCGTCGAATGGCACCGGCTGATCGAGCAGGAGGACGTGCAGCTGGTCGATACCCGGAACCAATATGAGTTCGAGCTTGGCAGTTTCGAGGGTGCCTGCGATCCAGAAACCGAGCGTTTCACGGAGTTCGGAGCCTGGGCCCTGGAGCACCTTTCGAAAAAACGACCTGTCGCCATGTTCTGCACCGGCGGCGTGCGCTGCGAAAAGGCCAGCGCCTGGTTGATCCGCCACGGCTACGACCAGGTCTATCAGCTTGAGGGCGGCATCCTGAATTACCTGCAGTCGATTCCGGAATCGGAGTCGCACTGGAGCGGCGAGTGCTTTGTTTTCGATGATCGGGTCAGCGTCGACCACTCGCTTAAGCCGACCGGGCGGCCCGTCTGTGCGGGTTGTCGCCGGCCGGTCGAGGGCCTGGAGTCGGACGCGATGCCTCCGGTCGACGACCAGGGGCGCTGCGGTTTGTGTTCGGAGCGCTTTGACCCGGCGCGCCTGGCCGGACTGCGGGAACGGGTCCGTCAGATCCAGCTGGCGCAGGCGCGGGGGGCGAGTCATCTGGGCCCTCAGCCTGAAGAAGTGGAATCATGACGCCAAGCCTGTCGGTGTCCGGGATCGAGCCGCCGGTTTGGCTGCCGGCCGCTCTGCACGGCGCCTGGGAATTGTTGGCTGTGTATCCCCTGGCCCTGGCAGCGGTGATCATTCTGGTCGGATTGACCGTCGCGGTCATCGGTCGCGCCAGCGTCCTGCACTGGGGTGGAAAGCTCACCTCACGCACGAGCAGTGAGCTCGATGAGCAGCTGCTGAGAATAGCCGCCAACGTGGCAGCGTTGCTGCTGGCCTATGCTTCCCTGGCCGTCGCGGTTCAGGTGATCGGTTTCAGCGAGCGGATCGAGCAGATCATCCTGCGCGTTCTGATGAGCCTGCTGATTCTGCGTTTGATGGCATCGGGCATGCGGGCCTGCCGAGTCGCGCTGGGATTGCTGGGCAGGCTTCGCGATCGATTCAAGATCGTCGAGGAGCGCACCCTGCCGCTGTTCGATCTGATCGGCACGCTCGCCATCGTCGGTCTGGCGACTTACGCCCTGCTGATGGTCTGGAACATCAATCCGACGGCCTGGCTGGCCTCGGCGGGCGTGGTCGGGATCGCCGTGGGCTTTGCGGCCCGCGACACGCTGGCCAATCTGTTCGCCGGATTTTTCATCATCGCCGATGCTCCCTACAAATTGGGCGATTACATCGTGTTGGAAACTGGCGAGCGCGGTGAAATCACCAAAGTCGGTATCCGCTCGACCCGCATGCTGACCCGCGACGATGTCGAGATCACGGTGCCCAACTCAGCGATGGCCAACGCCATGGTTTACAACGAGTCCGGCGGGAAATGGACCAAGTTCAGGATTCGCCTGAAGGTGGGCGTGGCCTATGGCTCGGACGTCGAGCAGGTCGTCGAGCTGCTCGAAGGGATCGCGACCGACCACGAGCGAGTTTGTGATACGCCCTCACCGCGAGTGCGGATGCGCGGCTTCGGCGATTCCAGCCTCGATTTCGAGCTGCTGTGCTGGGTCAATCAGCCCTCTGAGCGGGGGCTGGTCAGCCACGAACTCTACATGAAGATTTACAAATCCTTCGGCGAGGCTGCCGTCGAGATTCCCTTTCCACAGCGCGATGTCTGGATGCGCGAAACCGGGTCGAACTGAGCGGGTGGCCTCCTTCGCGATGCCTCAGATCATTGCTTCGACGACCTCATCAAGCGCGATTTCACTGCTTTCCTGACCCCGGCGGCGGTATTCGATCACTCCGTTGTCGAGACCGCGGTCGCCGACCACCAGCACATGTGGTATTCCCAGCAGCTCGGCGTCGGCAAACATGACGCCGGGTCGCAGCGGGCGGTCGTCGAGCAGGACCGATTTGCCCGCTGCGGTCAGTTTTTCGTAGAGCGCATCGCCGGTCTCGCGCGCCCGATGCGACTTCTGGTGGTTGAGCGGCAGGATCATGATGTCGAATGGTGCAAGGGGCTCGGGCCAGATGATGCCGTTTTCGTCGTGGTTCTGCTCAATGGCTGCGGCCACGATGCGTGAGATTCCGATGCCGTAGCAGCCCATCAACGGGTGCTGTCCACGGCCGTTCTCGTCCATGACCACGGCGTTCATGGAGCGCGAGTATTTGTCACCGAGCTGGAAGATGTGACCCACCTCGATACCGCGAATGAGTTCCAGACTGCCGGAGCCGTCGGCGGCCGGCTCGCCGGCCTGGACCTTGCGCAGATCGGCCACCTCGGGCAAGGGGAGATCACGTTCCCAATTAATACCCAGATAGTGAAACCCGTCTTCATTCGCGCCGGCTCCAAAATCGCTCATGGCTGCCACGGCGTGATCGACCACGACGGGCAGAGGCAAGCCGACCGGTCCGAGGCTGCCCGGACCGGCGCCGATGGCTGCGCGAATTTCCTCCTCATCGGCCATCCGCAGTGGGCCGTTGACCTGGTCGAGCTTTTCCGCTTTGAGGGCATTGAGCTCGTGGTCGCCACGGATCAACAGGGCGATCAGATCATGCCCGCTGTGCTCGGCCGCTTCCACGATCAGGGTCTTGACCGTTGATTCGATTGGCTGGTCGTATTGTTCGACCAGTTCAGCGATGGTCCGAGCCTGTGGTGTGGCGAGCTTTTCCATGATCCGCACGGGTGCGGCACGCTCGCCGCAGGAAACGGCCTCGGCCAGCTCGACATTGGCCGCATAGTCACTGCCGGGAACGTGTGCGATCTCGTCTTCGCCAGAATCGGCCAGCACGTGGAACTCATGCGAGAGCGCGCCGCCGATCGCACCGCTGTCGGCTTCCACGGCCTTGAACTCCAGACCCAGGCGCTCGAAGATTCGGGTGTAGGTTGCGTGCATGACCTGGTAGAAATCGTTCAGGCTTTCTGAATCCATGTGGAAGGAATAGCCGTCCTTCATCAAAAACTCCCGCGAGCGCATCACGCCGAAACGCGGGCGGATCTCATCGCGGAACTTCGTCTGAATCTGATAGAAACAGACCGGTAGCTGCTTGTAGGATCGAAGCTCTCCCCGCGCAAATTCGGTGATGACCTCTTCGTGGGTTGGTCCGAAGGCAAAGGAGCGCCCGGCTCGATCGGTGATCTTCAGCAGCTGCGCTCCGAACTGGTCCCAGCGATCGGTTTCCTGCCACAGCTCGGCCGGCTGCACCGCGGGCATGAGCATTTCGAGTGCGCCGGCGGCGTTCATTTCCTCACGCACAACCTGTTCGACCTTGCGCAAGACCTTCAGGCCCAACGGGGTCCAGCTGTAAATGCCAGAGGTCAGTTTTCGGATCATACCGGTGCGCAGCATGAGCTGATGCGATGCGATTTCCGCATCGGAGGGGACTTCACGCTTGGTCACAAGGTGGAACTGGCTGGTTTTCATTGCAATCTGACCCGAGGGGGCATTGGCTAGGAAGCGTGGGATTCTATCAGCCGCGGCCGGTGGTTCGGACGATGCGCGGGCGTCTGAGCAGAATCAGCGCTGCTGCTCAGTCAATCCGGATCGGGTTTTGACGGTGCGACGACGAACTGGAAGCCGTCCGAGTGTCAGCACCACTCGTCGATGAAGGCCTGGGTTTCTGCGATCATGCTTTGACGCTCGTCTTCATCCATGCGTTCGATTTCGCCCTGTTCATTCTCGCGATTGATCTGCACGCGCTGCGTTATCAAGGACAGATTGGTTCTCGCCTCGTCGCAGCGTTCTGCGACAAGCTCGGGGTCGGGTTGCTGCCGGTTGACTTCCGGGAGCTCGGGCACAGCGCTGCCATCGGAGTCGTCAGAGTCGACATTCTCGGTTTCTCCCACCGTCCGCGGCGCCACGGTGCTGACCACATTGTTGCGGGTGGTGATGCGCTGGTATTCCACGCCCTCAGGAGGACGAGCAGAAAAGTGCGTAACGCCAGTCTCATCGACCCATTTGTAAATCTCTTCCTGGCCGAAGGCAGGGTCCATACCCAGTCCGACCATCATGATCAGAACGGATGCTGCCAGTGTTGCAGTCAACGAATTCAGGGTTTTCATTAAAACCGGACTCCAGTCGCCGTTTTAGCTACCTTAAGAGGATAACTCAACTGTGCCCGAAACCATCCGCTTGCGCAAGTGAGCAGCGGCAATGCTATCCTCTTGGCGCTATGCTTCCCGGCACATTGATTTGAACGATCCAAACTCTAAAAAAGGCCTTGCGCGTGGCGCATTCCTCCTTCCAAATGCGTTGACGACGGGCGCACTGATGGCAGGGTTTTACGCCATCATCGCGGCCATCAATGATCAGGCAGTCACAGCCTGCATCGCGGTTGTGGTTGCGAGTCTGCTGGACGGTCTTGACGGTCGCGTGGCGCGTCTGACCAACACCCAGTCCGAATTTGGCGTTCAGTACGATAGCCTGTCCGACTTGGTTTCGTTCGGTCTGGCACCGGCCATTCTGGTTTTCACCTGGGCACTGCAAGGGCTCGGCAGTCCAGAGACCGTGGCCGACAAGCTCGGCTGGCTGGGTGCGTTCTTTTACTCAGCCTGCGCTGCGCTGCGTCTGGCTCGATTCAACACACAGGCCGGCGTCTCTGACAAGGCCTACTTTCAGGGCCTGGCCAGCCCTGCCGCGGCCGGGACCATGGTCTCGACGATCTGGTTTTTCGAAAGCCGGGCCATCCAGCCTGATCTCGTGGCCTGGGGCATGCTGCTGCTGACGATCCTCCTCGGAACGCTGATGGTGTCGCGCATCCGGTATTTCAGCTTCAAGACCTGGCCCCTGTCGGATCGCGTGCCCTTCGCCTGGATATTCCTGGTGCTCGTGGTGCTGGTAATGCTGGCAATCGATCCACCTGCCGTCCTGTTTACGATCGGCATTGTCTATGTGACTTCGGGCCTGTTGCTGACCCTTCGCGGTCGCTACCTTCAGCGCCGGCGTCGACGACGAGAGAGCTGAGTTGTCCGACTTGTCTCTTGCCAGCCGCAAGCGGCTTGCCCTGATCGGGGTCGACCGTTGGGAACGCCGGCCCGATTTGCCGAGCGCAGAGGACCTGGCGAGTGATGCGGAGGCCCTGCGCATTCGGCTGCTCTCGGGCGGTGGCGACTGGGTGCTCGTGCAGCGTCGCGCCTGGCGCGGCGATCATGGCGCGCTGATGGCCGATATTCAGGCCACCCTGGGCCCGGAGCGCTGTCGCTTCGGACAGTGGGCCGAGGCCGGATCGGCCGGCGTCGGACCTGCTGAACTGCAGGCCAGAGGGGTGAAACGAATCCTGTCTTTTGGCCCCCCGCCGGAGCTGATCGACTGGCCGATGCTCCTCCAGGGTCCCACGATCGAAGACTTGGCCGAGAAGCCGGAGGCGCGGCGCGCGCTCTGGCGCGGTTTGGCAGAAGTGATCGAGGCCTGATCGTGTCGGCCATGTTGCAGCCAAGGATCGAGATTCGTGCGATGCGTCGCTCGGACGTTTCAGCCGTCTATGCCATCGAAAAGGTGAGCTATCCCTTCCCTTGGACCCGGAGCATTCTGGTCGATTGTCTAAGGGTTGGCTACCACTGTCGGGTATTGAGCGTGGATTCCACCATCGCTGCCTATGCGATCGTGACGCAAGCCGTGGATGAGGCTCATTTACTCAATCTGTGCGTGAATTCGCAACATCGCCGTCAGGGGCTGGCGCGCCTGCTGCTGGCACGGGTCAAGAACGAAGCCCTGGCAAGCGGCGCGAACCGATTGTTTCTTGAAGTCCGGCCTTCAAACCGCAGCGCGGTGAAGCTCTATCGCAGCAGCGAATTTCGCCTGATTGGTCGACGACCCGGATACTACCCCGCTGAGGGGGCCCGCGAAGACGCCATGGTGATGGTCTGTCATCTGGACGATGAATCCGGAGGCGGTCAGCGCTGATGCGCGTCGCCGCAGCACAGATGGCGCCGGTCTGGCTGAACCGCGAGGCGACCAGCCACCGCATCGTGGAGGCCGTCGACCAGGCGGCTGTCAGCGGTGTCGAACTGCTGGCTTTCGGCGAATGTCTCATGCCCGGCTATCCGTTCTGGCTCGAACGCACCGACGGTGCGCGATTCGACAGCAAGCTTCAGGACGCGCTCTTCGCGCACTATGTCGATCAGGCCGTGTGCATCGAGGATGGCCACCTGGACGCGGTCTGCGAGGCGGCTCGGCGCAATCGAATGTGTCTGGTGGTCGGTATCCTCGAGCGTCCTGCCGATCGCGGCGAGAGCATTTACGCTTCGGCCGTGGTCATCCTGCCCGACGGGTCCATTGGATCGGTCCAGCGCAAGCTGATGCCGACCCATGAGGAGCGGTTGGTCTGGGGGACGGGCGATGGGCACGGCCTGAAGGTGCACCGCCTGGGGGATTTCACCTTGGGAGCGCTGAACTGCTGGGAGAACTGGATGCCGCTCGCCCGGGTCGCGCTGCACGCCCAGGGCGAGGATCTTCACGTTGCCCTATGGCCGGGAAACGAGCGCAACACGCGCGATATCACCCGTTTCATGGCGATGGAGGGGCGCAGCTTCGTGCTGTCAGCCGCCGGACTGTTGCGCCGTGAGGACTGGTCGGAGGAGCTGGCCTTCGCCGATCGCTTGAAGGCCGCCACGTCGGACATGCCCTGGGCCAACGGGGGCTCGTGTCTATGTGGTCCAGACGGTCGTTGGATCGTCGAGCCGGTCAACGGGCAGGCAGGCATTTTCCATGCCGACATCGACCCGGCCACTGTGCGACGCGCTCGCCGCCACTTCGACCCCAGCGGTCACTATTCGAGGCCCGATGTGTTTCAGCTCAAGGTCAAGCGAAAGCGGCAAACCCTGTTGAAATCATGAAGACAGCGCTTGGTTCCCTAGCCCCGCGACACAATCGGATCGGTCCCTGAAAGGCATCCGCATCGATCCTGAGAACGGATCTCAGCCCTTCGTGTCATCCGCTTGTTGCCTGTTATCGCCGTCGAGTCCCTTTTTAGCGGCGAACAGGGCCGTTAAAGCCAGCCAGGTGAGCACGCTGAGCGCAACGGCAATGACCCACTGCTGCAAGGCGCAGGCGACTCCGATCGCGCCGAGCGTCCAGATACAGCCTGCCGTGGCCGTTCCTTTGACGTGGTCATCGTTTTTGAGAATTGCGCCGCCGCCGATAAATCCGATCCCCCCGAGAATGCCCTGCATGACTCTGGCCAGGGTCTCGGCCTCACCGGGTTCGATCAGGGAAATACCGACCAGCATGTAGCTGCAGGCTCCGATCGCCACCAATGGTAGCGTGCGCACCCCCATGATCGTGCTGTGAAGCTCTCGATTGATCGCTGAGGGCAGGGCTAGCACTCCCGCTGCCAGCAGCGACAAAATCTGGATCATCCATTCATCCATGGCATTTTCTCCTTGGTCAATATCAAGACTCCTCAGGGCCAGCTCGACTAAACAATACCTTGTTGCATCCTCCCTTGATTCCCTTTATGAGCCGGGACGCTGTGTTCATGACCTTCGGCACATTCCACTTCACCCCTCTACTGTTATAGTTCACCAACACACCTCATTTGATCCAATTGGAGTATTCAATGAACAGGCTGACGGTCCTAGCTGGCGCTTTTTCCCTGACGCTTCTCACGGCCTGCGGACAGGATCCCGAGTCGAGTGAGGCGCTTGTGGAAGATTCCGAAATCGTCGAGCAGATTCCCGTCGAGGTCGGCGAGGCGAAACTCGGTTCGGTTTCCGCATTTTATTCAGCCACGGCCTCTTTGGAAGCCGACGGGCGCGCCGAGGTGGTCCCCAGAATTGCCGGCCAGGTCATTGAACTACTGGTCGAAGAGGGTGATGAGGTCGAGGTCGGTCAGGTCCTGGCGCGACTCGACGCGGACCGCCTTCGCCTACAGCTGGCCCAGGCTGAGGCCGACATGCGCCGGCTGGAGCAGGACTTTCAACGCCATCGCGAAATGCACGAGCGCGACATGATCAGCAGTGAGACCTTCGATGGACTCAAGTTCGAATTCGAGGCTCAGAGCGCGCAGTATGAGCTCGCCCGGCTCGAGTTGTCCTACATGGATATCAAGGCACCGATCTCGGGGGTTATTTCGATGCGCCAGGTGCGCGTCGGGAATCAGGTCAATACCGCCGATCCGGTGTTCGAAATAACCGCGCTGGATCCCCTTCAGGCGGTGCTTGACGTGCCCGAGCGGGAACTGGCTCGGCTGAAGCCAGGTCAGGTGGCCGTTCTGCACGCCGATGCCCTTCCGGGCCAGGAATTCGTCGGACAGGTCGCTAGAATCAGTCCAGTGATCGATCCGGAATCAGGCACTTTTCGGGTCACGGTTGAGCTGAGTGGTGAGCAGAATCGGTTGCGACCGGGCATGTTCGGCCGCTTCTCGATCGTCTACGACCAGCGCGACAACGTGGTTCTCGTGCCGGTCGATGCTCTGCTGACCGAAGACGGACGCTCCTCCGTATTCGTCATAGCGAACGGTCTGGCAGAGCGACGCTCCGTGGTGCCGGGCTATCGCAACAATGGCCATTATGAAATCATCGAGGGTATTGAGCCCGGCGAACTCGTGGTGACCACCGGCCAGGCCAGCCTTCGCACGGGCTCGGCCGTGGTGATGTTGAATCATCCCATTGAGGTCAGCGAGGCTTCAACGCTGGCCGCGAACAGCGAAGTTGTTGGAGCGGACGCGTGAAACTGATTCGCCTGGCCACCCGTCGGCGAGTCACCATCGCCATGGTCACGCTGGCGGTGATGCTGTTCGGACTGGTGTCACTGTCGCGGCTGGACCTGAGCCTGTTGCCGGATCTGTCCTATCCGACCCTGACCGTCCGAACCGATTTTTCCGGTGCGGCTCCAGCCGAGATCGAGAGCCTTATCACTCGCCCCATTGAAGAGGTGGTCGGCGTGGTTCGCGGGGTCCGTCTGGTTCGTTCCGTGTCGCGCGCAGGGCAGTCGGATGTCACCCTCGAGTTCCTTTGGGGCACGGATATGGACTACGCCGCTCTGGATGTGCGCGAGCGTCTTGAGACCTTGATGTTGCCGCTGCAGGCTGATCGTCCTTTGTTGCTGCGCTTCGACCCGGCCGCCGAACCGGTGCTGCGCTTCGCGCTCGCACGCGATCCCGAGGTCGATGTGCTGGATGGTGCCTTGCTGCCCCCGCGCGCTGCCGGCGATTCGATCAGTGAATTACGCCTGCTGCGTCGCTTCGTTGATGATCAGCTGCAGCAGGATTTCGAATCCGTCGCAGGAGTGGCGGCAGTGACCGTGTCCGGTGGCCTGGAAGATGAAATTCAGGTGTCACTCGACCAGTATCGGTTGTCGCAGCTCGGTTTGACGGCAGAAACCGTGGCCCAGCGCCTGCGCGCGGAAAACGTCAACCTGTCCGGTGGCCGGCTCGAACAGGGCAGTCGGCAATATCTGGTGCGTACCCTGAATGAATTCCAGAGCGTCGATGAGATCGACGACGTGATCGTCGCCACCCGCGACGGCCGGCCGATCTACCTGCGCGATGTGGCCAGCGTTCAACAGGGCTGGCGCGAGCGTGAGGCCATTACGCGCGTCAATGGCGCCGAAATGGTCGAGCTGGCGATCTACCGCGAAGGCGACACCAATGTTGTTGCCGTGGCCCGGCAGCTTGATCGTGCCCTCAAGCGGATCGAGGAAGCGCTGCCCCCGGATCTGGCCCTGACGCGGACCTACGACCAATCGGTTTTTATTCGTCAGGCCATCGCCGAAGTGATTCAGGCGGCCGTTCTTGGTGGTTTGCTCGCCATCGCAGTGCTCTATCTGTTCCTGAAAAACCTTCGCTCGACTTTGATTGTGGGCGTCGCCATCCCGGTCTCGGTGATCGCCACCTTCGCGGCCATGTACTCCAGCGGGCTGACGTTGAACATCATGTCGCTGGGCGGCATCGCGCTGGCGATCGGATTGCTCGTTGACAACGCCATCGTCGTGCTGGAAAACATCGCCGCCAAGCGTGAGGAGGGTGCGACCTGGATCGAGGCTGCCCGGGACGGCGCAGCCGAGGTCTCGGGGGCGGTGATTGCCGCGACGCTGACCACGATCGCCGTGTTCTTCCCGCTGGTCTTCGTGGAGGGTATCGCGGGACAGCTCTTTCGCGACCAGGCGCTGACGGTCACTTATGCTCTGCTGGTCTCCCTGGCGGTCGCGTTGACCCTGATTCCAATGCTGGCGTCCCTGGGCGAGTCAACCCGCCGTGCAACGCGCGCTTCCTCGCCCGTTGAAACCTCTCCCCGATCCGGATTCTTTGCCCAGCTTCGCTACGGCCTTGCTCGATCGCTGACGGCGATCGCGGCGTTTCTGGTCAAGGTCATGGCCTGGTCGATTGCCCGCCTGGGTCAGGTGATCGGATGGGTGATCACCCCGATCGTGATCATCTTCAATCAGGCCTACGACGCCTTGGCGCGCCGATACCCAGCGGTTCTGGCCTGGTCGCTTGAACGCCGCGGTCTGACCGTGGTCGTGGCGCTGGCGCTGTTCGGTTTTTCACTGCTGTTGGTGCCGCGCCTTGGAATGGAGCTGGTCCCGAGCCTGGCTCAGGGGGAGTTCAGAGTCGACGTTCAGCTCGAAGCCGGCACGCCATTGAACGAAACCGATCAGTTCATGGAAGCCCTGGATCGGGTCACTCGCGACCAGATCGGCGTGGCGCGCGCCGATAGCGTGGCCGGAACGGGGCGTCGTCTGGACAGCAATCCCGAAGAGGCCGGCGAGCACACCGGCATCTTGAACGTGGTGCTGGAGGCCGGTGCCGACGAAGCGTCGGTCGTCCAGGCCATACGCGACTATCTCAGTCAACAGGCCGGCGTTGATTTCACCATCAGCCGACCCGAACTCTTCACCTTCTCCACCCCATTGGAAATCGAAGTCGCCGGCTTCGATCTCGACCAGCTGCGACGGGTCAGCGATCAAGTGGTGGCCCGACTGGAGGCCTCCGAACGCCTGGAGGACGTCCAAACCAGCCTGGATCAGGGTCATCCGGAAATCCAGATTCGCTTTGATCACGAGCGCGCCGCCCGCCTCGGGCTGCGGGCCGACCAGATTGCCGATAGTGTCGTTCGAAATGTGCGCGGTGAAGTGGCCACGCGCTACACCTGGCGCGAGCGCCAGATCGATGTGCTGGTCCGAGCCCAGGGCGATCAACGCGACTCGGTCGAGCGGCTGGCGCAGCTCGTGGTCAATCCAGGCTCTGATCGCCCGGTCACGCTGGACGCGGTCGCCGAACTCTCCCAGGTCGTGGGCCCGGCCGACATACGTCGTGTCAGCCAGCAACGGGTGGCGATCGTGTCTGCCACGCCCGCTTTTGGCGATCTGGGTCGCGCCACCGAAGCGGCTCGCACGCTTCTGGCCGACATGACCGTGCCGCCGGGAATCAGCCTGCGGGTTGCGGGACAGAGCGACGAAATGCAGCGTGCGTTTAGATCGTTGCTGATTGCACTGGCGCTGGCCGTGTTTCTGGTCTATCTGGTGATGGCATCGCAATTTGAATCTCTGCTCCATCCAATGGTGATCCTGCTGAGTATCCCCCTGGCCCTGACCGGCGCGATCCTGGCGCTGTGGGTCAGTGGTGCCAGCCTGTCGGTCGTGGTCTTCATCGGCTTGATCATGCTGGCCGGAATTGTTGTCAACAATGCCATCGTGCTCGTGACCCGAATCAACCAGTTGCGAGAGGCCGGTCTGGCCCGCACGCAGGCCATTATCGACGCTGGACGTGGCCGATTACGGCCCATCGTCATGACCACGCTGACCACAACGCTGGGTTTGATCCCGCTGGCGCTGGGTCTGGGCGAAGGCTCCGAGCTGCGTGCGCCAATGGCGATCACCGTGATCGGAGGCTTGCTGTTTTCGACCCTCTTGACTCTGGTCGTGATTCCCGTGGTCTACAGCCTGCTGGATCGTCGGGTGACCGACGCTGACCAGCCTCAGGCGCACGCTGATGCGCACGACCCGTCGGACGGTGTCAGGGCATGAGATCGGCGGCCGGGATCGCGGTTCGCCGCCCAGTGACCACGGTGATGATTGCCGCCAGTCTGATGCTCATGGGCATCGTCTCACTGCGCCTGCTTCCGCTCGAATTCTTCCCCGACGTGGATTTCCCCGGGATGCTGATCAGCTTGCCCTATCCTGGCAGCACGCCCGAGGAAGTCGAGCGAATGATCACGCGTCCGGTCGAAGAGGCGCTGGCCACGCTGGGCGGTATACAGCGCATGAATTCGCGGTCTGAGGAGAGCGGTTCGACGATCTTCGTATTCTTCGGATGGGATGCTGACATGTCCGCCCGCGGCGTCGAGGCGCGCGACAAGATCGACGGGATACGGCATCTGCTGCCCGACGATCTCGAACGCATTGTGGTGCAGAAGTTTTCCAACGAGAACAACCCGGCGCTCGGCCTTCGTATCGGCTCGGACTTGGATCTCAGCGATGCCTATGAGCTATTGGATAGGAACGTCCGTCGTCGCCTCGAACGAATCGACGGCGTGGCTCGTGTGTCGCTGGATGGCATCGAGCCGCGCCAGGTCCGTATTCAACTGATTGCCGACCGTGTCGCGGCCCATCAGATCAATCTCAACGATCTGGGGGCTCGTCTCGAGGCCGCCAACTTCTCGGTGTCTGCGGGCTATCTGGACGACGTGGATGCGGCCCAGCGCATCCGGGTTCGTCCCATCGGCGAATTTCGCGAGCTCGACGAAATACGCGCACTGCCGATCAATTCGCAGGGGCTTCGGCTCGGTGACATCGCTGAGGTTAATCTCGAATCCCCGCCGCGACAGTACGAGCGCCTGCTCGACGGCGAGTTCGCGATCGGTCTTGATGTCTTCCTGGAAAGCGGCGCTAATCTGGTGGAGGTCAGCGCGCGAGTGGTCGAGGAAGCAGAAGCGATCGGCCAGCTGAGCGACATGCAGGGCATCAATCTCTACGTGTTGTTCAGTCAGGCTGAGGGCGTGGTCACCTCGCTCAAGGATCTGGCCATGGCAGGTCTGATGGGCGCGCTGATGTCGATGGTCGTGCTCTACCTGTTTCTGCGCCAATGGACGGCGACCCTGATCGTGATGCTTTCGGTTCCCGCAGCCGTGCTGATGACCCTGGCTGCGATGTTTTTCCTGGGCCTGAGTCTGAACATCCTGACCATGATGGGATTGATGCTGGCGATCGGGATGCTGGTCGACAACAGCGTCGTGGTGACTGAAAGTATCTATCGCAAAAAGCAGCTACTGCCGAACTCACCCGGCAAGGCAACCTTGTTCGGCGTTCGCGAAGTTGCGCTGGCCATCAGCGCTGGAACCCTGACGACCATCATTGTGTTTCTGCCCAATATCTTCGGGGCCCAGAATCAGATCACTCTGTTTCTGTCGCAGGTGGCCTACACCATCACGATTGCGCTGTTGGCATCCTTGCTGATTGCACAGACATTGATTCCGCTGCTGGCCCTGAAGGTCAAGGCGCCACTTCAGGTCAATGAGGCCGGCTGGCTGAAAGGACTGACCAATGGGTATGTCAGGGTGCTGAAAGCCAGCTTGCGCTATCGATGGAGCGCGGCTTCTCTCGTGTTTCTGCTACTGATCTCGGTGGTGATTCCGATCAGCCAGGTTCAGAGCAACATGTTCGATGAGTCGGACGGCGACCGTCTGGTGTTGCGCTATAACGTGGAGGGCAGCTACACGCTGGAAAAGGTGCGTGAGGTCGTCGATGAGATCGAGGACTATCTGCGCGCCAATCAGGACGGCTTCGGGTTCGACTCCCTGTACTCCTACTATTCTGCTGACCGCGCTGAGACCACGCTGATATTGCCCACGGATGGCAAGCTGGCGCTGGAGACGGTGCGCGAGCGTGTTCGGGAAAGCCTGCCCTTGATTGCCATTGGAAGCCCCTCCTTCGACGGCCAGCGAAACGGCGGCGCGGACAATCTGAGTCTCAATCTGTTCGGTGAATCCAGCGAACGCCTGTTCGCAATTGCAGACGATGTCGTGCGCGTTTTGAGTCGAGTCGATGGTTTGGTCGACGTACGCTCGGATGCGGCCAACGGCGAGGAGGAGGTGCGCGTCATCGTCCGGGCCGAGGCCGCACGTCGCAACGGCCTGACCGCCGAGGAGATCGCCCGCTCGATTTCACTGGCGATGCGCGGCCAGACATTGAACGAGTTTCGCACCCCGACCGGTGATCTGGACATGCGCCTGGAATTTCAGGGCGCGGATCGCCAGAACCTGGCGCAGCTTGAGGCACTGCCGCTCATCAATGGTCAGGGCGAGCCCGTGCGCCTGTCCACCGTCGCACGCTTCGAAACCGTGCGGGGGCCGGGTTCAATCGGGCGACAGGACCGGCGCACCTCGGTCAGCGTATCGGCCAATCTTGATGAGCTAACCATGGAGGACGCGCGCGAACGCCTCGAAACCGTCATGGACCAGATCGCCTTGCCGCCAGGATACAGCTGGAGTTTTGGCGAAGCGTTCCAGCAGGAAGACGAGGCGATGCAGCAGATGGTCTTCAACATGCTTCTGGCGATCGCTCTGGTGTTCATTGTCATGGCCGCGCTATTCGAATCCACCCTGTTCCCGGCCTCGATCGTGACCTCGATCCTGTTTTCGTTCATCGGGGTCTACTGGTTTTTCTTCATCACCGGCACGGAAATGTCCTTAATGGCTCTGATCGGCATGCTGGTCCTGATGGGGATCGTGGTCAACAACGGCATTGTGCTCATCGATCACGTTAACAACCTGCGCCGCCAAGGCATGACGCGTGACGAGGCGGTGATCCAGGCCGGTCGCGATCGCCTGCGCCCGATCCTCATGACCGCAGCCACAACGATTCTGGCGATGATCCCGCTGGCCATGGGCACCACCCGCATCGGCGGTGGTGGCCCACCTTATTTCCCGATGGCTCGCGCCATCATCGGTGGCCTGGCTTTCTCCACGGTCATCAGCCTGGTGGTCGTGCCCTTCATCTACGTCCTGCTGGATAGCCTGCGCGCCTGGGTCAGAGAGGTCCGCTATCGGGCGACAACCTCCAGAGCGAGCAAGACCGATGGATCAGTGGCCTGAGCTGACTTGGGCAGGCAACATCTTCTGGCCGCGCTAGGAAATTCTTTCCGTCCCGCAGCGTCGCGTGCTCCTCCCGTTCGGCTGTAGCGAGGCGACGGTCACTCGCCTCGCAGGACGATGTCGTTTAACGCGCATGGGATCCGCGACGTTCTCAATTGAAACGCGCTCCGAGCCGAATGCGTCAGATGTTCCCTAGTTCCATTCACGTGAGCCCTCGTCTGGGTTGAGCGCGTTCAAGGCATGGCCGGCCAGGCTGACACCCGCTTCTTTCATCGTGAGGTGGGTCTGGTCGGCACCGGCCGCTTCGATCTTATCGACGTGCTCTTCAAAAAGGGCGTGCGAAATGATCGGGCCGGTGAAGCCGCGTTCGCGAAGCTTGCGAGCACCGATCAGCTTGGCTTCCAGGTCGTCCATGGCCAGCACTGCGACCTCGAGCCCGTCGATGCGCACCGAGCGCCAGAGGTGCGCGTCTTCGGCATCAGCCAGGACGACGTTGCGATCATCGGACTGGTGCTTGGATACGCAGTAGGGGTCGGCGTCCATGCCGATCACCTCAGGCGTTGTTTCGATAATCTTTTCATAAGCCGCTGTGCCGGTTCGGCCCATACCCATGATCAATACGCGCGCCGAGCTGAAGTCCGGCGGGATTTCATCGGGATGGGCCGAGGCGCGCTCGAAGCGGCTCAGTAGGTTCTCGAAGCGCTCGGCCAGGCGGTGCGAGGCACGGTTCAGGGGCGCTGAAAGCGCAAAGGACAGGGCGACGGTCAGGGCCAGAGGCACCATCCAGTCGCTCAGTGCCGGCACGCCCGCGGCCACGATCAGACCGAACTCGCTGTAGGCGGTCAACGTGATCGCCCCCAGGAACGCATTGCGAGCTCTGAGGTGGAACAGAGCGAGGATGGCAAAAAATAGCAGGCCTTTTAGCGGTAGCACGGCCATCATTCCGAGGGCGAACAGCCAGTCGCTGAAGGTGGGCAAGCCCGACATGCCGATCTGGAGAAAAAACCCGACCAGGAACAGCTCCTTCAGGCCCCATAGCGATTCCGAGACATCCTTCGCACGGGCGTGGGTCGCCATTAGAAGGCCCATGACCAGAGCGCCCAGCTCGGAGCTCAGACCCAGGGATTCAAAGCCCATACCGCCAACGACCACCGCCAGTACCATGCCCATCAGGACCAGCATCTCGTCACGGCCGGACAGATCCAGCAGCCAATGCAGAAGCGGGCGCAGCAGGGGCAGGCCGAAAAGAGCCAGGGCCCAGATCGAGGGCTCCTTGCCGCCGAAAACACTCAGGACGAGCAGGGCAATCAGGTCCTGGATGATCAGGATGCCAATGGCGATCCGACCGTGAAAGGCAGTCAACTCGCGCTTGGTTTCCAGGATCTTGGCCGCCAGCACCGTCGACGAAAAACTCAGGGCGATACCGATCAGCAGGCCAACCTGCCAATCCAGGTCGATCAAGAGCACCAGCCCAGTCGTGAGGATCAGCGCCGACAGCGTGAAATGCATCAGGCCGCCGCCGAGCACCGCAGCCTGGCCGAGCTGACGCAGGTTGAGTTTGAGCCCGACCGTGAACAACAGCAGCAGCACACCCAGATGGGCCACGTGCTCGAGCACATCGCCGGTGTAGCCCGGCAGGACGCCGTAACGCTGACCGAGCCAGTTCAGGCCGAAACCGGCGGCCAGAAATCCGACCAGCGGCGGCAGGCCGATCTGCTTGACGGCCAGACCAAAGACAAAGGCCAGCCCGATACTGAAGACTTCGAACATTCCGCCTCCCCGTGATGAGATCAACCGTCGGTGCTCGCATTCATCATACGGCCTGTCGCGCCCGAGCATGGGTATTCAGCGGCTCCTTAGCACTTATACTTTTTCTACAACCTCTGGTAGAGTCAATGGCCGAGCTGCCTTGAGCTCGACCGTAGAAACGGTCCCTGGGGAGGGCAAATGACAGGATCGAGCCACCTGAAAATCACCTCCAACTCCGATCTGGGGCGTCAATGGCGGTGAGCGATATCGAGGTCATCGATACGGGCTATCTCGACCGGGAACGCTTTGCGGCGGCCTATCTGCTGATCGACGGTGATCGCGCAGCCTTCATCGACAACAACACCAATTCGGCCATCCCCAGGCTCTTGGCGACCTTGGCATCGAGGGGCCTCAAGCCCGAGCAGGTCGAGTATTTGATCATCACTCACGTGCACCTGGATCACGCGGGCGGCACCTCCCGCCTGGCCGAGGCCTGCCCGAAGGCCACCGTGCTGGCGCACCCGCGCGCGGCACCGCATATCATCGATCCGACCAAGCTAGTGGCCAGCGCTTCGGCCGTTTATGGCGCTGATGAGTTCAAGCGCCTTTACGGCACCATCGAGCCGGTGGCCGAAGAACGGGTGCAGACCATGGATGACGAGGCCACGCTGGCGTTCGGCCAGCGCGGCCTTCGATTCCTGCACACGCGCGGTCATGCCAATCACCACATGTGCATTGCCGACAGCGGCAGCGGCACGATCTTCACCGGCGATGCCTTCGGCCTGGTCTATCCCGATCTGCAGCGCGAGGGCACCTTCGCCTTTCCCTCGACCAGCCCGACCGACTTCGAGCCAGAGCTGGCGCGCCAATCCATTCATCGACTGCTCGCCGAACAGCCGACCTGCGTCTACCCGACGCATTTCGGCGCGGTGACTGACATCGAGACGGCCGCCGGCCAGCTCCTGCGCCACCTCGAATTTGCCGAGGCTTTGCGCGACGAGGCACGCGATGGCGATTGGCCCGATGAGGCGCTTGAAGTCTGGTGCGAAGCGCGCCTCCGGGACTATTTTCAGGGGTTGCTCGATACGCGCGGTACGCTGGGCAGCGACCGCTCGACCTGGGAACTGATCGGGCTCGACATCAAACTGAACGCGCAGGGCATCGCCTTTGCCGCTAACAAGCAGCGCCGCAAGGCCAGGCAGGCCGATGACTGAACACCCCCTGTTCAGTCGACCGGCACTTGAAATCGAAGGCAATCGACTTGCCGGGTTCACCCCATCGACCTGAGCTTCGACATGGACTTGAGAGACGTATAACTATGGCAAGCGCCACCCATTCGACCCGCTGGGGTCAACTTTCCGATAGCGACGACGAAAAGGCCCACCGCCGCGAAGCGATCGACAATCCTGGCACTTATCACGGCGACATCGCTGTAACGGAGCTGCACTGGTACGAGGCAGACGCCGGTAGATGGGTGAGCCGTGATCCTGCCTCCGGAGCCTGGTCGGGCTTCGAGGCGGACCGTGGCGAGGCCGTCGATGCGGACGAGCTGGGTGCCGACTGGCGACCCTGGGAGCAGGCCTTCGATGACTCGGACGCGCCGTTCTACCGCTGGTTTGTGGGTGGTCACACCAACGCCTGTTTTAACGAAGTCGATCGCCACGTTCTGGCAGGACGGGGCAGTCATGACGCCTTTTGCTTCGAAAGCGATCGCTGGGATCCCTCGCGCAACGACGGGCGCGGCGGACCGGTGTCGGAAGCCTCGATCCCCTTCCGTCGCCTTCTCATCGAGACCGTCCTGCGCGCCGAAGTGCTGACCGGGCTTGGGCTCAGGAAGGGCGATCGGGTGGCCTTCAACCTGCCGAACATCCCCGAACAACTCTATTACACCGAGGCCGCCAAACGCCTTGGGCTCATCTACACGCCGGTGTTCGGCGGATTCTCTGCCAAGACCCTGTCCGACCGGATCTACGATGCAGGCGCAAAGGTGGTAGTCACGGCCGACGGCGGCTATCGCAATGCCGAAGTCGTCCCCTACAAGGCCGCCTACACCGACCCGGCGCTCGATAATTTCATCCCTCGTCAGTCTGCTATGGCCGCACTGGACGAGGTGTTGGGGAGGCTTGATCTGGGCGCGCTCGCCGAGCGCCTGACGGCCTCGGTCGCAGCGGGTCTGGAGGGCGAAATCACGATCGAGCGCAGCGATGTCATGCGCGAGCTCGGCCAGGCCCTGGCTGAAGACGCGGAGCTGGCACCAGAGCGAGCCGCCGCCGTGCGCACTACCGTGGCGCGCCGCCTGGCTGAGGTCGGCCACACGGTCGAGCAGGTGATTGTGGTTCGCTACACCGGTCAGGACGTGGTCGAGCAGGCGCGCGATCGCTGGTCGCACGAGCTGCTGATAGACGCCACCGACCGCGTGCTGGAGCGGGCCCGCGCGACCGGCTTTGCCGTCAGCGACCTCGATGAACTCGCAGGCCTCGACGACCGCGACCTGTGGCGGGCGCTGACCGCCAGCCACCCGGCGACGCCGGTGCCCGCGGACTGGCCGCTGTTTGTCATCTACACCTCAGGGTCGACGGGCAAGCCCAAGGGCGTGGTCCATACGCACGGCGGCTGGCTGGCCGGCATTGCCCACACGATGCGAACGGTCTTCGGCGCCACGCCGGATGATCGGCTCTACGTCATCGCCGACCCGGGCTGGATTACCGGCCAGTCCTACCTGATCGCCGCTCCCCTGGCCTTGGGTATCACCTCCATCGTGCATGAGGGCTCGCCGCTGTTCCCGCATGCGGGTCGCTTCTCATCGATCATTGAGCGCCAGGGCGCGACGCTTTTCAAGGCCGGCTCGACGTTTCTGAAAGCGGTGATGACCGATCCGGCCAGCACCGATGACATGGCCGCCTTCGACATGAGCCGGCTCAAGGCCGCCACCTTCTGCGCTGAGCCCGTCTCGCCCGCCGTCCAGCAGTTCGCCATGGACCGAGTCTGCGGCCACTACATCAATTCCTACTGGGCAACCGAACACGGCGGCATCGTGTTTTCCTGCCCCTGGGGCGAGTTCAAGCCCCTGGCCGCCGACGCCAAGACCTGGCCGCTGCCCTGGATCGACGCTGAGGTGCGCATTGCTGAGGAATCCGATGAGGCAGGCCGGGCCACGCGCTGGCGACCGGCCGAAGAAGGGGAAAAGGGCGAGCTGGTCATCAAGCGGCCCTATCCGTATCTGGCGCGAACGATCTGGGGCGACGCCGAACGCCTGGGCCGTCCCGAATGGCGCGGCGATATCGAGCGCTTCAATGCGGTCTATTTCGATCGCTGGGCCGACGGCCTGGCCTACACCCAGGGCGACTACGCTCGGGCCCACGCCGACGGTGCCTATACGCTGCACGGGCGTTCGGACGACGTGATCAACGTCTCCGGCCACCGCATCGGCACGGAAGAAATCGAAGGCGCCATTCTCCGCGACAAGGTGCTGCGGCCCGACTCCCCCCTGGGCAATGCGGTCGTCGTCGGCGCGCCCCACGACGAGAAGGGCGAGACCCCAGTGGCTTTCGTCATCCCAGCGCCCGAGCAGAAGCTGCAGGACGAGGACCTGGCTCGGCTCAAAGGCCTGGTCAAGAGCGAGAAGGGCGTGACGGCGGTGCCGTCGGATTTCCTGGTCGTATCGGCCTTTCCGGAGACGCGCTCGGGCAAGTACATGCGCCGGACCCTGCGCGCCATTCTTCTCGACGAACCGCTCGGCGACACCTCGACCCTGCGCAACCCGGAGGTGGTCGATGAAATCCGCCAGACCGTCGCCGACTGGCGGGCGTTTGGTCGCCTGGCCGACGCGCGCGACATCGTCCAGACCCATCGCTATCTGCGGCTGGAAAACCACCGAGTCGCGCCCGGCAAGACCGTCGCCCTGCTGACCATCGACTCGCCGCCGGTCAATTCCTTGAACGAGCGCTCCCTCGACGAGTTGCACACGGTGCTCCAGCATATTCGCCAGCGCGAGGACACGGTGGCGGTCATCGTCACCGGCGCGCGCTCGGCCTTCGTCGCCGGGGCCGACGTCAAGGAGCTGCTGGAAGTCGGCGAGGCCGGCGACCTCGACTCTGCCCAAACGCCACCGAACGCGGCCCATGCGGCCTTTTCCACGCTGGAGAACCTGGGCAAGCCGGTGATCGCGGCGGTCAACGGGCCGGCTCTGGGTGGGGGCAGTGAGTTCGTTCTCGCCTGTGCCTACGTGATTGCCGATTTGCAGGCGAGTTTCGGCCAGCCCGAAATCAACCTGAACCTGCTGCCCGGCTACGGCGGCACTCAACGACTGCCACGCAAGCTATTTGCCCGCCGAGGCGTCGACGGGCTGATTGATGCCGCCCGCCTGATCATCAGCGGACGTACCCTGGACGCCGATGAGGCGCACAGGGTCGGGATTGCCGACGAGGTCGTCGGCGACGACGCAAGGGGACCGGTCGCGGTGGCCATGCGGCGGGTGCTCGACTATCTCAACGGCGACGGGCCGCTGGTTGCGGCGATGAAGGCCAGGCAGGACTATCTCGACTCTCTTGAGCAGTCGCTGCCCTGGTCGAGTGAGCTACTGACCGACTCCCGCCTGGCACCCACCGTGGCCCAGGCCAAGGCGAGCGGACGCGGCAAGCCGGTCGATCGAATCCTTGAGGTCCTGGCGTTGGGCGCCAGCAAAGGCCAGGCGGCCGGCCTGAAGCACGAGGCGCGCCTGTTTGCCGAAGCCGTCTGCGATCCGGACGGCGGGCCGCCAGGCATCCGCGCCTTCCTCGATAAGCGCAGCGCGCCGCTGCCTCTCAAGTTCGTTAAGGTCCCACCGCTGGCCGATGGCGACATGCGCCAGGGGCTTGAATCCGAAGGAAAGCTGTTGCCCCTTGACGCCCCCTTCTATCCGGGGGTCACCCCCATCCCCGACTATCAGTACGGCATGGGCGTAGCCAAGGACCCGGCCACGGCGCTGCCGGCGCATGGTGACCCTGAAGATGCCGAAAAGCTGCTCGTCTTTCCGACGCCCAAACCAGGCCCGACCGAAGCCCTGGTCTTCATCCTGGCCTCGGAGGTCAACTTCAACGACATCTGGGCGATCACCGGCATTCCGGTCTCGCCCTTCGACGCGCGCGATGCGGATCTGCAGGTCACCGGCTCCGGCGGCGTGGCCCTGATCGTACAGCTCGGCGAAGAGCTGGTCCGCGAGGGACGGCTGTCGGTCGGCCAGCTGGTGACGATCTATTCCGGTCAGAGCGAGCTGCTGTCTCCTGATCAAGGGCTGGACCCCATGGCGGCCAATTTCCATATCCAGGGCTATGAAATCAACGACGGCTCCCACGCTCAGTTTTTGGTCGTGCAGGGGCCGCAGCTGCACGGCAAGCTGCCGGGATTGACCATCGAGGAGGCCGCGGCCAGCGGCCTGACCCAGGGCACGATCCACCGCGCTCTGTTCCGCACTCTCGATATCCAGCCCAATCGCCGCCTGTTTGTCGAGGGCGCGGCGACCGGCACGGGCCTGGAATGCCTGCGCTCGGCACGACGCTCAGGCTTGAGCGTGGTCGGCATGGTCTCCAGCGACGAGCGGGCCGAGCGCGTTCGAGCCTTCGGCGGCGGGGCCGTCAACCGAAAGGACGAGCGCTGGGCCGAGATCTTTACGCCGGTCCCCGATGAGCCCGAAAAATGGGCCGACTGGGAGCGCGCCGGCGAGGGCTACGTCAAGGAAGTGCACGAGCAAGCCGACGGGCCGATCGATTACGTCGTCTCGCACGCCGGCGAGCGCGCCTTTTCGCGAGCTTTCCAGCTGCTGAGCGAGGGCGGCGTGTTGACCTTCTTTGGCGCCACCTCCGGCTATCGCTTTTCCTTCATGGGCAAGCCGGGGGCGGAAAAAGCCGATGTGATGCTCACGCGTGCGGGGCTTCGCGCCGGCAAGTCCCTGCTTGTGATTTACGGCCCCGGCGCCGAGGACGAAATCGTCGACCTGGCCGCCATCGAGGCGATCGAGGTGGGCTGCGCCCGCGGGGCGCGGGTGGCCGTGCTCACCGACACGGTGCCGCAGCGTGAATTCGTGACTTCCCTCGGATTTGGCGCCAACCTGTCGGGCGTGGTCAGCGTGGAAGAAATCCAGCGTCGACTGGGCAAGGACTTCGACCCGCCGGGCCCCCTCGCCCCCATGCCGAACCCGTTCAAGGAATCGGCCGAGTTCAAGGAGGCCGTGCGCCGCTTTTCCGACCGCACGCTCAAGCCCATCGGTTCGGCGATCGGGCCGCTCCTGCGCAACACCCTCGACCGCCGCGGCCTGCCCGACGTCATCTTCGAGCGCCGGGACCGCGACGGCCTGGCGCTGGCGACCTCGCTGGTCAAGCCCAACATCGGCGTGGTCTGCTACGCCGAGGACCTGGCCGGCCGGCGCTTCAGCTTCTATGCGCCGCAGGTCTGGATGCGCCAGCGCCGGATCCTCATGCCGACCGCCGAAATCCGCGGCACGCACTTAAACACGGCGCGCGAATACGCCGAAGTGCAAGAGCGCATCGCCGCCGGCATGATCGACGTGGTCGAGCCAACGCCCGTGGCGCTGACCGATCTACCCCAGGCCCACCAGGCCATGTGGGAGAACAAGCACGCGGGCGCCACCTACGTGGCCATTCACGGCCTGCCGCGCGCGGGCCTGAAGACGCGCGACGAACTCTACCGAGCCTGGGCCCTGCGCGACGCAGAAGCCGAAGGCGTTGACCTTCGCCGGATCGATACCGGCTCAGCAGGAACCCTACGATGAGCGACTCCAGTTCACAGCCACGCGAATCCGGCCGGCGTTTGGCCGGGCGCACGGTGATCCTGACCGGCGCGGCCGGTAACATCGGCAGCCACATGTCGCGCCGCCTGCTCGCGCAGGGTGCCAATCTCGTTCTGACCGGGCGCAACCTCGACAAGCTCGAGGCCTTCGTCGACGAGCTGGCCGCTGAGGGTTTCGACCGCAATGTCATGCTGGCTGTGGCCGGCGACTCCGCCGACCCCGAAGCCGGCCGCGACATCGTTGCCCACACTGTGGAACGCTTTGGCCAGCTCGATGTGCTGATCAACAACGCTGGCGGGGCCGGACCGAAGCAGACGCTTCAGAAGATTCCGTTCAGCGCAGCGGAAGCCAAGGCCAGCGGCGATGGCGAAACCCTGTTCCAGGCCGCCATGAATCTTCTCGGCGGACCCTGGAACATGACCCGCGCCGCCGTGCCGCACCTGTCGAAGGGCGGCAGCATCATCAACGTGTCGACGATCTTCTCGCGAACCGCCTATTTCGGCCGCATTCCCTACGTCGTGCCAAAGTCCGGGCTCAACGCGCTCAGCCACGGCCTGGCGCGCGAGCTCGGCGCCGGCGACCGCGGCATCCGAGTCAACACGGTCTTCCCCGGGCCGATCGAGTCCGAGCGCATCGACACGGTCTTCGCCGCCATGGACTCGCTCCAGGCCCTGCCGGACGGCAGCACCTCCGAGCGCTACCGCAGCCTGATGACTCACCGTCGATCCGGCGAGGACGGCGCCATGGACTACCGCTACCCGCGCCCGGACGACGTCGCCGACACGGTGGTCTGGCTCAGCAGCCAGGAGGCCGAGGCCATCTCCGATCATTCGGTCGAGGTCACCAACGGCATGCAGGTGCCGACCCAGTCGCGCTCCAAGCTGGTCTCCTGGCCCGACAATCGCCTGGTCGACCTGCGCAGCAAGGCGGTGCTGGTCCTCGGCGGGGCCGACATTGACGAGGCCATGTCCTTTGCCGAGTGCAACCGCAGCGCCGGCGCCGACGTGGTGCTGGCCTTCCGTTCCCTGGAGCACGTCGGCCAGGCTCGGGCCAGGGTGCAGGCCCTGAACGATCGCCAAATCCGGCTCACCCACCTCGACCCCCTGCGCCAGGAGTCCGTGGATCGCGCCTTCCAGTTCATCAACGATCAATACGGCCGCCTGGACGGAGTGATCATGCTGCCCAAGACGCCCAACGGGGAGCACGGCTACTCCCTGAGCACCGCCGAAGACCGCGACGTCGAGGCCTTCGTCGAGGACGAGATCGTCGCCCCCGTCGCCTTCGCCGCCGCCATTGCGCGCTGCCTGTCGCAGCACATGACCCTCGACCAGGCCCCGGCAATCACCTTCGTCACCAACCCCGACGACGGCCACGGCAATCCCTTGAACGACATTAAGCGCGCTGCCGTCGAGGCCCTGATCCGGGTCTGGCGCGACGAGGAGGAATTCGCCGTCAAGACTGGGGATCGGACCTGGGCCTCGCTGCCGAATCAGATCGTGCGCTTCGACAACCGCGAAGCCGACAATTTGAAGTTCGCCGCCGACTGGACGGCGACTCTCAACAACCGCGTTCGCCTGATGGACCCGATCAACCTGTGGTTGCCGAATAGCATCCGCCGGGCTACGGGCAAGTCGGCCATGCCCCAGTCAATCCAGCGCGTCCTGCCCGGTCTGCACAACGGCAAGACCGCCGTCATCACCGGCGGCAGCTTGGGCATCGGCCTTCAGCTCGGTCGCTATCTGGCCATGGCCGGCGCCCGCGTCCTGCTCTCGGCGCGCAGCGAGGGCAAGCTGATCGAGGCGCGTGACTCGATTCGCGAGGAGCTCGCCGCCATCGGCTATCCCAACGTTGAAGAACGCGTTCTGATACTGGCCGGCACCGACGTTGGCGACGAGGATCAGCTCCAGCACCTGTTCGAGCACTCGATCAAAGTCTTCGGCAGCGTCGACTACCTGATCAACAACGCCGGCATTTCCGGCGCCGAAGAGATGGTCGTCGACATGAGCCTGGAGGCCTGGAACTGGACCATGCAGGCCAACCTGACCTCCAACTGGTCGCTGATCCGCAAATACGCGCCGCTGATGAAAGCGCAGGGGTCGGGCCGCATCCTCAACGTCTCGAGCTACTTCGGCGGCGAGAAATACCTGGCCGTCGCCTACCCCAACCGCGCCGACTATGCGGTGTCCAAAGCCGGCCAGCGCGCGCTGGCAGAAATCCTGTCGCGCCATCTGGGCCCAGAGATTCAGATCAACGCCATGGCGCCAGGGCCGGTCGACGGCGCCCGCCTGCGCGGCCTCGGCGGCGCCCCCGGACTGTTCGCGCGACGCGGTCGATTGATCCTGGAAAACAAGCGCCTGAATCGCGTCCATTCGGCCCTGCTGGCGACCATCGAGCGCTCCGATTCGGAAGAACTGTTGACCCGCCTGGCCGGCAACAAGATCGACGCACTGCGGGTCTGGGATACGGCGCCCGAGGCGCTGCGCCGGCTCGTGGCACAGGTCGCAGAGGGCCGCCCCGAAGCCGTCGCCACGCGCTATCTCCTGTCGCGACCGCTGGCTGAAAAACTCATGCACCGGATGGTCTTCGGCGGTGTCCTGCCTCAGGAAGAAGCGGATCGCTTTCTTGATGCCTTCGTGCCCACCGATGGCGATGACTTCTTCGACCAGCGCGACATCGAGCGCACGGCAGAAAAGATCGAGGCCGGTATCATCAATCGTCTCCATCTGCACAAGATGCCCACCGATGAGCAGGTCGCCCTGTCAACGGTCTTCAGCCTGGCCGACGACATCATCAGCGGCGAAGCCTTCCACCCCTCGGGCGGCCTGAAGTTCGACCGCTCGGTGACCGAGGGCGAGATGATGCTCCGGCCCGGCGCCGAGGATCTGGCCGAGCTCAAGGGCAAGCACGTGGTGCTGATTGGCGAGGCCCTGCGCGACGAGCTCGTCGCCACCGCCGAGGGCTTCATCAAACAGCAGGTCGCAAGCCTGACCGTGCTGACCCGCACGGAAGCGCTGGCCGAAGCGCTGCGTCATCAGATCGATGCCCCGGATCAGGTCGAGGTCTCAGCCCGCGCCGTGGGCAAGGATCTCGAAGCCGGCCTGGATGCCGTGCTGACCGACAAGCAGCAGATCGATGCGGTCGTCAGTACCCCCTTCGCCCGCCTGCCGCTCAACCCCCTGGCCGCCGACGCCGGCAGCGCCTGGGACCGCGTCCTGTCGCGCGATGATTTCGCCCAGCTCCTCGATGAACAGCTCACCCAGCACTTCCGGGTCGCGCGCAAGTGCGCACTCATCCCGCACTGCCAGATCGTCCTGGTCACCCCGGACACCTCCAGCGCATCAACCCGAGAAGAATTCGCGCTTGCCCTGTTCATCAAGAACTCGCTGCACGCCTTCACCGTCACCTTAGGCGTCGAGTCCGAGCGCCTGCCCACCGAACCGGCCGTCAACCAGGTCCAGCTCACCCGCCGCGCCCGCGCCGAAGAGCCGAGCAACGACCAGGAACTGGCCGAAGAGCTGGAACGCATGGTCTACGCCGTGCTGCTATGTGCCGTCCCGGCCCCGAGTCCGAGCGAGAGTCGTTATCTGGCAAGGATTTTCAGGGGGAATGCGGTGACGGTTTGAAAATTTCCAAACGGAATGACGTTACTTCAATGCCGGTTGTTTTCGCTGATATATGATTTCGCAAGCAGAGATTCCTGACCTCGCAGCGGTAATCTCTTCGATTGCTGCGCGCAGTGTTGCGCAACTTGATTGGGGCCTCCCGGAACCGTGGCTGCATGCTGAAGTCTTTGCTGCCCTGAAAGATCAGTCCAAAGTCAGCGGATGGCAACCGTTTGATACGGAGCTTCCATATTTGACCTGGTATCCAGTGACGCTGCCAAAATTGGCGAATCGAAAATGGCATGAACAGGGCGCTTTCAAATACGTCGACCTTTGCATCAGAAATCCCCACGAAAATCATTGGTGCTGGGTGGAATTCAAGGTCCGACATGCAGATGATCCCGACAGGCAGATCAAGGGAGCAAAATCCGCATTGGATGCACTGAGCAAGGATTTTGTTGGGCTTGTTGGAATGGATCCTGTTCGAACCGCTTTCTATTGGGATCAGCCCGACCCGTCCATTGATTCCTACTGGTTGAGATCTGCGCTGACTCCGCTTTCGGGCCAGCTAAGTTCTGGATCGCACAGCCTCGTAAGCGTGTATTTGCAATTGAATGACAATCTCCAAGAAGATGTTTTTTCAGAGTCTCAGATTCGCTCTCGAGTCAAGACTTGGCACGAAACACGCCGACGGATTTCCCAGCACAAGTCTGACTCGCCAAGCTTTAGTATCAGCAAAGCCGAAGATGTGGCAGGTAGACACTCGCTCATCATTTGCGAATCGGAACTAAGAGGGATATGACGGGAAGCTACATGAGCGCGATAAAGAACCGTCAAGCTGTCGTCAGCCATCGCCTCGGCCTAGACAGTCTCGCGCTTCGTCCCAGATCTGATCGAGTCGCTGATTGGTCACGCCTCTCCTTTCGCCTTCAATCAGGGCCTTTCGGATGGACTCGACACCATTCTCCAGCTCGCGGGCTCGACGCAAAGCATCGTTCACGTCTTCGGTTTGAGTCGCGAACTCACCGCTTTTGACGCGTTCTTGTACCCAGCGGTAATTGGGCTCAGAAAGGCTAATAGTCTGGCGTGGCATGGGTAAATACTCCGAAGGTCGATAATGGTGTGATTTCACACCAGATCCCTGTCCAAGCAAACGGATCTCAACTTAGGACCAAAGACTGGGACAGGCATTGAATAGTGCGTTCTGGTGAGCTGAACCGAGCCGCAAAGGAAAGCGCGGCGAACGAACTGTGTCACAGCGTGAAAACAGCCGTATTCACCGAGCGGGGCGATTTGTGAGCGGGCGTAGGTAATGGAGACAGTGTCCGCAATGTGCCCAACCGCGGCCATAGGAAAGATACCTATTTTAGGCTAGGGTATTGACTTGATTGTCTGGGTGTCCCGCGTTGCCCCGCGTTGCCGCACTACGAGCAGCCCGACTGGATACAGTGGATGACGGGCTCTGCGGCAGCGTGGGCTGCCAATATGCTGGAACTGACCCCGCGCGGCTACACGGGCCATGAGCACTTAGACGAACACGGTCTTATTCACATGAATGGCCGCGTCTACGACCCCCGCCTTGCACGGTTTCTGCAGTCGGACCCGTTCATTGAAGATACGGGAACGCTCAACCGCTACACCTATGTGCACAACAACCCACTGTACTACACAGACCCGAGTGGGTATTTCGGGATTGGTGATGTCGTCAAGATCGCGATGGTCGCGATCGTGTCTGCGGCGACCTATGGTGCAGCCTCAGGCCTTTTTGCCTCCTTGGGGACCAATACTATGACCAGTAGTATTCTCGCAGGCGCGGCGGCGGGTGAAGTGGGCGGTTTGTTCGCGACTGGGACGATGCAAGGGGCATTTATCGGCGCGGTGTCTGGGGGCTTTGCGGGTGGCATTGCGGCAGCAGGCTGGCAGGGGGGTGCAGAAGCACTGGGGCGGGCGTTTATCGGCGGTGCCGTGTCGCACCTTCAAGGCGGGAAGTTTGGGCATGGATTTGCGGCGGCCGGCGTATCATCGTTGTTCTCGCCGTCGGTCGATGCTGGCGATATCAGCACAGGCCAGATCATTCAGCAAGCGTTGATTGGCGGTGCGGTTTCTCAGGCCACGGGTGGGAAATTCGCAAATGGGGCCGGTTCAGCGGCCACGGCCTTTGTGGTTGCCGTAGCGCTAAGGGCAAGCAGTCAATCTGGGCAGTCAGCTGAGAGATCTCAGTTTGTTGTAGCAGAGGACGCTGAGCCCATTTCCTCTGAATCTGCACGCTCTATGTTTAATGAGGTTACTGATGCGCTAGCCCTCGCGGGAGAAGATGTTTCGAATATCCACTTTAATCCCGGCTACGGATACTCACTTAATGGGCGATCAAGATCGACTAACGATTTTAGTGAATTTGAGCGCCGTGCCTACGGCAGAGGTGGTAGGAGTCTTCTTGGAGAATATAATCCAGCGAATGGTGAGATCATTATCTACAGAAATGCGTTTTCTAGTAGGATCCCGATCGTGCAAACCGCTTTGGGGACTATAGGGTGGGAAGAACTAAATGCGTCTGCGGGTTTTGCTTCTGGTCTATTCGTAGTCGCTCATGAAATTGGACATCGTGTTAACAGACATTCTTGGAGTAGCAATCAATCAGAGTTTCAAGCTAACATGCATGGTCTCCGTAGCTATAGGGAAGTATGTGAAGGAGAACCTCGATGTTAAGTCGTCTCAATTTTGCTGCTTTAGGATTTTTGTTTTTGATGCTAGTGGTTCCTTATGCCGTTTTCGATCAAGCGGTCTTTGGAACGGTTGATCTAAGCGCTGGCAGGCTCACGACTGTGGATAGCCTAGCTGGCGCAGAAAAAGAAGGACTAAGATTTTACATAAACGACGTATTTGAGGGCGCCGAGATCGCCAGAGTCTTTGTCTGCGCGAGTCGAAGTGACCTTCCTGATGGGGTTTCTTCTTCTGTCCTTGTGACGCTAAGGGAATCTCATGAAAAGAGGTTTGAAGGGCAGCTTGTCTCCGTTTCTCAGCAAATGACCCCAGACAACGCCGATTCTTTGTATGACGTTGGCGGATTTCAAGTGAGAGCTGATGTGCTCGAATATTTATCTCTATTTTTTAGTCATTCTCATCGAAATACTGGCTTGCTTTCAGAGGCGAATGCAAGGTTCATCGAGGTGCAGTTTCAAAATATCGCTTCAGAGCTTTATTCCGATAATTTCACTTTTAGCGATTATCTCGAAGAGCCGTTTTGCTCGCGTCCAAGTGGGCGCTACGTAGGCCATAAATAAATAATAACAACAAAGGACATCCACAAACCGAAAACTGTTCGTATCCCGTTCGATGCCGCCGCGGAATAGCGGCCTGACGTCGTTTGCATTGGCTTTTCCAGGGCCGAGTAAGGTGTCAGAGGCTTGAAGAGCGGCTTTTTGCTGCCAAAGGCGCATGCCAACTCGCCAGTCGGGCGACTGGCGATACGGGTTTCTGAATTTGCAGCAAACAAATTGGACACCCACACTCTCGGGTCTTTTTCCTAGTACCGAATAGGTAATTTTCCTATGGGCAGCGTCGGGCATGCCGGAGACACTGTATCCATGACCTACGCCCGCTCACAAATCGTCCCGCCCGGAGAGTACGGCTGCTTTCATGTGGTCACACGTTGCGTTCGCCGCGCCTTCCTATGCGGCTCTGATCAACTTACCGGCAAAAACTTCGATCATCGGCGACATTGGATTGAGGAGCGAATTCATTTGCTGGCCGACTCCTTTGCGGTCTCTGTCTAATCGTATGCAGTAGCGTAGGCAACGAAGATATTGCGATTTTGCGAAGCAAAGAAGCGATAGCGGAGTGCCGTTAAGCGCGTGTCGAATCACACGCATATCGTGCTCAGCGTCGATCCGCAGGCCGTTTCGGGCTGGACGAACGAACAGGTCGCCGATCGCTGGCTGAGGGTCTTTCCGGGCGCGATGGCGCAGGCGTCCTCCGATGAACAGAAGCAGCGGGTTCGAATCGTAACCTGGGACACCCAGGCATTAGGCAAACGGAGCCAGCGGCTTAAGATCGCTTGAAGATGGGGCGGTTTTCCTGGGCTCGTTTGGAAGACACTGAGGGCGGGGGTGGTCAAGATGGCCGGTTTCCTGGGTTCGGCCAGATTTTGGATACGCGAAAGGACCGGCGACCGGCAGATTTCGGAGGGTGCTGACTGAATTGGTTACTCGGTTTGCGACCTAAGAATCATCCAGGCCCGTTCTCCGACAACGACGCAGGACATCCACAATCTGAAAGTTGTTCGCAAGCCGCCGGTTGGCGGCAGGGAATAGCGACCTGACGTTGCTCGCCTGGGCTTGTCTGAGGCGTAAAACGGCGTTGAAAGCTTGTAAAACGGTTTTTGGCAGCAGGGATACTTACGCCAACTCGCCAGTCGATTGACTGGCGGGACGAGCTCCGGGCTTGGGATTGAGTTATTCCGACTGTGATCGAAGAATCATCCAGGCCCGTTCTCCAGAAACCCCTTGCATCCAGCGCTGCCCAAGCTCTGCTGCCTTCGCCATCAGGGCCTCTGCCGAGCCGATGGCGCGATAGTATTTGGACTCGGTACCCCGGACCTGTCTGAGCCAGCGATCAGAGTGCTGCGATAGTTTCAAGACAGCCTGTGGCGGTTTCTCTCCCAGGTCGGAATTGGGTATCAGCTTGCCTCGCTTCATCGGATGAAGCTGTTCACCGGTCCACTGCACGAGCTCAATATAACTGCTCTCCGTCATATCGAGCAGTGCATCGGCATCAAGCCCGGCCACCGGCTTGAGCCCAGCGTTGCTCAGTTTGGATTTGCTTCCGATAACAGATCCTCGTGATTTGAGCCTGGATTTGATTGATGTATGGTCCGATTCCTCCAGGGTATCCGCCATCCTGGCGCGAGCCGGGTTGAGGTCCACGTAGGCCATGGCAGAAACAACCGCCTGCGGCTCCAGCAAAGCCTGGCACTTGAACCGTCCCTCCCAGAACCGACCTGTGCAGTTGTCTTCCTGGTTGGCCATTCGTGCGATCGGCTCGTTCAGGGCACGCATGAACCAGCTCAGGGAACCCAACCGCTCCCGGATTTCCTTCAGGCGATCGGGTGTGCTGAGGAGCGCCATACGAACACGCTGCTTCTGTTTATCGGAGGACGCCTCGGCCATCGCGCCCGGAAACACTCGAAGCCAGCGATCGGCGACTTCGGCATCGGTCCAGCCCAAAGCTGCCTGTGGATCGACGCTGAGCACGATATGGGTGTGATTACTCATTACGGCATATGAATAGATTGAAACCGCGAAGGAGTCGGCCAGAAACCGAATCCGGTCTTCGATCCATTGCCTTCGATGATCGAAGTTTCTTCCTGAAAGACGATCTGAACCACACAAGAATGCCCGGCGTACGCACCGGGTCACAACGTGGAAACATCCGTACTCACCGGGTGGGGCGATTTGGGAGCGGGCGAAGGTCATGACCACAGTGTCTCCGCTGCTTCGGCTGCAGGCCATACGAAAATTACCTATTTCGGGCTAGGATAATGGCTCGACTGTCTGGGTGTCCCGCTTCGCCTGGATAATGGCTCGACTGTCTGGGTGTCCCGCTTCGCCTGCCACCTACCCAAGGTCAGGAGCGTTAGGGGTGCCTCATGTGGCGGAGAACCTGATGGAGAAGTCCCGATCTACTAAGGAACGGCCTGTGGCGGCGCTGCGAGATGCTGAGGCCAGGTCGGCCAAGGTTGCCGCGCGCGAGCGCGGTGTTTCCGAGCAGTCCATCTACGGTGCCAAGTGATCGCCGCCGCCCTTGTTAAAGACGGCGACGATGCGTTGGCGAATGCAGCCGCTTGAACGTTACCGGGGGCCGTCGAGAGTGTAGTCGTAGCCTGGTTCACCTTCACCGATATGCGGCGTGCCCAGGGAGCGCACATACTCTTCAACATATTCAGCGTAATACTCTGATTGCTCCCATTCAAAGCGCGTCATGCAGCGACGACGATTACCAAGCCGTGTGCCGGTCAGCTGCTGACGGACGCATACAACCTCCTGGGCCGTGCCTGCAATCACCAGGGCAACAAGCTGGTTCCTGAGCTGGAAAAGTGTATAGCGTGTTTCCAGGTCCAGTTCCTCGATTTCTCGAGCATCGCCAAGAAGCCTGAGGATATTGGTCTGAATCCGCTCGAGGCGCTCCCATTCGTTTTCCTCGAGTTCTCGCGGAACGCCATTATGTAGATTGCTCACGAGCATGGCTTGTTCACGTTTGTATTCGGGAATTGGCATTGCTAATGGGTCTTCGGGCGTCGCCAGGCGCTGCGGACCGTCGTTGTTCGTTGCGCAAGCGGTTAAAAATAGGACTAGGCCAAGGCCGAGAGTTAAAAGAATCAGGCGCATAGTTTTTCCCCGTGCTGGTCAAAAATCGCAATCCACGAGCAGTTTCGTAGATCTGAGTCCCGAACCTACATGAGTCTTTCTCGGTTTGTCAAATCTGCCCATACACCTCGCCGGCTCTGAAAATCGTCCTGCTAGCAATAAGAACAAAACACAAAAGGAGGAATAACCGGGGAATTATTCCTGCTCCATGCTCCAGTCGGGCAACCAGAAAGCAGGCGCAAGATGGTTTGGGGTTGAGTTGGCTTTTAGACGCCGGTCTCCGTTCAGTAATGACAACGACGCAGGAGATCCACAATCTGAAAGTTGTTCGCAAGCCGCCGGTTGGCGGCACGGAATAGCGACCTGACGTTGCTCGCCTGGGCTTGTCTGAGGCGCAAAACGGCGTTGAAAGCTTGTAAAACGGCTTTTGGCAGCAGGGATACTTACGCCAACTCGCCAGTCGATTGACTGGCGGGACGAGCTCCGGGCTTGGGATTGAGTTATTCCGACTGTGATCGAAGAATTATCCAGGCCCGCTCACCTGAAACCCCTTGCATCCAGCGTTGCCCCATCTCGGCGGCCTTGGCCATCAGCGCTTCGGCCGAACCTATGGCGCGGTAGTACTTCGATTCGGTCCCCCGAACCTGCCTGATCCAGCGATCGGAGTGATTCGAGATTTTGAAGACGACCTTTGGTGGTTTCTCTCCAAGGTCGGACCGGGGGATCAGTTTGCCGCGCTTCATCGGATGAAGCTGCTCTCCGGTCCACTGCACGAGATCGATGTAGCTGGTTTCAGTCATGTCGAGCAGTGCCTCGGCATCAAGGCCGGCGACCGGCTGGAGCCCAGCGTTGCTCAGTTTGGATTTGTTTCCGACAGCAGATCTTCCTGATTTGAGCCTGGATTTGATCGACGTATGGTCTGATTCCTCCAGGGTATCCGCCATCTTGGCGCGAGCCGGGTTGAGGTCCACGTAGGCCATGGCAGAAACCACCGCCTGCTGCTCCAGCAGGGCCTGGCACTTGAATCGCCCCTCCCAGAACCGTCCCGAACAGTTATCTTCTTCATTCGCCATTCGGGCAATCGGTTCGTTCAGGGCCCGCATGAACCAGCTTAAGGAGCCCAGGCGCTTTCGGATCTCTTGCATGCGGTCCGGCGTGCTGAGCAAGCCCATGCGAACCCGCTGCTTCTGTTCATCCGAGGACGCCTGGGCCATCGCGCCCGGAAAGACCCGCAGCCAGCGGTCGGCGACTTCTTCGTCGTTCCAGCCCGCAACAGCCTCTGGATCGATGCTGAGAACGATATGCGTGTGGTTGCTCATTACCCCATATGAGTAGATCGAAACAGCGAAGGACTCCGCTAGAAAACGGATTCGGTCCTCTATCCATTGGCGACGGTGATCGAAGTTCTTGCCGGAGAACTGGTCTGATCCGCACAGGAAGGCTCGGCGAACGCAACGAGTCACGACGTGAAAGCAGCCGTGCTCTCCGGGTGGGGCGATTTGTGAGCGGGCATAGGTCATGGAGACAGTGTCCGCGATGTGCTCAATCGCGGCCATCGGAAAAATACTTAATTTGGGCTAGGATATTGACTTGATTGCCTGGGTGTCCCGCGTTGCGGGTCTTTCTTTCGTGATTCATCAGCTAGGTGCTGGTGATTTGGCGTGCCTGACATTCATGGTTCGGGCAAAAATCCTTGGATTCTTCGTGAATTCGACAGACATTGGTCTTTCACACCCTGCTGCTGCCCCTAATGGATGCGGAATTCAGAAAGCTCGAACGGCGCTGGGTCGTTCGTTGATTGCCTGGATGTCCTTTGTTGTTTCCCTTTGTTGTTTCACCAGGCCCGACGCGGTGGCAGCCGCGTCGACGTGAGTCACTCGCGACGATGGCTCGGGCGTGCGGCCTTCCCGGTCGGGGCAATCGGCCCGCCAGCTTGGAAAAGCATCCACCTGCCAGCTGATATTCACCATCCGATGCTTTCACGCGCCATACTGTGCAAGAAGGACATGCAGGAATCATAGCAACGAGCATCTGATTAGAATTGATCCGATAAGCCGAACGATCGCTCGCCCGGCGTGGCTTCACTGGCCGGTTCGTAAAAGGCCCAGGACTCTTGCCCGATCTACCTCTTCGAAAGCATCCGAGAAGATCTCATCAGACTCCCAGCGGGCGAAAAGGACCAGGGCGTCGAACGGCACGGTGTCGCTGGCGAAGTTCCAGGGTGCGCCACTGAAGTCGGGCGTGTCGTACCAGCCCTTGAAGATGAAACCGCTGCGCGTCATCGCCGTTGGTTCGGCGACCAGGTCGCCTTCAATCAACGCTTGTGCCTCCGGTGCAGGCACGCCGCCATCGGCGTTGAAGCTCACGCTGACATGAGCCACCTCCACGGCACCGATGTCGCAGCCATCGCCCTGCGGACGGGCAACGCCGCGTTGGTCGGCTTCGGGCACCAGGGGATCGTCGGCGAAGCACAGTCCGGCATTAATGGCAGTGCTGGCGAGCCCCGGCCGCAGGGTGAAGGTGGAGCCGCCGTAGTCGTCCAGAGGGTCGAGAAGCGGGTTGGTGTCTCGTTGGTCACCAGCCGAGGCGCTGTGAGCGGCATCGCCTGCGGGCGAATCATCCAGAAGGTTGTTTCCCAGCGAAGTGATGGATAATCCCGGCAACGCATTGCCTCTGGCGGCGATATTGGCGCTGCCGTTGTCGGCCAGGATCGTGTTCTGATACTCGAAGTCCGTCGTCCCGGCATTGGCAACGATCTCGATGCCAGAATTGCCGCCGTTGCCGCTGATGGTGACATTGGTCAGTGACAGCAAGTCCGCTCGGCTCTCAGAGGCGCTGAAGAAGCTGATCGCTCGTGTCTGGTTATTGCTGATCGTGGTGTTGGTGATGGTCGTCTGATTATCCTGGAGACGAATCGCTCCGACGCCGCGGTCCAGATTGTCGACAATGGCACAATTCCTGATGATGAGGGTGCCGAAGGCGGCTACGATCGTACTTCCGCTGCTCCCCAGTGAATTGTTGTTTCTCATCACGACGCGCTCAAGCGTGATGTTGGCACCGTTCGAGAACAGTGCCCCACCGCCCGACGATGAGGGAGCAAGCCCATCGGACAGGGTGAGATCGCGGATAGTGATGATTCGCTGCCCACTCTTCACCTCGGCGATGACGCGACTCGCGCCGTCGGCGCTGATGGTGAGCGCATCGGCGCCCAGCCCCTCGATGGTCATCGACGAGGAAATCTCGAGCTGCCCTTCGGTCAGCGTAATCGTCGCACCGGCGAGACCCGGATCGAAGTGGATCACATCCGATGGCGTGGTGTTGGCGAAACCGACCGCTTCTCGAAGCGTCAGGTTGCCGGGGGAAAAGTCTCCATCGTCGCCGTCGGCCGGGGAGTCCACGATGATGGCTTCGCTCTGACTGTAGGCTGGAATGGCGAGTAATGCCATGATGGATATCACGACGGTTGAGACAAGATTCGCAAGATTATCTCGGTGGAAATTCATCTTGAATTCCTTTGATGACTAAGTATCGGTCCAGGATCCTTCCATCTTGGGAAGCTTCGGGCACCGCGGCCAGATTTTCACAAGTGGATAAGGTACGCACTGACCGTGGTAGTCACCGTGGTAGCGACCGTGGAATCGGCGTCCGGCCAGGACGATCAAAAAAAATTGGACACCCACACTCTCGGGTCTTTTTCCTAGTACCGAATAGGTAATTTTCCTATGGGCAGCGTCGGGCATGCCGGAGACACTGACCCCATGACC
>JGI12210J13797_10224619_pt1 | contig 51145 bp, 55 predicted proteins | sample ElkSlonscriptome_3_FD_13797 | JGI IMG/M metagenome (IMG submission 13797) | reverse complement strand
CTGGGGTCGAACTCGCCGACGTCGGCGTCGATGCCGAGCCGGGAGGCCGCCTCCCCGTTGCCGCGCTGCAAGCCGGTCAACCCCTCCATGAACTGCCCAAACACCATCGGCCCCATCGGGCCGGACTCGCTCGCACTTCCAGCGCGTGCTCCCCCGACGCCAGCCCCGCTGGCCATCGTTGAGAGCGCGGGCAGTCCGTTTGCAGCCGAGCTTGCGCCCCAGTTTCCGCTCGGGGTTGCGTACGGGCCTCGACTGGCATCGCCGCCGGGTCCAGGATCACCGAGGCCGTTACCTCCGACGCCGTATCCCCCGCCGAAGCCGATGCCCCCGAATCCTCCTTGGGTACTCCCGCCGGCGCCGGATCGGTCACCCCCGCTGCCTCCGCTCAAACCGCTGACCAGTTGCACGAAGATATCGCCGACGTTTCCGTCGAGATCGCCGACATGGGCGCGGCGTTCCAGTTCGTGTTCGCGCTCCTCGCACTCCACCGGCAGCTTCTCGAGCACGCCTTCGTCGACCAGGTACTGATTGAGCGCACGATAGACCTTGGGCAACTCCTCTGCGGTGTAGTGCTCGAAGGTCTCCAACAGAATAAGGGACAATTGTTCGCCGGCCCAGTTGGCCTCGGCCGCCTTGACGAAGGCGGTGAATACGCGTTTTATCGCGAGCGGATTGCTGTCGGAATCCAGTCGTTTGAGATGCACGCGCCGGCGAGATGTCGAGGCGATGTTGGCGCGGGGTTCTGGCGCTTGGGTCGACCTGTGTGGATGGCGACATCGGGCCTATCTCTGTTGTGATTTGCCATTGCTTGCATCGTCGCGTCGATGCACCGATCCTAGCCAGGATGTCGATCTGCCCCGCTTGACTGACGAGCATCCTGCCCAGCGTCCCACGGGATCTCTTCGTGTTTTCTTGTATGGCTTGATGCCTTGATATTCAGCCTAGCGGTGATGCGGTCGCGGTTGCGTGATGTCCCTCGCAAATCCCCATTAGCGGCAACCGTTCGGCGCCTAAATGCGCCGTTTGCGGGTGAAGCCTGCTGACTCGGCCGATTTGATCCCGCTCAATCGTTGTCAGGACGCGTGGGTTGCGGCGAACGCGGGTTGTTGCGGCCTCGGCCGAGGGCCAGCATTGCGCAAGCCTGGTCTCGCGGTCCCAGATTCCCGACCCCAGACCCGTTCGGCCTTGCCTTCCCAGGCGCCCTGCGCTCGTGGTCCAAGACTCCGCCCCATAAGTGCCTGTGTTAGCATCGCCGCGCCACGGTCATGGGATCACATCAATGTTCCGCTTCCTCCTTCGCTTCTTGTTGTTCGTGCTTGCTATCGGCGTCATCGCCCTCGCCGTCGGTCCCTTGTTGGTGGACCCCACACCAGCCCCCGGCGCAAGCACAGGGAAAGCACTGGCAGAGCCCGACAGTCACTTTATCGAGGTGCCGTTTCCTGGGACCGATGGCATCGTGCTGCACTACCTGGAGCGGGCCGCGCTAAAGCCGACAGCGTCCGCCGACGCCGATGTGCCCGCCTTCGTCTTGCTGCATGGCTTCACCTTCAATGCCTTCACCTGGACCCGGGTGCTCGACAGCTTCGCCGAGTGGGGGCGCGTGATCGCCTATGATCAGACGCCGTATGGCCTTAGTGATAAGCCCTTGCCCGGCACCTGGGATGGCCCCAATCCCTACTCCAAGGCTGCCGCCCTGGAGCAGCTGTTCGCGCTCATGGATTCGCTTGAGATCGAGCAGGCAGTGCTGGTGGGTAATTCATCTGGCGGGACATTGGCGTTGGAGGCGGCCTTGGCCGACCCGCGGCGCGTCCGCGCGCTCGTGCTGCTGGGTCCCTGGGTGCATTCGAAACGGCCCATCTTTCCGGACTGGTTCGCCCAGCTGCCGCAGGTGCGGCGCCTAACGCTGTTGCTGGCGCGTTACCTGGGCGGCGATAGTCCATTGCTCGACTATTCCTATGCGGACCCGACGCGCATCGACGAGGAACGGCGGATGTTGACCGGCATCCATCGCCAGATGGCCAACTGGGATGCCGCGTGGGCCGCGCTCCTGAATCACTCCCTAACCGACCCGGTGGAAATCAGCGCGCATCTTGCCGAGGTCACCCAGCCCGTGCTAGTAGTCACCGGTGCGCAGGATCAAGTCGTGCCGGTGGCTGATTCGGAGACCACCGCCGCGGAACTGCCAAGCGGTCGTTTCGTCAGTCTGCTCGGCTGCGGGCACGTGCCTCAGGAGGAATGCCCGCAACAGGTGGCAGACGTCGTCGAGCAGTGGTTGCGGGGGGAAGTTTCTAGTTTCGAGTCCCTAGTCCCTAGTCCCTAGTCCCTGCTTTTCCCATGACCAGCCTGACCCGCGACGAGTCTCAGCGTACCCGCGACCGAGCCCCGGGCCTGTGTCTGGTATTTGGCGCCAGCGGCTACATTGGCAGCCACCTGGTGCCGCGCTTGCTGGAAGAGGGCATCCCGGTGCGGGCCAGCAGTCGTAGCCGCGCGGTTCTGGAGGCCCGCGGTTGGTCCGGCGTCGAGCAGGTGGAGGCGGACGCGCTGGAGCCCGCGAGCCTTGACGCCGCGCTGGCGGGGGTCGATGTGGCCTATTACCTGGTGCACTCCATGGGCGCCGGCAAGGACTTCGGCCGCATCGATCTGGAGGCAGCCGCCAACTTCGCGGCGGCGGCGGAGCGCGCCGGCGTCGATCGCATCGTCTATTTGGGCGGCCTTGTGCCCGCCGATGCCGACAGCGAGCACATCGTCTCGCGCCGCGATACCGGCGATGTGCTGCGCCGTGGCAAGGTGCCGGTCACGGAGNTACGCGCNGGTATCATCGTCGGCCCCGGCTCGGCGGCGTTCGAGGTCATGCGCGACCTGGTCTATCACCTGCCGGTGATGGTCACGCCACGCTGGGTGAGCAACAGGTCGCCACCGATCGCTCTCGACAACCTGCTGATGTATCTGGTGCGCCTACCGCAGATCGACGCGGCCGAGGGCGGCGTGTTCGACGCCGGCGGCCCGGAGACGCTGACCTATGCCGAGATGATGCGCATCCTGGCCGAGGCCGGCGGCAAGCGTCCACCGCTGATCATCCCGGTACCGGTATTGAGTCCGAAGCTGTCATCTTATTGGCTGCGGCTCATTACCTCGGTGCCCACCAACATTGCCCGCGCCCTCATCGAAGGGCTGAAGCATGACTTTTCCGCCGACGACGCCGAGTTGCGGCGCCTGGTGCCCCAACATCTGCTTGGTTTTCGCGAGGCCGTCGAGGCAGTGTTCGCGGCCGAGCGCGCCAGCGAACCCGTCGCCGCCCGCTGGACCGAAGGAGCCTTTGCTGTGCGCAACCGACGTATCGACTACGCCTATTACGCAAAGCGCGCCGGCGGCAGCGCCGAGACCGGCGCATCGCCTGCCGCGGTCTGGCGGGAGGTCTCCGCGATCGGCGGTGAAAACGGCTACTACTACATGGATGGCCTCTGGCAGCTACGCGAGTTGCTCGATTGGGTGGCTGGCGGTCCCGGTCGCAAACACGGGCGGCGCCATCCGACCGACCTGCGCGTCGGCGACCGCGTTGACTCCTGGAAGGTGCTCGGCCTGGAGCCCGAGCGTCGGCTGAGCCTGGCCTTCGGCATGAAGGCCCCTGGCGCCGGCATGCTCGAATTCGACCTCAAACCCCGCGACGATGGCGGCACGCGCCTGTCCGTGACCGCCTACTGGCACCCCGCCGGCGTCTGGGGGTTGTTGTACTGGTATGCCTTCGAGCCCGCGCACAAATTCATCTTCAGCGGCACCGCCGAGGCAATTTGCAAGCGCGCGGAGTCGGCGGGCTTGGATCGATAGCTGTCGGAAGGGCCGAGCGTTAAGGGCCTGGGGCCGGGGGTGCGCGATCATCCTGGTGTCGGGCGGCTAGTCGCGGTGCAAATCCGCGCGTGGCACCCAGCAGCCGTGGAAGCCGAGCGGCACGCCGTGCGGCAGCGTCACGGTGGCGACAGTCTCTAGATCGGCCGCCCGCAACACCAACAGCTCGGAGCGTTGTTGGCCAGCGCGATAGACCAGACTCAGCAGCCAGCCCTCGTTGTCACTCGTGGCGGCGCGGGCATCGGGGTCCGGCACGAAGATCGGCTCGCCGACGATGTCGAGACCGAAGTCGCGGCAGCGCAGGTCGCCGGTCCCGGTATCCAAACGCTGGAGCGAGCTCAGGTACGGCGCCGCGCGCTCCGCCGGGGCACCGATGCTATAAATCAACCGGTGCGGCTCGCCGAGCGGCCCCGTCGCCGTCACCGGTAACTCGGCGCCGCGTGGGCTCCAGACCCTGATGTCGCAGGTTTCGGACGCGGGATCGATCACCAGGCGTTCCAGGTGCGGCATCAAGGCGGGATCATCGCCGCTGAACAGGTCCTCGAAGTGGTCGAAATCCGGATAGCGGCCGTAGCGAATGGCATCGACGACCAGTGCGCCGTCGTCGCGGTCGAAGGCTTGGGCGATGTGGAACACGAAGCCGCCGCCGCAGTCGATCAGCCCTGGCCGCGCGCTGTTGCCGTCGCGCGGGATCAGCAAGGCCTGCATGGGGCGTTCGTTGGCGAGCCGCAGCGATCCCACCGGTGTGCGTAGGCCAAGCGCCGCGCGCGTGAGGTCGAAATCCGCGTGCGGCAGCAGAAAGCAGAGCCAGCGCCGGGTCACGGCGAAGTCGTGAATGAAGCTGAAGCGCACGAGTTCGTGCACCTGAAACGGCGCCATGCGGCCGTCGCGGTCGACGCGGTAGGTCAGCAGCCGGTTCGGCTTGCCGGAGACCAGGCCGAAGCTGAACAGCTCGCCACTGTCGGCGTCGATGCGCGGATGCGCGGAGAAGGGTAGCAGCGGCGCCAGCCAGCGCGCCGGCGGCGGATACGGATTGCGCAGTCGGCCGTCGAAATCCTCGGTGCCCAGGGTCGTCAGCGTTTGCGGATCGAGTCGATACGGCGGACCAGCCTCCCACAGGGCCAATAGACGGCCACCGTGCCAGACGATGTTGGTGTTGGCCGCGTTCTTGAAGCGCAGCCGGAACAGGTTCGCGCCGAGTCCGCCGGGCAGGTTGGTGCCGAAGGCGCGATACAGCATGCGCCCGGCACGCTCCTCGTCGACATACTCACGCGTGCGCACGAAGCGGTTACGGTAGCGCACGCCCTGTACGCCAATATCGAAACGGGTGATATGACCGTCCCCGTCGAACGGGTGGCCGTAGCGCTGTCCACCGCGCTCGAAGCGGCCGGGGCCGTTGCGGAACAGCACGCCGTCGATCGCCGCCGGCAGCCTGCCATCGACCTCCAGGGGTTCGTCGCTGTATTCGTGGGTGATGGTACGCGTGTTTTCGGCGAGCACGCGCAGCATATCGCTACTGCAGATGTCCATTGAATTCTAGCGAGGCCTTGCCTCAAGCCGATGAGCCTGGTGCGTTCTACAGATGATCCCGCGCGTTGTCCTGAGAGGGCCAAGCGCCGAGGGCCTGGGGCCGACAGTCCACGCTGGTGCCGTGCGGTGGCCCTTGGCCCTAGGTGGGCACGGACATTGTCGCCAAACAGCTTGATGCATCCGGAAAGGCTCGGCGACCTCAGGCAATTGAGGTTGCGCTCAGTCCTTCTTGAGCAGATCCGCTAGCCCTTCGAACGGATTGTGCGTCGCGCTGTTCTTCGCGCGGCCTGAGCCCTTCGGTGCGTGGCCTGCGGCCATCGAGGCCAGATGCTCTTCGTACTTCTGGTGCTCGTTGTCGTGGCAGTAAAGGCAGAGCAACTCCCAGTTGCTGCCATCCGGCGGGTTGTTGTCGTGGTCCATGTCCTTGTGGTGGACGGTGAGTTCGCGCAGGTTGGCATGATTGAAGTCCCGCCCGCAGCGTCCGCAGACCCACGGATAGAGCTTCAGCGCCTGCTCGCGATAGCCGAGCGCTCGCTGGTCGCTGGCCTGACGGGCCTCGGCGACGATGCGGTCGAGTTTACTGGTATCGATGGTGTTGCCGGTCTTGGCATGACGCGGCGGCAGCTTGCTGGACATGACGGTCCTCCACGGTGTGCGCGTCAGTAGGTCAGGGTCTTGGGGAGTTCCTTGGCCTGCGCCACCCAGTCTTCGACCTGCGCCGCGGTCGGCGGGCGTTCGGTGAGTTTGGCGCTGTCGTTCGTTTCGATGAGCTTTGCATGCAGGTTTTCGGGCCTGCGTGTCGCAAGCTCCTTGACCGTATCGACGCCGGCCTGTTCGAGGAGGTCGCCATAGACACCAGAAACACCTTTGACTCGTGCCAGATCGGCACGATTGGCCAGTTGCAGCAAGGCCTTGGTATCGCAACCGCAAGCGGCGGCCAATGCTTTGCGTTGAGCCGGGCTGGCAGCCGCCGCGACGAACTGCTCGTTGTCGGCGATCTCCAGACGCTTCAACGCGTCGACGATGTCATCGGAAATACCTTTGAGGTCTTTGACGGCTGTAGCCATTGCGATCTCCATGATTTTCGTGACCGGATCGGCGGCATTGGTGGCGGCTTCCGGTGAATGTGGCGGAGTTGAGGACGTGCCCGGCAACGGGCGCCGCCGCGCGGCACAGACCGGGCGATACCCGACCGGCGCTAGTCGATTGACAACGCCCCTCCAGTGGCGAGACGACGCCTAGTGACTCGGGTCAGAGCATACCGATTATCAAGGTTTAGCGACAGTTGCTCGCGAGTCTGGCCGTGGAAGGTGTCAGCTTTCTTTACAGTGGCCCCGTGTCCTGCCCGGCCCGGACGCGGCGCCGGGCCGTATTTATACTTTTTGGACAAGGGCATCGGTCGAATCGGTCGGCATGGGTTGTTGACCTCCGGCTTGGCGGTGTCGCCGGACGGGAGGCAGACGACTGGCGACACCCGCTGAAGAGCATCGCATCAGCGTCGAGAAGCGAGAACCATGAGNTAGAAACTCCTACTCATCGGCTGGGGCGAGGAGCGACCGCCTGTCCAGTGGGCAGACGCAGCGCGATGAACGCATCGCCGGGAGCGGGGCTGGGGTGCCGCGCAGGGATGCACTCAAGCGACAAACGATCCGGAACGCACATGGGCTGGTGGCCGCGCCATNCGGTGGAGCCTATCATTGGGGTCATGGTATCGGACATGTACCAGAAGGCGCCGAAGGTGGACCAAGGTATTGGTCAACCTCGGCCGCTGCGCCCGGAGACGTCTGGCCGGAGCGCCTGGCCGAGCCGCTGGCGGAGTTTCGCCTGCGGCCCGAGGACCCCTTTTCTTTGCCGCGATAGTTGCGGCATCCCCGAGGCTGGTGCACCCTTCACGGTTTACGCTCTCGCGAGCATCGATCGCGTTCGGGCGAATTTAATGTCCCCGCCGGCGCCTGGACGGGTGCGGTAGGCAGGCATTTGCCGCTTCTTTCGAACAAGCAGGTATCAACCAAGATGCAATGGGAACCCGTCATCGGGCTGGAGATCCATACCCAGCTCGGCACTGAATCCAAGATCTTTTCCGGCGCCTCGACGGCGTTCGGCGCGGAGCCAAACACCCAGGCCTGCGCCGTCGATCTGGGCCTGCCTGGTGTGCTGCCGGTGCTGAACCTTGGCGCGGTGCAGCGGGCCGTGCGTTTCGGCTGCGCTATCCATGCCGAGATCGCGCCACGCTCGATTTTCGCGCGCAAGAACTACTTCTATCCTGATCTGCCCAAGGGCTACCAGATCAGCCAGTACGAGCTGCCGGTGGTTGGCAAGGGCCAGGTTGAGATCGTGCTCGACGACGGCCGCGTGAAGACCGTCGGTGTGACCCGTGCGCATCTGGAGGAGGACGCGGGCAAGTCCCTGCACGAGGGCTTTCTTGACCAGACCGGTATCGACCTGAACCGCGCCGGCACACCGCTGCTGGAGATCGTCTCCGAGCCCGACATGCGCTCGCCGGAGGAGGCCGTCGCCTATGCGCGCAAGGTCCACCAACTGGTGCGTTGGATCGGCATCAGCGACGGCAACATGCAAGAGGGTTCGTTTCGCGTCGACGCCAACATTTCGTTGCGACCGAAGGGTCAGCCGGAGTTCGGCACTCGCGCAGAGATCAAAAACATAAACTCGTTCAAGTTCTTGCAAAAGGCCATCGAGTTCGAGATCGAGCGCCAGGCCGACATCCTCGACGACGGCGGAACCGTCGTGCAGGAGACCCGCCTGTACGACGCAAACAAGGACGAGACCCGCTCCATGCGCAGCAAGGAAGAGGCCAACGACTACCGCTACTTCCCGGACCCAGACCTGCTGCCGGTCGAAGTCGACGCCACATTTATCAACGCCGCCACCGCGGACCTACCGGAACTGCCGGATGCGATACGCCACCGCTTCGGCGAGCAATACGGCCTGACCGACTACGACGCTGCGCTGCTGACCACGAGCCTGGCGATGGCGACCTACTTTGAGGCGATTGTGGAACAGTGCGGCGATGCCAAGCTCGCCGCCAACTGGGTCAATGGCGCGCTGGCTGCGGCGCTGAACAAGGACGACCTGGACATCGCCGACAGCCCCGTGACCGCCGAACAGCTCGCCGGTCTGATCGCCCGCATCCAAGACAACACCTTGTCGGGCAAGATCGCCAAACAGGTATTCGAGGCCGTATGGGCCGGCGAAGGTAACGCCGACGCGGTGATCGAGGCGAAGGGTCTAAAGCAGATTACGGACACCGGCGCCATCGAACAAATGATCGACGCCATTATCGCTGCCAACCCGGGTCAGGTAGAGCAGTACCGTTCTGGCAAAGACAAGCTGTTCGGATTCTTTGTCGGCCAGGTCATGAAGCAGAGCCAGGGCAAGGCCAACCCGCAACAGGTCAACGCGATCTTGCTGGACAAACTGAACGGCTGAAGGACTGCTTCAGCGATGGTTGGCCCCGACAAGGGATACCGGCTTCGCGACCAAGGCTCAGCGCACCCGCGCCGGCCGGCTCGCGAGCCGGTCGCTGTCCCAGAACAACGTCTCGGCGCTGCCGCTGAAGCGCCATCCTAGCGTGTGCTTTCGCGCTGGTCCGCCGAGGCTATAGACTTCGGCCCAGCAGGCCGTTAGTTGGTTGCCTTGTCGGTCTTTAGGTCCGTTGGCTTGTGCCGCTGTAAGATCTCGGTGATCTCCTCATGGGTCGCATCGGCGATCATGACTTGCACCTGGTGTTTCCCCTTGTCGACACGGATTTTCTCATTGGGTATGCCGGTCGATACCAGATCGTCCACGGCGTTGGCTACGGTGGTTGATGAATCAAAGTGGGCAGTGATGATATCGGCCATGGTTGGGTCACCTCGCATGCTGTGATTGCGACTCTCGGGAATGTGCCGATTTGGGCTGCGGCGAACAAAGCATACACCAACACAGGTATTTCGCTACCCGGCAAAGAGCCCGTAACACGAACTCTGCGATAGTGATAACCCTAACCGGAGACTTGGACGATGCCGTTTCAACTTTGCTACGCCAGCACGGCCACACGCGCGATGCAGCGCGCAGACTTGCTTGAGTTACTGACCGATGCACGCAAGCACAACGCGTCCGTTGGTGTGACGGGCTTACTGCTGTTTCAGGGCGGGCATTTTCTGCAGGTACTCGAAGGAGATGCGGCAGCCGTCAGGGGCCTGTTCAAGCGCATCTGTGCCGATCAGCGACACGACACGATCGCTCTGTTGTTCGAAGAATTGGTCTCCGAGCCCCAGTATCGCGACTGGAGCATGGGTTTTCAGGCACTGGATGGCAGCGAGTGGATGGAATTTCCGAATGACGACGGCAGCGAGAAAGACTTGCGGTCCATGGCGGAGGCGATGGGGAGAGCCAAGGAGCTGTTGCTCTATGTCCGCCGTCAGGGGCTCGACCCCTCGAAGGACCTCGCGACACCGAACGATGCGTGAGTCCGCGTGGGCAGCGATGATTCTCCGCGCTCCCGCATCGCGAGAAAGTCTGATCGGGTGCGCGATCAATCGCACAAAAAAAAGCCCCGCCGGAGAGTCGGCGAGGCCCCTCTGGTTGGGCTCATCACCGCCCATGGGCGGCGACATGAACCAAGGCCGCTTACGCCCGCGGCATGTCCGGAGTGACGATGACGGCCGTGTCCCCGTCTTTCTTTTTACCGCCGCAGCTCTTGCCGTCGCCGGCAAAGGCACTCCCGGTGCCGAAGACCAGTGCCAGACCGAACAGGGCAACAGACAGGGCAGAGATGGAACGCTTGCTCATAGTGGCATCACCCAATGGTTGGTTGTTTTGTGCAGCGCCGCGGTAGCTTCCGCCGCGCACGAGGGGAAGGTAGGTCACGGGCACCGGATTGCAACCTTGGGCTCCTCGTGGATTGGCAAGCGGGCCGCAAGAATCCGTTGGCGTTGCCATTGCGACTAAAAACCGCTCACCCAGAGCCGCGTAGCGGGCCTGGGTGAGCTGCCTTGGGCAGGTCGGCCGAGACCAGGGAGAATAGGCCAGGGCGAATCGGTCGACCTTGACTGCCGCCCAACTCCCGGATAATTTCTGCGCCTTTGTCCGCGGGCGGCGCCATGCGGTCGGTTGGTCAAAATGTTGCCAGTTAGAACCGTTACCGTGCTGTCCGGCCCTATCCAAACCGGCAATAACCCGGTACCGTGCCCAGCGTTCGAGTGGACGGAGAGGCCGCTCCCTCGCTGCGCGCGTGCTGGCGACATATGTCGCCGGCGTCGTGCTGCTCAGCCATCATCAGGTCTTACCGCCACGGTACTGTTGAATCGATGAACCAGTTGCTGCCGATTGTCCTGATTCCGTTCGCGGGTGCGTTGCTGGCCTCCTGGGCCGGCACCTTCGGCCGATTGGGATCGGCGTGGGTGGCCGGTGCGATCACGCTCACGGCGCTCGCCTTGCTGGTGATGCCAGGGTTGGCGGTTATGCAGGGTGAGGTGTTGCTCTGGCAGGTCGACTGGGTGCCGGCGATTGGGTTGGGCCTAACCTTGCGGCTGGACGGCCTTGGACTGCTGTTTACGTTGATGATCCTTTGTATCGGATTGCTGGTGATCATCTACGCGCGTTACTACCTGTCCGAGCGTGACCCGATGGGCCGCTTCTTTGCCTACATGCTGTTGTTCATGGGCGCTATGCTCGGCATGGTCATGTCCGAGAATCTGCTCTTGTTGCTGATGTTCTGGGAGCTGACTAGCGTCAGTTCTTTCCTGTTGATCAGTTACTGGCGCAACCTCGGGGCCGCGCGCCATGGTGCACGCATGGCCTTGGCGGTCACCGGCGGCGGCGGACTGGCCCTGCTCGGTGGCATCCTGCTGCTGGGCGAGATCACCGGCAGCTATGACTTGAGCGTCGTCCTGGCCTCCGCCGATGTCATCCACGCGCATCCGCTGTATGTTCCTGCCCTGGTGCTGATCCTGCTCGGCGTGTTCACCAAGTCGGCGCAGTTCCCGTTCCACTTCTGGCTGCCCCACGCGATGTCGGCACCGACACCCGTTAGCGCCTATCTGCACTCCGCGACCATGGTGAAGGCCGGGGTGTTTCTGCTGGCACGGCTTTTTCCGGCCCTGTCGGACACCGCTGAATGGACCTGGCTGGTGGCGCCGACCGGGCTGTTTACGATGCTGTTCGGCGCCTACTCGGCCCTGTTCAGGCATGATCTGAAAGGGCTCCTGGCCTACTCGACCATCAGCCACCTGGGCCTGATCACGCTGCTGTTCGGTATCGGCACGCCGCTCGCGGCGGTGGCGGCGGTGTTCCACATCATGAACCACGCTACCTTCAAGGCGTCGCTGTTCATGGCCGCCGGCATCATCGATCATGAGGCAGGCACCCGCGACATGCGCCGGCTGGGTGGCCTATGGAAATACATGCCCTACACCGGGGTGTTGGCCATGGTGGCTGCGGCGGCGATGGCGGGCGTGCCGCTGTTGAACGGATTCTTGTCCAAGGAGATGTTCTTCGAAAAGACGGTCTACATGGCATCGGTCGCCGATAGCGGCATCGTGCTGCCGGTGGTGGCGACCCTGGCCGGGGCGTTCGCGGTGGCCTACTCGCTGCGCTTTATCCACGACGTATTTTTCAACGGTCCCGGCGACCTGCCGCGCACACCGCACGAGCCAACGCGGTGGATGAAGGTTCCCGTGGAGATCCTGGTGGTGATCTGTGTCGCCGTCGGCGTCTTCCCCGGTCTGACCTTCGGGCCACTGTTGGCGGTCGCAGCCGGTGCGACGTTGCAGGGGCCGTTGCCGGATTACAGTCTCAAGGTCTGGCATGGCTTTACGCCGGCGCTCGGCATGAGCGCGCTGGCGTTGCTTGGCGGTGTTGTGATCTATGCGGTTCGACAACCGCTTTTTCGGCTGCATGCTTGGGGCTTGGGGCGCTTCGATGCCCGTGCCGTGTTCGTTGCCGTTGAGGCCGGGTTACTCGACCTGGCCGCCTGGCTCAACGCCCGACTGCATCGGGTCTCGCTGCAGCGCATGATCGCGGTCACGCTGATCGCTGCGGCAGCGGCCATGGTCACCGGTCTGTGGGATATCGCGTGGCGTAGTTCGGTGCCGCTGACGCCACTGGACCCAGTCACGCTAGCCGCTGCACTCTGTCTGGCGGTTGGCGCGGTGGGCACGCTGATCATGCATCGGCAGCGCTGGACCGCGCTGGTGCTGCTCAGTGTCGTCGGGCTTGTGGTGTCGCTCGCTTTCGTGAAATTTTCTGCCCCGGACTTGGCCCTAACGCAACTGTTGGTAGAGGTCGTCACCATCGTGCTACTGCTGCTGGCGCTGTTCTTTCTGCCGGCCAAGACACCGAAGGAGTCGTCGTGGCTGCGCCGTATCGGCGATCTCGGTCTCGCCGGCATCGCCGGTCTGCTGACCGCAGGTCTGACCTGGGCCGTGCTGACCCGACCGTACGAAAGCATCGCCGACTGGTTTATCGACAACAGNGTGCCCGGCGGTGGTGGCACCAACGTGGTGAATGTGATCTTGGTCGATTTCCGCGGCTTCGATACCTTGGGCGAGATCAGCGTGCTGGCGATCGCCGCGATCGGAATCTATATGATGCTCGGCGGGTTGCGGTTGTCCGCGCCGGAGCGCGATGACGGCGGCCGTGCGTGGAGTTGGGACAGCCATCCGTTGATCCTGGCCACGTTCTCGCGCTTGCTGTTGCCGCTGGCGCTGTTGGTGGCCGTCTTCATTCTGCTGCGCGGACACAATCTGCCCGGCGGCGGCTTTATCGCCGGTTTGATCATCGCGGTGGCGGTGATCCTCCAATACCTGGCCAACGGCATCGCCTGGACCCGGTCGCGGGTCTCGGGCCAGATGCACCCGCTGATCGGCCTCGGCNTACTAACCGCCACCGCAACCGGGCTGGTCAGCTTTTGGTTCGGTTATCCGTTCCTGACCTCAGCCCACGACCACTTCCACCTGCCGCTGATCGGCGATCTGGAGTTGGCCTCGGCAATGATGTTCGATATCGGCGTACTGATGGTCGTGGTCGGCATCACGCTGGTGATCTTGATCCGGCTCGGTGAGCAGAGCCCTCGCGATCGCGTGGCAGTGAGAGCGGAGGATAAGCACTGATGGAGGCCCTGATCGCCATCGCAGTGGGGCTGATGACCACTTGCGGCGTCTATTTGTTGCTGCGCGCGCGCACCTTTCCAGTCGTGCTCGGCCTGACGTTGTTGTCCTATGCGGTGAATTTGTTCCTGTTCGCGATGGGGCGGCTTACCATCGGCTCTCCCGCGATCATCGCGCCGGCGCACACTGCGATGGCCGATCCGCTACCACAGGCGCTGGTGCTCACGGCCATCGTCATCGGCTTCGGGATGACCGCCTTCGTCGTCGTGCTGGCTTTGCGCGCGCGCGCCGATTTGGGCAACGACCACGTCGACGGACGCGACGTATGAGCGTGCTGTCTGACCACATCGTCATCGCGCCGCTGCTGGTGCCGCTGCTGGCCGGCATCCTACTGGTTCTGATGCGCGGCAGTGCGACGTTGCTGCGGCGCAACCTCAGTATGCTCGGTGTACAGGCCCTGTTCGCTGTCTCATTGATGCTGCTCTTGCAGGTGCTGGATGGCCAGCTGCTGGTCTACCAACTCGGCGCTTGGCCGGCACCCTTCGGTATCGTGTTGGTCGCCGACCGGCTGTCGGCGATGATGGTGTTGCTGACATCGGTCCTGGCATTCCTGGTTATGCTGCACGCCATCCACGGTAGCGACCGCAAGGGGCGGCAGTTCCATGTGCTCTTTCAGTTTCAGCTGTTCGGCCTCAACGGCGCCTTCCTTACCGGCGACCTATTCAACCTGTTCGTCTTCTTCGAGGTGCTGCTGATCGCCTCCTATGGGCTGCTGCTGCACGGCGGCGGCGCCGGCCGCAGCCGCGCCGGGCTGCACTACGTGGTCATCAACCTGGTCGGCTCGGCGCTGTTCCTGTTCGCGGTCGGCACCCTATACGGCGTGCTCGGCACGCTGAATATGGCCGATCTGTCGCTGCGCATCGTGGCCTTGCCAGAAAATGATCGCGAGTTGGTGCGGGCCGGCGGTCTACTGCTGATGCTGGTGTTTGCACTCAAGGCCGCGCTGGCGCCCCTGCATCTGTGGCTGCCGAGTGCCTATGCCAGTGCCGGACCGGCGGCTGCGGCGCTGTTCGCGATCATGACCAAGGTCGGCGCCTATGCCATCGTGCGTGTCTACACGCTGGTGCTTGCGCCCGGCGCCGAGGGGCTGGCCGAGTTGGTGCCAAGTCTGCTGCTCGGGCTCGGGCTGGTCACCATCGTCGTCGGCACCGTCGGTGTCCTCGCTAGCCGCGGCTTGGCGCTGATGGTCGCGTACCTGGTCTTGGTCTCGTCCGGCACCCTGCTCAGCGCCTTCGGCATCGGCGGCGTCGAGGCAATGACCGCGGGTCTGTATTACCTGTTGCACTCGACGCTGGTCGCCGCCGCGCTGTTCCTGCTAACCGACAATGTCGCTGACACCCGCGGTCGCTTCCGCGACCGGCTCGAGCCGGGGCCGTTGCTGCCCGCGGCCAATCTGCTCGGCGGGCTGTTTCTGGTGTTGGCGGTAGCGGTGGTTGGGCTGCCGCCTCTATCCGGTTTCATCGGCAAGGTGCTGATCCTCCAGGCCGGCCTGACGAACGCCTGGATGCCTTGGATCTTGGCGGTGGTGCTGATCACCAGTCTGCTGACTCTCACCGCCGTGGTACGCGCCGGCAGCACGCTCTTTTTCAAGACCGAGTCGAAGGCCGGCGCCGCGAAACTGCCTGACATGGCCTTTTTGGTGCCGGTCATCGTGTTCGCGGTGTTGATCATGGGGCTTGTGATCTACGCTGGTCCAATCTACGACTTTGTCCGAGCCACGGCCGAGCAACTCGCTGATCCGGCGAGCTATATCGAGGCGGTGCTCGGCGACGCGCCTGGGAGCCGACGGCCATGAAGCAGATACTGCCGCACCCGATCTTGTCGCTGATGCTGCTGGGTCTCTGGCTGCTGCTGGTCAATTCCGTCAGTGCCGGCAACCTGCTGCTCGGCATCCTGCTGGCCTGGCTGATACCGTTGTTCACGGCGCGCTTCTGGGAGGCCCAGGTCCATATCCACAAGCCGCTGACACTGCTTCGCTTCTTCGGCGTCGTTCTGCTCGACATCCTGGTCGCCAATGTCGCCGTCGCCGCGTTGGTCATTGGACCGAGCAAGCGTATCCGTCCCGGCTTTATCCTGATGCCAATGCGCCTGCGCGGCAATGTCGGCCTGAGCCTGTTGGCCAATACCATCTCGTTGACGCCTGGCACCCTTTCGGCGTTCCTCAGCGCCGATCGGACGCAGTTGGTGATCCATGCGCTGCAGACGGACGACCCGGATGCGATCATCGCGCTCATTCGCGAACGCTATGAACAGCCTCTGCTGGAGACCCTGGAGCCCCGATGAGCGAAGCATCCGTTGCCCTACTGACAGACCCCGCCGGTGCCGTCACCGGCCCCATCCTTGCCGGCGCCCTCGGCATCGGCTTTCTGCTGGTCAGCGCTGCGTTGCTGATGTCGCTGGTGCGGCTGGTCATCGGCCCGGAAAAACCGGACCGCATCCTGGCCCTGGACACGCTGTATGTGAACACCGTGGCACTCTTGGTGCTGCTCGGAATTCATCTGAGCACCGACCTATTCTTCGAGGCCGCGCTGCTGATCGCGCTGATCGGCTTCATCGGCACCGTCGCACTGGCCAAGTTCCTGACCCGAGGAGATATCATCGAGTGAATGCGCCAAAGGGGGCTTGCCGATGGACCTGATCACCGAGCTGCTGGTAGCGACGCTGATCGTCATCGGCGCCTTGTTCACGGCGCTCGGCTCATTCGGCCTACTGCGGCTGCGCGATTTCTACAGCCGCCTGCACAGCCCCACCAAGGCCACGACACTGGGCGTCGGCAGCCTGCTGATCGCCTCGGCGATCTACTTTAGCCATCTCGAAGACCGCCTGTCGCTGCACGAGATCCTGGTGGCGGTGTTCCTGTTAATCACCGCACCGGTGGGCGCCCACCTGATGGCCAAGGCGGCGCTGCACCTGCGTGTCCGCGGCGAGAGCGGTCTGCCGCCGGATGATTTGCTGGATGGGCGGGATAGGGAGAGGCTCGATCCGTTGGCGGGGCGTGGCGACGGCGATTAGCATCTTTGGCGAGGGACACGGGGCGATGCGGGCTTGAGACTATCGCAACGTATTGAAAACGCGCCAAGGCCCGTGCCAGCGGCCTTCCGTCTACCCTACGCTGAGAGCGGCCGGGTCGTGTGGACGATCTGTGCCGTTCTGCGCGAGGAGCTGACGGCCTCCAATAGCTGACCGTCCAGCCCGGCTAGCGTTTCATGGGGCAGACCCCATTCTTCCCCGGTGCCGTAGAGCAATTCGGCGATCAAGCCAAAGGACCCCTCCATGCGCCCGAGCAGGCGCTCGACCTACTCCCGCGTCAGTACCACCGGCAGACGATCGCGGCGCCTCGCACGCGCGAACTTCAGCCCATCGAACGGCTTCTCAAGCACGTTATTGAAGACGAACACCAATGCGCTCAGCGCGACGCTCTGCGTGCTCGGTGCCACCGAGCGTTCCACCGCCAGATGCGTCAATAATGTATCCACCTTGACTGGGCCGAGGGTCTCCACCGGCTTGCCCTTGCAGTAATGTAGAAAGCGATGACATCACCAGTCGACCACCCGGGCCGCTTTCACGTTGGCGAGGTCCATGAGCAGCAGCTGCAGCGTATCCACTAGCTGTTGGAACTGCCCGCCTTGCCACTTCCCCTGGCTCGACGTCTGGCGAAGATCTCCAGTAAGCTCGTCTGCGGTAAGGCCTTTAAGTGAGTTTGGCTGCACCGCACCCAGGAACTGCTCTACGTGTGTCCGTACCAGCGCTGTGCCTTTTGCGGTATCCGTTTGGTGACCAGCAGCTCCCGATCCTGATCCCAGCGTGACGGTGTGCCATTCTCGCGCCGGGGCGAACCGGACAGGGTATTCTTATTGACATGCTTGCGCGCCCTTGGTAACGTCATGCGAAATTAAACACTTTATGTGTTCTACGCAAAATGAACCATTTTGCATGCGCGCTCGATTAATGGTTCATTTTGCCAGCATGCTGACGCGGGCCTTGATCATAACTCCGTTGCGCCAGGCAAAGCCTGGAAGAGGGGGAAGCATGTCGACATGAAGTAAACACGCGGAAACCTTTGTTTGCGACCCAGCAGGTGGAAGTCCTGACCCGGTAAGGATTGGCCATCCACCGGAACCGAGTGTTGCGCGGCGCGGGAGCGATCCCGCCTGCGAAACGGACACAGGGGGCGTGCAGGCTGTGTGATAGAGCCCCGTAACTGATGCCAGCGGAGCCGACGTATTCGGAACAGCGGAAGGCAACAGTGTCGGCATTGTAAGGGCCTGATGCCGAGACTCCGCCGGGGTCTGAGTGCAGGGCATGTACGGACGGGTCGCCCATCAACCTGGGAGCGCTCAGTCGCTCCTTGCCAGAGACGCGGTGCGGGCGCCGCGGTAGAAGCCGCCCTGGTCTGTCGGCGCGGGTCCAGCCGACGGGAGCGGACAGGACCGAGGGCAAGGTAGCGCCAAGCGAAGGCGACGAAGTGCGGCGCGATGGCGACTGAGCAGTCAGAGTCGGCTGATAGTACCGTCGAGCGTGGGGAACGCACCCGAGCGGACCCAAGGGAGGGAAGCGGCCGATCGGTTGAGGCAACGTCTGGAGGGACAGATGGCGCAAACATTGGATTGCGAGACCATCACAACGAAACAAGAGAAGATCGCGAACCTGGAGAGACAGGCGCCGGGGATGGTGCTGACCACGCTGGCGCACCACATCGATCTGATGTGGCTGGAAGAGGCGTACCGGCGCACGCGCAAGGACGGCGCGGTGGGTGTGGACGGCGTGACCGCCGAAGCGTACGAAGTGCGGCTGCAGGAGAACCTGAGCGACCTGCTCGAACGGTTCAAGAGCGGACGTTATCGGGCGCCACCGGTGCGGCGCGTGCACATCCCCAAGGACGGGACGAAGAAGACCCGACCCATCGGCTTTCCAACGCTGGTGTCAGCGCCGCACGCAGCAGCCGCGCCGAGACGTCGCAGCGCCTGACGGCCCTGAGCACGACCCTGCTCGAACCGCTGCGCCAACCGTCGCATCCGCTGCAGCTACTGCCCGCCCGACGTCGAAGAACGCGCGCCCCAAAGCCGGCCTGTCTGACCCCGATGGCGGCATAAACGGGGGTGGGCGGAGTTATGATCAAGGCCTGCGGTTAACGTGGCACTCTACAATTAGTGCCAACGGGGTCTAGTGCCAACGGGATCTGGTCTTTACTTTTGACTTCGTTCAGCGCTGGGGTTGGCGCCAAAGGCGTCTGAGTTATTTGACGAGTCTCAACGCCTGCACGGCAACATCCAATAGGAGGCGGAGACAAAGCTGCCGTTCGAGGGACTGAATTGGCGGACGCACAAACTCGCGCGCGACTCAGCTCAGCAGCCGCCGAGCCGCGCGTAGGATGTACGCCTTCGGGGAGCGCTCGTAGCGTTCGATCTGCCGGCGGTAGGGTTCCACGCCAAGGGTGCGGAAAAAGGCGTATGGCCGCGTGGCTCGATGTAGCGGGTCTGCACGGCCGTGGCGGACGAGTGACCGTCCGGGTTGTCGTGGATACGCATCGGTTGGACCTGCCACCATTTCCGCGCTGCGGGCTCAAAGCCGATCGACCCCGCGCCCGCTATTCGGCCGAGCGCGCGGTTGCAGTTACGTGTCAGCGCCGATAAGTCCCCATCAACACCGCTTCGGCCAGCACATGGCCGCGCATCGCCTGCTCGACGTCGGCCTTGGTAGGTCTCCCGCGCAGCGCCAGCCGGGCGTCCAAGGCATACAGCTTGAAGAAATAGCGGTGTCTGCCGATCGGGGGGCAGGGGCCGCCGTAGCCGGTGCGTTGCCAGTCGTTGAGGCCGCTGAGCGCGCCGCTGGGCAGCGGCGATGCCGCCTCCGATAACCCGCTGATCGACGGCGGCAGGTTTATCAGTACCCAATGCACCCAGGTTCTGGCCGGTGCCGCTGGATCGGGCGCGTCCGGGTCATCGACGATCAACACCAGGCTTTCGGTCCCGGCAGGCAGATCGGACCAGGATAATGGCGGCGACCGATCGACGCTATCGCAGGTGTAGCGTTCGGGAATTTCGCCATCCGGCTCGAATGCTTCAGAGCGAATCTGCAGACTCATTGTCGCTTCTCCGTCAGGGGCCGGCCGCTACCGGCCTCGCGTTTTTGTGATTGGTGCTACGGTCGTCGGCGGCTAGCGCAGCACCTCATGTTGCAGGAGATCGGCATTGACCCCGGCTCAATTTTGGTCGCGAACCTAGCTGTATACGGGGTCTTGCAACCAAGTATCTCGGCATGTTGTATTGCGAGGCCATGTTGCGTTGCAAAACGAGGGCCCGTTGGTTGCCGCTGCTGGTCGGCTGATGCTGAGTTGGAGCCCGGCATGACGGCCGCCGCGGCGCTGGTCTAAGCGATCGAGCCGGTCGATTACCGGGTGGCGAATGATCATGACGCGCTGCTCGCCGAGTGATCCGGAAGGCCGAGTTTGTGGGGATACCTCAGGGTCTGACCAATTTTTCCATTGACCACTTTAGATCGTCCGAAGATCCGGCTTTGGGAGCATAAGCTTACATGAGTCCTATCCGTTCGAAGGTCGCCGCCCTCGGCGCCACCGCCGTGGCTCTGACGCTGCAGGGCTGTTTGTCCATCCCCGTCAACATCCGGTCGGAACCAAGCGGCGCGACCGTGCTGGCGAATGGCAAGATGATCGGGACCACGCCCATGCAGATCTACGCGGATCGCGTGTTCCCGCATCAGCGCAAGGGGCTCGATTGGCATCGGGAAGGAACCCTTACGCTGGAGCGACCAGGGTGCACGCCCGAGACCATGCAGGTGGACAATGACCTGCTCAAGCGCAGCCTGACCGTGGACCTAAGGTGCCGCCCTGACGCGCCGGTGGTGACCAGGTCTGGGCCGGTGCCGGCGCAGGCAGCGGCGGCGCCGCGATCGGCTACGCGGTTAAGCGGAGGAACGGCCCAGCGTCTGCGGGAGGTGGAGGAGTTGCGCAGACAGGGCTTGATCAGCGTTGACGAATACCAGTCGATTCGCAGGCGGATTCTAGAGCAGCTCTGAGCCTTTAGGATCGCTGCCAGCGAGGTGATCAACCGCGGCGCCAGCTCGGCGTCCTACAACGCGATCGTCAGTATTGGTTAACCGCCGGAGGGCTACTCCGGACGTCTACGAGATCGTCGACTACCTTGTGCTCCAATAGCAATCCGAGGCGCGTGTCACGGAGCCGTTTGTCACAGCCGCATGATCGCTTCGGTTGGCAGCCAAAGTGTTAGCGGAGCATCTGGGAGGCGCTCGAATTCATAGCGCTCATACAAGGCGCGCGCTCGCTCGTGCTTGGCGTCGACGAAGACGCCGAGCATCCCTATCTCCTCCGCCAAATCGCGCTTACCGCTGCAGCGCGTCCATTAACAGCCGCTCACCGAGACCCTGCCCTTGATGTTGCAGACCGACCGCAAGGCGAGCCAAGCGTGCGACAGGGAGAGGGAAGCGGGGAAGCCGCGTGGCATAGGCCGCCGGCAACTGGTTCTTTAAGATGGCAGCCATCGCCAGGCTGTAGAACCCGAGCACCGTCGATCCGTCGGCTGCCACCAAGGTTCGGCTCACATTGGCGGTCGCGTGCTGGCGAGCGAAGCGGTGCAGGTAGTCATCGAGCTCGGCCTCACCGCATGCAAATTTGCGACGGTCGTGATGGGCTGCCAACAGCTCGATGCGCATCCCCGGCGCGCGCTCAAGCGTCTTTTTGCTCGGAACGCCAAGCGCGATAGCGTTCCATTGCCGCGGTGAGCCTGGGGCGCGGCTGGTCGATATTGTCGAGCGCGGTGAAAAAGGCCTCCCAATCGCGGGGGGTCAGGGTCAGAGACTCCGTTTCGTTCAGCAAGATCTCGGCGCGCTCTTGAGCCGCATTCAAGAGAAATGCGCTGAGTGACATTCCAGCGGTTGCGGCCGCGCGGGTGATCAGCGCTTTCGTCTCGGCAGAGGTCCGCAGGTCGATGCGCTCAAGGGCAGGAGACATCGCTGAGGCCTGTGTGAGTACGGATGATGTACGGAAGAGAGTAGCTTGTCATTGGCTGATGGTCAACGCCAACGGGATGTGGTCCCGCGTGTCGGTGATACGGCGACGATCTCGTCAATTCGCCCCGGTGCCAACACCGCCAAGTTCCTCCCTCAGGCGAAGGACGGAAAGGGTCGTTGTGCTATCGTGCTCGCTCGTTTTCGTCGTGGCGTAATCCCTGAATGACCGACCCAGACCGCCTGATTGACCCGGAAGCCGCCGATGACGACGGCGCGCTTGACCGTGCGATCCGCCCGCGCAAGCTCGCGGACTACGTCGGCCAGCCGGCGGTGCGTGAGCAGATGGAGATCTTCATCGGTGCTGCGCGCGGCCGTGGCGAGGCGCTCGATCACACCCTGATCTTCGGTCCGCCCGGTCTCGGCAAGACCACGTTGTCGCACATCATCGCCCATGAAATGCAGGTGAACTTACGCCAGACCTCCGGCCCGGTGCTGGAGAAGCCCGGCGATCTGGCCGCGCTGCTGACCAACCTCGAGTCCGGCGACGTGCTGTTCGTCGACGAGATCCATCGCCTGAGCCCGGTGGTGGAAGAGGTATTGTACCCGGCGCTGGAGGACTTCCAGCTCGACATCATGATCGGCGACGGGCCGGCGGCGCGCTCCATCAAGCTCGATCTGCCGCCGTTCACGCTGGTCGGCGCAACCACGCGGGCCGGGCTGCTTACCTCGCCCCTGCGCGATCGCTTCGGCATCGTGCAGCGGTTGGAATACTACTCGGCCGAGGACCTAGCCCACATCGTGCGCCGCTCGGCGCAGATCCTGGCCATCGAGACCGAGTCCGACGGCGCGGCCGAGATCGCCCGCCGCTCCCGCGGTACGCCGCGCATTGCCAATCGGCTGTTGCGGCGGGTGCGTGACTTCGCGCAGGTCAAGGCCGATGGGCGCATCACCCGCGATGTGGCCGATCAGGCACTGGGTATGCTCAAGGTGGACGGGCTCGGCTTCGACCACATGGACCGGCGCTTGCTGGACGCCGTGATCAACAAATTCGACGGCGGCCCGGTGGGCGTTGAGAGCCTGGCCGCGGCCATCGGCGAGGAGCGTGGCACCATCGAAGACGTGCTCGAGCCGTTCCTAATCCAGCAGGGATTTTTGATGCGCACCCCGCGCGGCCGGGTCGCGACCCAGATGGCTTATCAGCATCTTGGCCTGCGCCCGCCGCGACGCGCGCAGGCGGCGCCGGTACCGGACCTGTTCGACACGCCACCCGTCTGACCGCTATCATTGTCAGATTTTTTGCACGGGAAGCAGTGTGATGAAGCCTGGGACCGAGCCGCCGGCGGCGTTCCGTTGGCCGGTGCGCGTCTACTTTGAAGACACCGACGCTGGCGGCGTCGTCTATCACGCGACCTATTTGAAGTTTCTGGAGCGTGCGCGCACCGAGTGGCTGCGTGCGCTCGGCTTCGAACAGGATCGGCTGCGCGAGAAGCAGGGCGTGCTGTTCGTCGTGCGGCGCCTGGGCATCGAATATCGACGCTCGGCCCGCTTCAACGACCAACTCACCGTGACCTCCTCTCTGACCGGGCACGGCCGAGCCAGCCTCGACTTCGAGCAGATGGTGCTGCGCGAGGCGGACGCTAGCCCGTGCTGTCAGGCCAAGGTCAACGTCGCCTGTGTGGATGTCGAGCGCATGCGCCCGACGCGGATTCCAGAGGCCATATTGGGTGCCGTTTCAGGCATCATTTCCATGCCCGTTGCGCCCAATGTGGCGGCCGGTTCTATTCGCGGCTCCATTTCGGGTGCCGTTCAGTCGGAGAGTGTCGATGGGCTCTGAGCTTTCGCTGTTGGACCTGGTACTGAACGCCAGCCTGGTGGTGCAGCTGGTGCTGCTGATCCTGGTGCTGGCCTCGGTGCTGTCCTGGGCCGCGATCTTCGATCGCGCCCGCGTGGTCAAGCGTGCGCGCAACGCGGCCGATGACTTCGAGGCACAGTTCTGGTCGGGCGGCGATCTGAGCGCGCTGTACCGCGAACTCGGGCAAGAGGAGAAGGCGCTGACCGGGCTGGCCGCGATCTTTCGCAACGGTTTCAAGGAATACGTGCGGTTGCGCAAGATCGAGCCGGACGACACCATGGCGGTGATCCTGGGCGCCGAGCGCTCCATGCGCGTCGCCCTGAGCCGCGAGATGGACCGGCTGGAGTCGAATCTGTCGTTCCTCGCCACGGTGGGTTCTACGAGCCCCTACGTGGGTCTGTTCGGCACCGTCTGGGGCATCATGCACGCCTTCCATGCGCTCGGTAACATGCAGCAGGCCACGCTCGCCCTCGTGGCTCCGGGCATCTCCGAGGCCCTTGTGGCCACCGCCATCGGTCTGTTCGCGGCCATCCCGGCGGTGATCGCGTACAACCGCTATTCCAATCAGGTCGAGCGGCTCAACAACCGCTACGAGGAGTTCATGGAGGAGTTCTCGACGCTGTTGCAGCGCCAGGGTCGGCGCGGGGTTGCGACCGCCGCATGAGAAGGCCTGCGCCGTGAAACAGAAAGAGCGCCGCAACCGCCGCAAGCCGATGGCGGACATCAACGTGGTTCCCTACATCGACGTCATGTTGGTGCTGCTGGTGATCTTCATGGTCACCGCGCCGCTGATCACGCAGGGTGTCAAGGTGGACCTGCCCCAAGCCGAGGCCCAGCCGCAAGTCGGCGAGGGGGCCCCGCCGGTGGTGATCCATGTCGATCAATTCGGCGATACCTATGTCGACCTTGGTGACGCGGACCTGCTGCCGGTAGATCAACAGCTGCTCTATGACCGTTTGCGCACGGTGCTGGACGCCGCGCCGGGGACGCCGGTCATGCTGCGGGCGGATACCTCCGTGGACTACGGTCTGGTGGTGGATGCGATGGTCGCGGCGCAGGCGGCCGGCGCGCCAAGCGTCGGGTTGGTGACGCGTCCGCCCGCGGACGGCCCGCGCTGACGGACCGCCATGTGGCAGATTCTGAAGCGTTATCCGAAGGCCTATTTGTGGTCAGGCCTGCTGCATTTGACGTTGCTGGTGCTGATGCTGACCGGCGTCGACTGGCTGGTGCGAAACCAGGAGGTCGGCGGTTTCGAGAACATGGTGCAGGCGCAGATGCGTGCGACGCCGGACATCGAGCGGCGTGTCGAGGCCCTGCGCGCGGCGGCGCCGCGACCGGCGTCCGAGCCGGCGTCCAAGCCGCTGCCAATTGCGCCGCCGGAATCGGAGCAAGAACCGGAAGCGCCGCCGCAACCCGAGTCGCCGCCGGAGCCGGTGCCGACCCCCGAGCAAGAGGCGGCTGCTGCCGCGCTCGCCGAACAACAGGCGGCCGAGCGCGAGCGAGTTGAATCAGAGCGACAGGCGGCGTTGGAGGCTGAGCGCGAGGCCGAATTGGAGCGGCAACGTGAGGCCGCTCGGGCGGCCGAGCAACAGGCAGCGCGGGAGCGGGAACGCCAGGCCGAACGCGAGGCCGAGCGGGAGCGCCAACGGCAGGCCGATTTGGCGGCGCAGCGTCGCGCGGAGGAGGACGCCCGACGCAAGGCCGAGGACGAGATTCGCCGCAAGGTCGCCGAGGAGGCCGAGCGCCGAGCCGCCGAGGAAGCGCGTCGTCGCGCCGAGGCTAAGGCGCGTCGGCAGCAGGCCGCCGAGGCCGAGCGCCTAGAGCGTGAGGCTCGCGAGCAGCGCGAGGCCGAAGAGGCCGCGCAGAGGGCCGCCGAGCGGGCACGCCAGCAGCAACAAGAGGCGGAGCGACAGGCGCAATTGGCGGAGCAACGTCGTGCCGAGGAAGCGGCCCGCCGTGATGCCGAGCGCCAGCGCCAAGCAGAACAGGAACAGCAACGCCGTCTGGAGCAGGAAAGGCGCCGATCCGAGGCCCGCGAGCGCGAACTAGACGCGGCCCTGGCCGCGGAATTGGCGGCCGAACGCAGCAGGCTAGATGCCGCGGCGGAGCAGCGCATGGCCGCTGCACGGCAACAGACCGCCAACAAATGGGTGCCTGCCATTCAGAGTCGGGTGCGCCAGTTCTGGGTGCGGCCGTCGGCGTCGCGCCGCGACCTGGAGACGGTCGTGAACCTGCGCCTGGAGGCCGGTGGCTACGTGGTGCCTGGCAGCGTTCGGGTTATCGAGGGCAGCGGCAATGCGGCGTTCGATCAGTCCGTGGTGGTCGCCATCAATAAGGCGTCGCCGCTGCCGGTGCCGGACGGCAGCCAGTTCGACCTGTTCGAAGACTTCAACCTCAGATTCCGACCTTGAAGGGGCCGCAGCGATGAAATCCAACAGTAAGATAGCGAGCCTAGCGGTGCCTCGGGCCAACGCGAGCACGGCGTTCCGTTGCCTGGCCCGTGGGTGTCTTCCAGCGGGCCAAGGGCCAAGGCCCGGGTGCCGCGGCACGGTGGGGCGTGGCACGAGGCGCTTGCGCAACCTCCGCCCCTGGCGCTCGGCGCTTGGCGCTTTGGTTGGGCTGGTCGCGCTAGTCCTGTTCAGCTCCGCAACCCAGGCCAAGCTCACCATCGAAATCACCGGCGGCGTTGAAGGCGCGCAACCCATCGCCGTGGTGCCCTTCGGGAATCTGGATGGTGCGCGCCCCAGCGTCGACATCGCCTCGGTGATCTCCGCCGACCTGGCGCGCAGCGGTCGCTTCAAGCCGATGTCTCGGCGTGAGATGCTGGTGACGCCGCACCGACAGGAGGATATCGACTTCCGCGAATGGCAGTTGTTGTCGATGAACAATCTGGTGGTGGGCGAGATCGCCCCGAATCCGGTGGGCGGCTACATGGTGCGCTACCAGTTGTTCGATGCCTTCAGCGGTAAGAAGCTGCTGTCGAATTCGGTGCCATCGACGGAGAAGGGCTTGCGCCACGCGGCACATCGCATCGCCGACGCTGTCTATGAGCAGTTGACCGGCGAACCCGGCGTGTTCGCAACCCGCATCGCCTATGTCACGTCCAGCGGCCGGGGGCCGAAGTCGCGCGTGACGTTGCGCGTATCCGATGCCGACGGTTTCAATCCCCAGACGATCGTCGACTCGGCCGACCCGATCATGGCGCCGGCCTGGTCCCCGGATGGTCGCAAGTTGGCCTACGTGTCGTTCGAGAACCGCAAATCCGCGATCTATCTGCAGGACCTTGCCACTGGTCGCCGCGAACGCGTCGCCAGCTACGACGGCATCAACGGCTCGCCCGCGTTCTCGCCGGACGGCAGCCGGCTTGCCATGACGCTGTCCAAGGGCGGTAATCCCGACGTCTATGTGCTTGACCTCGGCACGCGCCAGCTGACGCAGCTGACGGACCACTATGCCATCGATACCGAGCCGGCCTTCGCGCCGGACGGCAGTCATTTGGTGTTTACATCGGACCGTGGCGGCAAGCCGCAGATCTATCGCGTCTCCGTGGCAGGCGGACCGGCCGAGCGCGTCACCTTCGAGGGCGACTACAACGCCGCCGCATCCTATGCGCCGGATGGCCGCTCGCTGGTCATGGTGACCCGCGATGGGGGCAGCTTCCGCATCGTTTTGACCGATGCGCGAGGCGGCTCACGACGCTATCTCAGCAATGGGTCGCTGGACGAATCGCCGGGTTTCGCACCGAATGGTAGCATGGTAATTTACGCAACCCAGAACAACGGTCGCGGCGTGCTCGCCGTCAAGCCGGTCGGCGGTGGCGCTAACCAGCGTCTGTCGCAGGACTCGGGCGAGGTGCGCGAACCGGCCTGGTCCCCGCTGCTGCGCTGAGCCGCGGCAGACCCGCGGCGGTGCTGCCGACCATCGACTCTCATGTCCGCTTTCCCCCATTCCAGGAGCCTCGCCGTGATCCCGCGCCTGCGCCCGTTTTTGCTGTTGTTGGTGGCGGCACTTGCCGTCAGCGGTTGCGCCACCGCCCCGCCCGAACCTGAGCCCGCGCCGAGCGCGGCCGATCTGGATGCGATGAACCGCCCAACGGGGGACATCGGTACGACGACGCGGCCATTGGAGACCAAGCCCCTGTCGCCGCTGGATGATCCTTCGAGTCCGCTGTACCGCAAGGTCGTCTATTTCGACTACGACAACGCCGAGATCCAGCCGCAGTATCTGGACCTGCTGCGGGTCCATGCGAACTACCTGTATCGCACCCCGGGGGCGACGGTGACGCTGGAAGGCCACACCGACGAGCGCGGTACCCGCGACTACAACCTGGCCCTGGGCGACAGTCGTGCCGACTCGGTACAGCGTTTCATGATTGCCGAGGGTGTACCTGCGGACAAGCTGTCACGGCTCAGCTATGGCGAGGAGCAGCCGGCCGATCCCGGCCATAATCAGCAGTCCTGGGCGCTGAACCGCCGCGTCGAACTCGTCTATTGAGGTATCTGAAGATGCGCCGAAGATTCCTTTTCCTCATCGCGCCCGGCGCGGTGCTGTTGTCGCTGGTGGTGACGCTCCCCGTTGCCGCCCAGACGCCCGGTTCGCAGACGTTGGGTGGCACCGGACTTGGCGGCGTCACCAGTGGCGGCGCCGGCGCGGCGCTGGGTGGCGGCAGCGTTGAGGTCAGGCTCGATCGCCTAGAACGCCAGCTGAGCGAGCAGACCTTGTCCGATTTGGTGCTGCAGATCCAGCGGCTGCAACAGGAGGTGCAGGACCTCCGTGGCCAGGTCGAGGTGCAGCAGTACCGGATGCAGCAGATGGATCGCGGCGGTTTTGCCGGCTTCGGTGCCGGGCCGACTCGGTTGTCACGGCCTGGCAGCGATGCTGTGGCTGACCCTGGCTCGGAGGGTGCGATCGGCAGCGGTGCTGCCCAGGGTGACATGGGAAGCGCAGCTGGCGCTGCCGCCGATGGCGGAATCGATGCCGCGGCGCCCATCGTCGCGCCGCCGCCGCAGCAGGGCCTCGGCGCCTTAGGCCGTGGTAGTCGCAGCGGCGGTACGCTTGCGCTGCCCTCACCCGAGACCATCGCGGGGGGTGAGCGCGAGGCCTATCGCGCCGCATTCGACCTACTCAAGGATCGCAAGTATCCGCAGGCGAAGCAGGAATTTACCTCGATGCTGGCGCGCTACCCGCAGGGTCAGTTCGCCGACAATGGTTTGTATTGGCTCGGCGAGATCGGTTACGTCACCAAGGATTATCCTTCCGCCTTGATCCACTTCAACCGATTGATTGCCGACTACCCGCTGAGCCCGAAGTTGCCGAGCGCGATGCTCAAACTTGGCTATGTCTACAGCGATCAGAAAGACTTGGAGCAGGCGCGGCGAGTGTTGACGGAGGTCGCCAAGCGCTTCCCCGATACCACTGAGGGCCGGCTCGCGCAGGGGCGCCTGGAGCAGATGACCCGAGATGGCGGTTGATGCTCAGAGTTCTGGAAAGCATCGGCGGTTTGCGCGGGTGCGTGCGTTCTTGGCGTGCCAAGGCGCCGACCCGGCATAGGGCCGAGCGCCAAGGGCCTAGGGCCGGCACTGGCCACTGGTGTGAATAGTGCCCCCGGTCCTTGGCCCTTGGCCCACGCGGAGTAACGCAGGGGCTTGGCAGCATAGCGCCTTAAGCTCGGCGGTTTGAAGCATCGCCCGGCTAGAACCCCCGCAACGTATCCCATACCAAAGCCACCGCCATTACCCACAGGCTGAACCGCAGCAGTTTGCGGTAGTGCTCTGGGTGAATACGCCGGCGCACCAGGATGCCGATCCAGAGCACGCCGAGCACCAGTGGCAGCGACCACAGCGCCTGGGTTAGTACGGTCATATCCAGCGCATCGTTGAGCGTGAAGCCGATGAGCTGGCCGGTTTTACTGGTGATGAAGCTGAGGTTGAAGGCCGCAACCATCAGCTCCGGGCGCATGCGCGTATACAGCGCAAACACGATCAGTACCGGCGCGAAGATATTGACCAAGCCGGCCAGCAGGCCAAGGCTCAGGCCGAGCACGGCTAGGCCCCACTTTGGCACGTTGCGTTCGCGATCGATGCCGTGCAGCCGTTCGGCCAGCAGATAGGCCGCCAGCACTAATGCTAGCAGCAGCCGGAAGGGCTCCGGATCCACCGACAGCAGCACCTGCGTGCCGATCAGGCTGCCAATGATGGTGAATGTAGGAACCGGCCAGAACAGCCGCAGTGCCTCGGCGCGGTGTTTTTCCCCGAGAATGCTGGCCAGATTGATGCAGATGGTCGGGATCAATGTCAGCAAGATCGCCGCGCGCAGGTCCATCATCAACGCCAGCAGCGGCGTCGCGACCATCGGGAAGCCGAACCCAAAGGCGCCGTGGACGAAGGCGGAGAGCAGCAGAACGGCAAGGACGGGCAGGTCTGGCATCGGGTGGGGCGGTTTTCTTGTTGCGGCGAGGTTGGTGCGCGTTTTCCGCCGCCAGTTTAACGCGCACGGCGCATCGCCACCCTACTGGGCGCGGCAACTTCTGGGAGCGCCGAGTTCTAGTCGGCCCGCCGCCGTCAGGCGGCTGCTGCGCGCCCCGATGCCGCTATGAAGTACCCCCGTGGCAGAGGTGCCTCGCGTCTCCCGCCATCGCCCACTGGAAGATCGGTGTTGCAGCCGACCGAGCGCTATCCGCCTCGCAGATGCCTCGCCTGTGCTAGCGTATTGGAATGCAGAACGAAACTGTTTAGGTCCGCCGTCGTGCGGCGCATCGAGACGAGGAGAAATCCATGGCCCATCGTTTGCTTATCCTTGGCTGCCGCACCATGCGTGACGGCGTCGTGGTCTCAGCGGTGTTTTTTATCGGCGCGGTACTGCTGTTTCTCGCCGCGACGCACGTAGTACCGGAGGTAGCCTACGTTCAGCAGATCGTGTTGTTGCTTGCCTTGGTCATGATTATCCTGGCCCCGGTGGTCTTGATTTCGACCTTTTTGGTCTCGGTCCTGCCCGGGGCCCGGGAGAAGCTCGAAAAGTGTGACCACTGAGGGTCAGGTTCCGCGTTGCCAATGTCTCCGACGTGGACGGGGTGAGGCTAACGTGGTGCGCGGTCAGTGCTCCATACCGGTGTCTGGGTGGGATCGGTTCCTGGGTGGGCATTTTCCGTGATGACGCCACCCGCGTGCGGGCCGGCGCGCCGAGTGTTTGGCGGCACGCTGGATGCCGCGAGCCGAGCGATGACGCGCCATCGCTTGCGGCGGCCGGAGTCGGGCAGGCTGCGGATGAACGCCGCGATGCGCGCTTGCCAGGGGTGTTGGTGCGGGCGTGTGTTCAAAGCGGTATTCCCTCGGTCGATTCGTCAATGACGTGAGAATACGAACGATTCGCGTTTTTGTAAACCCCCTGCCTTGCGCCGCTGGTTTTATCGCCGGGTCTGGGCGCGTGTTTCACGGCTCTGGTCGCGCGCTCGGTCGGGCTCGGGCTGCCTTTACTGGATTGAGACTGTGCAAGTATTTGTCGAATCGCGAAGAAGCGAATCAACCGCGACGCGCACGAAGCGCACGAAGGACACGAAGAGACTGAATCCAAATGATTTCTTCTTCCTGTCTTTCGTGGTCAACAACGTTCGCCGGCGTTTCTCCGCGTCGGCGAGCCGGCCTTGCCGCCGATTGCGCCGGCCGTCTGTAATGCCGTTTTCGCCGCGCCCGGTCGGCCGCAGCGCACGCATCCCATCCGGCTCTGACGCCCGACGGCGATGAGCAGCGATGATGAGACCATCCTCGACATGCTCTGCGCGCTCGATCAGGGCGCCGGCTGGCTCTTTACCGTCGCTGCCACCTGGGGCTCCTCTCCGCGGCCGGTAGGCTCGCTATTGCTGATTGAGGCGGACGGCCGCGAGACTGGCTCCGTCTCCGGCGGCTGCGTCGAGGCGGACCTCGTGGAGCGCAGCTGCCGCGGCGAGTTCGATGTCATCTGCCCAGGGCTGATCAGCTATGGCGTCGATGCCGACGATGCCCGCCGTTTTGGGCTGCCCTGCGGCGGTCGGATAGACCTGATCGTCGAGCGCATCGATGATCCCGCTCCCTGGCGTCGGCTGGCCGGGCGGGTCGCTGCTCGCAGTATCGTGCAGCGTTGTTTGTGCCTGGATACCGCAGAGGTCAGCCTAAATCGCTACCCGCCCCCTGAGACGCCGGATTTCGCCTTTACGCAGCGTATCGCGTGCCGCCTGTTTGGCCCACGGCTGCAACTGATTGTCATCGGCGCCGTGCACATCGCTCGCCACCTGCTGCCGATTGCCCTGGCCCTCGGTTATCGTGTCGTCGTCTGCGACCCGCGTCGCGAGCGTCTGGTGGAGTTCGAGGAGACCGGAGCAGAACTGGACCGACGCATGCCCGACGATTGCGTCCGCGCCCTCGCCGATGACCCGCGCAGCGCCGTCGTCGCCCTCGCCCACGACCCCAAGCTCGACGACATGGCGCTGATGGAGGCGCTGACCTGCCGCGCGTTCTACGTCGGCGCGCTGGGCTCGCGCCGCAGCCAGCAGGCCCGCCGCGAGCGGCTGGGCGAACTCGGTCTGCCCGCGGAAGCCATCGCCCGACTGCATGGTCCGGTGGGGCTGGATCTCGGCGGCAAGACCCCGGCCGAGATCGCGGTTGCAATTGCCGCCGATCTCATCGCCTGTCGACACGGTCGTGAGTGATTTCCGAACCAAGCCCGCATGCCCGTGCCGGCTCCGAGATCAACGCACCACGAACAGCAGCACCGCAAGAAAATGGCAGATACTGCCGGCGAGCACCCAGAGGTGCCAGACCGGATGCATGTACTTCACCCGCTCGAGCACGTAGAAGAGGGTGCCGACCGTGTAGGCGAGGCCGCCAGCGACCAGGAGCCCGAGACCGGCGGGCGCGAGGTTGGCGACCAGTGGATCCATTGAGGTCAGCACCAGCCAGCCCATGCCGAGAAAGATCAGCGCCGACAGCCAGCGCGGTCGATAGGCCCAGAATGCCTCCGTCGCCATGCCGACGATGGCCAGGCCCCAGACCACGCCGAGCAACCATAGGCCGTTTTGTCCGCGCAGTGTCACCAGGCAAAATGGTGTGTAGGTTCCGGCGATCAGCAGATAGATGCCGCAGTGGTCGAGGATCTTCAGGACATGCTTGGCCGCTGGGGTCGGCACGCCGTGGTAGAGGGTGGAGGCGGTATAGGCCAGCACCAGAGTGACGCCAAACACGATGGCACCGGCCAGCTTGAACCCGTCCTGGGTTGGCACGGCAAAGGCTACCAGCAACACCAGTGCGGCGACCGACAAGGCGGTGCCTACGCCATGAATGACGCTGCTCGCGATTTCTTCGCCAAGCGTGTAGGGACGGTGTTCGCGCGCATTCGGTGCAAGGCCAGCGGTCTGTGAACTCACGATAGAAGTCACCTTTGGTGGCGCGTTACGCCAGATTGATCTGGCAAGCGCGGTCGTCCAAGCGTTCGCGGTCGATCGCGCCGACGTCATGCCCGCGATCTGCGAGCCTCTGTTGCAGCTGTGTCAGCTGCGCGCGATCCGGTCCTGAGTCTCTACGCTTTGGGAGCGGTCCAGGGCCAGCACCTCGGGGTTCGGCTTGATGTCGTCGAGCAATGCGATGGACGCGTCCGAGATGCCGCTGGCGCGGGCCTTATCGGTGCGCCCGGCACGCCAGGTGGCGAAGTCGCCGCCACAGGACGCTGCCTGCACGGCGCTGCCGACGCAGCTTAGAGAGGCCATCAGAAACGACAAGCCCGCAGACAAGAGCGGGCGCAATCCCGGCCGGTTGTGCTGAGGCTAAGCTGACTTTCTGTCAAATCTCAAACCACCTGACTCGTCTTGACGCCCGTGTTCTGTCTTGGGCTGGCGGTCACATCGCTTGTTCTGCTCCCGCCACCCCTCCTCCTCCAAGGGGGTCGCCAATCCTGCGTGATCTGGTCGAAAAGTCTCCGGCAATCGCCTTAGTAACCGCCCTTGCGGTGTACCTCGGGCAGTCCAGCGATTTTCGTGCCCTGTTTGGTGGGGGCGAGCGGAAACAGTTTGTAGACTTCCTTGCTCGTGGGCTTGGAGCCCCAGACCTTGCCGACGTCCTTCAACAGTTGTCGTTCCATTGGCTGGTTTAGGTTGTTGTTATTGTACTCGTCGCGCAAATAGTTGATGACGTCCCAGTGCTTGTCGGTCAGTTCGATGCCCTCGGCCTCGGCGATGGCCTTGGCGACGTCTTCGCTCCAGTCGTTTGGATCGGTCAGAAAGCCGCTTTCGGTGGTTTCGATACTGGTGCCATTGACCTCGATCGCCATGCTTGTGATCCTCTTGTCGTTGACGGCCGATCCTGGTTAGATCACTTCGGGTCGGCTCAATTCTTGATAACAAACGGTGAGTTGTTGCGTACCTGATGCATGGTGCTTCGCGGCAAGCGACTGCCGAGACGCCGTGGCGTTGGTCCGGGCTTGCGATGCATCGCATCATGGATTGCTAATATTAGTGAATTATTTGTTTCACGTCATCTAGTTGGTTTTGTGTACTGCGTCGATGCCCTTGTGTGGGATGAAGATGCCGCAGCCCATTTGCCGGTAGGGGCCAAGACCACGCTGCTGTAGCGCGATGGACTCGTCCTGCGTCAGGTCCGCCAGCATGAGGCTGCGGGTCTCGATGGGGCCGTCGGGGCTGTCGATCGCGGTGGTCTTGCCGCAGAGGGCCTTGCGCACCCGCACGCCGATCGTCGCGAGCTCGTCGGCGGCCCAGCGCAGAAATTCGTCCTCGTCGAGTCCCGCGGGGCCGGCAATATAGCGAGCGAACAGCGTGCCCTCGCGGCTCAGCAGTCGCTGCTTGCCGACACCGATGCGCAGCGCCGAGCCGGCGACATCGACGGTCTGTCCCTCCAGCGCGGATTTGAGTTTGGCAACGGACTGCTTGGGCACGCGGAGGCAGAGCTTGGTTCGACGCGACAGGTGCAGCAGCTGTTCGCTGCCGTGCTCGGGACGCTCCCAGCCGTTTTGGGAGCCGGCAACGTGGATGCTGTGAATACCGACGTCAGCGTCGCTGAGCCAGGGTGCCGCCTGTAGCAGTGCCTGCGCCAAGGCGTGGGCGTGATCGACGGGGATGCTGCGGCACTCGAGAGCAAAGAGCATGTCCACGACATCGTCGGAAATGCGGGTTTCGGTGTTGTCTTCGTCTTCTTGCCAGAACATCGTCATGTCGTCCTAATAGCGAGGTGATGCCTTAGATCGCCGCGCGGAGGGTGGAGCGTTGCTTCGAGCGGGCCAAGCGCTTAGGGCCGGCGCGTACAGCAGCATTTGGCAATTTCGGTGCCAGGCCCTTGGCGCTCGGCCCTCCGGAAGATTAGGTTCGTTGCTGCCATGACGCTTGACTCATGTGCCAATATTCTGCGCTCTGGAGCAACCGATTCACTGTCTCGCGGCGCTGGTGGCACCGCGGGCGTTGGCCCCTTTCGCGATTCACCCTGTACCGGACTTGGTGTATCCCGTCGCCGCTGTATTGCGACTGCTGCGGCCCGTTTTAATTATCCGTTGCTGACCAAGGCTTCCGGGATTCGCTCCTGCAGGGCGGAGCGGTCGAACCACCAGTCGTCCTGCACGAGCACGTCGACGACGTTGCGCAGTCGGACCAGGAATTTCTCCGGCTCGCGCAATTCCAGGCGGTCGCGCCAGAGGTCGAAGGCCTCCTGGCTGTCGACGCCACTGTGCCGGCGTGCCACGTCCCCGAGCATCTGCGACGTGAAGAAGGTCAGATTCTCGCGCTGCAGGCCCTCGCTGCGGACGTCCGCGAGGAACAATGCCGTGGTCGCGGCGACGGCGGCACCGTCGGCGTCGTCCGGGGTGTCTTCGACGACGTGGGATAGCAGCTCGATGGATAGTTCGGGATCGATGGGATAGGTCACCGCTAGCCAAATGCCTTGCCCGAGCGCGCACAGCGAGTCGGCTTGCTCGGCACGAAACAGCACCTCGCAGCAGTCCGCGGCGGATTCGAATTGCTCTGCTGCGATGAAGGCATCGAATGCCCCGCGCCCGAGCGGCCAGGCTTCTTCGCCGCGTTCGAGCCCGACCAGGGCGCGCGCAATTTGCAGCTGAGTCTCGGCGATCTCCAGCGGCCGAGCGCCGATTCGCTGCAAGGTCTCGAAGTTTTCCCGCAGGGCGAGCAGATGCGACTCAAGCGCGGCGTCGTTGCCGCCAACGTTGCCGACCGAATCGGCTGCGGTGTCGGCCAGACGGTTGGCCATTTCGAAGCGGTTCATGTCTGCTGTCCCCAGGTGTTCTGTTCTCGTGATCGGCGCATGCCGTTGTTCTGCGCGGGTGACGTCGGCTCAGCGGATCAGTCCGCTGAACACGCCCTCCAGCCGGTCCTCCCAGTCGTCCGGGGTGTCCGGGTAGGGCGGTTTAACGTCCATGCGAAAGAAGCGCTCGCCGCCGCGAGCGACTTCCTGCACCGCCGCCGCGAGTTCATCGAAGCTCTCGATGTCTTTGCGGGAGACGAGGATTTCACTAAGTTTCAACATGTGCGATCTGCTCTGCGCTGTTGCCAGGGTCCGCGGCCGAGTTGCGGCGGATGGTCGAAAAGCGGCGCGCCGGGGCTTAGGCCGATGGTCTCCAATTCAGGACGATCCCGATCTTGGGGTCGGGGGAACTACCGGTGGGTACCGTTGTCGCCGTCGTGTCGCAGGGCAAACGTGAAGCCAACCGGACTGGAAAACAACAACCGATAGCCAATCGATTCTTATCCGAATCAGCTATTTCTTATATTAGGGTTCGTTGACATAGACCATGCTGCCGAGTAGACTCCGACTAGAGGATTCCAGCGATCAGGTAGCGCGCTAGCACCTTGACTTGGATAGAAAAAAAGACGTTGGTCAACTACCCCAAAAGGGATAGGCGGGCGCAACGCGGTCTCCCTTCAGTGCGATACCGCCCCCGCCATGGTCGAGGTACAGTGCGCAACGGTCGACGCTCCGCTCTGGCTGACAAGTCAGTGCGGCGACGACCGAACAAAGACTCGACTCATAGCGCGCCCGCGGCGCCGATCCGATCACGTAAGTTCACGTCCTTTCTCGACGGGAGAGATAGCGAAATGGCGATTGATAAGCACCACACCCCGATGATCGACCAGCTGGAGGACGGTCCTTGGCCGAGCTTCATCTCCGGCATCAAGCGTCTACGCGACGAGCATACCGAGCCGCGCATCAACGAGATGACCAACGACCTGCTCGGCCAGTTGGAGCATTCTTACGAGACCCGGAAGGGCTATTGGAAGGGCGGCACGGTCTCGGTCTACGGCTATGGCGGCGGCATCATCCCGCGCTTCTCCGAGGTCGGTAAGGCGTTTCCAAAGTCGAGAGAATTCCACACGCTGCGCGTGCAGCCGCCGGCGGGTAACCACTACAGCACCGCGATGCTGCGCCAACTCGCCGATAGTTGGGAAAAGCACGGCTCGGGGCTTGTGACCTTCCACGGTCAGACCGGCAACATCATGTTCATCGGCGCCGATACCCAGGCGACGCAGCACTTCTTCGACGAGATCAACGAATACGGTTGGGATCTCGGTGGTGCTGGTCCTTGCGTACGAACCGCCATGTCCTGCGTCGGCGCCGCCCGTTGCGAGATGTCCTGTACCAACGAGCTGAAGGCCCACCGGAGACTGGTCAACAATTTCGTCGATGACGTGCACCGCCCGGCGTTGCCGTACAAGTTCAAGTTCAAGGTCTCTGGCTGCGCCAACGACTGCCAGAACGCCATCGAACGCGCCGACTTCGCCGTACTCGGGACCTGGCGTGACGACATGAAGGTCGATCAGGACGAGGTGAAGGCCTACGTCAAGGCCAAGGGCCGTGAGTACATCATCGATAATGTCATCACGCGCTGTCCGACTCAGGCGCTGGCGCTCAAGGATGACAACACCCTCGCCGTTAACAACCGCGACTGCGTGCGCTGCATGCACTGCCTGAACGTCATGCCGAAGGCGCTGCACCCCGGCGACGACAAGGGTGTGACCATCCTCATCGGCGGCAAGCGGACGCTGAAGATCGGCGACCTGATGGGGACCGTCGTGGTGCCGTTCCGCAAGCTCGAGACCGAAGAAGACTACGAAGAGATGGTCGAGATGGCCGAGAGCATCATCGACTTCTGGGCTGAGAATGGCCTTGAGCACGAGCGTTGCGGCGAAATGATTGAGCGTATCGGTTTGGCAAACTTCCTCGATGGCATCGGCATCGAGCCGGAGCCAAACATGCTGAGCCATCCGCGCCAGAGCTCCTACGTCCGTCTGGACGGCTGGGACGAGGCCGCCGAGGCATGGTTCGAGCGTCAGGCGGAGAAGGCTGCCGGCTGATCGACGCACCCATTGCCGGTGCCGGGTGATTAACGCCTGGCCACCGGGATGGAGCTTGTTTAAGTTTCCGCACTAACAGTTCAATGATTGGAGGACTATCGATGGCCAAAGACATGCGCGAGCCCATCGAAACTGGCTGCCCCGACCCGTGGCAATACTTACATCCGACGATGCGTAAGAATTTTGGCCAATGGAAGTACCACGACCACCCCCGTCCGGGCGTGCTGCGCCACGTCGCCTATAGCGGCGACGAGATCTGGACCGTCCGCGCCGGTACCCAGCGTATCCTCGATGTCTTCACGCTCCGTAAGCTGTGCGACATCGGCGATGAATTTGCTGACGGCTACGTCCACTTCACGCTGCGCTCGAACATCGAATACATGGTCACCGAAGAGTCGCGCGTCGAGCCCTTGATCAAGGCCATCGAAGACGCTGGCTTCATCGTCGGCGGCACCCAAAACTCGGTCGCGATGATCTCGCATACGCAGGGTTGGCTGCACTGCGACATCCCCGGCACCGACGCCTCAGGCGTGGTCAAGTCGATGATGGATGAGCTCATCGACGAGTTCCGCAACGCCAACATGCCGAATCGCGTCCACCTCACCACCTCCTGCTGCCAGATCAACTGCGGCGGTCAGGGTGACATCGCCATCAACATCCAGCACACCAAGCCGCCGAAGATCAACCACGATCTGGTTGCTAATGTGTGCGAGCGCCCGAGCGTCGTCGCTCGTTGCCCGGTCGCTGCCATTCGCCCGGCCATGGTCAACGGCAAGCCGTCGCTGGAAGTCGACGAGCGCAAGTGCATCTGCTGCGGCGCCTGCTATCCGCCTTGCCCGCCGATGCAGATCAACGACGCGGAGCACTCGAAGCTGGCCATCTGGGTGGGTGGTAACCACTCCAACGCCCGCGGCAAGCCGACCTTCCAGAAGCTGGTCGCGGCAGGTATCCCCAACAATCCGCCGCGTTGGCCCGAGGCCACTGCCATCGTCAAGCGCATTCTTAAGGCCTACAAAGACGGCGCGCGCGACTGGGAGCGGGTGAATGAGTGGATCGAGCGCATCGGTTGGCCGCGTTTCTTCGAAGAGGTCGAGCTGCCGTTCACCAAGTATCACATCGATACCTGGCGCGGCGCCCGGGCCAGCTTCAATAGCTCGTCCTACATCCGCTTCTGAGCCCCGTCGCCGTCCGGCACATGCGCTGGCTCAAACAGCTAATGCGGGAGCCGTGGCAGCGCCGGGCGCGGCGGATCAACCAAACGCGAGGTCGCAATGAAGTTCGCAATCCAGATCAACGAAGGGCCCTATCAGCATCAGGCGTCCGACTCAGCCTACTTTTTTTCGAAGGCGGCCTTGGAAAAGGGACACGAGATTTTCCGCGTGTTCTTTTATCACGACGGCGTCAATAACTCGACGCGGCTGACCACGCCGCCCCAAGACGACCGCAACGTCGTTGAGCGCTGGGCTGAGCTGGCCGAACAACACGATCTCGACATGGTCGTGTGCGTGGCGGCGGCCCAGCGTCGCGGCATGGTCGATGAGGGTGAGGCCAAGCGCAATCGCAAGGACGCGACCAACATCCATCCGCGCTTCCGGATCTCCGGTCTGGGGCAGTTGGTGGAGGCGGCCATCCAGGCCGACCGCCTCGTCGTGTTCGGCGACTGAACCAGGGGTAGGAGAGAGACCATGTCCGAAACCATCAAGAATTTCCTGTACCTGAATCGCCGGGCGCCCTACGGCACCATCTATGCCTGGGAGGCGCTGGAGGTCGTGCTGATTGGCGCTGCGTTTGACCAGGACGTGAGCCTGGCCTTTGTCGACGACGGCGTCTACCAGCTCACCAAGGACCATGAGACCGCCGGCATCGGCATGAAGAACTTTTCACCGACCTTTGCCGCCCTCGGTGACTACGAGGTGAAGAAGATCTTTATCGAGCAGGAATCGCTCGAAGAGCGTGGCCTGACGCTGGATGATCTCCAGCACCTGGTCTGGGAAGACGAGGACGAGGACTACGCCGAAAAGGATTCCATCAAGCTGGTCAGCCGCGCTGAGATGGCAGCCATCATGGACGCCTCCGATGTCGTCTTCAGCTTCTGAGCCCCGATACCCGAGCGAGCACTACGATGAGCACTCTGCACACCGTCAATAAATCTCCCTTCGAGAAGAATTCGCTGGACGCCTGCCTAAACTATGCCGGCGGCGCCAATCTGCTGCTGATGGAGGATGGGGTCTACGCTGCGTTAAAGGGAACGCGTTTCGAACAACGGGTCAAAACCGCGCTCGATTCGGTTAAAGTTTTCGTGCTGGGCCCGGATCTGAAGGCGCGCGGTTTTTCCGAAGAGCGCGTGATCGACGGGATCAGCGTCGTGGACTACGCGGGTTTCGTGGACTTGGCCGCGGAGAACGTCAAGGTTCAGGCCTGGCTGTAGTCCACCTAATCCACCCAAATCAGGACCAACTGGAGCATCAAAATGCCAATCGAAGTCAACGGTAAGTCGTTCGAGACCGACGAAGAGGGTTACTTGGCCGATATCAACACCTGGGAGCCCGGTGTCGCGGAAGTCATGTCTAAGGAAGACGACCTGGAACTGACCGACGAGCACTGGGACATCATCAACTTCCTGCGCGAATACTACGAGGAGTATCAGATTGCTCCCGCCGTTCGCGTACTGACCAAGGCGGTCGGCAAGAAGCTGGGCAAGGACAAGGGAAACAGCAAGTACCTCTATGGTCTGTTCCCCTACGGTCCGGCCAAGCAGGCTTGCCGCTACGCCGGTCTGCCGAAGCCGACCGGCTGCGTGTAACGCATCGGTCGCACCCGGTGGCAGCCTGTCCGTTAGACCGGCGCTCGGGTGACTGTATGGCCGGGGCTCGCTCCGGTCATTCCTGGATTCCACTGAGGTAGCGGAAACATGTCGTTTCTGTCGAGTGTTTACGCCTATTTATTCTATTTCGCGGCCTTCGTGCTCGTCGCCGGCCTTATCAACAAGGTTGTGCAGTACGCGCGCACCCCTGCGCCGCTCAAGGTCCCGACGACCCCCGCCCCGACCACCACGGCCGGCGTCGCGTTTCGTCTCACTCGCGAGGTTGTCTTTTTCGAAAGCCTGTTCCGTGGCAACAAGTGGATCTGGATCTTTGGCTGGATCTTCCACTTCGGCCTATTCCTGGTGACGCTTCGCCATCTGCGCTATTTCATCGATCCGGTCTGGGCGCCGATTCAGTTCATTCAGCCCTTCGGCGTTTACGGCGGCATGGCGATGGTCGTCGGTCTGGCTGGCCTGTGGGCGCGACGGTTCTTGGTGGACCGCGTTCGCTACATTACGTCGTTGTCCGACCACCTGATCCTGGGCTTGCTGATCGCTATCGGCCTGAGTGGGCTAACGATGCGCTTTTTCGCGCACACCGACATCGTTCGTGTGAAGGACTTTTTTCAGGGTCTCTACGTTGGTCAGATCAACCCGTTGCCGGCAGATCCGTTGTTGCTGCTGCATCTGCTGCTGGTGGCCGGGCTGATGATCATCTTCCCCTATAGCAAATTGCTGCATGCGCCGGGGCTGTTCTTCAGCCCAAGCAGAAATCAAGTGGACAATCCGCGGGAGAAGCGGCATGTCGCCGCGTGGGCTCGCCGGTTGGAACAGGATTGACGCGCCCGGACGCGCCGTACCAATCGACACGCGCGAACACCGCATTCGGAGGTTGACCCATGGCTAAGGCCGTTTTCCAAGTCCCCGAGCTCAAGCAGTATCCCGAGATTCCCGAAATCGACCCTGGGGTCATGGCCCACTCCGCCCCGTTCAAGTCCAAGGAGCAGTTCCAGCAGGCGCTGGGGTTCCCCGGCGAACTCGTGGACGATTGGCAGGGTAAGGCCATTGATAAGATGGGCGACCTGCTCGGCCGGTACCGCTCGCTGCGGGTCTATCTCGACTCTTGCGTCAAGTGTGGCTCCTGTACCGACAAGTGCCACTACTACCTGGGCACCAAGGACCCGAAGAACATGCCCGTCGGTCGGCAGGACCTGATGCGCAAGGTCTACCGGCGCTACTTCACACTGGCCGGTAAGTTCTTCCCCAAGCTGGTGGGTGCAGAGGACTTTACCGAAGAGGTGCTGAACGACTGGTACAGCTACTTCCACCAGTGCTCGCAGTGCCGGCGCTGTTCGGTGTTCTGCCCGTACGGCATCGATACTGCCGACATTTCTATGGCCGCCCGGGAGATCATGGATCACATCGGCGTCGGTCAGAAGTATTGCAACGAAATCATCGCCAAGGTCTACAAGGTCGGAAATAACCTCGGACTACCTGGCCCCGCGCTGGCGGACACCCTGGAGGGACTCGAGGAGGACGTCTTCGACGAAACCGGCGTCGAGGTGAAGTATCCGCTCGACCAGGAAGGCGCCGACATCCTGTTGGTGACGCCGTCGGCGGACTTCTTCGCTGAGCCCCACGTGGACGGGTTGATCGGGTACGGTAAGGTGTTCCATGAAGCCGGGGTGTCCTGGACCCTGAGCACACATGCCTCCGAGGCCGCCAATTTCGGCATGTTCATCGGTTCCTACGAGAACATGCGCCGGGTCGCGATGCGCATCCGCGAGGCCGCGATCAAGCTTAAGGTCAAGCGCATCGTCTTCGGCGAGTGCGGGCATGCCTGGCGCGTCGCCTACAGCTTTCTGAACACGCTGGCCGGACCCTGGGACTTCCTTGATCCGCGCTACCCGGTGCCGCAGCACATCTGCGAGTTTACTTACGGGCTGATTCAGGAGAGCAAGCTGAACCTGGACAAGTCGCGCAACGACGACATGGTGCTCACGTACCACGACTCCTGCAACGTGGCCCGCGCGTCACGCATGGGCGAGAAGCCGGGCGGTCAGTTCGACATCCCGCGCGCGATCATCCGTGCGAGCGTCAACCACTTCTACGACATGGACGAGGAGACCATCCGCGATCGAACCTTCTGCTGCGGCGGCGGCGGCGGATTGTTGACAGACGACCTGATGGAGGTCCGAGTCAAGGGGGCGCAGCCGCGCTTGGAGGCCCTTAACAACGTCATTCAGGAAAAGGGCGTGACGCACATGGCCGCGATCTGCGCCATCTGCAAGAGCCAATTTACCAAGGTGTTGCCGTATTACGGCATGGATATGGACCAGATCGTCAGCGTCCATCAATTGGTGTCGAACGCCTTGATCTTGACCGGCCAGAACAGTGACGACGACGAGGACGAGGCCGCTGACGAAGCGGCCTGAAACGACCACGAAGAACCGCCGGCCGGACTCCGGCGGGCAGCAGAATTTAACGGCCCTGACCGGTGTCGTACCGGCCGGGTCACCTCGATAAGACAGAGCGACAGCTCGACTCGTAAGGAGCGCTAGACATGGCAACTTCCAGCGACGAAATGAACAAGCTTTCTTGGCGCCGTTTTGAGGACGGTGACAACGTCTGGGAAAATCTGACCGAGAAGATCTTCAACGAGGATACCTCCCACAAGTGTCCGACCTATGTGCACAAGACGCCGCCCTGCCAGGGTAGTTGCCCGTCGGGGGAGGACATCCGCGGTTGGCTGCAGATCGTGCGCGGTATGGAGCAGCCGCCGGAGGGCATGACCTGGCAGGAATATGCTTTCCGCCGTTCCACCGATGCCAACCCGTTCCCGTCGCTGATGGGGCGCGTCTGTCCGGCGCCTTGCCAAGACGGCTGCAATCGCAACGAGCTCGAAGACTTCGTCGGCATCAACGCCGTCGAGCAGTTCATCGGCGATACGGCCATCACCAATGGCTACAAGTTCGATCCTGCTCCAGCGGACACGGGCAAACGCGTCGCCGTCATCGGCGGTGGTCCGGCAGGCCTTGCGGCTGCTTACCAGTTGCGCCGCAAGGGCCACGCGGCCGTTATCTTCGAGGCCAACGACGCCCTCGGTGGGATGTTCCGCTTCGGCATCCCCGGTTATCGCGTCCCGCGCGATACGCTCGACTCTGAGATCCAGCGCATCATCGACATGGGGCAGATCGAGGTCAAGCTGAACAGCCGTGTCGGCGTCGACGTGACCATCGAGCAGCTCGAGAAGGACTACGACGCAGTGCTCTGGGCCATCGGTTGCCAGTCGGGTCGCGGTCTTCCGGTGCCGGGTTGGGAGAACACCCCGAACTGCGTCTCCGGTGTTTCCTTCCTGAAGGCCTTCAATGAAGGTCGGATGAAGGTGACCGCCGACAAGGTGGTTTGCGTCGGCGGTGGCGATACCTCGATCGACGTCGTCTCCGTCGCGCGCCGTCTCGGTCACATCACCAAGTCCGGCAAGAGCGATCTGCCGGAGGCCGTGATCCACGACGGCTACGTTGCCCATGATACCGCCATCACCGCCGCCGCCGAGGGCGCCGAGGTCACGCTGACCTCGCTGTTTACGCGTGACAAGATGACCGCTGCCGAGCACGAGGTGCACGATGCCCTGTACGAGGGCGTCACCGTGCTCGACGGCGTGATGCCGCTAGAGGTGCTGCAGAACGACGCCGGCCGCGCCATCGGGCTCAGAGTGGCCGACTGCGAGATGAAAGACGGCCGTCCGACACCCGTCGAGGGCACCGAGCGTGTGATCGACGCCGACCTCGTGGTCTCAGCCATCGGTCAGGGCGGCGACTTGAGCGGTCTGGAGGCGCTCGACAACGGTCGCGGCCTGATGAACTCCGACAAGTTCTACCAAGTGCCGGACAAGCCCGGCCACTTTGTCGCCGGCGACATCATCCGCCCGCACCTGCTCACCACCGCCATCGGCCAGGCCTGGATCGCGGTCGAGTCTATCGACGACTACATGAAACAGGCCGAGCACAAGCGCCGTCCGAAGGTGGACGTCCATCACTTCAACCTGTTGGAGAAGATGACGGAGGCACACTTGGCCCCCGACGCCTACAAGCCCGCGGAACAGGGCGACCTGCGCGGTACCGCTGATGCCAATTATGCGATCCACAACTACGAGGATCGCTCCGGCGCCGAGGTCATCCCGCACGATGAGCTGTTCCTGGGGCATTTCAAGTACGAGGCCCGCAACCTGCGTAAGGAGGAGGTACCGAGTGCCGAAGAGGTGCTGGGCCATTTCAAGGAGCGCGTCATCGGCTACACCGACGACGAGGCGGTCGCCGAGGCCAAGCGCTGCATGAGTTGCGGCATGTGCTTCGAGTGTGACAACTGTGTGATCTTCTGCCCGCAGGACGCGGTCTACCGGGTCAAAAAAGACGACAAGACCACAGGGCGCTACGTGGCGACCGACTATGCGAAGTGTATCGGCTGCCACATCTGTGCCGACGTTTGCCCGACCGGCTACATCAAGATGGGGCTGGGTGAGTAATCATCCGCCGCGTCGATGAGTTGGTCACGTTACTGCAACTGGAGGCGTCGATGGCTATAGCCACGCATCGCGGCCGCCTCGTCGTCATCGGCCTGGCCGGGGCATTGTTTGCCCTGGCCGCGCAGGCCGAAGAGGTCGGCGGGTTCGTCTTGGAGTCATCCAAGGCCGCGAAGCTCGATAACTGTGTCGAGCCGACCGAGTACATGCGCCGCAATCATATGGAACTGATCCGGCACCAGCGCGACACCACCGTCTATGGTGGTATCCGTTCAACTAAGCACAGCATGGCCGGTTGCGTCACGTGCCACGTTGGCTATGGCGCTGACCAACAACCGGTGCCGGTCAACGGTGACCACCAATTCTGCGAGGCCTGCCATGACTACGCGGCGGTCACGCTGAATTGCTTTGACTGCCATGCAACGGTTCCCAAAGGCGAGGGCTGGAACCACGAAGTCGCGGCGCTGCATGCGCATGCGGGCAGCGGCGCGTCGGCAGAGGTCGCTGGCGTTCTCGCGCTGCCCGCTGGCCCCCGCGTCCAAGTAGAGGAAGGCGAGAGCAAATGACTCAACGACAAGCAAAAGTCGACCCTGCCGGCGTCGATCGCGACCGACGGGATTTCCTCGGAGCAGCCGCTGGCGTCACCGCCGCTTCGGTCGCACCAGGCTTGATGCTGCATCGTCTCGCCGAGGCCGCGCCGCGCACCGAGCCGGTCACCGATGAGCACCGCTGGGGCATGCTCGTCGACACCAACAAATGCGCCGACGGATGCAATGCCTGCGTCGAAGCCTGCAACCGGGAGAACGGACTCAATCTGCAGTCAAAGCCGCTCGGTGCGGATCTGGAAAAGTGGCAGGATCAGCGCGCGGTCTGGATTCGCAAGGTCAAGCTGCAAGACAACGTCAGCGGGCACGTGACCAGCCTACCGCTGATGTGTCAGCACTGCGAGCATCCGCCTTGCGTTGACGTTTGCCCTACGGGCGCGTCCTTCAAGCGCGCCGACGGCATCGTCATGGTCGACCGTCACACTTGCATCGGCTGCCGCTACTGCATGATGGCGTGTCCCTATAAGGCGCGATCGTTCATCCATGACCAGGTCGAGCACAAGCTCACCCGGGCGCCTCGCGGGAAGGGTTGTGTCGAGAGTTGCAACCTGTGCGCGCATCGGCTCGATGCAGGCGGTACGACAACCGCCTGCGCGGAGGCATGCTCCGCTGAGGGTCACAAGGCCATCATTTTTGGCGATTTGAAGGACGAAAACAGCCCGCTGCGCCAAGCGCTGGGCGCACAACCAAGCCGTCAGATTCGCGATGATCTGGACCTGAATACGGGCGTGCGCTATGCCGGCGTTTGAGGTCCAGGGAGGCAATCGGGGCTGTCGATCCAGCAGCCGTTGCTCGCCGCGGTGAATTGAGGCAGCAGTCAAAGAGAAGCCGTTATGAAGAGAATCGTCTACCGAGAATGGCGCATCGCCCCCGAGCGATACTATGCCTTGCTTGCGATCTTGGCCGTGATCATCGGCGTCGGTGGCGCGGCCGCACTGTACATGGAGCATCAGGGGCATTGGGTCACGGGTATGACCAATTCCGTGGTCTGGGGCACTCCCCACGTCTTTGCGGTGTTTCTGATCGTGTCGGCCTCCGGAGCGCTCAACGTCGCTTCGATCGGCAGCGTCTTCGGCAAGGTCGCCTATAAGCCACTCGGACGTCTCTCCGGCCTATTGGCGGCGGCGTTGTTGGTTGGGGGGTTGCTGGTGCTGGTGCTCGATCTCGGTCGACCAGATCGACTCGTCGTCGCCATGACCACCTATAACTTCAGCTCGATTTTCGCGTGGAATATTTTCCTGTATACCGGCTTTCTGGCGGTTGTCATCGCCTACCTTTGGACCATGGCCGAGCGCAAGGGCAACCACCTGACACAGCCCGTCGGCACCTTTGCCTTCGTCTGGCGATTGGCGCTTACGACCGCGACGGGGTCCATCTTTGGCTTTTTGGTAAGCCGACAAGCCTATGACACCGCAATCCTGGCTCCAATGTTCGTGGTGATGTCGTTCGCTTACGGTTTGGCCATCTACATGCTGGTGCTCCTGTTCAGCTTCGATTGGGACGAACGGCCGATTGGTGCGCGGATGCTCAAGCGCCTGAAGAATTTGCTTGGTATTTTTGTTGCTGCGGTCCTGTATTTCACCCTGGTCTACCACCTCACCAAGCTCTACGGCGCCAAGAACACCGACATCGAGACCTTCCTGCTCATCCATGGCGGCATCTATACTGCGTTGTTTTGGGTCGGCTGGGTACTGATTGGAGGACTCATTCCCCTGGGGATCATCTATCACCCGGAATTGAGCAAGGATCGTAACTGGATTGCCGCCGCCTGCGGACTTGTCATCGTCGGCGGGCTGTCCGCCTTGTACGTCATCATCATCGGCAGTCAGGCCTATCCGCTGGAGATGTTCCCCGGCAAGACGGTGCTGGAGTTTGGCGCCCCTGGGGACATTGGTGGCCAGGTCGCCCCCTACGCGCCGAGCTTTCCGGAAATACTGCTCGGAATCGGTGGCGTTGGCGTGGCGATGTTGATCACAGCTGTCGGCGTGCGAGTGCTGCAGTTTCTGCCCGAATCTCTGGCGGATCAGGACGTCGATCCCCACGCGATGGCAAAGGCGGCGTGATTTGACGGCCGGCATATGGCGAAACAAGTGCTTCGCCTCGCGCTGTGGTGGCGCCACTTGATGAGTTTTAGAAAGGGTTGGCGAATAACGAAACAAGCCCTTTAGCGACGATACTGGCTGTTCATGCCGCACATCTACCTCTCAGCCGCGCACAAGTCGTCGGGCAAGACGACCCTCAGTATCGGGCTGACACGCGAACTCAGCCGTCGCGGCCATCGGGTGCAACCGTTTAAGAAAGGGCCGGACTATATCGACCCGCTCTGGCTGTCGGAATCGGCTGGCCGCGCTTGCCTGAACCTCGACTACTACACCACATCGAATGAAGAGATCTGCAGTTCCTTTTCGCGTCTGCTTGGGGAATCAGACCTGGGCTTCATCGAGGGCAATGTCGGACTGTTCGACAGCGTTGACCTGCACGGCAGCAACAGCAACGCGGAACTGGCCAAGCTGCTGGGCGCGCCCCTGTTGCTGGTGATCGACACCCAGGGTATGACCAGGGGCATCGCGCCGCTGCTACTTGGTTACCAGGCGTTCGATACGGATTTGCGCATCGCGGGCGTGATTTTGAACAAGGTTGGCGGCGAACGACACGCCGCAAACCTGCGCCGGGTGGTCGAGCATTACACCGATCTGCCCGTGGTCGGCTGCGTGCCGCGACTGCCTGCGCTCGGCATCGAGGAGCGTCACCTGGGGCTGATGCCGAGCAACGAGGCCGGCGCAACCGACACCATTATCGAGCGCATTCGCGCCGCGGTGGCGGAGCACGTCGACATCGAGCAGATCCTGGCCATCGCCAACCAGGCGCCGTCTCCAGCCGCCGCGAAGCCAGAGGCGCCGCGCGCGGGTCCGCCTTCCGGTGGCCCGTTGGTGCGAATCGGCATCGCGCGCGATGACGCGTTCGGCTTTTATTATCCGGATGATCTGGCCGCATTGACGGCTTGGGGGGCAGCACTGGTCCCGTTTAGTCCCGTGCATGACCCGGAACTTCCGGATGTCGACGCGCTGTTGATCGGCGGCGGTTTCCCAGAGTGCCGCATGCGCGAACTTGAAGACAACGCAACGATGCGCGCATCGGTGGCGGACTTCATTCGCGCCGGTGGGCCGACCTATGCCGAATGCGGGGGGCTCATGTACCTCGCGAAGCGGCTGCATTGGAACGATGCCCACGCCACGATGTGCGGTGTCATCGAGAGTGACGTGGTGATGCACGCGCGCCCTCAGGGGCGGGGTTACGTTCGGCTGCGACAGACTGATGCATTTCCGTGGCCAGCTGGCGTGCTGGACCGCGGCGGTGACATCCGTGCCCACGAGTTTCACCATTCCGCCCTGGCTGAGCCCAATCCGCGTTGGGTCTACGCCTACGACGTGCGGCGCGGTACCGGTGTCGACGGCAAGCACGATGGCATCGTGCAGAACAACTTGCTGGCCAGCTATGCGCATCTGCGCGACGTCGGCGGGGTAGGCTGGACCGAGCGTTTCGTCAACCATATTCGCGCGACCATCTAGAATGGTGGCAGGTTGCCCCGTCTTTCCGAGCGTGGGCCATCCCGAGTGCGCGTCGCGCAGGTGGCGCGCCAACCCCATCAACAGGAATATCAGGTATGTTCAAATTGACTCCGGCCGCGGCCGAGCAAGTGTTGAAGGCGGCGAAACAGGGCAATGCCGAGGGCATGTCGCTGCGGCTGGCCGCCACGCAGGCGGCCGATGGCACCATCGAGTATCGCATGGGATTCGAAGACTCGATTCGCGATGAGGACATCCGCTTCCGCAGCGAAGGCGTCGATCTGGTGATGTCGCCGGAGGACGTGCCGCTGCTCGACGACGCCACCATGGACTATGTCGAGATCGAAGCGGGCAAGCCACACTTCATCTTCCTGAATCCGAAGGACCCTAGCTACGAGCCCCCCGCGGATGCCTGATCGCGTCGCGCCATTTGGTCAGCAGACCGGGCTAGTCGAAACAAGAAACGCGCCACCTTCCCGTAACAATCGCCTCTTGGAACTTTCCAGCGAAGACACACTCCGCCTCAACGTCCTGCTCGCCAACAAACCCAAGGCGATCCGCATCGACGAGTCTAGGTTGATCGTCTACGGCCTCACCGACCAGGGCGAGTCTAAGGTGACGCTGAATCCTAGCGGTCGTCCGGAGCAGTATCTGCGCCTGGTCAAGGAGCTGATCTCCGGGCACATCCTGGGTTCTCCCGGTGGCTATCCGGTTTATCTCAGGCGCTGGACCCGCATGGGACAGATGCGCGATCAGAGCCTGGAGCAGCTGCTGATGTTGGGCGAGTCCGAGGCCGTGGTCGCCGCCGTCGGCAGCGCCGGCTTGACCGAAGAGCTGGCGCGGCGCGCTTGGTGGGCCATGGAAGACGCCGAGAACGCTCGCCGCATGCTCGAGAATCCCACCATCGTCGCCAGCACCATGGGTCCGGTGCTGGCCGAGTATCTGCTGGATTATCTGCCCTTCGAGACGGAGACCGACCAGATGACGAACTCGGTCCGGCTCATGTTGCAGCCCGGCCTGCTCGACGCCGCCCGGCGCGAAGAGCTGTGGAAGAAATCCGCTCGCAAGCAGGCCTACTTGCTGGGGTTCCTGGACGCGCTTCCCGATGAATTGCCGCAGCCCATTGCCGCGCGGGCCGACGCCATGGACATCGAGGCGGCGCTGCGTGCGCAGTGCGTCGCGGGTCATGCCGTTGCAGGCTTGCTATTGCGCGTCGTCGGTGGACCTGGGCAGACCTTCCTCAAGACCATCTCCGCCGTGCTCGCGAAGCCGCCGAATCAGGACGTGGTCACGGCCGCCTTCGACTGCCTGCGGCACTACTTCGCCGCGGTCCGCCCGGAAGGCGACCCCGGTCTGGCGCTGGTTGATTTGTTGGCCGATACAGAACGATTCGTCGATCCCGACACCGCATCGGCGCCGGTGCGCACGTTGCTCGAGCGACTGCCGTCCGCCCGCGGCGACCTTATCGCCATGCGCCTGTTGTCTGGTCCGGGGTACGGACTGATCCGCCCCGTGCTTAGCGATCCCACCACCCTCGGCAGCCTGATGCGCCGCAAGCTCGCGCCCGTCATCGAGCCGCTCCAGGCGCAGATCAGCCAATTGCGCGGTGGCGCGGCCTAGATGGCTTGGCGGCGTCAACTGTTTACAGATAAGTCAAGGTTCATGGCGAGAACGCGTTTGTCCGCCGAAGGGCCAAGCGTCAAGGGCCTCGGGCCGAAAGGCCGAAATGACCGAATGGTGCTCTACGGCGGCCCTTGGCCCACTGAGAGCAACGCACGGGCATGGCAACAAAGCACCGCAACAACTTGACTCATCGGCAAGCATTCGGCGCCCGAAAGCAATCCGATTGCTCTTGCTCGAGTCGGGCGCTGGGATGGAGTCAGGGTCTTCGCTATCGGTCATTACTCGCGCACCGACTGGAAAGTCGGCGCTCCC